>Ga0181537_10005037_pt1 | contig 10761 bp, 6 predicted proteins | sample PEATcosm2014_Bin_39_FD_119765 | JGI IMG/M metagenome (GOLD analysis project Ga0181537, IMG submission 119765) | Peatland microbial communities from MTU Mesocosm Facility, Houghton, MI, USA - PEATcosm2014_Bin23_10_metaG | ecosystem: Environmental > Terrestrial > Soil > Wetlands > Peat | place... | reverse complement strand
GAGGATGACGCAGCGTCTGCTGCACGACACAGCTTCGCTCCGAAGCGATCCGCAGTTTTTCCAGCAGCCGGGGATCCGTGCCCGCCCTCGCCTTGAGCCGGACGGCACATCGCATCGCCCGAAAACCCACCGGCACTTCCGCATCCATCGCTAACGTTCCCCGGACATCGACGTCTCCGGTGACTTCCACCTCGAGGGACTCAAGCGTGATGCCGAGCGTGTTCGCCACCATGCGCACCGTTGAGTCCTGACACGCGGCGAGGGCCGCGCAAAGCATATCGCCGGGCGTGGGCGCATCGTGCAGGCCGCCGACGGCCCGGTGGACACCCACCGGAACCGCAACGCCACATTGCGGCATCGGCATCACGATGGAGTGAAAGGGATCGGCGGGATCGTTTCCGCAGGTGCGGGCACGATCGATTACTAACGCCGCTTCGGGCTCAGCCTTGTAGCGTTTGCGTAACGGGATCTGGATCTCAAAAACACGAGGCTGGTTCATCGTTGTCTCCTGTCGCAATCGTCGTCTAGGTGCGGCGCAGCTCCCGGATTGCCGGGCCCACCGCGCGTCGAGATCGACCTGCAGGCATGCTAACCAGAGCCGTGCGGCGCAGCCGCACTGGGCTATGATTCTCTTGCCGAAAGGCTTGATCGATCTACCTGATGGGCGTGTCGCGAGCGGCATCAGGCGTCACGAAGGAGACCGGGCGCTGCTCGACATGGATGCACTGTCCGAAATTTTGAGGGGAATTCGGCTTACCGGCTCCGCCTTCATCGACGCGGAACTGTCCGCTCCATGGTCCATTCAGACGCCGACGGTCGTCGACCTCGCCAAACGTCTCGCGCCCCATGCAGGTCGGATCATTCCTTACCATCTCATCGTCGAGGGCGCCTGCACGGTGCGGGTGGGAGCGGAGCCGCCGCTCATCGTTGAGGCACCAGAGATCGTCTGCTTTCCGCACGGCGACGTGCACCAGATTGCCAGCGACGCGAAGCTCGAGCCCGAACCAATCACAACGCGAGGGCTGATCGCGCTGACGCGCGCCGACGAGATTTCCCGGGTGAGCTATGGGGGTGGCGGACGCAAGACGAAACTCGTCTGCGGCTTCTTTGCCTGCGACCGCGCGCTCTCCGATCGCCTAATCACGCCGCTGCCGCGCGCGCTAAAGTTTCGCGTGGGAGTCGACAGCGCGGCCACGCTGCTTTCCGGAGCGGTGAGGGATACGCACTCGCGCCGCGAGCGGGGCGCAAAGCCCGGCATGCAAGCTGTGCTTTGCAAACTGTCCGAATTACTGTTCGTCGAGGCGGTGCGTTCGCACGTGGACACACTTCACGATCCGTCGAGCGGCTGGCTGGCCGGTCTCAACGATCGGTATGTCAGCGCTGCTCTGGCGCTGATACATGGCGAACCGGGCCGGCCATGGACGCTCGACGGTCTCGCTGCGGGCAGCGGCACGTCGCGGTCCACACTCGCGGAGCGCTTTATCCGCATCATGGGCCAGGCACCGATGCAATACCTTTGGCAGTGGCGGCTGCACCTCGCGGCGGACGCTCTCGCATCGTCCGATCGCGGCATGAAGAAAGTCGCAGGCGACGCCGGCTTTGGGTCTATTGCCGCATTCGGTCGCGCATTCAAGCGAGAGTTTGGTGTCTCCCCCGCTCGCTGGAGGCGATCCATCACAGCAGCCTGACCGTCTATCGAGTTGTGTCGGGCAGGCAAACGCTGCGGCCATTGCGCCGTAGTGAGACGGTTTGATTCTAGTGTTCTGTCGCATCCAGTAAAATTGGGTGGCGCCACCGGCTGACCAAGTTTGGGACCGCGGACATTCGTCGGCGCGCTGTCGCCAGATTCATCCGGCGCAAAACACCCATTCGAAATCAACAGGTCGGTCGATCGTGGCGCTCTTGCGAGGCGCCAGATCACGATCGCGTCGGAATCCCCGAGGATTGGCAAGACTGTTGCAAGCAGTGAGCTTGATTTCGCGCAGCGTCACTTTCGGCTTTCAATTCTCCAAACGGTGCCCACAATCAGTGCAACAGAGTAGAGTGAGGCACTCTTTGGGTGCCCGTGCGACGCGGCTGGACACACCAAACACTTAAATAAATAAAGTATCTTGACAGACACTCGATCGGCGCAAAGAGTCACGAAACTGTCACTTTGCCACGTTTAAATTTTACGAGGCTATTGTTGTCACACGTCGGACTTGGGGAAGTTCATGAAACACTACCATAAGATCACCCACGCAATTCTGACCGCACTGAGCGCGCAAGCAGGGCTGGCGTATGCCGCCAATGAAGCCGCCGATACGGGGTACACGAGCGATACGCTCGAGGAAATCACGGTGACCGCCACGCGTCGTTCGGAATCCGTCCAGAACGTGCCGATCACCATCCAGGCGCTGACCGGCGAGCAGCTGCAGCAGGACAACGTCACCAGCTTCGAGGATGTCGCCAAGTACCTGCCGAACGTTTCCTTTGGTGCCAACAATCCCGGTGGCGGAGAGATCTACATGCGCGGCCTGTCCGCCGGTCCCGCTGCCGGCGAGCAGTCGAGCGCCAGCATCCTGCCCTTCCCGAACGTCGCCGTGTACCTGGACGACCAGTCGGTGCAGTTCCCCGGGCGCAACCTCGATGTCTACATGGCCGACATGAACCGCATTGAGGTACTGGAAGGTCCGCAGGGCACCACGTTCGGCGGCGGTGCCGAGGCCGGCGCTGTCCGCTACATCACTAACAAGCCCGACCTGAAGACCGAAGGCGGCAATGTCTCGGCCATGTACGGCATCACTACCCACGGCGACCCCAACCAGTCGATCCAGGCCGTGCTGAACCTGCCGATCATCGACGGCGTGTTCGCGCTGCGCGGTGTGATCTACGACGAGCGCCGAGGCGGCTACATCGACAACCTGCCCAGCACCTTCACCCTCAGCCCGACCGACCCCGGCTGGTTCGGGCCGCTGCAGTCACAGGTCATCGGCAATAACTATGGCCTTGCTGGAAATGCCCAGAACCCGACCACCTATGGTGGCATTCGCGTGGAGGCCCTGTGGCAGGTCAATGACGACTGGAGCGCGCTGCTGACGCAGAGTTTCCAGAACATGGAGGCCGACGGCTCCTCCGCGCAGTACGTCTATGGCTCGGACTACAACGTGAACCCCACCGCTCCGCAGGTGCTCGGTCCGTGGCAAGGCACGTTCTTCTCCCCAGCCTGGGACAAGGACAAGTTCGAGAACACGGCGCTGACCATCAACGGCAAGGTCGGGCCCTTAAGCCTGGTGTACTCCGGCGCCTACCTGATCCGCCATGTCGATCAGGCCGCCGACTACACCAACTACGCGCGCAGTGTCTCGGGTTACTACTACGATTGCACTGGCCCGGCAACGCAGAATCCGTCTAATTACGTGCAGTGCTATTCACCGGTAATGCCCTGGCGCGACCAGACCCGCAATGCCCACCTTAGCAACGAGCTGCGGCTGTCCACACCGGACGACTGGCGCTTTCGTGGGTTGTTCGGCTTGTACCAGGAAGACTTCAACATCGCCGACAACATGAACTTCCAGTACAACAACCTGCCCGGATGCAACACTGCAGCCGATATAGCCACTGCGGAGGCCAATAACGCCGCGGACGCCCCGGGCGGTGTCTGCGTGGGATCCATCGGGCCGGTTCCCGGCCCTTCCGCAGTGGATCCGAGCCCGCGCAGCTCTGTGGTCAACTACGGCGAAGATGAGCGACGCGGGTACAGCCAGTACGCGGCCTTCACGTCCCTGGATTTCGACATCATCCCGAAGGTGCTCACCATTACCGGCGGCACGCGTTACTACCACTACAACGAGTACGAGTTCGGCACGCGTTATCTTGGCAACTGCACTGATGCAATTACCTGCACCCCCATCTACGGCGCCGGCAACATCATCGACCCGACCAGCCCTAATCCCGGCGGCGTCAATGGCGGCGGCAGCTACCCCAACTATCAGGCGCCCTATTATCCGTTCGGCACCAACTACCATGGCTTCCGTAGCCGCGGCAACCTGACCTGGCACATCACGCCGGACGTGATGGCGTACTACACCTTCTCGCAGGGCTTCCGCCCGGGCGGCTTCAACCGCTTCTCGCGCCTGCACTTCGGTAAGGTTCCCGAGTGCGCGAACGGCGATACTCCGGTCTCCGGTCCGGCGGCCACCGCCTGCGGCGGCACCCCGGCCACGTCTGGCCCCTACCAGTTCCAGGACCCGTATAGCTACGCACCGGACACTGTCACCAACAACGAGGTCGGCCTGAAGAGCGAATGGTTCGAACATCGGCTGCAGCTCAATGCCTCCGTGTACCAGATGGATTGGAAGAACGCCCAGTTCATCTTCTTCGATCCTACGGACGGGTTCGGCTCATCAAACTTTGTGATCAACGGTCCGAATTACCGCATCCAGGGTGTGGAGCTGCAGATCCTCGCCAAGCCCGTCCCCGGACTGACGCTGCGGGCTTCGGGCTCCTACAACGACAGCAAGCAGCAGAACGCAGTGTGCCTGCTGGTCAACAATCTCGCGTTGGCGACCGCTGGACAGTGCATCACCCAGACCATCAAGGGTGCCTCTGTGAACGCCATCACCAGCCCGCTGGGCGAGCCGGGCACTCCCACGGCGTTCTCGCCGAAGCTGCAGTACAGTGCGCAGGCGCGCTACGACTGGAACCTGGTCAGCGACTACCGGGCGTTCTTCTCTGTCGGCACCAGCTACACCGGCAGCATGTACAATCAGCCCGCGGGTTATCCGACCCCAGGTGTCGGCTCGACGCCGCTTTACCCCGCCACCTCGGTACGTGAACGGTTCTTCCAGCCGAGCTACAGCACCTATGATGCTTCCGTGGGCGTGATGAGGAACCTGTGGACGGTGACCTTCTTTGGTCAGAACCTCGGCAACTCAGATGCCAGCACTTACACCAACACGGCGCAGTACACCGAGCAGGAAGTGCCACTGCGGCCACGCGTGCTCGGGCTGCGGGTGGACAAGAAGTTCTAGCCTTGCGCTTGAGTTAAGATCACGGGGCGGACAGTTGTCCGCCCCTTTTTTTGCCACCCGCCACCTGATTGCCGGCCCCGCATGAATTCCGAAGCCGCGCAGCCGAAGGCCCCGGAACTGCCTGCCCATGTGCCCACTGCCGTGGAGCTGGAAATCAGGCGCATCCGCACGCTGACCAAAGCCCGGCGTAATGCCGAGGCGCTCGGGCAGCTCGAGCGGCTGCTAGCGCAGTTTCCCGACAATCGCGACGCCCTGTACCTGCAGGCCATGAACCTGCGCTTTCTCGACCGCTGTAGCGAGGCGCTGGCGGTGCTGGAGCGGCTGCAGCAGCTGCATCCGCGCTACAGCCGCCTGTACCAGGAACGCGGCCACTGCTATGTCGCGCTGCGCGACGCGCCCAAGGCAATCGACGCATTCCTGCATGGTGTCAACATCAATCCGGCCCTGCCGTCCAGCTGGGACATGCTGCAGCGGCTGTATCGCATGACCGGCGATGAAATAAACGCCACTACTGCCGGGGAACACGTCGTCAAGCTGCAAAGCCTGCCGCAACCGGTCATCGAGGCGACCAGCCTGTTCTCCGACGGCGATCTGCTTCCCGCCGAGAACATCATCCGCGCTTTCCTGCTGCAGCATGGCGATCACATCGAGGCCATGCGCCTGCTGGCCCGCATCGGCTTGGAACGTGACGTTCTGGACGATGCCGAGCTGCTGCTGGAGTCAGTCCTCAAGCTGGCACCGGACTATCGCTCCGCACGCTTCGATTACGCCCGGACGCTTTACCGGCGGCAAAAGTGCGCCCAATCCCGCGCCGAGATGGAAAAGTTGCTGAAACTGGACCCCGACAACCGCGAGTACCTCAAGCACTACGCTGCAAGCTGCGTCGGACTCGGGGACTACGAGCCCATTATCGAGCTGTACCGCCGCCTGCTGACCCGCACGCCACAAGGAAGCGCAGAGGCCGCGGACCTGCACCTATGGATTGCGCACGCCCTGAAAACTCTCGGCCGGCAGCACGACGCCATCGCAGACTACGCCGCCGCCCTCGCCGCACGGCCGGATTTCGGCGAGGCCTGGTGGAGTCTGGCCAACCTCAAAACCTACCGCTTCACTACTGAAGAGATCACGCGCATGAGCGCGGCGGAAGCTGCCCCCACCGTCGCCGCTGAGGATCGCTATCACCTGTGCTTTGCGCTTGGCAAGGCGCTGGAGGACCAGGGCGAGTATGAAGAATCCTGGCGCTTCTACGAACGGGGCAATGCGCTCAAGCGGGAGGAGACGCGCTACGTGCCCGAAATCACCGAGATCAATACCCGGCAGTCGATTGCGGTATGCACCCGGGAATTCTTCGACGCGCGGCGCGGCTGGGGCAATCCGGCGCCCGATCCCATCTTTGTGCTGGGGTTGCCCCGGTCAGGCTCGACGCTGATCGAGCAGATTCTGGCCTCGCACTCGCAGGTCGAGGGCACCCAGGAGCTGGCGGATATCCAGCGCATCGTGATGGAGCTGCGGGGACGGGCCCAGGACATCCAGAACCCGCGCTACCCGGCGGTGCTTGCGGATCTGACGCCGGAGGACTTCCGTCGTTTCGGCGACCGCTACATGGACGACACCCGGGTATACCGTCTGAGCGGCAGACCGTTCTTTATCGACAAGATGCCGAACAACTTCCGGTATCTCGGTCTGATCAAGCTGATGTTGCCGAATGCCAGAATCATCGACGCGCGCCGCGAGCCGATGGCGTGCTGCTTCGGCAATCTCAAGCAGCTGTTCTCCAGCGGCCAGGAATTCAGCTACAGCATCGATGACATTGCCCGCTATTACCAGACCTATCTGGAGCTGATGCGCCATTGGCACGCGGTGCTGCCCGGATACATCCTGACAGTGCATCACGAAGACGTGGTCGACGATCTCGAGGGCAGCGTAAAACGCATTCTGGATTTCTGTGGCCTGCCCTTCGAAGCCGCGTGCCTCGAATTCCACAAGACCGAGCGCAGCGTCCGCACGGCAAGTTCGGAGCAGGTGCGGCGGCCGATATTCCGCGAAAGCCTGGAGCAGTGGAAGAATTACGAGCCGTGGCTGGGCCCGCTCGAGGAAGCGCTGGGCGATGCGCTCGTGCGCTACCGGGAGTGAAGGCTTTAGGTCCTGACCGCCTCTTCGGGCATCGGCACGTGGTCGGCAACCGGCGCCGGCCGCACCGGCCTCCAGCGCCTCCAGCACCCGCTCATTGATCTCCGTCAGTGGCTCCAGCAAGCCGATATCCCGGTGGTTGCCGCTGGTGGCCGCCCAAGGGCCTGGCGTCGGCTCGGTCATTGGCATTCCTTTGCGAATCGGCCAGATATTGTCCCCAAATTCGCTTGGCATGAAGTATCATTTTTGGGATATTTCGACCAAATATTGAACTGGCCCTGCCGAGGCGCCCGGGGAGGATCTGATGCGTGTTTCCGACGACCGTTACCACCGCGACCGCATGCGCCTCGACGTGGCCTTAAGGCTCATCGGCCACGAAGCACGCACGCGCACGATCCGCCAGTGGACCGGATTGAGCGATGATCGGATCCGCAAGCTCTACCGCTCCTATCTGAGCGGCGATCAGGGAGTGCGCGTGCGCCGACGCCGCGGCCAGTCACCGCACCAGGCGGCTTTTTTCACCGGCAGTGCGCGCCTGCGCCAGCAATCAGACCTGCTGGCGAGCCTTTGCTGCCTGGTCGGCATGCTCTCGGGCCGCCGCGTGGCCGACGCCCCTCGCCTCAGTCCGGGGATTCACCAGGCCCAACTGTTGTGCCAGGCATTTGAATCCTTCGGTGCCTTCGTCGGCGAAGCCAGTATTTCCTTCGAGCACGCGGCGTTTCTGGTCGACGCGCTGAGCAATGGGCAGGAACTTACCCTAGCCCACTGCGGGGGATGCGGCGCCATGGTAATCAGCGACCGCGGCACCCTGCGCGAGCCGCGCTGCACCGTGTGCGCAACCGACCGGCCGGCGACACCGCGGGTTGCCGGCCCGATTACAGGAAACGGGGCTTAAGCTGCCAAGCTTTGCTCTGCTTAAGCGGCCGTACTAACTGCGCCAAAATGCTTTGACAGCGCAAAGTAGTGTTAGCGTCTACGACGCGGCCACCGGCAGATCCCTGGACATTCCCGGGTAGTAGCGCCGGAACATTGGACCTGTCAGGCTGCCCGCGATCAGCATCAAAGCCGCGGTAATCCTTAGGCCAAGATCGCCCGCCTAGTAGGAGTGGATCCAATGCCGAGCCATGCCACGTATTATCGTGCCCGCGAGACCGCGAGGGAGAATGAACTAGATGGCCTGCAGCTGGCCACGTTCAGCCGGCGAGCTGCGGGATTCGGCATCGACTTCGTCCTCGTTGCGCTACTTAGAAAGCTGATCGAATTTCTGTGGGAGCGCTATCTTCCGCACCAGTGGGAACGGCACACGCTGATCAATCTTCCGCATACGCTAGAGCTGTTAGTACTGATCCTTTATTTCTGTCTGGCGCTTTACATTGGCGATGGGAAGACCATCGGCAAACGCGTCATACGGATACAGGTTGTTTCGCTCACGCACCAACACATCACTTTCTGGCAGGCGTTTGAGCGAGCCCTGGGCTATGGTGCTTCGTTTCTCGAGTTAGGCTTCGGTTTTGCGCAATTCTTCTTTCAGCGCAACCGGCAATGTGCGCACGATCGACTCGCCGAGACGATCGTGATCGATGCCGGCAGGTCCGCGACGCGGCGAGCTGCCGGCCCGATCACAGGAAACGGGGCTTAAGCTGGTAAGATTCGCGTTCGACTATCAGGCGTAGTGATGCCAGCAGCGACGCGCAGCCAAAACCCGTTTTCCGGAGCCCGTCTCGAGCGGCGCTCCGAGGATCGGCTGCAGCCCAATTGGCTCGAACTGGCGCTGGCCGATCCGCGGGCGGGGTTTGTCATCAGTCGCGGCACCGAGCACCTGGTGCGCCGCGCCCCGACGGCGAGCATCGCCTTTCTGGATGCCAGCGAGCCGCTCGTGCGCGCCGCCGATCCGGCGCAGTTCATCCTGCTCGGTTGGCTGCGGGATACGCGCTGCGTGCTGATTGAGGTTTCGCCCGATACCACGCCGCCGCTGCCTGACTGCGAATTTAGTGAGCTGCGTCCACTGCTTGGCGAGCTGCCCGCTGAGGAGGCAGCGGTGCTGACCTGCGCGCGGGCGTTGCTGGTCTGGCGCAGCCGCCATCGGCATTGCGGCGTCTGCGGCGCACCGACCGAGGCGCGCAACGCTGGCCACACCCGTCACTGCACCGCCAGCGTCTGTGGCGCGGATTACTTCCCGCGCATCGACCCGGCCATCATTGTGCTGGTCACCGATAACGATCAGGTGCTGCTCGGCCGGCAAGCGCCCTGGCCGGCGGGCCGCTATTCGGCGCTGGCCGGATTTGTTGAAGCCGGTGAGAGCCTGGAGGACGCGGTCGAGCGCGAAGTGTTCGAGGAGGTCGGCATCCGGATACAGGGCAGCCACTACTTTGCCTCGCAACCCTGGCCGTTCCCGGCCTCGCTGATGCTGGGCTTTCACGCGCAGGCGCAGTGTGCCCCGGTGCGGCTGGACGGCGAGCTGGAGGATGCCAGGTGGTTTCGCGCCGAAGCGATTGCCGCCGCCTCGCCCGCACTGCTGCCGTCAGCTCATACCATTGCGCGGCAGCTGATGGCGAGCTGGTTCGAGCAGGTGACCGGCCGGCCCCTGCCGGCCGGTGGCTGATGCGGGAACCGATCCGGGCGCCCGGGGCTCAGAATACTTAATGCCTATCTGGTCCCCTTTCCGGCGCCCAGCACCCGCTTCCTGGGCGCTCGGTGTCTTGCTGCTCGCCGCCGCGACGGTGGCACAAGCCAGCATCCGCATCGAGATTGAAGGGGTCGAGGGCAATCTGCGGCGCAACGTTATCGCGCTGCTGAGTCTGGAGCGTTACAAGGACAACGAACGGGTTGAGCCCGAGGCGGTGGAGCGGCTGTACCGGCGGACCGACGATGAAGTCCGTTCGGCACTGCGGCCGTTCGGCTACTACGACCCGACGATCACGACCGCGCCCCTGACTCAGGACCGCCAACACAACTGGATAGTGCACATCGCGATTGACCCAGGACAGCCGGTACTGATCAGCGTGGTCAGCATCATTGTGCGCGGCGACGGCTCGACTGACCCCTCATTCACCAAGCTCGCGCCGCCAGCGAACCTCAAGCCCGGCCACCGCCTCGAGCACGCCGACTACGAGCAGGCCAAAGACGACCTGCAGCGCGTGGCCCTGACCTACGGCTATCTGGATGCCCACCTGCAGCGCAACGAGCTGCTGGTCGACCCAGCGCAGCACAGCGCCGAAATTCACCTCGAGGTCGAGACCGGTGCGCGCTACCGCTTCGGCGCGACAACCATCGTTCAGAATGTGATCCGCGACTCGCAGATGCGCCGCTTCCTGCGCTATCAGGAGGGCGAACCCTTCGACGTCGGCAAGCAGCTGCGCACGCAGTTCGCGCTCGATGACAGCCAGTATTTTTCCACGGTTGACGTCTCGCGCGGCGACCCGGACACCGAGCATCACACCGTGCCGATGCATATCACGGCCAGCCGCTCGACCAACAGCTATTCGATCGGGCCCGGCTACGGCACGGACACCGGCGCGCGCATTACCGCCGGCTTTACCGACCCGGTCATCAACGACCGCGGGCACCGGCTGCGGATCCTGGTGCAGGCTTCGCAGATCGAGCAGCTGGCCGACGCCAG
>Ga0181537_10005035_pt1 | contig 10765 bp, 24 predicted proteins | sample PEATcosm2014_Bin_39_FD_119765 | JGI IMG/M metagenome (GOLD analysis project Ga0181537, IMG submission 119765) | Peatland microbial communities from MTU Mesocosm Facility, Houghton, MI, USA - PEATcosm2014_Bin23_10_metaG | ecosystem: Environmental > Terrestrial > Soil > Wetlands > Peat | place... | reverse complement strand
ATGGTAAGAACGTTTGTTTGAGAGACAAGAGGCGACGCTTCGGTCGTGTCGAGGACCGAAATCGTGTCAATGGTGCCTGTGTCAAAATTGAAATCCATTTGCTTTTCTCCAGAAGGCAGAATTTGGTAAGCAGGATGCGCGCCTACGCGTCTATCTGATATTTATCTTCTGGGTCAGGAAGCGAACGGAAACCGTTAGTTCGTGACTTCTACCACTTCTACTAGAGCTACCCAACGGATTGTCTTGCTGTTTTCACCGGTTACCGTCAACTTCAGTGATCCGTTCACGGTATCGGCTGACACAGATGCTGTCCACGGCGTGTTGCTGCGCGCGATGGTCGTGGTGTTCTTGGTTCCCTGCATCACGACAGATGTTGCACCGGCTACTCGGTAGATCACACCCTTCAGCTCAAAACCAGCGTGGCCATCAGCTGCGTCGGTGCGGTGACCGGTGACAACCGCGGTGAAGGTCCACGTTGCATCATCTGGAAGAACGAGGCGAACAGAGCCGCCAACGCCGTCAACGAACATTTCAGTAGGAACGTTCGTGACCGTAACCGTGCGAAGAAGGTAGCGACCAACCTGAGCATCACCGGCGCTGGCGAAGCGACCGCTTGCTTGAACGACTCCACCTTGAATGCGCGTAAGTGACTGCTCACCGATTGCGAGGGACTTCGCCGCTCCAGCGGTTGCCGCAAAACCAAGCGCTACCGAGTTCGTCCCAGCTGCAGACGGAAGAGTTGGAGACGAAGGAGCTTCAGCGTAAAGCTTCGGGCCATTTATCGTGATCGCGCCAGATCCAGACACGTAGGTGTTGGTTCCAGCGATGATGCTCGTAACACCGGTGTTTGAGATCGTGACGGCGCCAGTTGAGGAGCTGACGCTGATTCCTGGACCCGCGGTAAGTGATGAAACCCCGGCGCCGATGAGAGCATCTTGAACGTAGGTGGTGGAGGCCATTTGAACCCAGTCGGCGACCGTGTTCGTGGTGTTCTTCCACTTTACCCAGGTGTTCAGATTGTTGGCAGCGGTGTCGCTCTCCATGTAGATCGTGCCAAGTGGCGCGGCGTTGTGGAACGCGGCGTTGGCGTTGACCCCTGATGGTGCCCCAACTCCAGTGCAAATCTCGGACAAGCCATCGATCTGCAAGCCGGTAGTAATGCGATATGGAGAGGATGCCATTATAGACTCGTTATCGTCACGACGACTGGGTTAGAGTTAAGGTTCTGCCAGTTGAGGCTGACGTTCTTGGCGACTGTGTCGAGGTCGATCAGGATGTTTCCCGCTAATGGAGTTCCGATCTGGTTGTTGACCGTGTAGTCGTAGGTTTCGGATCCATTGAGCTGCCCCTCGACAACCACGAGCACCTCAAAGACCTGCGCGGCGTACGTTATGGTGTCGTACATCTGCACCCAGAACTTGAACAGGCGGCTTGTGTTCGTGTATCCCTGCTGCGCGGTGGTCTGCGTAGTGGTTGGATTGACGTTGACGGACGCGTTGACAACACCGCCCGTTCCGCCGCTTACCCACGTAGGCGGAACACCTGGACCACTTGACTGAAGAAACTGACCGCTCGTTCCATCTGGAACCGCGCCGAAGGCTCCAGCATTGTTGACTTGAACTTGACCCGTCGTACCAGCTGGAGTTCCGCCGCCCGATGAAGCTGGAAGCACCATCGCCTGCGCCATCGTGTAGGCGGTGACTCGATGATCAACGAGGGTGTCCAGCGCGGTCCATGATAGACCGACGCCTGGCTGTCCATCACCTACGCCGGTACCTTCCCAGCCGCGGGTGATGCCCGTGAACGTGTCGCCTGAACGTCCGGTGACGTAGAGGATTTCGCGAACGATCGGTCCGCTTGTTGATTCAAGAGTGACGAGAAAGAAGTCGCCCGGGTTGGTTGGCTGTGGGAACAGCGCGCCGAGTCCGGATTGCACGACGAGCGTCGTATCGGTTGGTCCGATAGACGCGTTGAGAAGCGAGACAGCGTTGTTTGTAAACAGCTGCTTCGTTGTCATTCGAGTTCGCCCCCGTGCTTAACTACCAGCTTCTTGAAGGAGGTCGCGCTCTTTGGTTGGTTTTTGAGAGCCTCAGCCTCGAAGGCGTCAGCGTTCTCGACGGGAACAAGAGCGGTCAGTTTTTCAAAGCCAAGCTCTGCTTCGAACAACTGGAACTTTCTCTTAGTCTCATCCTCTTGGATGTTTGAGATGAGCCCAAATTTTGACATGCGTTCACCCAGTTAGAGGATTTTCGCCAGCACGAGGATGAGCGCTACGATCCCAGCGATACCGCCGAGACCTGCAAAAATTTTGATTACGAGCGACTGATTCTTCAGCGCCTCAACATCTGCGGCGACCACGTCATGGGCCTCCGTCTTGAACTTGGCGAACTCATCGGTCGTGACAATATCTTGTCCTAGCAGCTTCATTCTTCTTCTCCTTGAGCATCGTTGAGTTCATCGACCACTTCGTCATCGACTTCCATCTCCTCAACCTCTTGAAGATACCGCTTAAAGCTGATCCGAGAATGACGATTGTCTTGCACGTCTTCGGAAAAGCCGCGACGATGCTTCTTTTTCTTGTCGATCTTGCGGGGCTGGTGATGGGTTTCGTCCGTGTTACGCGGCATTTCTCCTGTCCTTCTGGTGTTCTCAGGCATGAGGTATTTATGCTTGGAACCATAAACCTGGGGCTGGTCTGAGCTCCGGTGGAACATCGTCACCAACCTGATATTTGGAGTACCGCTGGTGAGGAATTACGCGCTGGAGCTTGATGCCGCACAGCTCGTAGAGCTCTGGAGGTGTCAGAAGCGGATTTGCCTTCGCCTTTGAACCGAGCTCTGTATTTTCCTTGGACGTGGTGTAGTGCGTGACGCGGTAGCGATCGATGATCTTCTGAATGACCGCGATGGATGGTATCCGCTGGTCGGCTCGGCAGTCAATTACGTAGCGAGTTACCGCCACTCCGCCATTGTGCCGGCCCATGAAGTGCTCCTTCGTGTGCTGAGGCAGACCACCTTTTGTTTGGCACTCAAGGATGCGGGCGTCGCTTATGTAGCCACTTGGGATGTGGCTCATCTCGTAGATAAGCGTGCTGATGTTTCGCGCGAAGGTCCAGGCTATTTCTTCGTCGTCGAGATCGACGTACGCCAAGCACGCAGCATGGATCATGCCGAGAGTAACGTTGTCTTTTTTCTTTAGGTATGGATTCACTTGACTGCATAAGTAGAAGGCTTATTCTACTTATGCAGCGGTGAGTCACGCTTCAATCAAGAAGCCACAGCGTCCTATTGACTTCTGGGAAGGTGTCGCTGAACGCGAGATCAATAACCTCGTTGAGGATTGCCCAGTCACCACCACCTAGCGTTGCGCCGATGGTCGGGTAGTGAACGTGAAGGTCATGCTCGTACGCGATCTTCGCTATCTCCATCATCGCTTGGTAGACAGCGGAGTACTTGACGTAGCGCTGCCCATCTCGACCAAATCCGTCTTGCGTGATGGCGTTTGCGATGAAGAGGTTGTCGTTGACTTGGTACATCGCGACCGTGCCAAGCTCACCTTGATACTGCTTTAGGTGATCGAGGTAAACTTTGTAGCACTCCGGATACTTGTCGCGAATCTGCAGCGCCAAACCAGCGCCCATCTTGCCCCGGTTGTTGCAGCCGTGCACGATGATGCCTCTTGTCACGTCGAGGATGTTGCCGAAGGTGATGCTCTTACCCATTTTGTTCCTCGAACATCGCGTGAAAATGGTCAATCACCGATTGGTACTCGTAGTAGTCGATGCCGAAGTCGCTAAGAAAGTGCGCGTTGCTTGTTGCGAGATACGCGTTGACCTCGTCGTACAGCACGCTCTCATCGTAGCCCATTCCTAGAAGGTGCGTCTGAAGATTGTACGTGAGCTCGGTTGGAGAGGCGGCAATCGTCGCCTTCACCTCCTCGCGGTAGTCCTCGTTGAGGTAGAAGTAGGCGTGCGCAAGCTCATGATCGATCGCGGCGACGTCATCTTCGAGAGTTCCGATCACGTAGAACTTTGGCTCGATATCCTGTGGCAAAAGGTCCATCAGCTGGCGCTCGAGGCGAGTGTGTTCACCACCTTGCGCGTTAAGCCACTTCCAGTACACGTCGCTTGGAAAGTTGAAGCCGGCCCAGTCCTTGAAGTAGTCCAAGCGTCCGTCATCCTTCATCTGCGCCTGGATGAACTCGAAAAAGTCAAAGTAGCGGCCACGAAGCCCCTCGATAGGAGACTCGTAGAACTCCTGCACGCGGCAGAACGTGAGCGTGAGCTCCTTCATCGTGTCACACGAGATGTGGTAGATGTTGTCTGCTGGCTTGAGAAGCTTCACGCCCGTGTTTCCTTGTAGAAGACCTTCGCCTTGCGCATCTTCTCCTCGGCCTTGACCATCGCGTGCTCCGCGTCCATGTTCTTCAACACGATGGCAAGCGCCTGCTTACCAACCTCAGAACCAGCGAACGCGTCCTGCTCGGTGATAACGCTGCGCACGAGAACATCGACGACTGGATCTGCGCCGATAGAGACGTGACCCCAAGCGACGATGTTGCGGTCGTACGCTTCTCGCAGCGACTTGACCGCCTGCTTTGAGGAGAATGGAACATCAAGCGGGCAGATGTAGATCCAGTAGGAGTAGTCACCCTGGACTGGATGCGGCTTGAGAAGGAACGAGATGCCACCGTTCTTGAGCGGCTTCAGCTCGTGCGTTTTGCGATCGTACCAGCGCGGACGAAAGTGACGAAAGATTTCGCTCATTAGTCAAACCACCAGAAACAGGGTTGCATCCAGCGCGTGTTAGTACGCGACTTTACTCGCGCGGATCTCCACGTGTGAACGTGGACAACGCGATCGTATTCCTTGAAGAAGTCATTCCACAGCCAGCGCCTGTAGACTATCGAGAATAGCCAACAGAGAAAGCGCTGCGTCATGACTCGGGGTAGTAGCGCTTAAGCACCTCGTCGAGGCGCGCCTTGTCTTCCTCAGTCCACTCGGGAAACTCCTCGCCAGACGTGAAGGTAATTTCCTGCCCATCGGCCCCGCTAACTTGACCTTGCCGCAGCCCTGTCGCCTTGATGACTGGGAAGTTACCAAGCTCCTCCTGCATCTTACGAACCTCAGCGTAGATCACGTTCTCGACTGAGACGAAGAACTGGAGGTTCGTGCGGATGTCGTGGAAGCGCTCATCGGTGCCGCTGACGTTGGTGATGCCAGAGTCCGGGTGTCCTTCCCAGTAGAGCTGAATAAAATCACCCTCATCACCTGTGTAGATGAGCGTGCCAGCGTGCTCTTGAAAGTTCCACTCAAGCTTGCCGTACTTTCCGGGCACGGTGAGGTCTCGACCGCTGTCGATGATGTTCCCATAGACCTTCTTGGGAATGGAGCGAAGAAGATCTGCTGAGAAGGTGTCTGTCACCCACGTTGGGATGATCGTATCACCCGTGGTGTCGCGCTGGTATTCCATGTTCATGCTCGAAGGTAGTTGTTCGCGATGGTTGTGTAGTACGGCACCACACGCTCGAGGTAGGCGGTCAACTGCCGGTAGTACTCGAGCTTTTCCTCATCAGAGAGAAGGAAGCTTTCCTCGCACACCGCATTTTCAAACTCCGCGACGGTATTGCGGATCGCAAAATCAACCCCGCTCATGCCGCGCTGCCCTCGCAAACAACCACTGGACCCCTAACGATCGTCAGCGGAATGTACTTGAAGCTTGCCTCTTCAGTTTCCTGAACAGCGATGTCGATGCGCTCTTCGTTGCGCAGCGTGCCAGTAGAAATGCTCCAGTCATGAAAATCCAGCAGCTTGATAAGCTCACTGATCTTCGTGCTGATCGTATCCATGTCCTCGAACATGTAGATCTCGACGAACGGCTTGAGCATCTTGCGAAGCACTTCGACGCGGTGCGATATTGGTAAAACTCGAATGTCATTATCCATTTGGAACCTCCAGTTGCTTCCGATATTGAGACCAGCCGCAGCCAAAGTTACCACTGCGAGTCCACTGCGCTGTGCACTCAGCTTGATGTTCAGCAGGCGACATGTGCGGCGGAACTGCCTGCGTAAGTTGGTTGTGCAGCTTCGTGTCGCCTTCCATCGTCGTCTCGCTGCCATCGTGGTTGTTGTAGGAGACGCGGGCGCAGCGGGCAACGGACTGGATGATGCGGTCCTTGTACGACAGCCGCGAATCGGCGTACGGCGTGTGCCACTCACCAGGCGAAAGCAGCTGAGGAGCGTGCGCGTCGTACTGCTTCTTCATCTCAATCGCGAGCTCTTGAATCTCAGGCATCGCGTCTGGGTGGCAGCGGAGAGCCCAGAAGTTGTCCCAGTCGGTGGCGGTGACGACAACCGAGATGTACTGGAACGGCTCGAGTAGACGGTTCGCGAACTGCTTGTGAATGCCGATCGCCATCAGCTGCTCAGCGTGGTACGCGGCAGAAGCGGCGGCGCCATCCCACGTCGCTCGAGCTTCAGCTTCCTCTTGAGAGGTGCAGTACTCAGTCGCCTGCATGCCCGGCTTGTTCTTCATGAAGCGAATCGGGCCAGCCGGTTCGTTGCGCACCTGCTTCAGCATCTTCTCGACTGGCACGGCGCGTGAGGACATCGCGTTCCGGCTGAAGACGCGGTGCGTCATGAACTCGGAGTGGATGGCGCGCCAGTAGCGAAGCTGGAACGTCGTGATGCGAACGTTCAGCCGATTGATGCTGTCAGCGATGATCTTGACTTCACAAGTCATTTTGGGATCCCATCGATGATCAGCTTCTCAACCTCAAGCATGATTGAGCTCTGTTGTTCGCGCAGCTCGCTGATCTTCTTTAAGACCGCTGGCGTTGCCGCAACGAAGGCATCCTCACACCCAGCTTCGTACAGTCCGTTGTAGCAGTCCATGATGTCTTCGTGCTGCTTTCCCAGCACTTCGAGCTGATCGCTCAGATCCTGCAGTCTATTGTCCATCTTTATCTCCGGGCCATGTTCCTTGGTACTTCATTTTGTAGTAAGTTGCGTCTGTTTCAGCTGCCTCTAGACGATTCATGATCTCTGTAAACACCGCCATCTTTTCTGGGGTGTCGAGAACGAGTGCTTCTTCCCACTTTTGCAGCGTCGTGCAGACCCTGCACCCACATCCACGAGAGGTTTTGAAAGCAGGAGACTGCCGAGCGACGACGAACTCATCCTTAGCAAGTTCCTTAGCCAAGGCGAGGGCTGGATTTGGTCGGCTGAATGGGAACTCCTGCGCGAGGCGCCTGTCAAACTCCTCTTGACCTTCCACGTCTACGCTCATACCTTCCACCCCCTGATGATTTCGACGCCAATGAAGGCGATCGTCCAGAAAGTCACAGTCATAAGCGTCATCGCCCGATAGCTAAGAGCCGAGTATGGCTTGACGTACCACTTCATGAAGAGCGCGATGAAGGCAGTACCTGCAAGCCAGACGAGAAGCGGTCCCATCAGATGTTCACGTCCAGATCGATGTCAAGCTCCTGCCCATCCCACTCGATGAACTGAACGTTCCACAAGTCGTACTTCTTCGGAATGTACGCCTTGTACTTTGCCTGCGCGTACACGATGATCATGTCCTTGTCGTTGTGCGTGATGAACATGCCGGCGCCGTCCGCCTGCATCTGCGGCTGGAGAATGGTGAGGTCCTGCTTCAGCGCGTCCACGCTCTTTTCCAGCATCGCGATGATGTGTCCGTTGATAGTCACGGGCGGATTCCGAATAAAGTTGACGCGGGGAGTGCGGCGCCGAGTAGGTGAGGGCGCGATCGGTTGAGAGGTTGCCATGGTATTTATCTCAGCTTTCCATCGAGGCGGAGCCTGGTAAAGACGTGCTTCAGGATGAACTTCGTGATGTCGCGGTGGTAGTCAGGATTCAGGCGGTTACCAGCCACGTTCATCGTGTGAACCGCGCTGACCTTGATCCACTTTACGATCTCGTCTGTTACCTGGTAGATGTCAACCGGCGGCAGCGGAACGAGGTGGTACGGTTTGCCAAGCTCCTCAGCGTACCTGATCGTCATCTTTGTTCCCGCTGAGTTCATGTTGGTCGCGAAGATGAGCGTGCCATCGCTGTCGTTCACGTTCTGCTTGGTGCGAGGAGGGTAGCCGACCTTGTGGTGTTCCTGCAGCCCGTACACTGCGAGACCTGGATTTGCGCCAACCGTTGTCTTCCAGCCGCGAGGAGCCCAACCACCGGTCTTGACACCGGCTTCCTTTGCGGCAATGAGACCACCGATGTCGACGCCCTGCTGCCCACCAGAGATGACCTTTTCAAGGCCACGCCACTCGAGCTCGAGAAGTTGCTTAGTCATCACCCATCCGCTTGATCGCGTCCCACGCCTTCGGCAGAAAGTCGCAGAAGAGCGCCTCGAGGGTGATAAGGATTACCTCGCCGAATAGAATCAAGAAGAGGATGATAGCGCCGGCTATGATGAAGCCCTGAACCACGTGGTTCAAACCATAGAAGACGTCCATCAGCTCGCTCACGGGTTGATCGCCTGTTCAATGTCTTTTTCGGTCTGCACCGCGATGCGAGCCTGAAGGCTGCGCTCACGCACCTTCGCGATGCGCTCGGCGCTTTCAGCCCACCTCTTGGCTTTAGCCGCCTGCTCTTCCTTGAGCCGCTTCTTGTCGGCAGCTGACATCGCGCGAGTCGAGCTCTTGTAGATGCAGAGAACGATCTCCTCGTGATCACCCTCGTAGGCGTAGACCTTGAAGTCAGGACCAACCTCTTGAAACTGCTGAAGCGCGGCAATCAGTCGCTTGATTGAGACCTCGTCACCGATGCGGATTTCACCCTCGGTTTGAGTGATGATGGTGAACTTCTGCTCGTCGTGGTATTCACGGGTTGTCGGCTTCGTAACCTTCATTCCTCATCTCCCAGCTCTTCAGCGGCTTCTTCGCCCACCATCATCGCTGCCGCGACGCGGTGCCACTGTGCCTTCGCTCTCAGCAGGGTAGCCGTGGCGTAAAGCACGTTCAGCACGCCCGCGCCTCCAAGCACGAACCCAACCTTGAAGATGTCGTCCCAGCTCATTTCGGCTGCTTTCCAACGTCGAGGGTCTTCGTCGCCTGAGTGGCGATGGCGACCGCCTGAGTCTCGTAGGCTCGCGCGTTTCTCCACGCGATCAGCTGCTCAGGAGTCAGGTGCGTTTCATGAGCGGCGTCAGCGAGAGCTCGCGCTTCAACCAGCGCCTTTGCGGTCTCGAGGGCTGTCCGCTTCGCGATGAGCGTCTGCTCTTGATCGATGCGGTTGGCCTCACCCTTCAGGCTGGCGACGGCGTTGGCTTGATCGAGGATCGACTTCGGAGGAGTGAACTGATTCACGTTGATGCGAATCATGTGGAAGACGCCTGGGTAACCCTTGTCGAGCTCAGCTTGAGAGCGCGCGAGGATGGCGTTCTCGTACTCTCCGAGGTTCGCGGCCAGCACCATCAGCGATGCCTTCTTCGTCTCCTCTTGTATCGAGTGCTGCACGATGTTCTCGAGCACCTTCAGACCGACGGTCTCGATCGTTCGGCCAGCGTCGTCGCGGTAGGTCGAGAGCTCCTTCGTTTGAATGTAGAAGGACGGCACCTTTGACGGCTCCATGCGGAAGGACATCGTGATACCGAGCTCATCAAGCAGAACGCCGTTTGAGTCGGATGGACGGAGGTTCGGCAGCGTGATGCGGGTTTCCGTGGTGTCAACCTCGGTGATCATCGAGTCGAAGATCGTGAGGACAACGCCGGTCTGCGGCTCGGTGCTGATCTCACCGCCCCAGTGCTTGAGGATGCCGACCGAGCCGGTCTCCACCCGTGAACAACCAACCAAGCTGACGGCGATCGCCAGCAGAACTGCAAGCTTCTTCATCGTGACACTCCTTGAATAAGGATGACGCACGCGACAAACGTCGAGAGCACACCCGTTAAAATCATTCCCATCAGACCGTAGATGAAGAAAAACTCACCGACGCCCGAGTACCATTCCTTGCGGCGGTACGCCACCAGACCGACCAGCGAAAGCACGCAGCAGCCGCAGCACGCGTACCAGAGGTCGAACATTCCCTCGATCACTCGTCATCTCCCTTGCCGCTGAAGAGCTCCTTCATCCACCAGGCGGAGATGAGAAGAAGCGCGGTGAAGCCGATGCTGTGACCGAAGGACTGCCAGCTGTAGAGATCGAGAACGATCCACGCGACTCCGGCGACGGCGATCCCGACGTAGGAGAGAATGAAGTTGTGGAGGCTTTTCACTTGACTTGCTCCACGCGGTAGCACGCCCATTCACGGTGGTCAAGTTGAAGCCAGGCGTAGTCGAAGCCCCTGGCGAAGCACGCCTGTGCCTTGGCTCGCTCTTCAGCGCCAAGCTGGTTCAATCCCCAGAACATCGAGATGGCCAGACCGATTCCTGCGATCACGAGCAGGCACTGTCCCCACATCGGCATCTGGTAGCTTTCTGGTTTGCTCATCGAGGGTCTCCTAGATTAGAGGTGATTTTAGCACGCGTCTCACGAGCAGGTAACTTCAACCTGACCAGCTGCAGGATCAAGTTTCATTGCCGCGCGAGAAGTTTAGAATAGCTGAAAGGAGTCGCCAATGGATTATTTCCTCACGCTGGAGTGGCTGGAGCGTCGGTGCGTCAGCATCACGATCGTGCCAGAGAATGCTGATAAGGAGCCGAACGTTTGCCTTGAGTACGTGGCGGACGGCAAGGTGAATCACGTTCATGGTTACTCGATCCAAGGCTGCGTCGAGAAGGCCAACGAGCGCTATCCTGATCCAT
>Ga0181537_10005033_pt1 | contig 10769 bp, 6 predicted proteins | sample PEATcosm2014_Bin_39_FD_119765 | JGI IMG/M metagenome (GOLD analysis project Ga0181537, IMG submission 119765) | Peatland microbial communities from MTU Mesocosm Facility, Houghton, MI, USA - PEATcosm2014_Bin23_10_metaG | ecosystem: Environmental > Terrestrial > Soil > Wetlands > Peat | place... | reverse complement strand
GGCCGGGCTGACGGTGACGGTCACCGCGTCGCCGGTCAAGGGGCTGGAACCGACCATCGAGCTCACCGAGCGGCTGGCCGGGCGCGGCTACCGGGTGGTGCCGCACCTGGCGGCCCGCTCGGTGACCAGCGACGCGCATCTGGCGCAGATCGTGGAGCGGCTGCTGGCGTGCGGCGTGTCCGACGTGTTCGTGCCGGGCGGCGACGCATCGCACCCGGCCGGGCCGTTCGACAGCGCGCTGCCGCTGCTGGAGCGGCTGGCGGAGATGGGCGGGCCGTTCGGCCAGATCGGGATCACCGGGTACCCGGAGAGCCACCCCAAGATCCACGACGACATCACCATCCAGGCCATGTGGGACAAGCGCAAGCACGCCACCTACATCGTGAGCAACGTGTGCTTCGACGCGGCCCGGCTGGGCGGGTGGATCCAGCGGATCCGGGCCCGCGGCGTCACGCTGCCGCTGTACGTGGGGCTGGCCGGGCCGGCCGAGCGGACCCGGCTGCTGCGGATGGCCGCGGTGGCCGGCGCGTCGGAATCGGCCCGGTTCATCACCAGGCATCCCGGCTGGATCTTGCGCTTCCTGGTGCCCGGCGGTTACAGCCCGGACCGGCTGCTCGACCGGGCCGCCGCGGTCCTGGCCGCGCCCGTATCGGGCGTGGCCGGACTGCACCTGTTCACCTTCAACCAGCTCCAGGAGGCCGAGCAGTGGCGGCGGGCCGCCCTGGAGCGCACCGGCATCGACAAACCACTACTGGCGGGATGACCAGCATGACTTCTTCGGATGAGACTCCGGCGCGGGCCAGCGCCGTCATCATCGGGGCCGGCATCGTCGGCAACAGCCTGGTCCACCACCTGGCCCGGCTCGGCTGGCAGGATCTGGTCCTGGTCGACAAGGGCCCGATGCCGAACCCGGGTGGCTCCACCGGACACGCCTCCAACTTCATCTTCCCCATCGAGTACTCCAAGATGATGTTCGAGCTGACCACGGACAGCACGTCCCAGTACCAGGAGCTGGGGGTGTTCACCCAGAGCGGCGGGATCGAGGTGGCCCGCACCCCGGAGCGGATGATCGAGTTGCGGCGGCGGTGCTCCCAGGCCAAGGCGTGGGGCATCCCGGCCGAGGTGATCACGCCCGGCGAGGTGAACAAGCTGGTGCCGTACCTGGACGAGACGGTCATCCTGGGCGGCGCGTACTTCCCCACCGTGGGCGTGGTCGACTCGCTGCGGGCGGGCACGCTGATGCGCGAGGGCGCCGAGCGCTCCGGCGCGCTCACCGTGCTGGCGAACACCGAGGTGCTCGGTCTTTCCGTCGCCGAGGGGCGGGTCCGGGGCGTTTCGACGTCCGCGGGCGAGATCGCCACCGACCACGTCGTCATCTGCTGCGGGGTGTGGTCGCCGCGGATCGCCCGGATGGCCGGGGCCCGGCTGGCGCTGACCCCGACCGTGCACCAGATGATCAGCGTCGGCCCGATCGCCCTGTTCGCCGACACGCCGGGCGAGATCTCGTACCCGATCGTCCGTGACGTGGACACCAACATGTACGAACGCCAGCACGGCGGCGACATGGAGGTCGGCTCCTACGCGCACCGCCCGATCATCGTCCCGCCCGACGAGATCCCCTCGATCGAGTCCTCGGTGCTCTCGCCCACCGAGATGCCGTTCACCCAGGAGGACTTCGACCCGCAGCTGGAGCAGGCGCTGGAGCTGATGCCCGAACTGCTCGGCGACGAGCGGGCCGGCATCAGGTACGCGATCAACGGGCTGATCTCGATGACCCCGGACGGGCACCCGCTGCTGGGCGAGATGCCCGAGGCCAGGGGGCTCTGGGCCGCGGCGGCGTCGTGGATCAAGGAGGGCCCCGGTTGCGGGCGGGCGGTAGCCGAGCTGATGTCGGGCCGCGTGCCCACCGTCGACGTGCACGAGGCCGACGCCGCCCGGTTCTACCCGCACCAGCGCACCGTCGCGCACGTCCGGGCCCGCGCCCGCGAGGGCTTCAACAAGATGTACGGCATCGTGCACCCGGCCGAGCAGTGGGAATCCGGCCGGCCGGTCCGGGTCAGCCCGGTCTACGACCGGGAACGGTCGCTGGACGCGGTCTTCTTCGAGACCGCAGGCTGGGAACGGCCGTTCTGGTACGCCTCGAACGCGGATCTCCTGGAACGGTACGCGGGGCGGCTGATGGAGCGGCCCGCCGAATGGGAGTCGCGCTGGTGGTCGCCGGTCATCAACGCCGAGCACCTGGCCATGCGGGACGCCGCCGGCCTGGTCGACCTGTCCGCCTTCGCCGTGCTGGAGATCTCCGGGCCCGGCGCGCTGGAGGCGGTGCAGATCCTGTCGGTGGCGCAGCTGAACGTGCCGGTCGGCCGGGTCGTCTACACCTCGTGGCTGGACGAGAACGGCGGCTTCCGCGCCGACCTGACCGTGATGCGGCTGGGCGAGGACCGGTTCCGGGTGGTGACCGGCGGCGCGACCGGGATGTCCGACGCGAAGTGGATCGCCGACCACCTGCCGCCGGGGGCGTTCCTCGCCGATCTCACCTCGGCCTGGACCACGATCGGGCTGTGGGGGCCGCGGGCCCGGGACGTGCTGGCCGCGGTGACCGCGGACGACGTGTCGCACACCGGTTTCCCGTTCGGCACCTGCCGGGAGATCGAGATCGGCGGCATCGTGGTGCTCGCCTCGCGGATCTCCTACGTCGGCGAGCTCGGCTGGGAGCTGCACGCCCCGATCGAGCAGGGTTTGCGCTTGTGGGACACGCTATGGGAAGCGGGCCGGCCGCACGGGCTGGTCCCGGTCGGCATCGGCGTGTACGGGACCACCGGGCGGCTGGAGAAGGGGTACCGGGCGTTCGGCGCCGAGCTCACGCCGGACTACACGCTCGTCGAGGCCGGCATGACCCGGCCCAAGGTCAAGGAGCAGCCGTTCATCGGCAAGGACGCCTACCTGCGGCAGCGGGCCGAATCGCCGTGCGCGGTCTTGTGCACGCTCACCGTGGACTCGGTGGTGTCGGCGGATGGCACGCCGCGGTACATGCTGGGCGGCGAGCCGATCCTGTCGCTCTCCGGTGAGCGCCTGGTCGACGCCAAGGGACGGCCGTCGTACGTGACCAGCGCGGGATCCGGGCCGTCGGTGGGGCACCACCTGCTGATGGCCTACCTGCCCGCTTCTGACGCGGTGCAGGGTAATTCGCTGCTGGTGGAGTACATGGGCGAGGCGTTCCCGGTCACGGTCGCGGTGGCGGGCGCCACCCCGCTGTTCGACCCCTCGAATTCGCGGATCAGGAGCTAGGTCTTCCGTCATGGAGATTCTCGTCTGCGTCAAGCGCGTGCCCACCGTGGGCGGCAAGATCGCGGTCACCCCGGACGGGCAGGAGGTCGACACCCGGGCGTCCGGGTTCTCGGTCAGCCCGCACGAGGAGTGCGCGGTCGAGGAGGCGGTCCAGATCACCGAGCGGCTGGGCGGCACGGTGTCGGTGCTGACCCTGGGCCCCGAGGCCGCGATCGATCAGCTCCGGGACGCGCTGGCCCTGGGCGCGCACCGGGCCGTGCTGCTGGAGACCGACGGCCGGGAGTTCGGCCCGATCGCGACCGCGGCCGCCATCGCCGCCGAGGTCCGGGCCCATCCCTGCGACCTGGTGCTGCTAGGCAACGAGGCGGCCGACACCGGCGACTACCAGGTCGGCATCCGGCTCGCGCACGAGCTCGGCTGGCCGGTCGCCACCGGGATCAAGAACCTGACCGTGTCTTCGGCGGGTGTGGTCGCCCGGCGCGAGTACCGGGGCGTCGAGGAGGCCTACTCCCTGCCGCTGCCCGCCGTGGTCACCGTGAGGGAAGGCATCAACCTGCCGCGGTACCCGTCGCTGCCCGGGCGGCTGCGGGCCAAGCGGGCCGCCGTCGAGCGGTCCGCCCCGGCCTGGGCCGCCGAAGGCCTGCGCAAGCAGGCGCTCCGCGTCCCGGCGGGCAGCCGGCACCAGGCCACCGTCCTCGGCCACGGCGTCGACGCGGTACCCGAACTAGTCCGCGTCCTGGCCGAGATCGGGGTCCTGCCGTGACCCGCTGCGGTGCGCGGAAGCCCGTTGGCGGCGAGCCAGAACCGCATCGATGTGGCATCCAGACGGCTCTTCCCGTCACGATGCGGCAGCCACGCGTGGGCAGGCGGGGACGCGGCGGTCACGCGTGGGGCGGTTGGGGTATGCGGGGTGTGCGGGACGAGGACGGGCGGGATGCGTCATGACGGTGCTCATCTTGGTCGAGCTGGACGCGGGGGCGCCGTCTGACGCGTCGCTGCGGGCGCTGACGCTGGCGCGGTCGCTGGGGGACAGTTCTGTCCGGACAGTTGTGTTCACGGACGCGGCGGAGCTGATCGGGGCCGCCCTGGCCGACTACGGCGCCGGCGACGTGTACGTGGTCGAGCCGTCCGCGGTTGACGGGTATGCGCCGCAGGCCTGGGCTCGGGTGCTGGCCGGGCTGGCGACCGAGACCGGGGCGACCGCCGTGCTGGCCGCCGGGACCGACCGGGGCAACGAGGTGCTGGCCCACCTCGGCGCGATCACCGGCCTGCCGATGGCGGCCAACTGCACGATCGTCACGCCCGACGAGGGGAAGACGCACCGGCTCGTCCGGCACCGCTGGGCCGGGCTGCTGCTGGAAGAGGCGGTGATGGAGGCGCCGGTCGCGCTGTTCACCGTGGCCACCGACGCGGTGGCCCCGGTGCCCGCGCAGACGCCCTCCGTCCTCCAGGTGCACCTGCACCAGCCCGAGCTGGCCTCCGACGACCTGCGGGTGCGGGCGGTGGAATCGCCGGCCGGCGCGGGCGGCGCGTCCCTGGCCACCGCGCGGGTCGTGGTGGGCGGCGGCCGCGGGGTCGGCGGGCCGGACGGCTTCGCCCCGCTCGAGGAGCTAGCCGGCCTGCTCGGCGGGGTGGTCGGCGTGTCCCGCGTGGTCACGTCGGAAGGCTGGCGGCCGCACAAGCAGCAGGTCGGCCAGACCGGGACCAAGATCACCCCGGAGCTCTACCTGGCCTGCGGCATCAGCGGCGCCATCCAGCACATCGCGGGCTGCGCGGGGGCCAAGCACATCATCGCCATCAACACCGACCCGGGCGCCCCCATCTTGGCCCACGCCGACTACGCCGTCATCGGCGACCTGCACCAGGTCATCCCGGCCCTGGTCAGCGCGCTCCGTTCGCGCTGACCAGCGGAGGTTCCCCGGCGGTCGCCGCTTCGGGCGGCTGAGGTGGTGCCGCGATGGCGCGCAACGGCGCCTTCGTCCGGCTGACCGGTAGCGTACGCTCGGCCAGGGCCGGCACCGGGATGTGGACCCAGCCCCGGCGCTGCCGCTGAGCGACGCGTACGCTGACCGACCGTACCTGCGGTCCGATGTCGACGTAGCCGTGGCGGATGATCGTGGCGCGGATCTCCTCGGAGATCACGAGCACGAGCGCGGACGTCGCGGCATCCTTCAGGGCATGCTTGACCGACGGCGAATCCAGGAGCCGGCACGCGACGTCGATGTCGTCGCCGTAGAAGCCCCACCCGTCGTCGTGAACCTCGCCGGCGTGGAACACCACCCGCAGCCGCACCTGCAGGTCCGGCTGGCAGACCGTCGCGTTGTGCTCGACGAGCAGCGCCGCGAGCATCGGGATCAGCTGGCCCAGCAGGAGCGTCTTCGGCACGTCGTCATCCGGCCGGAACAAGAGCATGACGCCGTCACCGCGATCGACGGGGTTCTCCAGGTGCTCGTGGTCGATCCCGGTAGCGCGCAGCGCCCGGTAGAGCAGGGCATACATGATGCGGCGCAGCTCGCCCTTCATCGGGTTGGTCCGCTGTGTGGACCCTTCGACGTCGACCGTGAGTATCGAGCGCGGGACGGGGTCGACGACCGAGCGCCCGGTGGGCGGGACCGTCATGAGTCGTGTACTCATCCGCTCTCCCTGGTGGGTCTTGACTGGGCTTTCAGGATGCGGCACGAAACGCCGGAACAGCCGTCCACGGGCGTGTGACCAGGGCCTACTTTGTCCACTGTCACGCGCTGTGCAACGTGGACCTACCTCGTCCACGACGGTCACGCCGGGTGCGACCGGAGCCAGCTTCGTCCACCGCGGCCCGGCGTCGGTAACCGTAACCATTGGCCACTTCCGGAGCTGACCTAATCACGAGCTCATTAGCGCCGTGTTGCTACTGTGCATGGGTTTTGACAAACTTGGACACCGCCGCAGATAAGGGAGGGTCGAACGGTGACAGCGATCAGCCGGGACCCAACTCCGCCGGGGCCGGTAACCGAGCTTTTCGATCACCTCGATCAGCTGCACCTGAACGCCGGCCGCCCGTCGATGCGAGAGATCGCACTCAGGGTCGGGCGCGGCCGGATTAGTTCCTCGACCGTTCACAATGTGTTCCGCAGCTCGCGAGTGCCTCGGTGGCAGTTCCTGGAGTACATCGTCAATGCGCTGCACGGGGATGCCCCGGAGTTCCAGGCCCTATGGCAGGCCGCCTGGCAGGCCGAGAATAAGACCGTGCCCTCGCGCACTACCTCAGCGGATATCGTGCCGCCCGGGCCGGTGCCGGCGGAGCCCTCCGCGCCAGGGCCTTCCCAGCCGATCTGGTCGACCGAGATCCCCTCGCGCAACCTCAACTTCACCGGCCGGGTAGCAGAGTTGGAGACGCTGCGCACCAACCTGGTCCAGCGCGACCGGCCGCACCCGCCGGCCCAGGTCATCTCTGGCATGGGCGGCATCGGCAAGACGGAGATAGCGACCGAATATATTCATCGCCATAGAGATGAATATGAAATTATCTGGTGGATTCGCGCCGAGCATCACGATCGCGTTCGCGATGCGCTAGTCAGCCTCGGCCAGCGGCTGGAATTGCGGCTGGCCGCCGGGGGTGGCGGCCGCGACCGAACGATTGCCGCGGTACTTGACGCACTGGAATCGGGCGTCCGGCCCCGCTGGCTTCTGGTCTTTGACAACGCTGCTCAGCCACTGGATCTGCAGCGGTACCTGCCAACGTGCCCGCCGGGCGGCCACATAATTATCACCTCACGGCTGCAGAACTGGCCCGGTTACATAGAAGCAGACAGCATCGAGGTCTCGCCATTCACCGGAGAAGAGGCTATTAGCTTCTTGCGCCGCAGGGTGCCTGCCCTCCGCCGTATCGGAAGGCCGGAGGAGGACGAGTGGCGAAGCAGCGAGGCGGGGCGACTGGCCGCCGCGCTCGGTTATCTGCCTATCGCTATCGAGCACGCCGCGGCTTACCTCACCGATACCAACCAGAGCGTCGACGACTACCTCACGCAGTTCAACGCGAATGCGCATCGGCTGCTCAGCGAGGAACTCTCGGACTTTCCTGCCTCCGTGTCGGCGACCTGGACGATGTCCACCGCGTTGCTGACCGAGGACGCGGAGCACCTGTTCAACCTCTGCGCCTTCTTCTCCCCCGAGCCGATCGCGGGAGAGCTTTTCCTGGACAACGCGCATGCCATCAGCGATCCCGTCGCGCTGCACGAGTTGCTCAGCTCCTCCCATCGATTCCGCGCCGCGGCTACTCAGCTGAATCGGCTGTCCCTGGTCAAGGTGGACGGAGCGCGCGACCAGCTGCAGATGCACCGAGTGGTCCAGGCGGTGACCAGGGGGCAGCTCCGGCAGAACCGCCGCGGCATGTACCAGGCGTACCGGGCGGCCGTCGACACCCTGCTGGCCGAGTCCAACCCGGGCAACCCGGACCGGGGCAGCAACGACGCGGCCTACGACCTGTCCTTGCAGCATCTTGAGTCTGACCGCAATTTCCTCAACACGTCCAATCCGGGTCTGCGCCGGCTCGTCATCGACCAGGTACGGCGGCTCCACCTGCGCGGCGGCCACGTCGAGGCGGCGCAGTTCGGACAGGACGCGCTGCGAGTGTGGCGGGACCGGCTGGGCCGAGACGACCTGCAGACGCTCAGCATGGCGGTCGAGGTGGCGATCGCGATGCGCCTCGACGGCCATGCCGCTGACGCCCGCCGGCTCACCCGAGAGGCGCTCCCGCTGCTCAGGACCCGGTACGGCGAGGAGCATGAGGTGGCCCTGCTGTGCGCCAATGCCTATGGCGGCGACCTGCGCACCAGGGCTCAGTTCGAGGAGGCACTGGAGCTCGACCGGGACCTGCTGCCGAAATTCGAGCGGGTCTTCGGTCCGGATCACGAACGCACCCTGAACGTCCGCAACAACCTGGCCGCCGACTACCGGCGGCTGGGCCGGTTGCAAGAGGCGCTGGAGACCGATCGGCGGACCTTCCAGGACCGGCGCCGGATCCTCGGTCCCAATGACCTACGCACCCTCGCCTCCCACGACGCGGTAGCCATTGACCTGCGCGGCCTTGGCCGCTACCAGGAATCACTGGATATCGCGCGCAAGGTCGTCGGCGCCTTTGCCGCGGGGGGCGGGCGGGAGAACCCCGACTGGCTCAACGCGCGGAAGGGGTTCGCCGCTGCGCTGCGCAAGGCCGGCCACCACTGGGACGCGCTGCAGGAGAGCGAAGATGTGGTCCAGCGCTATCAGGACTACCTGGGCCCGGAGCATACCTACACGCTCAGAGCGGCTACCAACCTCATCAATGACCGGCGGGCCGTCGGTGACCTGGTCCGCGCCGAAGAACTTGGCCGAGAGGTTCAGGACCGGTGCCGGCAAGCCGGTTTCCCGTTCGATTTCAGCTATGCGGCGCTGGCCAGCCTGGCCTCCGTGCTGCGGGTCAGCGGACGCCCGGACGAAGCGCGGCGTTATGACCTGCAGGCCCGGGAGGGATTCATCGAAACCTACGGTGACCTGCATCCGTTCACGCTGGCCGTGAACATCAATTACGCCGCCGACCTCGCCGCGTGTGGCGAGCTGGCAGCCGCCATCCGGGTTGGCCAGGAGACGCTGGCCAATTGCCGGAACACCCTCGGCGCGGAGCACCCGGACACGTTGATGGCGGCCGCCAACCTGGCCATCGACGAGGCAGCCTCAGGAAACCCGCTGGAGGCAGACCAGCTGCTGGCCGACGCGCTGCGCAGATACGAGGAGACCCTTACCGCGGAGCATCCCGAGGCCAGGGCCGCCGCGCAGGGGATCCGCATCACCGCGGAGATAGAACCGTATTGATTCGGTTCAGGTCGCGGCTCACCCGCTCGCTTACGTATGTGATGAGCCGTATCAGGTCCGCGCAGTAGACCGAGGGATTGCGGAATCCTTCGCCGCTGCGGAAACGGTGCGCGTAAAGACCGCCGCCGCATATCTCCATGACCGCGCACGCCTGGCATTGCGGCGAGAGGGCAGCCGTGCCGATCTGCCTGGCGACGGTGGTGGGGTGCTCGAGCGCGGCGTCGAAGGAATCGGTGAAGACGTGCCGCCCGGTTTCCGCGGCATCGGGATAGGTCGAGCTCAGCGAATCGAGCTGTTTGATGGCACCGTCGGTCTCCACGACGATAAGGGTGCTCGGTTGCAGGCCGAGCCCTTCAACCCCACCGGGCTGGCCCAGGATGAGCTGGATCAGTTCGGCGAAGATGCGGATACGGGTCTCTTCCACTGGTGCCGAGTACCAGCGCTCGAAGACCGCGATCAGCCAGTCGGCGTAGCCGGAGCCGGGCGGCGGGCAGCTCCAGTTCGCGTGCGGTAGCAGCAGGTCTATGGCCGGCGGGTTGAACTTCAGCAGGGACTCAAAAGTGGCGACCGGATCATTACTCGGGTCGATCGTGCATAGGATGCCACCGTAGCTTTCACGGTATGCCGGCGAGCCGAGCAGGGACAAGCCGTCGGCGACGTCGTCGAAGCTGTTGCGGCCATTGGCGTAGACCCGGTGCCGCCCGGTCGCCTCGGCATCACCGTCCAGGCTGACCCCTACGCGAATGCCGAGGTCCTTCAGCATCTCCAGCATGGGCGGGCGGAGCATCGTCCCGTTCGTCTGGACGCCGATGTTGACCTGGGCCGGCACTTGGGCGCGCAGCAACCCGCTCAGTTCGGCCAGCCATTCCGGTCCGGCCAGCAATGGCTCGCCGCCGTGCAGGATGACCTCGACGCTGGGCAGGTCATGTTGGTCGGCATGTTCGGCGATACGCGCGACGACCTTGGCGGCGACCGGCCGGGTCATCCGCTTGGGCTGGTTACGCCAGGCCTGATCGGCCATTTCGTAGACATAACAGTACGAGCACGACAAGTTGCAGCGGCTGTGAACCTTCAAAATGAACTGCTGGAAGGGAACGGGCTCGTGACCGGCTCGGCGCAGCCGCGCCACATCGAGATCCAGCAGCGGCCATGGCGCAGGATGTCCGTTCACGCGAACCAGCTCGCCAGGTTCAGCGGGTTGGTCCGGCCGCCAAGGTAGTGGTAGAGCTCAAACACGAGCGCGAGGTCGGTGGCCAGGGCCGTCCGGGCGGGCCGTGGCGGGAGCTGATGCAGCGCCAGGGCCAGGCCGATCCACGGGTCCGGGTCCGGGTCGGCCGACGCGGTGATTTCATCGCAGTAAGCCTGAACCGCCGCGTCGGCGGTCCCGTTGATCAGCAGACGATCAGGTTCACTGAGGGCAAGCACGCCGTCGGCGCACAGCTCTCGGTAGCGAGCCGGATCCAGGTAGCGCATGTTGAGCAGTCGGCTCCTGACAGCGGAATCGACCTTCCGGGTCTCGGCCTCGATCCACGTTTGGGGCCGTACCTGGTCCCGGGCGGACTCGCCCCGGCAGTGGGCGGCGGCGAGGCTCGCGACCCCGGCCCTGTCGATCGCCAGATGCCGGACCTGCCAGGTCAGCCGGTGGTCCAGCG
>Ga0181537_10005032_pt1 | contig 10769 bp, 10 predicted proteins | sample PEATcosm2014_Bin_39_FD_119765 | JGI IMG/M metagenome (GOLD analysis project Ga0181537, IMG submission 119765) | Peatland microbial communities from MTU Mesocosm Facility, Houghton, MI, USA - PEATcosm2014_Bin23_10_metaG | ecosystem: Environmental > Terrestrial > Soil > Wetlands > Peat | place... | reverse complement strand
CTATGCCGTGCTGCAGGGCGTGGACAAAATTGTCCCGGTGGACGTTTACGTCACCGGATGCCCGCCGCGCCCCGAAAACCTTTTCTACGCCTTGCTCAAGCTGCAGGACAAGATTGATACGATGACCATCGCGAAGAAGCCGACCGCAGTCCGCCTCGACGCAAACATGGTTGAGAACTTCAAGCGCCAAGTCATGATCGCGCAAACGCTGCAACCGAAATAGCAGCTAGCACTTGGCAATTGGCATTTAGCCAAATGGGGTTCGGGGGATCACCGTGCTCTGAGGGACCAAATGCTAAGTGCAAATTGCTAAGCGCTATGTTCACCAAACTCACCACCCAATCCGAGCTCCCCGCTACCGACGAGGTCAAAGAATTTCCCTGCGGCGCAGATAAGAAGATGATCTGCGTCGCCAACGTGAATGGCGTCTACAGCGCCATGGACAATGTCTGCCTGCATCGCGGCGGCCCGCTGGGCGAAGGTGAGATTGAGAATGGCAAGGTCGTCTGCCCCTGGCACGGCTGGGCTTGGGATCCGAAAACGGGTCAGGCCGAGCAGGACCCGAAGGCGAAGTTGGCCGTGTATCCGCTGAAAATTGAAAATGGCGATGTGCTGATCGAAATCTAGCTAGCCCAGAATCCTAAGGAATTTTCCTGGCTGGTTGTCGTAGCCGGGAAAGACGTTGGCGAGATTCTTGTTGCCCATGTGTCGGGCGACAGCTTCTCCAATCACTTGCCGGAAGTCGGTGGTCAAGGCCAGGTCGCGGCCTTCGTAGAGTTGCGACTGGTCAAGGCCGGGCCAGCGGCCGTAGACCTTTCCACCCTTCACCGGGCCGCCCAGAACGAACATCACGTTGGCGTGGCCGTGGTCGGTGCCGCGGTTGCCGTTTTCGCGCGCGGTGCGCCCGAATTCTGACATGGTGACGACGACCGTGTCTTCGCCGAGATCGCCGAGGTCGGTCCAGAATGCGGCCAGCGATTGCGAGAAGTCGCTCAGCACGTTGGCCAACTGGCCTTCGGCCGCGCCTTCGTTGACGTGGTTGTCCCAGCCGCCGATGTCGGCAAACGCGACCTGCACACCCAGGTTGGCTTTGATCAGTTGCGCCAGTTGCCGCAGGCTGTCGCCGAAGCGTCCCTTAGGATAATTCGCGCCCGGAGCGGCTGTATATTTTCCCGGGTCGGCGGTCTTGAGCATCTTGACCGCGTCGAAAGTTTCTTCACCGGTGCCGTGCAGCACGCTGTCGGAAGAGTGATCATACATCGCCTCGAACGCGGTCGCTGCCGGCGAGGCCTTGGGATTTTTCCCTCCCACCGAAAAGTCGTTGATGTTGTTCATCGCGACCGCCGGCTGGGTACCACCCAGAATGCGCGGCAGAGATGGCCCGAGCGCGATGGCGCGGAACGGAGAAGCCTGCGCCGACGCTGGCAGGTTGCGCAGAGAGCGGTTCAGCCATCCATCTTCGGTTGCCTTCACGCCGGGCGTGCCAGTCTCCATGAAATCCTGCGCGTCGAAATGGGAGCGCGTGGTGTCGGGTGAGCCCGCGGCATGCACAATCGCGAGATGCCCCTGCTGCCACAGCGGCTGAAATGCCGACATTGACGGATGCAGCCCGAAGAAGCCATTCAGATCAAGCACCGACTTGCGCGGAATGTTGATGCTGGGCCGCATGGCATAATACTGCGGCTCGGCGTGCGGGACGACGATGTTCAGCCCATCGGCCGCGCCGCGCTGAAAAATCACGACCAGCCGCTTGGTGCTTCCGCTCGTCGCGACGGCGCCAAACGCCGCGCGCGTGAGGAAGCTCGGCACCGCCGCCGTGCCCACCACGGCGAGCCCGCTGTTGCGAAGAAAAATGCGACGTGTGATGGACATAAAAGCAGCTCCTAGCTTCGAGCTATGAGCTATGAGCTTGCGACCCGACTTGACTCGTAGCTCATAGCTCGTAGCTCAAAACTCATCTCTTCTGAAACTCCGGCGAACCCAGCAGCAGGCCGGCGATTGTGCTCGCGTCCGGCGGGCGCGGCGCGTCCGGCGGCTTGCGCTGCTGATTTTTCTTTCCTTTGTCTTTATCCTGCAGGCTGGGCGCAGTATTTTTTGCAGCTTCGACCTGCGCCGACGCAATCTGAGGCGATGTAATCTGAGCCATGATCGAGTCGTGCGTCTGCGCCGACACATCGCCCGCGAGCAGCTTCGCTTCGAGCGCGGTCAACGCGACGCTGGCATCGGCGGGCGCAGGCGGACCACCCGCCAACTGCACGGAATCGACTTTCACGCCTTTGACCTTGCCCGCGGTCAGACCCAGAGCGAAGTTCATGCGGTTCAGCAACGCGGACGAACTCACCCAAGTATCCGCCTTCATCGAATAACCCGTCGGCGGCTGTGCCGAATAAAGAGCCATGCCCATGTTGCCGATCTGGCGGGCGAGCGGCATGGCATCGTCCACATCGGCGCCCGTGGCGCGCACCGCCGAAGCCACAAACTCCAGCGGCGTTTTCACTTTGGCGCGATAGGTGTCAGTCGCCCAGAACTCCGGCGAGTGGAACAGCGTGGCCAGCACTTCGCGGATGTCGCCTTTCTTCTTCTGAAAGGTTTTCGCCATGCGATCAACCAGCGCGGGCGGCGGATCATCCGACACGAAACGCTGCGCCAGCTTCAGCGAAATAAAATGTGCAGTCTGCGGGCTGGTGGCGAGCATGTGCAGCACTTCCCTGCCTTCGTCCTCGCCCTTGGGTTTGATTTTGTGTCCCAAGACAAACTTGGGTCCGGGCTCATGCATCCGCGGATCGAACTTGAAGCCGCCGCCTTCGTTGGGCTTCTCGATGGTCCAGCCGGTGAAAACCTTAGCGACTTCGGTAACATCGCGCTGCGAGTAGCCGCCGTTCACGCTGAGCGTGTGCAATTCCAGCAACTCGCGGCCGTAGTTCTCGTTCAGGCCGCTGTTCTGTTTCTTCTTCACGTACGGGCTTCCCGGCGGATAGTGCGGAGCATAACGGTTGGGATGCGCCGGAATGCCCAGCGCCTGCAGGGAGTCCGGGCCCTCGCTCAACCAGTTGTCCAGATAAAACAACATCGCTGGACTCTTGGCCGTGGCGACCAGCAGATCTTCAAACTTGCCCAGCGCGCGCGGGCGGATCACTTCCTGCTCGTAGTTGGTAAGGAACAGCCGCTCCGGACCTTTGCCGGCATAGACGTTGAAGTGATTAAACCAGAAATCGGTCATCACTTCTTCGAGCTGGCGGTCGCTGTAGATTGCGCGCAGCAGCTTGGCCTGAATAAGTTCATCCACCACCACGGCCTGCGGATTATTCATGGCTAGCAAAGTTTCCCGCTGCTTCGGGTCCATGCCGGCAAGAAATTCCGCGCCTTTGCCGCCGCGCACCGATTCCACCAGGCTGACCTGCTCGTCGGTGGACATGGCCAGCACTTTCTTGTAGCGCTGGTCGGGCGAGAGATCTAAGAGCCCTTGGATTTTCGCGTCGGCAGCGAGACGCTCTTCGCGGCGGCGGGCTTCGGCATCGTCCACCGCGGGTTTCACGTCGGCCGGCGCAGCCATCGCCATCTCACTCGAACGCGCACCGCTCGATCCAGCGGGTGTGTTCATGCTCGTTGAACTCATGCCATTGCCATCTGTGGCTGCGGGCATGGCGTCTGGGCTGGCGGCCGCGGCGGCAGCAAGTTCCGCCTCAGTCTTCGCGGTATCGCTCGCCGCCGGTCCTGCCTGAGCCGGAGCCGCAACGGCGGCTTCCTGCTTCCGATCTTCTTTCTTCTTTTCCTGCTTTTCCTGATAGCGCGCAATTTGCACCTGATAGACCGCGTGCCTGGCGGGATCGGAAGGCATCGACATCTTGCCCTCGATGACTCGCTTGATGATCTGATTGTCGGGAAAGTCCTCGACGATTTCCTTCGAACTCATGCGCAGCGTGCGAAACTGCTCGAGGCGAGCTTCGATGGCGTGATCGGGAATTCTGTCGGGATGCAGTTGCAGATCGATCCACTTGTCCACGCCCATCGCCGTGACCTGCTGGATATCGCCGGGGCGCGGGCCGAAAGCCAGACGATTCAGCGCCTGCATGGCCCGCTTCTGTTCGTTCAGGCCAGCATCGGCGGTTGGGTCTTTCTTCTTGGCGAGCACTTGCGGGACGACGCAAATGAGGCCCAACGCAAGAAGAAACAACGCCGGCTTGACGATGCTCAATCGAGTCAGGCTAGATCGCATGAAGGCTCCCGGAAGGATCGAGTCTCTATTATGAACCCGAACGGGCAGGAAAGTTGCTGGCGAAGGTAGGTACGGAAGTCATTGTCCGGGAACGGCTTGAGAGGCCTCAGACCAGCGGTGCCGCTTGTCCTCTTACGAGCAGGGTTCTAGCGCGAGCAGCAGAGCTTCCAGCCCACGGCGGCCAATGGGAAAAATGTGACGCAGGCGAAGATTCTCTGCATTAGACCGCTCGCTCCGGGAACCAGCGTGGGATGACTCATCACGGGCGCTAAGAGCAGCACTCCGAGGAAACATGCCATGAGAAATGCCCGCGTGCCTGCTGCGTCGGATTGCTTCCACAGCGCGAGAAGCAGAATGAGAGGCAAGGCAATCAAGAAGATCACCAGGAATCCAAGAGCCGTATGCCGCGGATCGGGCAGAGGGAAGATGCCTGCCTGGATGCTCATGTATCCGCCGGCAGTAATTGCAAGCAGCGTGAGCCAACAGAGCGCCGGGTGAACACCTTTCCCGAGTAATGAGCGGAAAATGCCGTAGCCAGCAGTAATCATGGCCGCGCCCGTAAGAATGGCGCCGGCGTTGAAGATAGCGGGATGACTCGAGTTCGGGGATCCGAGCATGCTTGCCGACAACTGCAGAAAACTGTATCCGGGATAAAATGCCGACGCCACGAGTTGCGTGCCGAAGTAGACAATTGGCACAGCGATGGCCGTTCCGAGGCAAAAGTTAATCACACCACGATCTATCGAATTCATCCATCCCCTCCGGATGCCAGGAACCCAGCCGCATGCCCGAAATCGAGCAGGAAGAACACTTCTTAGGTGAGAAGGACCCTGCCGCGTGAGACTTTGTGCTGCAAAGTGGCGGCCAGGTGGTCGATGTCGGCAGCCGCGATGTTCACCTGCATGGCGTCGAGCAACGGAGTGCGGTTGCTGCCCACCGCGTCGCGGCGCACCTGGATCAACAACCCCTGCACCACGTTCGGATCATATTTATCCGGAGCCATCCGCACCAGATCGCTGAGGGCGCTGCCCACCGAAAGCGGCGCGCGGTAGGGGCGCGCGCTGGTCATGGCATCGAATGAATCGGCTAGGCCAACGATGCGCACCGCCATCGGCAGGTCGTCTTGCCCGAGCCGGTCAGGATATCCGGAGCCGTCGCTGCGCTCGTGATGCCAGCGCACGGTCTCGGGAATCTTAGGCCAGGGGAATTGCACGCTGCTGACAATCTGGTGGCCCACGGTGGTGTGGTCGGCCATTTGGCGGATTTCGTCAGCATCGAGCGCTCCCGGCTTGCCAAACAAGCGGCGGTCGACGGCAACTTTTCCGATGTCGTGCAGATATCCGGCGCTGCGCAGCGCCGCGATGTCGCCGGGTTCCATGCCCATCGCCTCGCCGATGGCGGCGGCGTAGCGGCCCACGCGCAGCGAGTGCCCGTGAATGTTCACATGCTTGACGTCAATCGCGGTGGCAAAGGCTTCAAGCGCGTTATCGTAAAAACCGTGCAGCGAGGCCATGAGCCGCAGATTTTCGGAAACGCGTTGGGCGATGGTTTGCGTGAGAGCGTGGTTCTGCACCGCCAGCGCGATGTAACTCGAGAGCAGTTCGAGCGCGTCGAGTTCGCTGTCTTCATAAAGCGCATCGCCCGGACGGCGGCCCAGGGCAACCACTCCAGCCAAGCGGCCTCCGGCTCGCAGCGGCGCAAGGCATTTGAATAGTTCGGGCGCGACGTTGCCGTTGCTGCTGAGAAACACCGAGTAGGTGGACGAGTTCAGAACAATCGGGCCGCGCGCCGCGGTCAGGGCATGCACATGTTTGGGCAGGAGAGGAATGAAGGCCGGGTCGGGCATCAGGGCGAATCCCTGCGCCGCCGCGGAAGTCAGCATGGCGGGCTTGTCATTGAACAGCAGGAGCGCACCTTCGCGCGCGCCCGCCGCTTCCATGATGGCCGACAGCATCAGCCGCGAAGTTTCCGAGAAGTCGCGCTCCGCCGTTAGCGCGGGCCCGAGATCGGAAAGCGCCTGAACTGTATGCAACAGCCGCCGTAAATTTTGTGTCTGAATCGCCACCGACGAAGTGGGAGCCAGATCGCAGAGCAAGACGAGGGTAGCATGCGGGAAATGGTCCGCGCGAGAGCCCGTGTTGGTTAGTTTGATGCGGCAGTGACGACGAGGAAACCACGGTGACCAGGGTGATTCCGCCGCCAGCCGGCCATCGCGGGGATAATTTTACAGCGTAACGACTTCACCACAGAGGACACGGAGGCCACAGAGGTGTTTCATCTCATCGTATTCCTCTGTGTCCCCGGTGTCCTCTGTGGTCAAAGTTCTTAGAAATGCTCGCGCAGCTCAGCGAAGCGGCCCACAATAAGCAGTTTCTGTTGTGGAGGAGCCGGGTTCATCTCCTCGTGTTCGAGAATCCAGGTATCGCCGTGGGGCACGAACACGGCGTGCAGTCCCGCGGCCAGCGCGGGATTGATGTCAGACTTCGGGCTGTTGCCCACCATCCACGTGGCGGCGGGATCGAGCGAGTGCTTCTCCACCACGCGCGCATAAGCCGCCGCGTCTTTCTCGGCCACGATTTCGACCGCGGCAAAATATTCTTTCAAACCGGAGCGCTCAACTTTCCCTGACTGCTCGGGAACCGCGCCCTTGGTCACCATGATCATCCGATGCCGCTCGGATAAATACTGCAAAGTCTCCGACACTTCGGGCAACAGTTCGACCGGATGATCGGCGATGCTGTGCGTGAAACTCTGGATCTGGGCGTGCAACTCCGGCGTGACCGGATGAACACTCAACCGTTCGAACGTCCGCACCAGCGCGTGCGCAAAACTGTGCAGGCCGTAGCCGTGCGTCACAATGCATTCGCGCTCCACGTCATTGAGCACGGCGCGCACCTGCTCGGGCGTGAACTCGTGATGATTGAGAAAAGAAACGAAGCGCGCAATCGCCCGCTCGAAGTAGACGTTGTTCTCCCACAGAGTGTCGTCGGCGTCGATGAGGAGAGTTTGGGACAAGCTTCGAGTTCCTAGCTTCGGGCGAATCGAACCTGCTGATGAGAGAAACGCGATTGGAATAAAGACAGGCGGCGGCTCGGCGGTCACTAGCTAGAAGCTAGGAGCTAGCAGCTAGAAGCTGTCTTCCTCACACCCAATCCACTTTCGCTTCCGGCCCGATGATCCCCGCCTTGTGTCCCATGTCGAGCAACCGGCGGACGGCTTCGCGGCCGTCGGGGCCGTAGTCGAGTGTACGCTCGTTCACATACATCCCGATGAACTTGTCAGCGGACGAGGTGTCGAGATCGCGGGCAAACTGCATGGCGTAGGAGAGTGCTTCCTCGCGGTGATCGAGTCCGTACTGAATGCTCTCGCGCAAGGCGGCTGTAACCTGCGTCATCAGCTCCGCGCCGAGCTCGCGGCGAATCGCATTGCCGCCGAGAGGCAAAGGCAGGCCGGTAACTTTCCCCCACCACTTGCCAAGATCCACAATGCGGTGCAGTCCTGACTTGTCGTAGGTCAACTGCCCTTCATGAATGATCAGCCCCGCTTCGAACTTTCCTTCGAGCACCTGCGGAATGATCTGGTCAAAGGGCACAACTTCGGTTTCCACCCCGGGAGCAAACAGTTGCAGCGCCAGGTAAGCCGTGGTGAGGGTGCCTGGAACGGCAATGCGCTTGGTCTTGACTTCGCTCGCCGTGAACGGCCGCGGCGAAACAATCATGGGCCCGTAGCCCTCGCCCACGCTGCCGCCGCAACTCATCAGCGCGTACTTATCCTGCACGTACGGATAAGCATGGAACGAAATCGCGCTGACGTCATACACGCCTTCGCGCGCCTTCTGGTTCAGCGTCTCGATGTCGCACAGGGTATGGCTGAAGCGCAATCCCGCGGCTCGAACCTTGTTCGTGGCCAGAGCATAAAACATAAACGCATCGTCGGAATCCGGGCTGTGGGCCACGGTAATCTCGCGCACCTGTCCCGAGGAACTGCCGCCCGGCGCTTTAGTTTCGGATACTACTGTCATCTTCTGAACTCCGGAATCCTACTACTGAACTGTGTTTCTAACCGAGGCGCCCCGCCAGCGACTGGCAATTCCTGCCGCCAGCATCACCTTGATGACTTCCGCGGCCAGGAACCAGTACAGGCCGAGATAAGCGGCCTTGGCCAGCGAATGCGTGAAGACATAGAGCCAGGTGAGCCCGCCAGCAAACAGCAAAATCTCAGCCAGGAAACCGGCGACCGCGGCGCGCAGAAAACTTCTTGTCCCGCGCTCAAAGATGTAGCCGGCGAGGAACGCTACGAACGGATAGACCAGCAAAAATCCTCCGGTGATGCCGAACAGTTGCGCGACTCCGCCCAGGCCGGTGGGATTGAAGACCGGCAATCCAACCATGCCTTCAACCAGATAGAGCACCAGCGCCGCAAAGCCACGACGGCTGCCCAGCATTAATCCGACCAGCAGGACGCCCAGGTTCTGCACCGTGAGCGGAACCGGCGTAAGCGGCATCAACGGAATCGTAATGCGCGCGCACAACGCTACAAACAGGCTGGCGCCCACCACCAGCGCAACCTGCCGCGAGGCTTCCAGGGCGCGCTCTTGCGGAGTGGCTAGAATCACTGCCGACTTTTCCATAGATCGATCTCCAACCATCGCGATTAACATTTCAACGCCCGACTCTCAACGCTCGATGCTGTCGGTCTGGCGTTCGCGCTCGACTTCGCTGAGCGTTCCTTCGTGCGCGGCGTGGGCCTTCTGCAAATGCCGCCGCAGGCGAACATACAAGGCGATGGCCACACACACCACCACCAGCGTGCTCACCCCCAGGATCAGAAACCACCAGATCATCCGCACAGCCGATTAGGATAACAGAAGAAGAGCCTCAGCCAGAGGCTATGATGCGGCTTTAATCCTCGCGCGCATCGCCTCCACGCGTTTGATCGTCAATTGCAGACGATCTCTGCCCCATTTCGTGCGCGTAATAACCTTTTCGATGTTGAGGAACAAATGCGGATCGCCCACCTTCTCGCGCAATTCCTTCAGGAGAGGATGGATCTTCGCAAAGATGAGGAACATTTCGCCGCTCACCGATGGCTGCAGGAACAACTCTTCATTCAACGCCCCCAGCAGGACGAACGACGCCGCCATATTCCAATATCCGGCTACTTGCCGAAACCAATTATTTTCCGGCGCGCTCGCGATGAATAAAACCTTCATCACATCGTCGGCACTCTGGGGAAAGAATTCCGCCGCCCACCAGTTACGGGCCTTGCGCATCTCCGCCTCGCGGCGCAGATCGTAAAGTTGCAGGATCAACTGGGCATCGGCGGTCGTCGGCTTCTTGGGCATGGCAGCTCCATTGGAAATTTAGTAATTGGGTAATTTGGTAATTGAGTAATTTACCAGGATTCGGTTTCCGACAGCGACGAACTGCCCGCACACCTGGGTTTTCAAATTACTCAATTGCTAAACTCCCCAATTACTCAATTCGCCTTCACACCGTGGTTGTGGCGGCAGACGATTCCGCCGGCGGCGGCAACGCCCGCTCGAAGTCGCATTCTTTATTTGGGCACGCGATCACTGGTCCGGCCTTCAGATTCTTCTCGACCAGGTATTCGCTGCCGCATGCCGGACACTTCTCGGGGATCGGCTTGTGCGCTGAAGTGAACTTGCAATTCGGATAATTCCCGCAGCCGTAGAAAGTGTTCCCCTTGCGCGCGCGCTTCTCGACCAAGTCGCCGTCCTTGCACTCAGGACACTTCACCCCGATGTAGTTCTGCTTGACGTACTTGCACTCGGGATATCCACTGCAGGTGGTGAACTCGCCGTAACGCCCGTGGCGGATCATCATGTTGCGTCCGCATTTCGGGCAAAGCTCGTCGAGCGGAATGTCGGGAACCTTCTTGCCCTGGTCGAGACGCCGCGTAGTCTTGCAATCAGGATAGCCCGTACAGGCCATGAACTGCCCGAACCGCCCGCGCTTCAGCACCATCACGCGACCGCAGTTTTCGCAATACTCTTCCTGCGTGGTCTCCTGCACGTCGGCCGAATCGAGATCGGGCAGATTGATCGGGTTTTCTTTCGTGAACGTGCACGTATCCGGATTTTCTTTATCGTAGGTGCTGCAGGCGTAAAACGATCCGTGCTTGCCCCACTTGATCACCAGCGGCGAGCCACAGCGCTCACACTTCTCGTCTGTGGGCTTCTCCATCCGCTTGATGTTCTCCATATGCTTTTCGGCATATTTGAGATCTTTCGTGAACTTCTTGTAGAACTCGGCGAGCGTGTCGGTCCACTTTTCTTTGCCTTCTTCGATGTCGTCGAGTTTTTCTTCGAGGCCAGCGGTGTAGGCCACGTCGAAAATGTCGCGGAAGTTTTCCACCAGCAGATCGGTGACTACGAGTCCAATCTCCGTTGGCGTAAATTTGCCGCCCAGCTTCTGCACATACTGCCGCTCTTGAATCGTCGAAAGAATCGCCGAATAGGTTGATGGACGCCCGATCCCACGCTCTTCCAGTTCTTTCACCAGCGACGCTTCGTTGTAGCGCGGAGGCGGCT
>Ga0181537_10005031_pt1 | contig 10770 bp, 10 predicted proteins | sample PEATcosm2014_Bin_39_FD_119765 | JGI IMG/M metagenome (GOLD analysis project Ga0181537, IMG submission 119765) | Peatland microbial communities from MTU Mesocosm Facility, Houghton, MI, USA - PEATcosm2014_Bin23_10_metaG | ecosystem: Environmental > Terrestrial > Soil > Wetlands > Peat | place... | reverse complement strand
GAGAGGGTTGACATAATCGTGGACCTTGCCGCGTAGCTGCTGGTCAGACTCAAAGTCGGCCAGGCGCCGTCAGCCTCGTAGTTGGCGAAAAATCTCGATCTCATTCATTGACCCTTGGTCGGATTTCTCAGTGAGCGCTATCGCCTGATCACGACAGTTGAGGATTCAATTTCTGGTTTCGTGCAACCACCCTACATGACGCAAAACCGCCGCAGGCGATCAGCTTGTGTCCTGCCGCTGCCCATGAGCATATCTGTGTCCAACACATGTCGAAGCATCAACCACTCAGGGCGTTTGGAAGCTATCTCCACTGAGGGCGAGGAATCGACATGGAATCAATGCGGTGGATGCAGTGCAGATTGATTTCATATTGACAAGCGATGTGTCGGGAGTAGACTTCGTAGCCGGTGGAGGTACTACTATGTCGCGAACCGTCCCCGCCCATCCTGCCGAAACAACCCCGCCCGAAACGATTGACCATCGCGCAAAGTTGTATTCTCTGGCTGCCGCCGCTGCTGGCGTGAGCATGCTGGCTCTGGCGCAGCCCGCGGAGGCCAAGGTTATTATCACGAACAAAAATATCCCAATCCCCGTTTGTTTCTATCCTCAGTTTTGCCCCGTGTCTGTCGACCTCAACAACGACGGCATTACCGACTTGGAGTTTCAGATAGGCACTAATTTCGGAGCCTCGGGGGGATTCTCTTATCTGTCTGTGAAAGCCATTGCAGGCAACGCGGTTATAGGCCGGGGTGAATATCGCGACCGTGGCTATGTGTCAGCGCTCATGCGAAGTGCCAAGATTGGACCATCCGGTCACTTTAGGGGAAGCGCGAGCGAATTTTATCTAATGGAACAAGAAGGTTGCTCCCAAAGTACCTGTCAGCCTCCTATTGGTAAATGGGGAGGCAACCATCCGAATCGATTTGTTGGGGTTAAATTCAAGATCAATGGGGCTACCCATTACGGCTGGGTGCGGGTGAAAGTCACGACCAGCACTGAGCGATACTACATCTCGGGCACGATTACCGAATACGGTTACGAAACCATCGCGAACAAGTCCGTGCTGGCGGGATTGGCCAGCAAGAACGTGCCGGACGATGAAGCAAGCGAGAGCAACGCCGGTCCGTCGCTTGGAGCACTAGCGCGGGGCGCGGATGGTTTGGTGCTTTGGCGGCGCGAAGAAGCGTTGGTTCATTAACATATTCGTGCGAAATGTTACCCTCCGCCACCTTGGCGTTCTTCCCCTTAGTCGTTGACTGCCGCAAAAGCGGGGGTCGCCACCCCTAGTGGATGTCCTGATTCTCAATTGTTGAAATATCGTGATTACGCTTATTGAGGGTTCCGGCCGGCACTCGGTCGACACTGAGTTGTACCCGCTTTTTGCGACTTAAGTTCGGCGGCTAGCGTGGTCTCTCCGGGCCAGGAATGCAGCGGCTCCGACGATTGCAGCGACAACCGCGGACAGAACCATTGGGGGCGGACCAAAATACAAGAAACTCAGCACGACGGCCACGACCTGCACAGCAAAGAACGCCCAGCCGAGCACTCCAATGGCGGCGGGAGCGGAGCGGGCTAACTCTCCCAGATGCCAGGAAAGGAATGCTGAGAGGATCATCGACGCAGTACAAGACAGTCCAAAGCCGCGATAGAAGCTACCGTAAGTGAAGCTCTGGCCGCCTTCCTCGAAATGCACTGTGTTCATCGCGTCGTATACAGCGCGGCCTTCCGAAGAAGCCGGTCGCAAGCTCAAGAAGCCGTAGGTGTGGCCTGCGGCAAATAGTACGAAAACAACAGCCGCTATCCGGTAGAGCAAAGTCGCTTTCATGTGCAGCTCCTGCCGGAGGATCATTCCGGAGAGCCTAGAATTTAGCGGCGTGCATGTCGCCTCGTCAACTTACCGAATGCCATGGTAGCTACGGACTCGGCAGACGCCATCCACAGTGTGAGCGCGCCGTCCGGCTGTGGCATTTCCGGTCGTTCATAAGGGGCAAGTCAAAGTCCCCCCCTAACGTCGCAAAAAACGCGACGTTAGAATGGGCCACCCCGCGCTCAATGACACGGATGAATCCGTACTTTGATACCAGGCTTTCGGGCACTCTTTCGGATCTAAGCTTCTCTCTCTCTTATTAATTTCCGAGAGGCGAAAACCAAAGTCCCCACCCGGCACGGCTTGAAAGAAAATTAACGATTGACGGGCCCGATGCCGGGAGATATGCTCGCCGCCTTCCCTCGTAAAACGTTAGAAGGAGGAGTTATGGCTCGCAAAGTTTCCACGAACCCGGGGGATCTATCTCTTTCAAAAAGCATCGACCGACGGCTGAAGTTCTATGGGATGGCAGCAGCAGCGGCATCGGTAGGCTTGATGGCATTGGCGGAGCCGGCCCAGTCGGAAATCGTCATCACTAACAAAACCATACCAATTCCACGGTGCGACGGGCTTCACACTTGCCCGGTCAAGGTTGATTTGAATCATGACGGCATTGCCGATTTTTCTCTCACGGTGGGATATTACGGATACGGGCAAAACATCAATGCGCAAATAGGGATCGAGGCGCTAACTGGAGGCGGGGTGATCGGAGGAGGCTTTGAGAGCTCCGCATCCGCTCTGGTTCGGGGAGCGAAGATAGGGCCCTCGGGGAAGTTCTTGAATTTCAGCGTGAAACTTGAGCGCTCTTCCTACTGCACGACGAACTCTATCTGTTTTAAGGAGCACAACCACAATGGGGACTGGGGAGGAAATCATCCCAATCGCTTCCTAGGAGTGAAATTCCTGATTCAGGGGAAGACCCACTATGGATGGATACGGGTCACGGTCACGACAAGCGCGACCGCGCCGATGACAGCCGAGATCACGGAATACGGCTATGAAACGATCGCGAACAAATCCTGCGGGGCGGGGCTGCCGGGCTCAAATGCCGCCGCGAGCAACGGTCTAAAGGAGCAAACGAGCGGGAATAGCGCTTCGCTGGGCATGCTCGCGCTCGGCGCGGACGCGCTGCCATTGTGGCGACGCGACGACCTGGTTCAATCCGGTAAATGATGATGTGATCTGTCTGAAATCGCGGAGATAGCCTCTCCGCGATTTTTGCTGTCTCCGCTTAGTCCCGGAATCGATGGACCGGTGCGGGTCGAAATCCCCACTCTAACGTCGCAAAAAGCGCGACGTTAGAATGCGCCACCCGGGGATAAATGCGTAGCTTCCCCTGCGCGCTTTTCTCACGGCTCTACTTTGTAGCGCGTCATCATGCCCATCACCATGTGTTCATCGACGTGACAGTGGTACATCCAGATACCGGGGTTGTCAGGAACCATGTCAGCCGTCTCCATTTCGGCCTGCGCGAGGGGGACCACGTCGGTGCGATGGCCGCGATAGATGACATTGTTTCCGTGCCAGTGCGGAGTGTGCCCGTCCACTGCTCCACCAAGAGAGACGAGATACCAGCGGACTCGTTCCCCTTTCCGCATCGTCATCAGCGGTCCATTGCCATACATGTAACCATTGATTGAGGAACGCAGATTGGCGCTGCTAAATCCCGTGCCAATGAAGGAGAAGGCGCCGTCGAAGTCGGCCGGTTTGCCCTCCAGTTTGTCGACGCTCTTCGGATCCGAGGTATAGGTTTGGATATTGTGATTGAGATACCAACTGACGTTTTCGTTGAAGACCAGAAAAAGGTTGATGAACTCGCGATCTACATCTTTCGGGCGGCCATCGGGGCCGGCCATACCGCGCGCGGTAATGATCATGGCGCCAACCAATCCGCTGTTGATGTCGCGCTGCTCATCGACGTGCGAATGGTACAGCCACACGACCGAACTGCCATCTGACGGACCCGGCCCCGCGCGTTCCGGGACTTCCCATGTATAAGTGTGGGTTTGGCCGGGAGGAACAATCGAATTGGCCTTCTGCTCCGCCGAGGCGCCATCGTCGTAAACTGACCCCTCGGACTCTTTCGTGTAGAAGACGCCGTGCGGATGCAGGCTGTACGGGCGGGTCGCGTTGTTCTTGAAGACGACGCGAAGGGTATCTCCTACTTCTGCTCGAAGAACCGGCCCGAGAATCCCCAGATGCTCCCACTCGGGGGCGCGCGGTTTCAGAGTGGAGAAGCTGGCATCCGTATACTCGCGGTAAATTGCCTTGCGATACACCTTGCCGATGGAGTGGGGACCGCTTTCCGTGAACATCTTTCCCCATCCCTCGAACTTCATGCCCATCATCTTGTCGGTGCCGCCGGGGGCATAGTCCCAGTCGACCTCGTCGGCGGCAATGAAATAGGTGCGCACTTTCGCGGTTTGTGCCTGCCCGAAACAAGTGGGAATGGATAACAGGATTGCGACGATTAGGAATCGCTTCATCATGATCTTCTGCCCCCTCAAGTCGAGTCCCCAGGTGGAAGGTGGCATCCCCGCGATGCCACTTCCTCCTGATGACGCGCGGGCAACCTTTCCGAACTAGCGATCGCGGATCGCTGCCCTGCGTGGATCAATCTGCAGGCACTTGTCTGTCGGGTCAATGAAACTGTCCTTTAAGCGTGCTTTAACGGATAAGGGTTGATTTTCCATAGGTTTAGACAGTCTTCTTAACGGGGCTCCGCCACCATTTGCGGCCAAAAGGAAGCGCATATCGCCTGGGAAGCTCAGAAGGAGGGCGTAGATAAGTTTGGTTTGGTCCAACAGAATTCCGTCAGGCTGCGCATGCCATTTCCGAAAAGAAACAAGGACCTAGTTCGTCTTCGTCTTTTGTTCAGGATGAATTCGAGCGTGCCTGGCCTCGAGCAGATCGTTCAACTCCTTCACTAATTGATCGAAGATTTCCGGATCTTTTTCTACCGTGATCCGCTGGAACAGTTGCTGCATTCGTTCTCGCTCTTCTGGGGTCATCTGGCACCTCCCAAAACAAAGAACCAAAGAAGCTAGCAGCGGTTCCGGGCCATGTCTGTCGGGGCAATTACCGGGAGTGTAGCGTACGGCATCGTACAGACGGAGAACACTTTGAGGCATATGCTCATCTTCCGTTCTTTCGATCTTGGAGGGAGTATGAGTAGTGACACAAAAGCTCCCAAGATTTGCTGGATATGCGGGAAGGCGGTACGCCTGGAAGAGTGCAAGGTTGACGCAAGCGGTCTGCCCGTGCACGAGCACTGTTATCTCTTGAAAGTTAAACTTGCGACTTCGGAGCAACCGATGCGGAAGAGACCGCGCCCGTAGAGTTGGTCGCAGCTTATTGACGAAGGCTTCTGATTCCAGTAGTCGGCCGGGCAAAGCGCGTTTCGGCCTGCCATTTCCTTCTGCTCCCCGATTATATTTCGGCAGCCGCACGCCGCTCACTCCAGCTCTCGTGGGCGTCTTCTTGGGTATTGCGTGTACTCGCCCTGCCCCCGACACCGAACACGACGCTGTGCGATATTTGCGAGATAATTATCTCCCACGAGCTTATGACAGACTGGTTTGCGCGGCCCGTCCTGCATGTGACCAATGTTGAGGCCTCACTCCGCTTCTACATTGATCGACTCGGCTTCACAAGTCCGTGGCGCTACGAGGAGGACGGCAAAGTGCATGTTGCGCAGGTCGAGCGGCAGGGCTGCGCGCTGATCCTGGCCGATACGTGGCCGGAGAAGATTGGCAAGGGGCTGATGTTCATTTCGCTGAACCTCGAGCCCGCAGCGCAGGTTGCGGCTTTGAACGCGCTCCGCACAGAACTTGAGGCCACGGGCGCTCCAGTGAAGGAGGGTTCCTGGGGCTACCGGCTCCTGGTCGTCGATGATCCCGACGGCAATCAACTCTTCTTCAACTATCCGAGCGAGAGTGCATCGGGGAAGAGTGATGGGGATGAAACGTAATCGTGGAGACACGCCTCGGCGGGACGCCGAACGATTACGTCGAATGTGTGAGGTTCTCTTTCTTTCGATCTGTGAGCTACCGGAGTCAGAATCCCCAGCCCTTTATTGCGCTCAGGGCAGGCTCCGTCGCAGAAATCACGACGGGGGTGGGAAACCCGGGCATCTTTATTTCTAAGCCTTTCACGGCAGGGATGAATCCGGGCCCTGATACGAAACATTGCCCGCGATCTTGGTGTTTATATCCACGATTCCTCGCAGCGGTTTGTGCAGTCGGAATGCACGAATGGCCTTAAGATTGGCGCACTGATTGAAGATTCGTTCGATGGAGGTCCTGCCCGTGCGATCCCTTTTCCAATCATTTGTGGTGTTGTGCTTGAGCGCGTGTCTGGTGGCTTGCGGAGGCAGCAGCGGCGGCGGCAATAACATGCTGACGACGACTCCGCCGACGCCGGTGACTTTGACGGTGAGCGGGGCGACACCGATGTTGGCGGCCACCCAGATTGCGGGAGGCTCGTGGTCGGCGTTGACAATGAGCGGGGCGACCGCAACGTTCAATGTTCCGTCGTCAAGCGCGGCCTATGCGGTGGCGGTATTGTGTCCGGCACGGACTAGCGGTGTTCAGATCGAAGCAGTGCTTGAGGCACTGGCGAGCGATACGACTTCTCCGACGCTGTACTGCCCGCCGACAACTTCGGTGACGATGACGGTGAATTTTGATTTGAGCGCGGTACCTGGGGCCGTCGACGCGGCGGTGGCGGTCGGAACCGACATCAGCGCGTACTGGCCCGGACCGACGTCAGCGGCGAATGTTCAGAATGTGGTTACCGGAACGCAGGACATTGGAGTGGCGGCGTATGGACCGACGCCGACGACGGCGCCGTATGGCGTACAGATTCAGCGGGGCGTGGATGTAACGGGAGCGCCGATCACAGTTCCCGCGATGAGCACGAGCGATGAGACCGGGTCGGCAACGATCACGGTGAACGGAGTTCCGAGCGGGTATTCGAATTCGGTCTCGGCTTACTATGTGACGGCGGGGGGAGCGACGATTCCGATCAACGGCACCAGCGTTCCGAATTACGCGCTGATCGCGGCCGGCGACACGCAAAGCGGAGATTTCTATTCGGTGCAATCCGCGGCGGTGGACGGAACAGGCACCAATATCGTGGAGCAAGCGCAGTCGTTCGCGTCAGGAGCAAATTTGACGCTGACGCTTCCGGCGCCGATTTCGTATAGCGGGCCGACTCCGGCGCAGTATCCGACGTTCGACGCCACATACAGCGGGTTCACGGGATCAGGCAAGACGGGATGGATAGCGGCGCTGGACTGGCCATCCACGGCACCGACTGTGGGCACCCTGGTTTATGCGACGAGCGGATTTCTGGGATCGAACTCGATTGCGATTCCTGATCTGTCGTCGGTAAGCGGATTCATCGCGCCTCCTGCTTCGGGAACGCAGGTGGCGTGGTCGGTGGTGGCATTCCAGCAATCCGCTTTGTACTTTGCGTTCGATGTGTTTGCGACGCCGTCGAGCGAGACGGCGCAGTATGCGATTGAGGGCGGGGAGTACACGGAACCGTGAATTGCGCCGTTGGACGCGCAAGTAAACTTGCCACAAACCAGTTACCGGGGTAACTCCGGGGATTACGCCCTATTGTGATCTGAATCACAGCCTCTCGTTCAGTCACATCCTACGCTCAACTAATGAGGCCAAGAAGTCAACTTAAGACAGAGCCCCGGATTGGAATTGGAATCGCGGGGGACCCGAGCCTATCCATGGAAACCCTGGCCGAGAGCGAGCACCGATTTCGGAGTCTAGTGGAGACCCTTCCCGACGCGGTGCTAGTCCATAGCGGGAACAAAATTGTCTTCGTCAATCCTTATTGCGTTCAACTGCATGGCGCGAAGAGCGCGCAAGAGATGATTGGGCGAGACATTTCCGAGTTCATCCGTTCCGATGATCTGGAGATGGTCCGGCAGCGGGTGGAGGAATGCTATCTGACGGGCAATGCGTCGGCTCCGCTGGAGTCGAAGTTGATCACGTGCGACGGTTCGACGGTGGAGGTAGAAACGACGGCAATCCCCATCGTGTGGAATGGAGCCCCGGCGATCGAGGTGGTACTGCGCGACATTCGAGAGCGAAAGCAGGCCGAAGAGGCTTTGCTGACATGGCATAAGCGACTGGAAATGGCGCAGAGGAGCGGCCTGCGAATCGGACTGTGGGATTGGGATGTGACGGCAAATACCGTCGTCTGGTCGGACGAGTCATACCGGCAATTCGGATTCACACGCGAAACATTTTCCGGGCGTGTGGAGGATGTGATGTGCCGGGTCCACCCGCAGGACAGGGAAAAACTGAATCTGGCGATCCACAGAGTGCTGGAGGGAAAGGCGGAAGAATACGGCGCTCAATACCGGGTAGTGCGGCCGGACGGAACGATATCCTGGCTCGATGCGCACGGAGTGATCGTTCGCAACGGCTCGACGCACATGATGGGCATCGGGGTGGACATCAGCGAACTCAAAGAAGCGGAGGAAAAGATCCAGGCGAGCGAGGAGAAATACGGGAACCTGTTTGAGAACGCGACGTACGGAATCTTTTTGTCGACGCCGGACGGAACATTGCTGGACGTAAATCCGGCGCTGGTGCGGATGCTGGGCTACGACTCAAAGGAAGAATTGAAGACAAAGAATCTGGAGCGGGATATCTACGAGGATCCCAGTGTTCGGCAAATGATTCTTCGGACACATGAGCCGGACAAGCGGGTCGAAGGCGCTGAAACCACCTGGAGACGGAAGGACGGCAAGGCGATTACGGTGCGAATGAACGGCGGTGTCTTTCGCGGACAAGATGGAAAAGTAGTTCGCTTCGAAGTAATGGTGGAAGACATCACGGAGCGGAGAAGTTTGGAGGCGCAGTTTCGACAATCGCAGAAGATGGAAGCGGTGGGATTGCTGGCGGGAGGAATCTCGCACGACTTCAATAATCTGCTCGGCGTGATCCTGGGGAACGCAGACCTGCTGCTGGAGAAACTCGAAGGCGCTCCGGAGCACCGACGCGCGGAGGCAATCAAAGAGGCGGGACGGAGCGCCGCACAGCTGATCCGTCAACTGCTGGCGTTCAGCCGGAAGCAGGTACTTTATCCAGCGGTGCTGGACCTGAACTCGGTAGTAGGGGATGTCGGAAAGATTCTGCGGCGATTGATTGGGGAAGATGTGCGCGTAGCGACGAATCTGGAAACGGCGCTTGGTTCGATTCAGGCGGATCGAGGACAGATCGAGCAGATCCTATTGAATCTGGCGACGAATGCGCGGGACGCCATGCCCGGCGGTGGAACGTTCACCATTCGAACGGAGAACGCGGAACTAGGACCGGAGGATGTGGCGCGGTATCCGTATGTGAAACCGGGCCCGTATGTGCACCTGGCGGCAAGCGACACGGGCTCCGGAATGAGTGAAGAGATCAGGAGCCGGGTGTTCGAACCTTTCTTTACGACAAAAGAGAAAGGCCGCGGCACGGGGCTGGGGCTGGCCACGGTATACGGAATTGTGAAGCAGAGCGGAGGCTATGTCTGGGTTCGGAGCTCGCCCGGCAAGGGCGCAACGTTTGACATCTACTTACCACGTATCGAGGAGAAAGCCGAGCCGCTGGTGAAGAGCGAGCCGAGTCCGAGCGAGTATCCGAGAGGGACAGAAACAATCCTGCTGCTGGAGGACGAGGACTGTCTACGGCAAGTGACACGAGAGTTTCTGACCGCGAGTGGGTACAAGGTTCTGGAGGCGGGGCACGGCGAGGTTGCGATCGAATGGGCGATGATTCACAAGGAAGCCATACCGCTGATTATCAGCGATGTAGTGATGCCGGAAATGAGCGGTCCGTCGGCGATCGCGAAGCTGCGAGTACTGCATCCGGAGATGCAAGCGCTGTATGTTTCTGGATATGCCGAGGTGCCGGTGGCGCAGCAACTGATCGCGGAGGGAGCGGCGCTGCTGCAGAAACCGGTGTCGCGCATGGATCTGCTGAAGAAGGTGGATGAGATGCTGCACGGGCGGAAGGGACGCGAAGCGCGGGCTTGATGCTTCCGGCGTGAGAAGGAGTTTACGACTGGACAAAGATCTGGGTGCGGACGAGCAGAGTCCGCACCCTATTCTTTTCTGCTGACTAATTCTTGGTGAGTTTGTAGATGGTGCCGTTGTGGTTTGGGCCGCCGTTCCAGGTAGTGCCGTAGAGGTTGCCGGACTTATCAAGGGCGAGCCCCCAACCCAATCCAGCGAGGCCGTTCTGATTGTAAATCGTGGTCTCGACGCCGGTGGTAGTAATGCTGAAGACGGTACCTTCGTTGTTGGTTCCACCTTCCGCGGCGATGCCGTAAAGATTGTCGGACGAATCGATGATCAGATATGTGATGGGATAGAAACCATCGGTACAGACACTACAGAAGCTGAAGTCATGCAGGACAGATTCGACGTTGGTGCTGCTCAGCTTGAAGATGGTGCCGTAGCCTCCAGTGCCGCCGTAGTAGCTGCTGCCATACCAGTTCCCTGCTGAATCTTCGACGAGCGGACCGTTGGGCGCGCTGGCGTCGATGCCGCCATTGAAGGCGTACAGCACGGTTTCGACGCCACTTGTCGTCACTTCAAAGATGGTGCCGCATCCATTGACGGGGCTGCACGCGGTGCTGCCACCGCCTTCGGCGGTCACTCCATACAACTTACTTCCCTTCAGAACCGGGCCACCGACGGGGGCCATGCCGTCGTCGCAATTCGTGAGCGAGCAAAAAGTGTACAGCGTGGTGTAGACACCTTTGGGAGTGAGTTTAAAGACGCTGCCGGCACCAGAAGTATTGAATCCGTAGAGATTGCCGGCGGAGTCGCGAGCGAGGGATGGAAGGCCGGCGGCGGATAACTCCACGGTGAAATTCCAGAGAATCGT
>Ga0181537_10005030_pt1 | contig 10771 bp, 10 predicted proteins | sample PEATcosm2014_Bin_39_FD_119765 | JGI IMG/M metagenome (GOLD analysis project Ga0181537, IMG submission 119765) | Peatland microbial communities from MTU Mesocosm Facility, Houghton, MI, USA - PEATcosm2014_Bin23_10_metaG | ecosystem: Environmental > Terrestrial > Soil > Wetlands > Peat | place... | reverse complement strand
CGTCAGTGTGTCTCAGGCACCCGCCCGACCTGGATGAGATCGCGAATCACCTCGGGCAGCATCGGCTTGGTCAAGTGATGATCGAAGCCGGCTTCCAGGGCAAGCCGCCGATCCTGTTCCTGACCCCACCCGGTCAACGCTATGAGGGTGGCCCGCCGTCCTGCGGGATGCTGCCGGATGGCGCGCACCAGCTCGAGGCCGGACATACGCGGCATTCCGACATCGAGTAACGCCGCATCCGGATTCACACGGGAGAATATCGCCAGCGCCTCGACGCCATCGTAGGCGACATGGACTTCGTATCCTTCGAGGCGCAGCAGTTCGGCCAGACTGTCGGCGGCGTCCGCATTGTCGTCTGCAATCAGGATGCAGCGTTTCAAGTCAATCCGGGCGCCGACGGGCGAGCGATCCGGTAGCTCGGGGTCGCCGCCGTGGTCGCTGACGATGCAGCTGGCCGGCAGACGCACAATGACCTCCGTGCCAAGGCCAAGGCCGGCGCTTGACGCCTGGATCGTCCCGCCGTGCAGCTCGACGAGTCCGCGAGCGAGCGCAAGCCCGATGCCGAGACCGCCTTGCGAATGCTCCAGGGCTCCCGGAGCCTGAGAAAACATCTCGAAAATCTGGGCTTGCTGCTCCTGAGTGAGACCGATACCGTTGTCCCTGACCCGGATCACAAAGTCCAATCCTTCCCGTTGCGCGCCCAGCCATATGTGGCCCCCGGGATTGGTGTACTTTGCGGCATTGGTCAGCAAGTTGCCGACCACCTGGGCGATGCGGACCGGATCGATATTGAGCACTACCGGGATGGACGGTAGCGATTTCTCCAATCGGTGGCGCTTGGCTTCCAGGTGCGGGCGCGCTGCTTCCAATGCCGTATCCATCACCCCCGATAGCAGTTCACTCGACTTGCGCAGAAGCAAGGTCCCGCGCCCGACGCGCGACACGTCCAGGAGATCATCGAGCAGCAGTGACATGTGTTGCACCTGACGCTCGATGATGGCGTGGCTCCAGCGTCGCTGCGCATCGGTCGAATTCGCGGCGGCCGCGATGCGCACGCCCTGCCGGATCGGGGCCAGCGGATTGCGTAATTCGTGTGCCAGCGTTGCCAGAAACTCATCCTTGCGGCGGTCGGCCTCCTGCAGTGTTTCCTCGTAGTTCTTGCGACCCGTGATATTCGTGAACCAGATGGCAATCGAACCCTGCAGCGGCGCGGCCAGAACGCTGTACCAGCGCACGCCCTGACTGGTCGCATCAGTCCGCATCTCGAACTCGGCCTGCTCATCGCTCTCGAGCACGCTGACATACCGGGCAAACAGTCCCGGCGCGTCCCAGGCCAGTGGGAAGACCGTGCTGATACCGCGCCCCATCAGATCCGCCGCGTCCCGTCCCATGGCTCGAGCGGCCGCTGGGTTGATGTAGGTCCACACAAAATCGACTATGGGCCCGTTGTCGCCACGGACCGGCGTGAGAATGGTGAATGGCACTCCGGATGACTCGAGGGCCACCGAGAAGCGCCTTTCGTTTCTGGCGGCTGCTGCCCGGGCGCGTTCCCGTTCGACCACAGCCGCCGCGCTGGCCGCGCATACCTGGGCGAGACGATGCTGCCGATCGCAGTGCTCGAGGGGTGCGGCACACATCACCGAGAGGACCCCCATCAGTTCCCGCTCGGCACTGAGCAGCGGAATACTCTGCAATCCCGACAGGTTTTCGTCGGCGGCCAGCGCACGGTGTCGGTCGAAAATGGAGCCCTCAGTGTGCCTCTGGATGGTCTCATCGGTGAACCCGGTCTGAGCTGAGGTTCGGCAGGAGCCGTTCCCGACGTCATATGTTGTGACTATCCCGTGACGCGCATCATAGAGTTCCAGCGCCACAGCCAGGAGCGACTGCAAGACGGCCGGCAGATCGTCGCCGGTGGCCACGAGCTTCTGGCTGAAGCGGTGCAGTCGCCCCACATCCTGCAACTGTTGCTCCAAGCCTTCCTGCGCACGTCGCAGCAGCTCATCCGTTCGCTTGCGTTCGGTGATATCAACCGCGGCCCCGCGGGCGACACGGAGCGTGCCGGTGGCGGTTGCTTCGAGCTCAACGCGATTCAGTACCCAGCGGATTTCGCCGTCCGGCCGCGTAATCCGCTGCTCACGCTCGTAGCGAAACTCCCCGCGAGCGATATGCTCCTGCATGACTCGCTGACTCTCCTCTACCTGCTCTGCGCGCAGCCCGCCCAGCCAAAGTGCAAGATCGATTTCGCCCGCCGCGACTTCTCGAGCGAGCATTTGACACAGGCTGGGCGATACAAAAGCGGTACCCGCTTCAAAATTCAGCTCGAAGATGCCGACACCGGTATTCCGCTGAGCCAAGGCGAGCCGCTCTTCCGCCAGCGCAGCGCGCGTGGTGGTGAATTGCAGCCGATTGCCGTAAGCGACAATCAATAGGCTACTTGCGGCGAAGATCACCACCGCCGCCAGATCCTGGGGCGATTGAATTGCCAATGTGCCCACCGGCGGCGCCATCAGGCAGGCATTGACGACAGCCACAACCAGGACGAGCAACGCCGGACCCCGGCCCAGGAAAATGACGGCGAAGACGAGAGCCAGAAGGAAAAACAGAAAGGGTATCTGGCCCCCAACCAGGGGCAGGATCAGCCAGTGCAACAGCGCCGCGAGCCCGGCGAGTGCGCCCGCAAGGGCGTAGCTCAGATAGGGCGAGGCGAAGAGTCGCTTGGCCGCGTCCAGAGAAGTGCCCATATCGCTTCTATTTTAGGCGATCGGTCACGCTCGCACATCTCGGGCAGGTTCATCTCAGTCCCACGTGCTGCAGCGCGTGCTCCAGCTCGGTGTCACCGGGCTACACCCGTCTCATCTCACGGATTGAGCTTGTCGATCTGCAGGGTCTGCGCGCCGCCCTTGCCGGCGATGGACTGAATCTCGCCATAAAGATCCCCGCTCTGCGGCAGCGGGCTGCCGGAAGCGGAGATGCGTGCCACCACCGACACATTCTGTCCGGCCTCGACGCTGCGCCCTGCGACCATGGCATCGGCCGATGAGAGATCCACATCCTGCGGCAGTGTCGCGCTCAAGCGCTTGACTGCCAGCGGCGGTCCGCCGCCGGGGGCGCGCACGAACACAAACAGCCACGCCTCCGCCGGTACCTTACCGGCGAGCGCGGGGCTCAGGGTCAGGTGCAGATGAATGGCCGTGGCAACATCCACGCCGCGCGCCGGCGCGGCATCGCTGGGCGACGCGGGAGCTGCTGCCTGCGCAGCCACGACCGTCGCGCCCTTGGTGGCACCCTTACTGCTGCCAGTCGCCTGGCCCTTGAGCTGCGCATCGATGTCATCGATCTGTCGCTGCAATGCTGTGCGGATACTCTCGGGAGGTCCCATGTCCATCATCGTCTGGAAACGCTGTCGTGCCACTTCCAGCCGACCATCGCGATAAGCGGCTACGGCGCTATAGAACAGCGCTTTGGGCGAGTGCGGATCGATCTGCAGCGCGCGTTCGAGCAATTCCTGGGCCTTGGCCGCCTGGCTGGTGTCTTCGCCCATGAGCATGGCCTCGGCCATGCCCGAAAGCGCCGCGGCGCTCTCCCCGCCGGCGAGCCGATTGGCGCGCTGATAGCAGCGCAGCGCCAGTGAATAGTTGCCGATGGCGCCATAGGCCTGCCCCAGGTCGAGCCAGCCCGACAGATCATCCGGCTGCTGTTCGAGGTGACGCGCGAGTGTGGGGATGGCCTGATCGGCGCCGCCGGGCGTGTTCGAGGCGGTCCACGCGCTGTTGCCCAGCCACGCATAGAGTCCCGCGCCCGCGCCCAGCAGCAGCAGCAACACCAGGCCGGCGGAGCGCAGCGCACGCGGCGCACCGGCCCGCGCGCGCAACAATGGCCGCACCACGAAAGCCACGGCAATCAGGCTCAAGGCGAGCGCCAGCAGCATAAAAAATGTCATGGGTCGCCGGACTCCGCATGGGCGGCATCTTCATCGGGCGGCCCCATCACATCGACGCGCCGCTGGCGGTCTCGCAGCACGCGCACCGCTATCAGCAGTCCAACGATCATCAGCACGCCGGGTGCGGCCCACAGCCACGCCGTTCGCGCATTCAGTCGCGGCCGAAACAGAATGAAATCCCCGTAGCGCGAAACCATCAGATCGCGGATCTGCTCATCGGTAGCGCCGGCAAGGATCTGCTCGCGCACGTCACGGCGCAGGTCGCTGGCAAGCCCGACCGGCGAATCGGCCAGCGATTCATTCTGGCATTGCATGCAGCGCAGCTCGTGCGTGAGATCCAGGTAACGTTGCTGCAGCTTGGGGTCCGGCAGCGGCGGATTGTTATCGATCGCGAACGCGTCCTGTGCGCCGAACAGCACGGCGCCCGCGAGCAGCGCCGCGGCGATTTTGAGCTTCGTCTTCATAGCAGGCGCGAGAGAAATTCCCGCTGCCAGATCTCCGGTGTCATCGCACCGACATGTTTGTAGACCACGGTGCCGGCCGGATTGACCAGAAAACTCTCCGGCGCGCCGTAGACTCCCCAATCGATGGCGACGCGACCTTCCCGATCGGCGCCGATCCGCTCGTATGGGTTGCCAAGCTCAGTGAGCCAGGCGCGCGCCTTGGCATCATCGTCCTTCCAGTCGATGCCGTAAATCGGCACCCGGCCCTGGTCTTTGATGGCCAGCAGCGTCTCGTGTTCGGCGCGGCATTCCACGCACCAGGTCCCCCAGACATTCACCAGCGTCCAATGTCCGCGCAGCGACTGCGCCTGCAGCGGGCTGGTCTCATCCAGCAGGCCCGGCAGTGAAAAGGCGGGTGCAGGCTTGCCCAGCAGCGGCGAGACGATGATGCCCTTCTCGGGCGCATGCACCAGGCCCACTACCAGCACCACCAGCAGCAGCCCGAACGCACCCAGCGGCAGGATGAACCGATTCATGCAGAGCCAGGCTCGCTAACAACCGTGGTGTGCTGCGCGGCCGCGGCCCAGCCCGGGCCGCGCTGGCGCCGTCCGATCACCACGGTCACGCCGCCTATCGCCATGATGAAGGCACCCAGCCAGACGAAGCGGATCAGCGGCCGGTACTGGAAACGCAGGCTGTAGGCACCGGCGCCCACATCATCGCCCAGCGAGGCCAGCAGATCCCGATGCAGGCCATCGGCGATGGCAGCGGTGGTCTGTACCGAACCCTGCACCCAGAAGCGGCGCTTCTCCGGGTGCAGCACGGTCACCGGCTTGCCATCACTGGTGACGGTCACGGTGCCGCGCAGCCCCTCGTAGTTGGGGCCTTCGATGTTCTGCACGCCATCGAAGCGGAAGTTATAGCCCGCCAGCGTCACCGAGCCGCCGGGCTTGAGCGCGATGTCGCGCTCGAGCGTGTTCGACTGTACGAAGGTGATGCCCAGCACGAACATGCCCAATCCGATGTGCGCGATCGCCATGCCGAGCATCGCTGCCGGCACGCGGATGCCTCGGCGCAACCGGTCCAGCGGATCGATCAGCGAGGAGAGGATGATCCAGATACCGAGCACGGCACCGATCGGCGTCAGCGGCAATGGGTGCGCGTACACGCCAAAGACCAGCGCCAGCGCCAGCACTGCCGCGAAGGCAAAACTCACCAGCAGCCGCTGGCGGGATTCCCGCAAGCCGCCGCGACGCCAGCGCGCATGGATGCCCAGCGAGAGCAGCGCCAGCAGCGGCAGCACCGGCACCAGGAAGCTCGGGTTGAAATACGGCGGCCCGACCGAGAGCGTGCCCAGGTGCAGCGTGCCGGCGATCAGCGGCGCCATGGTGCCGCCGAACACCACCGTGGCGGCGATCACCAGCAGCAAATTGTTGAACAGCAGAAACGCCTCGCGCGAGACCAGTTCGAAGCCTGCCTGCGAGACCATGCGCGGCGCACGCCAGGCGTAGAGCGTGAGCGCCCCACCGATCATGATGATCAAGAACGCAAGGATGAAGATGCCGCGCCGCGGATCGGCCGCAAAGGAGTGCACCGACACCAGCACGCCCGAGCGCACCAGGAAGGTTCCGAGCAGGCTCAAGGAAAACGCCGCCACCGCGAGCAGCAGCGTCCAGCTCTTGAACAGGCCGCGCTTGTCCGTGACCGCCAGCGAATGGATCAATGCCGTGCCCACCAGCCAGGGCATGAAGGAGGCATTCTCCACCGGGTCCCAGAACCAGAAGCCGCCCCAGCCCAGTTCGTAGTAAGCCCACCAGCTGCCCAGCGCGATGCCCCAGGCGAGGAACGCCCAGGCAATGACGGTCCACGGCCGCATCCAGCGCGCCCAGAGCTGATCGCGGCGGCCCTCGATCATGGCCGCGCAGGCAAAGGCGAAGCTCACCGCAAAGCCGACATAGCCGGTGTAGAGAATCGGCGGATGGATCGCGAGCGCGAAGTCCTGCAGCACCGGATTCAGATCGTTGCCATCGGGCACCGGCGGCGTCAGGCGCACGAACGGATCCGAGGTAAACAGCGTGAAGGCGAGAAAGCCGAAACTGATGATGCCCAGCACGCCGAGCACGCGCGCGCCGAAGGCCGGCGGCAGAAATCGCAGGCGCGCCACCACCGCGATGGTCCAGACGCTCAGCACATCGATCCACAGCAGCAGCGATCCCTCGTGCGCACCCCAGAGCGCGGCGATGCGATAGAACAGCGGCAACGCGGAATTGGAGTTCTCGGCCACATAGCGCACCGAGAAATCATCCTCGATGAAGGCATGCACCAGCACGGTCGTGGCCAATATCAGGAACACGAACTGCCCGGCTGCCGCCGAGGGCGCCGCGCCGAACCAGCGCTCGCGCGCGAGCGCGGGACCAGCCAGTCCGAAGAAGGCCTGTGCCGCGGCGAGCAACAGCGCCAGGATCAGCGCGTAGTGACCCAGTTCGACGATCATCAGTGCGCTCCCTCTTTGCCCGCGTCCTGCTTACCCGCCGCCAGCGAGCGCGCGACCTCGGGCGGCATGTATTTCTCATCGTGCTTGGCCAGCACCTCATCGGCAATGAAGGTGCCCTGGGCATCGAGCCGTCCATGCGCCACCATGCCGGCGCCCTCGCGAAACAGGTCCGGCAGCACCTTGTCGTAGTGCACCGGGATGCTGTGCCGAAAATCGGTCACCACGAAATTGACCTCCAGCGATCCCGGCGTGCGCTTGAGACTGCCCTGCTCCACCATACCGCCGAGCGTGAAGCGCTTGCCCTGCGCGATCTCGCCCGCGGCGATGTGCGTGGGGTCATAGTATTCCATGACATTCTGCTGGAACGCGCGCAGCGCCAGCGCGGCGGCCAGTCCGACGCCGGCCAGTATTCCTAACACCCAGTAGAGGCGGCGCCGACGCGGTGTCATGAGGAGACGGCCGTCCTGCGGCTCTCGATGCGGCGTCGCGCCTCGAGCAGCGCCTGCCGCAGCGAGCGGCGTGCCGCGGCGAGATTCAGGCCCACCACGAGCGCGGTCAGCGCGTAGCAGGGCCACAGGTAGACCGCGTAACCGCCCATGGCAAAAAACTGGGCGATGGAGTGCCCGCTGCTCACGACCCGGCCCCCGCCACCGCCTCGTCGATCCAGCGCGCATTGCGTTCCCGCCGCAGCACTTCCCCACGCGCCCGTATGAGCAGCAGCGCGACGAAGTACAGCGTGAACGCGGCCAGCATCAGCAGCAGCGGCACCAGCATGGAGGCCGGCATGGTCGGCTGGCCGAATTTCATGACGCTCGGGGCCTGGTGCAGCGAGTTCCACCAGATCACCGAGTAGTGAATGATGGGCACGTTGACCACGCCGACGATCGCCAGCACCGCGCTGGCGCGGTCGGCTCGTGCGGTATCGTCGATCGCATTGCGCAGCCCCATATATCCCAGATACAAAAACAGCAGCAGCAGTTCCGAGGTCAGGCGCGGATCCCATTCCCAGTAGGTCCCCCACATGGGACGGCCCCAGAGCATGCCCGTGACCAGCGCCAGCGCGGTGAATGATGCACCGATAGGCGCGCAGCTGGCGGCCACGGCGTGCGCCACATTCATGCGCCAGATCAGGCCCACCGCGGCGCTCAGCGCCATGACGGTGTACACCATCAGCGACAGCCACGCGGCCGGCGCATGCACATAGATGATCCGGAAACCATCGCCCTGCTGATAGTCGGGGGGTGCCAGCCCCAAGCCGCCGATCAGGCCCGCCAGGCCCAACAGCAAGGCCGGCCAGCCAAACCACGGCGTCAGCCGGGTGGCGAGCCTGTAGAAGTGAGGCGGCGAGCCGAATTTATGAAACCATACCCAGGCCACGATGACTCCGGTCTACTCCAGTCCAATCCGAACCGCGGCCGCGAGCGCCCAGGGCGCCAGCGTCGCGGCGAGCACCGAGAAGGCCGCGAGCAGATACAGCGGCGCCGCCGGCGATTCCCCCGCGATGGCCAGCGCGCTGGCGCGTGCGCCGAAGATCAGCACCGGCACGGCCAGCGGCAGCACGAGCAGCGCCAGCAGGGAGCCGTTGCGCCGCAGGGTCAGGGTCAGGCCCGCGCCCACCGCCCCGATCAGACTCAGGGCGATGGTCCCGAGCAGCACCGCGGCCACAATCCCGGGCATCGCCGCCGTCGGCGCGCCGAGCGCCGTCGCCGCCAGGGGTGCCACCAGTACCAGCGGAAAACCCGTCAGGCCCCAGTGCACCACCGTTTTAGCCAGCAGCAGCCCCGCGAATGGCTGCCCGCACAGTGCCAGCTGCTCGAGCGTGCCATCCTGCCCGTCGTCACGAAACAGCAGGTCCAGCGCCAGCAGCGAGGATAACAGCGCACCCACCCACAACGCAGCCGGCGCGATGTCTCGCAGCAGCGACAGCGACGGATCCAGTGACAGCGGAAACAGCGTGGTTATGACCAAAAAGAAACCCAGCGGCAGCAGGCTATCCCCCGCGCGCCGCAGTGCCAGCCGCAGATCGCGTGCGGCCAGCAGCGCAGCGGCCGCGAGGAAACCCGTGCGCGCGGCGCTCATTGCAGGCTCACGCTGCGCTGAGCACTCGCCGGCAGCTCCAGCGCCTGGTGAGTCGCCACCACGGCCACGCCACCGGCGCCCGCGTGCGACTCAAGCAGTTCGGCCAGCAGCAATTGCCCGGCGGCATCCAGATTGGACCCCGGCTCATCCAGCAGCCACAGCGCCGCATCCATGAGCGACAGACGCGCCAGGGCCACGCGGCGCCGCTGCCCGGCCGAGAGCCGGCGCAGTGGAATACCGCGCGCCGCATCCACGCCGGCGCGCATCAGTGCCGCGCCGATGTCAGCGCGCGACACGCGGCGGCGAAGGCCGACCGCGTAACGCAGATTTTCCGCGGCGCTCAGATCGCCCTTCAGCCCGTTGTCGTGGCCGAGATAGGCGAGTTCAGCGTGATAAGCCGCAGGATCTGTCCCGATATCGATGCCGCGCCAGCAGATGCGGCCGTCGTCCAGTGGCGTCAGGCCGCACAGGGCGCGCAGCAAGCTGGTCTTGCCTGAGCCGTTGGCACCGGTGATCTGCAGGCATTCCCCGCCCTTGACCGAGAATGAAATGCCGCGCAGCACATGGGTGTCGCCGCGCCAAAGCTGCAGATTGTCAGCCGAGAGCTGGTGCATCAGCGGCGCAGCATAGCTGCAACTACCGGGCGGGTTGCGGCTGCAACAGAGCGCATCCTGGCCCACATTTAAAATCAATCAATTGAACACACTTCTGCAGGTGTCACGCGATCTTAAGTCAAGACTACAGCGCGGCTGCGGCAAGGTACACTCCACGCCCTGCCCCGGTGGCGAAACTGGTAGACGCAGCGGACTTAAAAGATTGAGCGGCAGGCGCGGAAACCGCCTGACCGGATCCCGTCAAAGTCGGTGAACCCCCTGGGCCCGAGGCCCGAGGCAACGCCGAGCCAATCCGGCGCACGCAGGCGCCGGCAGGTGTAGAGAGTGGACGGCGGGGACCTGTGGCGGCGCTAGCCGCTATGGTCGTGGCGCACTCCAGACTCCAAACGCGCGCGGCGCGGCGGCAAAAGCCGTGGTGAGTACGAAAATCCGCTGGCTGAAAGGCCATGTCGGTTCGACTCCGGCCCGGGGCACATGATCCGGGACCCCATCATTGAGGAGTCAGCCTTTGAGCATCGCGGTGGGACTGGTCGGATACGGTCTGTCCGCCCGCATCCTGCAACGGCCCCTGATCGAAGCTGCGGGGATGGACATCGTGGCGGCGGTCACGCATCAGCTCGAGCCGCTGCGGCAGGAGCTGCCGGGGGCGCAGGTGCTGCCGGATCTGGCGGCGTTACTGGCACTGCCGCGGCTCGATCTCGTGGTGATAGCCACTCCCAATCAGCTGCACTTCCCGCAGGCACTGGCGGCGCTCGAGGCCGGCAAGCACGTGGTCATCGACAAGCCCATGGCGCTCGATGTGCGCCAGTGCGATCGCCTCATCGAGATGGCCGAGTCGCGCGGCCGCGCCCTCACGGTATTTCACAACCGGCGCTGGGACAGCGATTTCCTGACGCTGCGGCAACTGATCGCGAGTGATGCGCTCGGACCCGTCGTCAGCTTCGAGGCGCGATGGGATCGCTATCGACCCGCGGTTCCCGATCGCTGGCGCGAGCGCCCCGATCATGGCGGCGGGGCTCTGTTCGATCTGGGCCCGCACCTGATCGACCAGGCCTTGTGCCTGTTCGGGCAGCCTGAGTGGATCGAAGCCGATGTGTTCATGCAGCGCGCCGGTGCCATCGTCGATGACGCGTTTCAGATCCGGATGGGCCAGGGGACGCGGCGCATCGTGCTGGGATCCAGTTGCATCGTGCCCGATGCG
>Ga0181537_10005029_pt1 | contig 10772 bp, 8 predicted proteins | sample PEATcosm2014_Bin_39_FD_119765 | JGI IMG/M metagenome (GOLD analysis project Ga0181537, IMG submission 119765) | Peatland microbial communities from MTU Mesocosm Facility, Houghton, MI, USA - PEATcosm2014_Bin23_10_metaG | ecosystem: Environmental > Terrestrial > Soil > Wetlands > Peat | place... | reverse complement strand
GCCGCGTTGGCCGGCATCATCGCGCGCGCCCAGCTCGACCCGCTGTGGACAATGTCGGCGATGACGTTGCTGCCGGTGGCGTTGCTGTCGTCGCCGCTGTTGACGGTGAATCGCGCGGCCGCGATTGCGCTGTTGACACTGGCGGTCGTGCTGCCGCTCATCATGGTCCTTGCTTCACCGGTTATCGCGCTGGTCATCCACCGCCAAGGCGTGTCGAATTATGCGAGTCAGTACCGGCTGGTGGCCGAAGCGGTCGAGCGCGCCTGGCGCGCGCAAACCGATCGGCCGCTGCGCATTTTCGGCAGCTATCGCAATATCGTCGACGGAGCCAATTTCTATATCGCGAGCCGGCCCGCGACCTTCGCCATCACCGATCCACAGCGCACGCCGTGGGTCGATGCCGACCGTATCGAACGCGACGGCATCGCGATCGTGTGTCCGGTACCGGAGACCGCCTGCGTGGCGGAAATGAACGCCTATGCCGCGCGCTACGGCGCCAAGGTCGAAGACGTCATCCTGGCGCGGCGCTATTTCGGCACCGACGACACGCCGGTGCATTATCAAATCGTGATTATTCCGCCGCGACCGCGGTGACCTACCGGCCGTCAGCCGCGGCGCCACACGAACACCGAGGTGACGGCGTAATTCCAAACCGCTCCCATCACCACGCCGCCCAGCCCGGCAATCCACCAATTTTGCCCGCCGCTATAAATAAAGCTAGCGACGCCGATATTGGAGATGGCGCCGATGGCGCAAATAACTTGGAAGCGGATGAGGCCGCTGACAAAGGCGCGGCCGGTCAGCCGCCGGTCGTGGTAGGTGAACGTGTTGTTGAGCGTGAAATTCCATACCATCGCACCGATCGCCGCCACGGTCTGCGCGGCGGCGAACGGCATGCCGACGCCCAACAGGCCGAGCCACAGGATCCCCATATGAATGCCGACTCCGGACAGACCGACCAAGCAGAACATCAGGAAACGGATCGAGATGGCGTCGTGCGTTAATCGCGCGAAAGTCAGGCCGCAAAATTCGATCGCCATCCCGGCGTCGAGCTGGCCCGGTTTGACGGGTTTTTGCCCGGCGCGAGCGAGTTCGGCGACGCGGAGCCGGCCGCGCCCGACCAGGGCCAAATCGAACAGCAGGCTGGTGCTTTGCGACGACAGCACCGGCGCCAGCGGCTCGAAGGCGTCACGCCGGATCATGAAAGTGCCGCTCATCGGATCGCTGAGGTCCTGTCCGAGAAGGCGCCGCTTCAGCGCGCTCGCCCACCGGTGCGAGCGGTCGTCCGGCGCGCCGGCCACGGCGGCGTCCAGATAGCGGCTCGCCACCACAAGATCGACCAGCCCGCCGCGCAACCGCTGCAGCATTTCGACAAGCGGCGCGTCTTCGGCCAGGGGATCCGCGTCGATCACGGCCAGATAGCGGGCCTGGCTCGCCAGCATGCCTTCCAGGGCGCCGCTGGCCAGGCCGCGGCGGCCGATGCGGCGCAGGCAACGCACGCGCGCGTCGGCTGCGCCGATGGCGCGCGCCACGGCGGCTGTACCGTCGGCGGAATTGTCATCGACGAAAATCACTTCCCACTCGCAGGCGGCGAGCACGCGGCCGAGCCGCTCGACCAGGACGGGAACGTCGGCCCGCGCATTGAAGGTCGGCAGGATGACGCTGATTTCCGGCGCCGGGCGCAGCGGCGAAACTGGCCCCAAAGCATCGGGGCGAGCCGTTTCGGCCGCTGGGGCCGTGATTGTGACGGTCATCGCCTCAGGTAACGCCAGGACCGCGGCAATTTCAATGCGCCCGCTGTGCGCCGCGCCCGGCGGCTCGGCCGGCAATGGACTTAAGCCGCGGCCGTGCCATAAACTTGAGGCGCGGGCCGCGACTTTAGCTCCCTAGCCTGCGGCGGTTTGCGAAGCCCCGGGCCCGATGGCAGCTTCACTCCTCGATCGGTTGAACGGCGTTTTCGCCTCGATGATCGACAGTCTGTGCGATCCGACGCGCCGCCGGCGGGTCATGCTCGCTTTGGTCTGTGCCTACGGTGCGGCATGGACGATCTACGGCGTGATCGCGAAATCGAGCCAGGACCTCAACGCCGACATGGCGGAGATGGTGATTTGGGCGCGCGAGCCGGCACTCGGCTACCCCAAGCATCCGCCATTGCCGGCTTTCGTGCTCAAACTCTGGTTCGCGATATTTCCCCACGCCGATTGGGCCTACACGTTGCTCGCTGCCATCACCGTCTCCGCCGGCATCTATCTCGCCGTCGAGCTGTGTGGCATTTGGCTCGATGGCGAAAAGCGCGCGGCGGCGCCGTTTTTGCTCGCGGCGATCCCGTTTTTTAATTTCCTCGGGCTGAAATTCGACCAGAACTCGGCGCTGATCCCGCTATGGGCGCTGGCGATGTTGGGATTGATGCGCTCGCTGGAAACGCGCCGCGCGGGCTGGGCCGCGCTAACCGGATTGGCGCTGGCCGCCGCGATCTTGGTCAAATACTGGTCGGGTTTTCTCGGTGCCGCCTTGGTCATCACCACACTGTTCGATCGGCGGCGCGGCCTCTATCTGCGTTCCAAGGCGCCCTGGATCACCACGATGGTGTTTTTGCTCGCCGTGCTGCCGCATCTGGTCTGGCTGGTCCAGGAAGATTTTCCGCCGTTGCGGTGGATCGCGACGCGGCGCACCGCGAGCTCAAGCTTCGATTTCATCCGATCGCTCAGCGAGTACACGTTCGGCACGCTGGGTTACGCCGCGGCGGCGCTGGTGCTGGTCGCGCTACTGATTCGTCCGTCGCCAAAAGCGGTGCGCGACAGTTGGTTTGTATTCGAACCGGGCCGCCGCCCGGCAACGCTGTTGTTCTGGACGCCGCTTCTGCTGCCCGTCGCGATTGCGCTCGCCGCGCGCATCAATCTGTTGTCGCTATGGAATGCACCGGCGCTGAACCTGCTGCCGGTCATGATGCTGGCCTCGCCGCTGGTCGTGGTCTCGCGGCTTGCCGCGATCCGGCTTGCCGCGGTGATGACGGCGGTCACCCTCATCGCGGTCTTGGCGTCGCCACTGGTCGCGTGGGCGCTGCTCAAAACCGGAGTCGAGAACAATGCCGCCTATGCGCGTTTGGCGGCGGCGGCAATCGAACGCGAGTGGCGCGCCACCAGCGGTTCGCCATTGCGTCTCGTCGGCGGGCCTTTCGCACTGGCGAGTTCGGCAGCATTTTATATGACCGACGAGCCGTCGACCTTTGCCGACTTCTCACCTTATCTGTCGCCATGGGTCGACGCCGCGCGGATCGCGCGCGACGGCATCGCCCTCGTCTGTCCCGCCGACGACAGCGTATGCCTGAGCGCCATGAAACGGCTGACCGCCGCGGGTCCGGCGGGCCGGCAGAGCGAAGTGACGCTGACGCGGCATTGGCTCGGCTTTGCCGGGAAGCCTAAGGACTTCGTCATCGCGACTGTACCGCCGCGCTCATAACGCGCGGCATGGTGGTATTCCGAGGCGCATTATTTGGACGACGCTGCAAAATGACGCGGTCGCCGTAATAGCTGCGTTAATTCGGCGATGGTAAGCCATTCGTCATGGCGACGGCATCATGACCATGGCGGACCTCGTCCGCCCTGTACGAAAACCATTCGAGCGGTTGTTCGACGCGCTGATCGATCCGGTGCGCGGCGAACGCACGATGGCGCTGCTACTTTTGGGCTACGCGGGCGCTTGGACGGTCTATGCGGTCGTCGCCAAAGGCGGTCGCGACATTCATTTCGCCATCGGTGATCTGGTGGCGCAAGTCCGCGAGGTCGCGCTCGGCACGCCGAAACACCCGCCACTCTCCGGATGGCTGCTGCGCGGCTGGTTCGCCGTCATGCCGGCCGAGCCTTGGGCCTATTATTTGCTTGCTGTGATGCTGGCGACGGTAGGGCTGTGGATCGCCTGGCGCGTCGGCGCACATTATCTTAGCGCCGATAAGCGTGTCGCCGGCATCGCGCTCTTGACGTTGGTGCCGTTCTACAATTTCCAAGTGTTCGATTTTCACTCCAACACCATGCTCATTCCCCTCTCGGCGGCAACGACATGGTGGTTCCTGCGTTCGCTCGAAACGCGCCGTGCCGGATGGGCGATCCTGGCCGGCATCGGGGCCGGTGCAGCGCTGCTCGTCAAATATTGGCCGGTCTTCCTGCTCGCCGGATTGGGCTTGGCAGCCCTGAGCGATCGGCGCCGCGGCAGTTACTTCCGTTCGCCGGCGCCGTGGCTGACCGTCGCCGTCGGTGCCGTCGTTCTGGCGCCGCACATCGCCTGGGTGGTCACGCACCGGCTGGAGCCGTTCAGCTACGCGATCGGGGCGTCGCCGGCGACCTATGTCGAAGCGGCGCGATATGCGATCGGCTTCATCGTCGGCATTGTGGGTTTTATCGCCGCGCCGATCGTTGTTGGCCTGATCGCGGCCCGTCCGAGCGTGGCGGCGATCGGCGACACCTTATGCCCGAGCGAACCGATACGCCGCACCGTCGCTGTCGCCTTCGCGGCGCCGCTTCTGATCGCCGCGCTGGCGGCGATCATCCTCAAAGCGAAAATCGGCGCGTCGTGGACCATGTCCGGGATGACGCTCTTGCCGATCGTGCTGTTGTCGTCGCCGCTTCTGACGGTGACGCGCCGGGCCGCCGTCGGTCTGTTGGCGCTGGCGGTCGTCTATCCCCTGCTCATGGCGGCCGCGTCGCCGGGGATCGCGATTGCCATCCACCGTCCCGGCGTGACGGATTATGCCAGCCATTACCGGCTCATCGCCGAGGCGGTCGGCAGCGCCTGGCACGCCCGCACCGACCAACCGCTCCGCGTCGTCGGCGGCTATACCGACATCGTCGACGGCATCGATTTCTACTTCGAAAACACGCCGGCGATCCTCGACGTCGTCACGCCGTCGCGGACTCCCGATGTCGACGACGAACGCATCAAGCACCAAGGCATCGCGATCGTGTGTCCGGCGCCGGAGACGCCCTGCGTGCAGGCGATGCACGGCTATGCGGCGCGCTTTGCCAATGCCAAGATCGAAGATGTCGCGCTGGCGCGCCGCCATTTCGGCGCGCTCGACACGCCGGTGCATTATCTGATCCTGACCATTCCGCCGCAGCCCTAGGGCATGATCCGGAAAATGCCTGCCCCGGAGCTGATCCGGGGTGAGTACCGGCGGCGGCCCTCAATACCGATACTGATCCGTCTTATACGGCCCGCTGACCGGCACGCCGATATAGGTCGACTGCTTGTCGGACAGCTTGGTCAGCTTGACGCCGATTTTTTCCAGATGCAGCCGCGCCACTTTCTCGTCGAGCGTTTTTGGCAGCGTATAGACCTTGTTCTGGTATTTGCCGGGATTGGCCCACAGCTCGATCTGCGCCAGCGTCTGATTGGTGAACGACGACGACATCACGAAGCTGGGGTGGCCCATGGCGTTGCCGAGATTGACCAGCCGGCCCTCGGACAAAAGGATGATGCGCTTCTTATCGGGGAATTCGATCTCGTCGACCTGCGGCTTGACGTTGTTCCATTTCAAATTCTTCAGCGCGTGAACCTGAATCTCGCTGTCGAAGTGGCCGATATTGCAGACGATGGCGCGGTCCTTCATTTTGCGCATGTGCTCGATGGTGATGACATCGAGGTTGCCGGTTGCGGTGACGAAGATGTCGGCGCGCGGCGCGGCGTCTTCCATGGTCACGACCTCGTAGCCTTCCATGGCGGCTTGCAACGCGCAGATCGGATCGATTTCCGAAACCATGACACGGCAGCCGGCTTGGCGCAGCGAGGCCGCCGAGCCTTTGCCGACATCGCCGAAGCCGGCGACCATCGCCACCTTGCCGGCCATCATCACGTCGGTGCCGCGGCGGATACCGTCGACCAGCGACTCGCGGCAGCCATACAGATTATCGAATTTCGACTTGGTGACGCTGTCATTGACGTTGATGGCGGGAAACAGCAGGCGGCCTTCCTTCTCCATCTGATAGAGCCGATGCACGCCGGTCGTGGTCTCTTCGGTGACGCCCTTGATGGCCTTGGCCGTTTTCGTGTACCAGCCCGGCTTGGCTTTCAGGCGCGCTTTGATCGCCGCGAACAGCACTTCCTCTTCTTCATTGGTCGGCTTGGCGATCACCGACGGATTGCTCTCGGCCTGCATGCCGAGATGCATCAACAGCGTGGCGTCGCCGCCGTCGTCGAGGATCATGTTCGGCCCACTGCCGTCCGGCCATTCGAAAATGCGATGGGTATAGTCCCAGTATTCCTCGAGCGACTCGCCCTTGATCGCGAACACCGGGGTGCCGCCGGCGGCGATGGCGGCGGCGGCGTGATCCTGGGTCGAATAGATGTTGCACGAGGCCCAGCGCAGGTCGGCGCCGAGCGCCTTGAGCGTGTCGATCAGCACCGCCGTTTGGATCGTCATATGCAGTGAGCCGGCGATCTTGGCGCCGCGCAGCGGCTGCTCGGGACCGTATTCTTCCCGCGTCGCCATCAGGCCGGGCATTTCGGTCTCGGCGATGGAGATTTCCTTGGCCCCCCAGGCGGCTAGTCCGATGTCCTTGACGACATAATCGGCGGGCAAAGCTTTGGGCTTGGACAACGTGCTCATCTTCGTTCTGATCCTTTGGCGGCGCTGCGCGCAAGGCGTGAATTGGTCCGGAGAACCGGCGCAGGCTGCGGTGCCTATAGCAGCATGACCGTTCGGCGGCAATAACACATAAAGAAACCTTTATGTCCATGCGCGAACCATTGCCGCCGCCGGGCGTTTTGCGCCGACCTTCAATCTGGCGCTACGGCCGTTGCCAACAGGCTCTGAACTCAGCCGGCTTTCGGCGGCTCGCCGCCTCGGCGCGGTGCCGATTTCACGACGCCGGCCTGGGTCAATGCGGTGGCGATCTGCTGCATGCGGTTGATGAGATCCACCGCCGCGGCCGGCGGCAGCACCAGGCGGCATGCGGGATAGCGCCGTCCGGTGATCGGCGCGCCGGCTTTGACCTCGTCAAAACGCGTGACGCCGAATTCTATGCGCAGCGTCTGCCCATCAAAGATGAGGCCGGTGACGGAATCGGCGAAAGTTTCGACCATATCGGCGCGATCGAGGTAACGGACCGTGGCCGGCTTGCGTTCGCCCGGTCCGGCGGCGCCGGCCGATGCCGGAGCGGCACCCGCCAAATTCGCCTTCGAAGCTGTCGGTTCGGAACTCATTTGCCTTCTCTCCTTCGGCCGCTTGCTCTTCTTCGGCTGACGTGTCGGCGTGAGCTTAGTCTTTGGGCGCGAAGCGGCGCGTTTCCCCATGACCGCACTCCCCGTTGCAATTCATGGCCGCCGCCGCGTTTTCGGGCGTATCAGCCAAGCCTAAATCGGCGGTCGGATCAATCCACTTCGCCAAAGCGCGATTCGATAAGAAGCGCCAATGCCTCGACCACTTCGGCCGCTTCCCGACCGGTCGCCTCGATTTTGATAGAAGTGCCGGGCGCCGCCGACAGCATCATCAGGCCCATGATCGAGGTGCCGCCGACGGTTTCGCAACTTTCGCCGCAGCGCTTGACCCTGACCTCGGCGTTGAATTTCTCGACCGTTTGCACGAATTTGGCCGAGGCGCGGGCGTGCAGACCCTTTTTATTGCAAATGACCAGCACGCGGGCCACGACGGCCGGCGGCTGGCCGGCGGCGGGCGGTGACGCGGTGCTGTGAGCCGGCTCACTCATTTGCCGGTCAGGACTCGGCTGGCGATGGTGACGTATTTTCGTCCCGCCTCCTGGGCGGCCGCAACCGCCTCGGCGAGCGGACATTCGTCGCGGACCTTGGCAAGCTTGACGAGCATCGGAAGATTGATCCCGGCGAGCACTTCGACCTTGGGCCGGCTCATGACCGAGATCGCGAGATTGGAGGGCGTGCCGCCGAACATGTCGGTCAAAATCGCTACCCCGTCGCCGGTGTCGACGCGCCGCACCGCTTCGATAATGTCCTTGCGGCGCTCCTCGACGTCGTCGTCGGGACCGATGGTAACCGCCTCGATTTGCCCTTGCGGTCCGACCACGTGCTCCAAGGCAGCGCGGAACTCGACAGCAAGCCGCCCGTGGGTGACAAGCACAAGACCGATCATGAAACTCCCCGCGGGCGCGTCCCGGTTGCACCGCACGAAAGGGTGCTCATCATGACCATCCGAAGCCCCGGCGCAAGAGGCATTTGGAGGTAATTCCAGGCTCTGTTGCATCGCAGCAGGGACCGTCGATTTCGCGCTCGGCCGCGCCTTCCGGACCGGCCAATAGGGCCGGCCATGCGCGGCCACTCGAGTGGCCGCAGTCTGAGTCTTGGAGCATTATGGTTAATCAATCGCCAATCAAAGGCGATACGGCCACCGCCGACCCGAAGGTTTTGGGGTCGAGACCTGTATGACAGGTGAGGAGGACGAGGAGCCCGGGCAAGGCCGCGGCGCCGGGTGCGACCGCGAGCCGCGGCAAGGTGACGCCTTCGATTTCGACCTGCTTTTGCTCGGGCAAGCGTTCGGCGTCGGCCGTGCCAAGGTCGACGACGAGCCCGACAACCGCGAAGGGTTCGTAGTCGAGCCGCAGAATACCGGCGCCCCGCACCTCGATCAGCCCGGCGAGCACCTCGGCTGGCCGCGCCAAAAGCCGGCCGCCGACGCCTTCGAGGTGGATCCGGTCGTCGCCGACCAGCCGCGCGAAGCGCAATGCCCCGGAGCGCGCCGCCATAAGCAGTTCGAAGGCGAGCCGCGACTTGCCGCTGCCCGAAGCGCCGCGGATCAAGACCGCTCGCGCGCCGACCAACACCGCGGTGGCGTGGACGGTTGGCGGAGCCGACTGCCGCATCACATTGCCGGCAGGCGCACGATAAATCGCGCCCCAAGCACGGTCGGCTCGCCATCCGGCGACGGCGCGCCGTGGCGATTTTCGACCCAGATGGTGCCGCCATGGGCCGCGACGATCTGCTTGGAGATCGACAGACCGAGGCCGGAATTCTGGCCAAAGCCTTGATGCGGCCGATCCGTATAGAAGCGCTCGAAGATCTTTTCGAGCACATCCGGCCGCACCCCCGGGCCGTCGTCGTCGACAAGAATCTCGACTTGGCTCTTCAGCCGCCGGCAGATGACGCGCACCGTGCCGCCCGGCGGCGAGAACGAGCGCGCATTCTCGATCAGATTGTCGACGATTTGGCCGAGACGGGAATCGTGACCGGGCACCTGGAACACGCGCGGGGAGCCGCCCTCGAACCGCAGCGTTACCTTGACGCCGTCGTCGCGCTTGACCTCGTTGGCGATCCCGACCAGCGTCGTGAGGAGTTTTGCGAAGTCGACCGGCGCCGCCTCCTGGCGCTGCAGATCGGCGTCGAGCCGGCTGGCGTCGGAAATATCAGAGATCAGCCGATCGAGCCGTTTGACATCGTGCTGGATGACGTTGAGCAGCCGCGAGCGGCTCTCCTCGGTCTTGGCGACCGGCAGCGTCTCGACGGCGGAGCGCAGCGAGGTCAGCGGGTTTTTCAGTTCATGCGCGACATCGGCGGCGAAACTCTCGATCGCCTCGATCCGGCTGTAGAGCGCGTTGGTCATGTCGCGCAGCGTACCCGAGAGGTGGCCGATCTCGTCGCGCCGGCGGGTGAAATCGGGAATTTCGACGCGCGAACGGATGCGCCGGCGAACGCTCTCGGCGGCATCGGCGAGCCGGCGCACCGGCTCCGCGATTGTGCCGGCCAACAGGATCGAGAGCACGACCATGACGGCGGCGGCGACCAGAAAGACTTTGAGGATGGCGAGCCGTTCCGCCTCCACCATGTCGTCAATGTCGGCGCCCTGGGTCGAGAGCATCAGCGCGCCGCGTACCGCGCGGAAGCGCTGCACCGGCACCGCGACAGAAACAATGACGTCGCCTTGGTCATTGATCCGCACCTTGCTGGCATTCTGCCCGTTCAAAGCCGCCGTCACTTCGGGATAGCCCTTGCCGTTATCGGCGCCGAGTTCCTGATAACGCGGCAGATCGCCTCGGCCGAGCCACAGCCGGACGGCCGTGAACGCCCGCCTGAATAATCCTGGCTTTTCCGCGGTGGGCGCCGGCAGATCGAATCGCAACACATCGCCGCGGCCGAATAGACTGCGGCTGTCGACCAAGAGCACCCCGTCACGGTCGTAGATGCGGGCGCGGGTCTTGGTGGGCGACACCAGGCGCTGCAGCACCGGCGCCACGCGCTCGGGATTGATCGGGAAATCGATGCCGTAAAGCGCTTCTTCGTTCGGGCCGTAGCTTTCGCCGGGCTCTAGCTTGAGCAGCTTATCGGGGTCGATGGTGATGGAGGAATCGGTCTCGACCGTCGCTTGAGCGGCGATGGCCCCGGCGATGATCTCGCCTTGCACCAACAGACTTTGGACCCGTGCGTCGATGAGGCCGGCGCGGAATTGCGAGAGAAAAATGATGCCGATGGAAAGCGCGAGCAGTCCGGCAACGTTGAGGATCACGATGCGCCGGGTAAGACTCGAAAAGCCTTGGCTGATGAAAAACTGTCCGGCGCGCCGCAACCAATCGCCGACCCTGGCCAGACCATGCGGACCCGTGTGGCCCTCGTCGAGATCGCCGGGCTCGACTGGATTCTCGACTTGCGTTTCTGCCTGGGTGTCGATTGCGGCCGCGGCCGGAGGCTGAACCTCGGTCGAAGCCTGGGCCTTGACGCGGGCCGCCGCGGTCTCTGCTGTTCGATCGAGCACGTCGTCTGCCGGGGTTTCGATCGGCTCTCTCCCGTCACCGCCTGCGGGGCGGATCGGGCGGGGCCGG
>Ga0181537_10005028_pt1 | contig 10774 bp, 6 predicted proteins | sample PEATcosm2014_Bin_39_FD_119765 | JGI IMG/M metagenome (GOLD analysis project Ga0181537, IMG submission 119765) | Peatland microbial communities from MTU Mesocosm Facility, Houghton, MI, USA - PEATcosm2014_Bin23_10_metaG | ecosystem: Environmental > Terrestrial > Soil > Wetlands > Peat | place... | reverse complement strand
GGCGAAGGCTGCCTGCTCTATCGTTCGGGCGATTCGGGCGAATACCTGCCGCTCACCCTGGTACACACCGATGCCGCGCTCGACGTGCGCGGCTTGGTCGTTTCCGCCACCGTCACGCAGCAGTACGTCAACGCCGCCGGAACACCGCTCGAAGCCGTCTACGTTTTCCCGTTGCCGCACGACGCCGCGGTCTATGACATGGAAATTCACATCGGCAACCGCGTGATTCGCAGCGTGATCCGCGAACGCGAAGAAGCCAAACGTGTCTACAACGCCGCCAAAGCGCAGGGCCAGCGCGCCGCGCTCGTCGAAGAAGAACGCCCCAATGTCTTCACCACATCCGTCGCGAACATCATGCCCGGCGATCACATCGACGTACGCTTGCGTTACGTCGAGCCGCTACGCTGGGCGGATGGCACAGTCCGCCTCACCTTCCCGATGGTCGTGGGTCCGCGTTACATCGCCGGCACAGCGGCCACCGGACATAGCGGCACGGGCTGGGCGATCGACACCGATGCCGTTCCCGACGCTTCGCGCATCACGCCGCCGGTGCGCAATCCCGAGAGCACCCGTCCTGGGCACGATATTTCCGTCACCGTGGATCTCGATCCCGGTTTTGAAACCAGCGCCGTCAGTTCCATCTCCCACTCGGTGACCATCAATCGCCTGGCGGACGGCCGCCAGCGCGTCACGCTGGCCACGGGCGCGACGATTCCCAACAAGGATTTCATCCTCGAGATGCAGCAAGCGGCTAGCACGCAGCCGAAGACCGCGCTATTCCTATCTCCCGATCGCGAAACCGGCGAAACCAATTTTCTACTCGCCGCGTTTCCGCCCACCGTGGCGCCCACGGAGCGCGACCCCGTGGAGATGCACTATGTGATCGACATTTCGGGGTCCATGGAGGGTACGTCCATCACGCAAGCACGCGCCGCGTTGCTGCAGGCGCTCGACCGTCTGCGGCCGGGCGATCGCTTTGGCATCCTCGCTTTCAACCACACGTACTTCGAGTTTTCGCCGGAGCCGCTAGCCGCCACAGATAGCAACGTTGAAAGCGCGCGCAATTTTGTGCGCAATCTCCACGCTGGCGGCGGCACGGAAATGCTTCCGGCGCTGCTGCACGTGATGCAAAAGCCGCAAACCGAAGGTTTTCTTCGCCACATTATCCTGATGACCGACGGTGACCTGGGCAATGAGGAACAAATCTTCACCGCGCTCAATCGCGAACTTGGCGGCGCGCGCCTGTACACCGTGGCTATCGGCAGCGCCCCGAATTTCTTTCTCGCCGCAAAAATGGCGCAGTTCGGGCGCGGCACGTTCACACACATCGCGGACGTGGCGGAAATCAACAAACAGATGGGCCAGTTGTTGAACGCCATCGACAGTCCGGCGCTGACCGACGTGAATCTTTCTTTCGAGGGCGTGCAAATTGCGGACCTCTATCCGCAGCGCCCCCCCGATCTTTTCCTGCGCGAACCGTTGTTGATTTACGGCCGCATCACGCAAGGCCAGAAGGGCCGCGTAATTCTGACGGCGCGCGCCGCAGGGCAGCCTTATCAGGCCACGTTTCCCATTGATGCCACCACGGCCACGTTTCATCCCGGCATTACCGTGCTGTGGGCCCGGCAACGCGTGGAAAGCCTGATGGATGACTGGAGGCAATCAAGCGACCAGGACCGCGAAGCCACACGCAACGCCATCATCGCCCACGCCATTCGCTATCGTCTCGTGACGCGCTTCACTTCACTCGTCGCCGTCGAGCAGCAAATTGCCAATACCAGCGGCGATTCCACCACCGTGGCCGTGCGCGCGGAATTGCCCGTGGGCATGCAGATGGACAAAGTCTTCGGCGCGCCCGCCACCGGCACGGCCGACGCGTTCTACGAGGCGCTGGGTCTGCTACTTTTGCTAATCGGCGGCGCACTAGCGTTCATTACGTGGGGTCGCGGCCCGCTCGTGGTGCTGCGATGACCACCACGATGATTGGTCGAACGAGCGCCGTCGCGGACGCGAAGAATGGTGGCGAACCGCAAGTCCAACTTGCCACGAAAGCTCGTGTCGCTATGAAAATCCTACGAGTCTTCGTCGCCATTATTCTGCTGGTAGGTGCCAGCCTCAGCAGCCGTGCCGCGTACCTGCACGTCAAAGCCGACCTGGCCAGCCTGCTCATCCATCGCGCCTGGGACGCTCGCGCTCTCCGTGGCGAAGTCCGTCCGCCATGGCCGTGGGCGGACACGCACCCCATCGCACGCCTGCAAATCCCGCGCCTCGCCTATGACGAAATCGTTTTGGAAGACGCCAACTCGCGCACGCTGGCGTTCGGTCCTGGCAGATTGCTCAGCTCCGCCGCGCCCGGCGAGTCGGGCAACATCGTGCTCGCCGGCCATCGCACCAGCTGGTTCAAGCCGCTTGAAGGCATAAAGCTTGGCGATACGGTCGAATTGCAGTGGTTTGACGCGCGCACCCACCGCCTCATCCAGCGCAGTTACTCGGTGCAAGAAATCAACGTTGTCTCGCCGGAAGACGTCGGGCTGCTCACGCCCACGCTCGACGATGCGCTGACGCTCATTACCTGTTACCCGTTCAACTACAGCGCCCATTCGCCGCAGCGCTACGTCATCCGCGCCACGCCGGATGCCAAGGCCACCGCGGCTAACATGTGATTTAATTGTCGCGACGAGCGATTGGCGTCGGAGCTGCTGGCGTAGAAGTGACGAAATTGGTTGGCAGAAGATGCCGGGTGGCGATTAGTGGACAGCGGTTTTCGTGACGGAAGCCGACTGCGCCGCGCTCGCTTTTCGCGCCAGCAGGCCAAAGCCTTTTGCTCTTGCGTCGCGCTCCAGGCTTTGCAGGGTAGCCCGTGCTTCCGCGGTTTTTCCCACGCGCTGTTGCGCGTTCCCCAAAGCCAGTCGCGCCTCCAGCGTCATCTCGACGCTGCCACGTTTGCGTGCACTAACCTCGGCAGCCCACAATGAAGCGATGGCGGCTTGGGCTTTGCCTGTCTGCGCATCGTACCTTGCCTGGGCGATCGCAACTTGTAGTTGCGAGTCTGCGTCCCCCGCGGAGGCCGCCAGTTGACTAGCTTTTTCGAGTTCCTGCGGGGCAGCCGAGCCGTTACTGGGGTCCTCCAGAGCAGCCTGCGCTAGAACTAAATGCGCGGCGCTTTCGTTGGCGATGTCTTTCTCTACAACGAATTCTGCAGCCGCATCGGCGGCGAGTTTGCGGGCCTCACCCAATTTTCCGCTTTCGATGGCCCAGGATGCCAGCGATAGCTGTGTTGTCGCTGCGTCGTGCTTTTGGCCGGACTGCTCTTGGATTCGCAAGGCTTCTCGGTAACTCTGTTCGGAGGCCGCCAAATCGCCCTGTGCGAATTGCACGTCTCCGATAGAGCCCAGGGATCGCGCGATGTCGCCTTGATCATCCAGGCCACGTCGAATTTCCAGCGACCGTTCGCAGCTTTGGCGAGCATCAGCGATCTCGCCCCCGGTGAGCAATACGCCGCAACGGTTGTTTAGGGCGCGCGCCTCCGTTTTGCGATCGCCGATTTGTCTGGCGATTTGAATCGCCTGCTGAAAAGCGTCCGCGCCTTCCTTGCGCTTACCTTCGGAATAGAGAATCACCGCCAGGTTTTGTTGGGCGAGCGCTAAATCGCCTTGGCTTCCGCGCTCCTTAGCCACCGCAATGCTTTGGCGGTACTCGCGTTCGGCGCCGCTTTCATCCCCTTGCGAGTCTTTGATATTGGCGAGATTTATCAAGGCACCAGCCTCGTCACGGCGATCGCCGATGGTCTGCGCCATGCCCAAAGCCTGTTCGTAGAGTGGCCTGGCATTGGCGAAATCTCCCTGACGCCAATACGCATTGGCCACTTCGTTCGTGGCGCGGGCCGTGCCTAGCGCGTCGCCGAAGCTTTGCGTGATTTGCCGGGCCTCGTCGCACATGGGCTTGGCCTGCGGCGCCTGGCCGGCGTTCAACAGCGCAGCGCATTGCATGATTCGCGCCCGCGCCAGCAGTAGTTTCGCGTTCAGTGATTTGGCTTTTTCACTCGCCGCGGTGGCGGCCGCAAGCTGCTGACTAAAATTGGAAACTCCCTCTTGGGCCTCCGCTTCGAGAAGGTCGGCTCGCGCAGCCATTTGTTGTGACAAAGGCAGACTCATCACCTCTTTCAACGTAGTCAGTGCCTGCGCCGCTTTGCCGCCGTTGGTCTGGCTATTCGCTAGCAACAGGCCGTACTCGGGATCGTCCTTATATATCGTCCATAACGAAGCGTACTGCTCGGTGGCTTTCGGCCAATCGTGCAGCGTTTCATAGTAACGCCCGGTGACCAGGCCTTTGCCTTCTACGGACATCGCGCCAGAAAGATCTAGCGCTTGTTTTGCGGATTGCTGCGCTTTGGCTTCAAAACCGAGGTCGGACCACGTCCCGGCCAGCGCTTCATGAGCCTGAATGAATTTAGGGTCGGCGGCAATCGCTTTCTGAAACAGTTTTACTGCGCCCTGCAAATCGAAGTTGCGCAGTTTTTCGCGTGCTGCAGCAAAGCTTCGCAGTGCGTCGGGATTCGCGGAAAACGAACTGTCCAGCCGCGATTCTTCCTGGGCGCTTAGCTCGATTCCGAGTTTGGAACGGATTAATTCCCCCTCGCGAGTGGCCAGTTTGTTGATTTCGGAATCGACTCCTGAGGCCTGGAACGAGGCCAGGCTCACGTTGTCGGAGGTCCGCAATAGGTGGATATTCCAATCCACCTTGTGTGCATCTTTTCCCGGCATCACTCGATAGGAGCCGGTGACCAGGACGTCGCAGCCGAGATACTTCCCAATTCGTTGCGTTTGCTCCTTGCCGAGGTCTTCTTCAATCTCCGTGATTCCCAAATCCCGGCGCATTTCGTCTACCCGGCTTGGGGGGATAAAGCGAATTTCCTCCACATCCAGCTGGGGCCACAGACTGTCGGTCAAGACATCGCCCAGGAAGGCCGCGTCGGGTTTCCCGGAAAGGTCCTGAAATCCGAGAATGGCCACCGCGGTACGGGACTTGTTTGCCGCCGGTGCGGCGGTCGTCGTATTCGCTGGAGCAGGCGTTGTGGCTTTTTTGATCGCAACGTAAGATATCACCGCCGCAAGAATCAGCAGCGCCAACACCGCCGCGGGCAAGTAAAGCTTTCTCCTCGCGGTACTAGGCAATGGCGCGGGCGTCGAAACCGCATCTCCTCGCAAGGCTTTAGCCACGTCAATGGTGTTCGCGAATCGTCTTACCGGCTCCCGTTCGAGGCAACGCAACACCACTGCTTCCCAAAGAGGATCGATGTCCTGCACCAGGGATCTGGGCGAAGGTGCCGGCTCCTTCAATCGCCGCAGCGCGCTCGAAATCACGCTGGTTCCCGTGAACGGCACGGCGCCGGTGAGCATCTCGAACATCACGATGCCCAGCGCGTACGTATCGGTTGCGGCGGTAATCTCGTTTCCTTCGAGCTGCTCGGGAGCCATGTAAGCTGGCGTGCCTACCACGTCCAGCGAACCGGTGAGGGAAGCCATCTCTCCGGACACGGCGTGTGCCAGGCCGAAGTCCGTAATCACCACGCGAATTCCGTTCGGACTGCCCGTCGCGGGCACTAACAGCACATTAGGGCTCTTGAAATCGCGATGGATCACGCCGGCCGCATGCGCCGCTTCCAGTCCCGCCGCCATTTGCTCGACGATCGGCAACGCAAAGTCCGGCTTTAGCCGTCCGCTCAAAGCGACACGCTGCGACAACGTTGTTCCCCGTAAGAACTCCATGCTTACGATCAGCGTTTCGCGAGCTGCCCCTTCGGTTACGGGCTCCACATGGCGAAAAACGTCAAACGTGCGGCAGACGCCGGGATGCGTCACCTTTCGCGCCAGCTGAATTTCTCTTTTAAACCTCTCGATGGTGTGTTCGTTCTCGGCCATCTCAAAGCGCACGGTCTTCAACGCCACGCGCTCATTCAACTCCAGGTCTTCGGCCTCATACACTTCGCCCATGCCGCCGCGGGCCACGAATCGTAGGACGCGAAAACGTCCGGCCAGCACCTGCCCCTTCGCAAAGGATGAGCCGGGAGTCACTTTTCCCGCGGCGTTTGTGGACGAAACCTCACCGTCCAGCGTCTCGCCTTCGTCCGGCGGCGTGTACGGCGTTACCTCGTCAGGAGGCAGATTTGACCTCGGATCAGACATAAAAGAAGCTTTGCAAGCAAACTGCCAAGCACAATTCCAGCGGTCGGCTGGACGACCGCCTTAAATAGTTGAAAATGCGCTCTCAATGAGCTGGGAAACCCGTCCAATGCAAGCATTCTATATCCAATTTCCGCCAAAAGTGTGCCTGTGCCTGCTCTCCGCCGTGGCCGTCTGCGCTGCCCGTCCCGCACCGTTCTTCGATGCATCAAAGCTAGGTAATCCGGCAGCTTCGGTGCATAATAGCGCCCGGTCGTGGTCCCCAGCCCGACGGTCTTTGGTACTCTCCTAATCTACTCTTTGAGGATTTCTCTTATGACTACTTGGAAGCATCTGTGTTTAGCTGGCGGTATTTTCCTTCTCGGCGCGTCGGTGGCTCTTGCCGGTCCCGGTAAGAGCAAGGATCTGGGCGCGTCCAACAACGGCGTAGGCCTCAGCTTCGCCGCTTGTGACGTTCCCGGAACCGAAAATTGCGGCCAGTACTCCGCGACGCCGTTCGAGACCGTAGACGGCGCGAGCGTGTACAAATTCGTGACCAATGACGGCAGCAACACAGCCGCCGGCGTCAACGTATACGACGTCTTCCAGATTCCCGGCTCCATTGGGACTACCTCGCTGTTCACGCTGAATCTCAATAATATCAACCATGCCTTCGGCGACTTCGCCTGCGACAACTCCACCGATCCTTCTTCCGGAACAGCCATCGACAGCCTGGGCAATTCGCTGACCGGCCCGTGCACTGCTGGCCTTACTTCCTCGCTCGCCGCGTTTCTCTCTGAGACCGACAGCGGTAACTCCGCCGCCTTCACCTTTTCCGGCGGCCCATCCTCCTGGACGTTCTACACCGCCGACGGCAACCTCGCCAGCTTTGCGCTGACCACCAACACCACCGGTGGTGGCGGTGGGACCAGTACGCCCGAGCCTGGCTCGCTCACCTTGTTGATGGCTGGCTTGGCCACGCTAGGTTTCGTGGCCACCAAAGCTCGCCGCTAAGAGCTTGCCGGCAAACGGCGCTGCCTCAACAATGCGGCGCCACAGTCGGAAGTCATCAAGCCAAAGTCAGAAGGGGCCGCCCTCACGCGGCCCCTTCTTTATTTCAGCAGTTCGCGAATTCACGCCTGGCCTCGCGGCTAGACTTCCCGCCCCAAAAATGCGAGGATTCCTTCCTACAGGTTACCCAACACCCGTACATGAGTAGCACTCCCAACAGCCCTGCTGCCGCAGGCAGCCGAGGCAGTGGCATCCCGCGCGTCATCGTAGCCACCACCGCGCTGCTTACCTTCATCTCTTTCTGGCGGGCCGCCGCCATCGTCCTCAACGATCTGGCCTCCTCCGCGTACTACGCCGGCGGCGAGGCCGAGGGCTACATCGGCAAAACCGCCCCGTGGTTCATCCTGGCGATCATGTTGTTTTCCTACGCCGTACGCAGCGTGTACGTCGAAAGCTGCAGCATGTTCGTACGCGGCGGCGTATACCGCGCCGTAAAACAGTCTCTGGGCGGAGCGCTTGCAAAATTCAGCGTGTCCGCGCTGATGTTCGATTACATTCTTACCGGGCCCATCAGCGGGGTCTCTGCCGGTCAATATATCGGCGGGTTACTCAACGAACTTTTCCAGCAGTTCCACCTCAGTGGCCCTTTCGCGCCAGTAACCATCGACCGCATTGCCAGCGCCTTCGCGATCATTATCACCGTCTATTTCTGGTGGGAAAATACCAAGGGCGTGCACGAATCGAGCGAAAAAGCCTTATTGATCATGAAGATTGTCACCGTCATGGTCGTGCTGCTAATCGGCTGGTGTATCTACACCGTAATCCTACGGCACTCCCCGCTCCCCCCGCTCCCGCATCCCAAAAATCTTCGTCTCACCGCCAACGCCCTCGGTTGGCTGGCGCACAGCAGTCTTCCGCACATGTTCGGCATCATTGCCATTTTCATCGCGCTCGGCCATTCCGTTCTGGCCATGAGCGGCGAAGAATCGCTGGCGCAAGTCTATCGCGACATCGAACACCCCAAGCTGCCCAACCTCAAAAAGGCCGGCGCGGTCATTTTCATCTACAGCCTGGTCTTCACCTCGCTCGTCTCTTTTTTCGCGGTAATGATTATTCCGGATGACGTGCGCCAAGGCTTCCTCGAGAACCTCATCGGCGGCCTGGCCATGAGCCTCGAAGGCCCACTCGCCATAAGACTCGTCTTCCACGCCTTCGTCGTCGTCGTCGGCGCCATCATCCTCGCCGGCGCCGTCAACACCGCCATCGTCGGTTCAAACGGCGTGCTCAACCGCGTCTCCGAAGACGGCGTCCTTAGCGCCTGGTTCCGCCAGCCGCATCCGCGTTTCGGCACCAGCTATCGCATCATTAACATCGTCGTGCTCCTGCAGATCGTCACCATTTTCATCAGCCACGGTGACGTCACCTTCCTGGCCAACCTCTACGCTTTCGGCGTGATCTGGAGTTTCGCCATGAACGGCCTCGCGGTACTAGTCTTGCGCTACACGCGCCCCGGCCCGCGCGACTTTCAAGTTCCGCTAAACTTCACCATCGGCAACACACAAATCCCCCTGGGACTCGGCCTGATCACGCTAACTCTCTTCCTGATCGCCGTAGTCAACCTTTTTACCAAACCAATCGCCACTATGGCCGGCGGCGCATTCTCCATCCTCCTATACATCGTCTTCACCGTCTCCGAGCGCCGCGCTCGCAGCGGAGGCGCCGCGCACGTGGAAATGGATCAGTTCAATCTCGCCACCGAAGGCGGCCTCACGCCCGAGGGCGTCGGCGCTCGTCCCGGCAATATTCTGGTCCCGGTAAGCAACTCCTACCATCTCTACCATCTGGGCAATGTTTTGGATCGCGTGAAGCCGGGACGGCGGGACGTGGTCGTTCTCCACATCCGCCTGTTGCGCCGCCTCACCTCCGGCGAGTATGAACTCGACGCCGATCAGCTCTTCGGCAGCATCGAGCAACAGCTCTTCTCGCAAGCGTTATCCATGGCCGAGAAGCGCGGCAAGACCGTGCGTCTCGCCATCGTCGCCGCCAATGATTTATGGGACGGCATTCTCCGCGCGGCCACGGCCCTCGAATCCAGCACCATCGTTTTTGGCCAGTCCGCCAAGGAGAACACCGAAGAACAGGCCCGCGAAATCGGCGCCGCTTGGGAGAATCTGGGCGACCAAAAGCCGCAGTTCAATCTCGAAATTCATCTGCCTAACGGCGACAAGAGTTACAAAGTCCTCGGACCGCACGCCCCCAATTTGACCGCCAATGAAGTGAATCTGCTGCATCGCATCTGGCTGCGTTTCAGCGAATCGCTCGGCGGCTCTCACGAACTCCACCATCACGACGTGGTGCACTTTGCCCTGGAAGAAGTAAAAAAGGAACTCGAGCAAGGCCGTGAAGAAGAAGTGCTCACGCGCCTGCGCGAGCACCTTTCCACCAATTCCGGCAAGAAATCGCCGCTCAACTAATCTTTAATTTTGATAAGCAAATACGCTCCCAACGCGCGGGCCGCCGCTTACGCCAGTTGCGACGTGCACTGCGGGCAGCGCTTCGCCGCAATGGGAATGGCCATCGTACACTGCGGGCAATCCTTGGTCGTTGGCGCCGCCGCGGGCGCTGGCTTTTTGGTGAAGCGATTCACCTGCTGCACCACAATGAAAATCGCAAACGCCACAATTAGAAAATTGACGCAGTTGTTCAGAAAAATTCCATAGTTCAAGGTAGGTGCACCCGCGTCCTTGGCCAGCTTCAGCGTGTCGTAATGCGTGTGGTTCAGGCTGACGAACAAACTCGAAAAATCCACCCCTTTGATCAGCAGCCCGAGCGGTGGCATGATGATATCCTCCACTGCTGAAGCCACGATCTTTCCAAACGCCGCGCCGATCACCACGCCCACCGCCAGATCGATTACGCTACCGCGCATCGCAAATTCTTTGAATTCCTTCAGCATCTCGTTCTCCTGGAGATTTTTTTTTCGTTTTTACGCCGTCAACGGGAGGGACACCAGCACGCTCTCTCTGGGGAAGAATGCACTCGCTGGCCCGTGCCGCGGATTATATCCAAACCACAGCGCCGGCGAGGAACTTAATACGTCTGTGGGAAAATTCCTCAGCGACCGCGCTCAGGAAGCGCGCAAAATCAACACCGCGCCAATCAACCCGCGCATCGCCAGCACCGCGCCGGTTCCCGCAAGCGTTGGCGCCACCCAGCCCACCGGCACGCGCGATATCGCCACCATCAGCAAGCCAATCGCCACCAGCGATACGCCGCGCGTCCAATTCTCTGCCCGCGTTAGCAGTCGCGTCGGCTTCCACAGTCCCCGCGCGCCCCACAAAATCAGCAATACCGCTACGCCCAGCCAGCCCAGCGAACTCCGGTCGAAAAAAATGTGCCGTGTCGCCCCCAGCCACACCACCAGCGCACCCAGCGCCACAAATAGCGCCTCAATCGTAACGCGCATCACCCGGTCCGGCGAAAGCATCCGCTCACTCCATCGCAACAAATCCGCACGAAAACGAAAATAAGCGCGGCCCGCGGCGCATTAAGCACCGCCAGCCGCGCGTATTCTTAAAACGCCGCTACTTCCTGCAACCCGT
>Ga0181537_10005027_pt1 | contig 10775 bp, 9 predicted proteins | sample PEATcosm2014_Bin_39_FD_119765 | JGI IMG/M metagenome (GOLD analysis project Ga0181537, IMG submission 119765) | Peatland microbial communities from MTU Mesocosm Facility, Houghton, MI, USA - PEATcosm2014_Bin23_10_metaG | ecosystem: Environmental > Terrestrial > Soil > Wetlands > Peat | place... | reverse complement strand
TCGACCTGCGGCTTGATCTCCACCTTCTTGAGCGTCTTGTCGTTATAGAGCGAGCCGACTTGCACTTCGGAATCGAAGTGGCCGATGTTACAGACGATGGCCTGGTGCTTCATCGCGTCCATGTGCTCGCGCGTGATGACGTCGATGTTGCCGGTCGTGGTGACGAAGATGTCGCCAACCTTGGAGGCCTCATCCATCGTCGTGACCTGGTAGCCTTCCATCGCGGCCTGGAGTGCGTTGATCGGGTCGATTTCGGTGACGATGATGCGCGCGCCGAGGCCCTTGGCAGCCTGGACGCAACCTTTGCCGACATCGCCGTAACCGGCGACGACCACGATCTTGCCCGCGATCATGACGTCGGTGGCGCGCTTGACCGCGTCGATGAATGACTCGCGGCAGCCGTAGAGATTGTCGAACTTGCTCTTCGTACACGAGTCGTTGACGTTGAACGCAGGCATCTTGAGCGTTCCCTTCTTGACGCGCTCGTAGAGGCGGTGCACGCCGGTCGTGGTTTCCTCGGAGAGGCCGTGGATTCCGGGGATGAGCGCGGGATATTTGTCGTGGACCATGTTGGTCAGGTCGCCGCCGTCATCGAGGATCATGTTGAGTTGCGAGCCGTCGGGCCACTTAAGCGTCTGCTCGATGCACCAGTCGAATTCCTCGGCGTTCATGCCTTTCCAGGCAAACACCGCGACGCCCGCCGCCGCGATGGCCGCCGCCGCGTGGTCCTGCGTGGAGAAAATATTGCACGAACTCCAGCGCACTTCGGCGCCGAGATCGACGAGCGTCTCGATGAGCACGGCGGTCTGGATGGTCATGTGGAGACAGCCGGCGATCTTCGCGCCTGCGAGAGGCTTCTTGCCCTTGTACTCGGCGCGCAACGCCATGAGGCCGGGCATTTCGTGCTCGGCGATGGTGATTTCCTTGCGGCCAAATTCGGCCTGGGAGATGTCTTTGACTTTATAATCGGTGCTCATGATGTTGGTTCTTTCGTGGTTGTTTTTAAATTCTTGGAAGAAATGGCGGAATTACCAGGCGGGACGGAATTGATGGAATCGATGCGAACGCTTTCGCTGTGGCTTTCCCGTCGTCCCGTCGGTCGCATGTCTTCGCGATAAAAGGAAACCGCCAAGGCTGATGGTCGCGACAAAAATGGCTTCCATGACGACACTGGGCGGCGCGGGATCGTAGGCTTTGCTGTAGGTAAAAGCCAAATAGAGATACACGATGGGAACGGCGAAAATCAGCAGGCTTGAGAAGACGAAAAATCCGGCCAGGGAACCGGCGGGGCGAAACACTTGCGCGCGCCAGGCCGGCGCCAGCAAATTGAGCAGGACGGTGAAGAAGAAGACCCAGAGCCACTCTTCAGCCACGCATAACCAGGCCAGCATCAAGATCGCGAAGACGATGATGACATGGCCAAGTCTTCTTTTAGGGTCAGGAAGGTTCACGATAAGGGGATTGTTTCTCTTAAAGTCCCGCCGCTTTCTTCAGATCGGCGGCCTTGTCGGTCTTTTCCCACGTCAGCGCATCGAGATTATCGGTGCGGCCGAAGTGGCCGTAATTGGTCGTGAAGCTGTAGATGGGACGGAGCAGGTTGAGCTGCTTGATGATGTTGGCCGGCTTGAAGCTGAAGACCTGCTTCACCGCATCGGCGATCTTATCGTCGTCGACTTTGCCGGTGCCGAACGTATCGATGTGGACCGAGACCGGCTCGGGATGGCCGATGGCGTAGGCGAACTGGATTTCCACGCGATCCGCCAGGCCCGCCGCGACGATGTTCTTCGCGACGTAGCGGCCCATATAGGCTGCGCTGCGGTCGACCTTGCTTGGGTCCTTGCCGGAAAACGCGCCGCCACCGTGACGGCCCATGCCGCCGTAGGTATCAACGATGATTTTGCGTCCGGTGAGGCCCGAATCGCCTTCAGGTCCGCCGATGACGAAGCGGCCCGTCGGATTGACGAGATAGCGGGTCTTGGCGTCGAGGAGTTCCTTCGGCAGGACGTCCTTGATGACATGCTCGATGATGAAAGCCTCGATTTCCTTGTGCTTGACCGTGTCGCGGTGCTGGGTCGAAACGACGACTGCGTCGATGCGCTCGATCTTCGTGCCGTTGTATTGGAGCGAGACTTGTGTTTTGCAGTCGGGCCGCAGCCAGCCGACCTTGCCCGCCTTGCGCAGCTTGGTCAGGCGCTCGCCCAGCGCGTGTGCGTAATAGATCGGGGCGGGCATCAGGTGATCGGTCTCGGTGCAGGCAAAGCCGAACATGAGGCCCTGGTCGCCCGCGCCCTGCTCGGCGGTCGCCTTGCCCTCGGCGGCCTTTTCGTCGACGCCCTGCGCGATGTCGGGGCTTTGCGCGGTGAGCGCGTTCAGAATATGCACGCCCTTCGCGTTGAACGATTCACCGGGCTCGGTATAACCGATTTCCTCGATGGCGTTGCGGACGACCTTGTTGTAATCGAAATCGGCCTTGGTCGTGATTTCCCCCGCGACGACGACGAGGTTCGATTTCACCATCGTTTCGCAGGCGACGCGGCTGTGTTTGTCCTGGGCCAGACAGGCGTCCAGCACCGCATCGGAAATGGTATCGGCGACTTTGTCCGGATGACCTTCGGTCACCGACTCGGAGGAAAAAATGTAAGATTTAGCCATGGGCTGGACAATACGTCAGAATGCCGCTGCCATGCAACTAAAAATATGAACATATCTGGATGCGTGGATATATGAACGCGTTACGCCAAGCAGATATTATTTCCACAATCCGTCATCCTGAGCGAGCCGAGTCGAAGGACCCATGCGGCATAACCCGAGCGTTATGGCGGCAGGTTGCGTTGCGAATCCGCCGAAGCGGCTCAGTCGCCTCAGGATGACAGAGATTACTCCGCTGCGGGTCGGTTTGGGTAGGCGTGACTGAATCCTTCGGCTACGGCTCGGTCGACTTTTTAGGGTAGAGAGAGACGCCGCTCGCCTTCGCTCAGGATGACGGATTTTTAAACTACGCTTTCTTGCGAAACCCAAAAATTCGCGTCGCAACGTCTCGAAAGGATAAACTAAAACGTTCCCTTCAGGGAAACGGAGACGCGCTGTTCCTCGCCCGTGCCGCCGGGAGTGGGATTTCTGTCCCATCGATCGCTGTATTCGACGCTGGCCGAGATGTCCTTCTCCAGCTTGAAGGAGGGGCCGGTGGAAAAGGTCAGGGTCTGGTCGTCGATGGAAACGGGCAGGGAACTGGTCGGGTTGGCGTTGCTGCCCGGCGTGCTCGCCTGAGCGGTACCGTTGGAGCCGGAGGCGATGGGCGCGGCGGGCGCCTGGTCGAGCAGGCCGTGCGAGTTGAGGACTTCCGCATAGCTGTGCCATGAAACGTCATCGACGACATTTTGGGACCAATCGGCAAAGAGCGCCTCGTTGAGTTGATGGTCGACGCCGGGATATTCCTGGTATTGTTGCTGGCGCAGGCCCATCTGCAATGTGGTGTCTTGCAATGGCTTCCAGATGAGAGATTGTTCCAGCGAGGGCAGGCTCGTCGCGGACGCGCCGTCGTCGGATGTCCCCTCGTAATGGCCCTTGAGGATGGCCGAGAGCGGTAGTTGGCCGATCGGCTGCTTGATTTGTGCGTCGTAAGCGTTGGTTTGGGTTTCGAGGCCTGACGGCACATCGATGGTCGTGCGGTCGGAATTGACGCCAAGGGTAAGGACCGAGTTCGTCGGCAGATGGCTTTCGGCGGAGAATGCGGCGCCGCTCGTGGTGGTCGAGTTGCCGGGCAGCGGGGCGTCGCTCATCGAGTCGTGGAGATCGCCGCGCAAGGTCAATTGTTCCACCGGTTGAAGCTGGAAGCCAACTTTCTGACCGCGTGAAAGGTCCTCCGAATCGTCGCTTAACATCACGGCGCTGGTTTCGCAGGAAAGCGAGAGCGTGTCGGCCAGCCGCTGCGTGTAAGCCGCGTCATATTTCTCCTGCCACAGGGTGCCCGTTGATAAAACGGTGGAGGGATCTTTTAAATCCTGACCCGCCGTGGTGGTGAAGGCCTCGCCCGAGGCGCCCTGGCGCTGCTGGTCCTCGGCAGGCTTCAGCCAGTCGTATTGTTGTCAGGCATTATTGGAATTATCGCTGGTCTGAGTCGTTTCCTGGGCCCGCGCCCACCCCATCAAAAGAACAAGGCCGAGGAGGAAAAATCCCCTCGTCATCAATTTGATGGAAAAGTTGGCGCGCATGTCAGTAAATCGTTCTCGACGGCAGGAATCTTACGCTCCTGCCTGATTTTTATGTCTTTCCTCAAAGCAAAGGGCGTACCTGTACCTCACCTTACTTAACAGACGCGGAGGCATCCTAAAAGTTCAAAGAAATGAAGTTAACCGTCGCAGGGCCTGCGACGGCTACCTTTTAATGCGTGAAGCGCTTTTCCTCGGCGTCAAAGATGTCGAAGAAATAGCGGATGTGGTGGATGACAGCTGCCGGCACGTTCTTGGGGATATAATCCTCCATGAATTCCTGAAGCTGATCGGGCAGTTCGCTGATGCGCTTATAACGCAGATCATTGTTCCACTTGATGATCTCGATACGGGGACGTTTGGTCGCATGTTTCTCGATCCACTTGCCCACGGCGTCGTCATCCGCGCCGGTGGCGACGAATTCCTTGTAGTCCGCGCCTTTCAGGCCGGCAAAGCCGAGGAAGATATTGTCCAGGGGACAATCGAAATGATATTCGCCGATGGTCCCGGCCAGTTCAGCCCGGCATTTATCCAGCGCGCGTTTGGCCAGGATGTAGCCGCCCAACATCGCGTGGGGGCTGTGGGGAAAACCCTTGGTGAGATCCGGCGCCAGTTTCTTTACGTTTGCGTTTATAGTGCTCATGGATTTTAACTTACTCGCTTACCACGTTGCCGCCAGTTCCTTGAGCGTATTTTCCGCTTTTTCGCGGGAGTGCCTCGCCGCGGCCTCACCCAGGTTCATGCTGTCGGCTGCGACAAACTGAAGATCGGTCAGGCCGATGAAGCCGAAGATCACGCGCAGATAGGGTTCCTGAAAATTGTAGGCCGCCATCGGCGTGCCCGGCACATAGGCGGCGCCGCTGCTGGTGATGAAAAGCGCCTTTTTATTTTTGACGAGTCCCTCGAAACCATTGGGGCCGACCGCGAAGGTCTTCCCGGCGCGCACGATTTGATCGATGTAGGCTTTGAACGTGGAGGGGATATTGAAGTTGTACATCGGGACGCCGAAGACGTAGCGGTCCGCAGCGAGGAATTCGTCGACCAACTGGTCGGAGACCGCGATGGCGGCCTTCGATTCGGCATTTTGCGCTTCGGGCGGGGCGAAGGCGCCGACCACCCACGGTTCCGTCACGTGGGGCACGGGCTGATGACCGATGTCGCGCAGAAGAATGGTGTCCTGCGGGTGATGCTGTGCCCAGAATTGGGCGAAACTAGTGGTGAGGGCGCGTGAGGCGGAGCGTTCGCCACGCGGGCTGGCGGTGATGACAAGAATGGTGGACATGAGGTCGTTTCTGTTTTGAATAAAGATGGGAAGTACTTTCAAGTTGTTGCAAGACTATCGTTTGGTCAAAAGAAGATTCTTGAGGCTGTCCAAAAAGTCAGCGTGGGTCACGTGACAAGTCGAATTTGGGCCGAATCGAGGCGCGAACGACGAGCATAGCCAAAGTGCTACGTAAGGAGTGAGCAACGAAGAGATCGGCCCAAATTCGTCGTCACCCTTTGGGCTGAAGCCATTTTGCCTTGGGGCGGTGTCGCTCGCTCGTCACGTAGCACTGCGGCTATGCTCCTCGCTCGGCTTCTAGCCCCAAGGCAAAATTCCTTTCAGCGTGACCCGCGCTGACTTTTTGGACAGCCTCTAAGGGCACTCTACCGGCATCTCTTACATGGATTCACCCCGTTACACTGTCATCATCCCGATGTCCCGTTTTCGAGCCGACGAACCGGTATTGGTGAGTTTGCGGGAAACGCCTCCCCCTGCGAGCGGGATGCAAATTCTCGTGGCCGAAGGCGGACATCCCGCCCGCCAACGCAACGCCGCGCTGGGGAAAGCGCAGGGGAATGTCCTGGTTTTTCTGGACAATGATTGCTCAATAAGCGCCGACTACTGGAAAGAACTGGAGACGGCGCTGGCCCGGCCTGAAGTGGAAATCGTGGGCGGTCCAGCCTTGTTGCGTCCGCAGGCTACCGCGTGGGAGGAGATTTTTCAGGCGTTGCTGACGAACACGTTGATCGTCGGAACGGTTTCCGCGCGGTATGCGTCCCGGGGCGAGTTTTGCGTGGCGACGCAGACCGACCTCATCCTGTGCAATCTCGCCGTGCGCCGTTCGATCTTCGACAAAATCGGTCCGCTTTCGACCGACCTTTATCCCAACGAGGAAAACGAGTGGCTCGACCGCGCCCACGCGGCGGGAGTGGGCGCTTACTACGATCCGGGCCTCCAGGTCTTTCGTCCGCAACGGAGAACGCCGGGCCAGATGGGGCTCACGCTTCTGCGTTATGGCATGGGACGGACCCGGCAATTTCGCGTTAGCGGCTGGCGTCCCACGTTTCATCAATTCCTGCCCGTCATGCTCATCGCGACATTCGCGGCCCTGCTCCATTGGCGGCTGGAAGTGGAGTTTGTCATCCTCTGGCTGGTCGCCTCGGCCATCATCGCTTTCACCTGCGATTCGCTCCTGCACGTCTGGCAGCGGATTGTGGCCGGCCTGATCGCACCACTTATCCCGCTGACCTACTCCGTGGGCCAGGTGATCGGCTGGATCGCTCTTCTATTTCCCACGCCCGTTTCGTCGTCCGAGATTGTTCTGCTCAATGAACGCGGGGAGCGGATTTAAGATGAACTTGATTACCCACCCCGAGGCGCACGCCGATGTCCGCGATCAGTTCGTGCGTCTTCGAGACGAACTCCACTGCGGCCCCTCAACGCTGAAGAAGTTCATTTTCTCAATCCGCAAAGCGAGAGCGAAGATCCGAACCTTTCCACATACCTGGAGCTTTGCGAAAGGCAGCAAAACCGTCCGCAAGGTTCAAATCAAGGAATTTAGGATGACCGTGTTTTACGTGGTCGTGAACGCGAAGACGGTCCACGTCCTTGAGTACGCTGGCCCCGGTTTACAACCACGTTGGAGCGAACGCCTTTAGGGAGAACCTCAATACGGGACTCGAGTTCCTTAAGAGTCGCCTCAAATTCCTTGTCGGAGATGCCCTTGACTTTGCCTAAGCGCAATTCTTCGGCACGACGTTCAAGCGTGGCAAGTGTGACCGGTTCACGAGACGGCACGATTGAATCTTCAAGCAACTCATCAGCGAGCCGAACCCGCTGCGCCTTTGGAAGCGTGAAGACCATCTTGCGAATTGCAGTCAATGTCACGGTTTCCAACCTCTCCCATTCGCACCTCATGGTCAAGTCAGAAGGAGGATCAAAAAATTCCCAAGAAATGAGGTGACGGCGCAGGATAAGTTGTTAATTAGGCTTCAGGGATTGCGATTACTTGGCCAAGGTTTGCGAAAATGAAGCTCTTTCGTTTCCATCACGGCAGAAAGTATCGACGAGGCGGGTTCAGCCTCGTGGAAGCGACGTTTTCCATCGGCTTGTTGAGCTTCGGATTCCTGACCCTGGCGCCCTTGCTGGCCTTGGGATTAAAGACGGCCCGGCTGGCACGGGACGACCGGGCCACCGCGCAAGTCGCCCAGACGCTGATCGAAGAAGCCAAGCAGGGGACGCTTGCCTCGGGAACGGTGTACCTGGACATTCAGGGCACCGCCCTCAATTCTTCCCAAGCGGCGGTCTACACCGCGCAGAGCACGTCGGTGACGCCCTATCAGGGGAACGCCTCGCTCACCCAGATGACGCTTCGAGTCACGCCGCTGGGCGCACCGGATCGCGTGCGGACTTATGCGGTTGTTTACCAAGCGCCGCAATAGAACTCGTTCAAGCGGCTTCACCCTTCTCGAGGTGCTGATCTCCCTCGCGATTCTGTTGGTGATCCTGGTCGCGGTCATTCAATTTATGGCCGACATTGATCAGGCTTGGAAATCTGCCGCCGCCGATCCTTTCGCGGAAGCGCAAAATGCCTTTGAAACCGTCGCCCAAAATTTGGCGGCTGCGACGCTGGCTCCTTATCAGGATTATGCCGACGCCAATGGCAACTTTCGTACCAGTGCGGCCTTTGTGCCGGATCATCTCGCGCGCCGGTCCGATTTGGATTTTGTCTGCGGTCCCGGCGCGGGCACGAACGGGCTGCTGGCAGCGAGCGGGCTCACCACGACCGGCAGCAGCGTTTTCTTTCTCGCGCCGAACGGCTACACGCAAACCTATGCGCACACGGGCATGGAACGCCTGCTCAACGCGATGGGATACCTCGTCGAATTTAGCGACGATGATGCCGCGCCAGGTTTCATTCTATTGCAAACCCCTTGCTGGCGCTGGCGGCTGAAACAGGTGCTGCAACCCGCGGAGTCGCTGCAAATATTCGCGACCGCCACGTCATCCGCCTGGATTCAGCAGGTTGTGCCGCCCGGCGCATCTCTTCCCGTGCTGGCTGAAAATGTGGTGACGCTGATCGTCCTGCCGGAGCGCGCCGCCAACGATTCCGGGCCGGCGCTGGCTCCTGCGTACAGCTACGATTCTCGCGATACGAGCAACCTGCTCACGCTGCATCAATTGCCGCCGCGCCTGCGCCTCGTGCTGGTCGCGATGGATCAAGTCTCCGCCCAGCGCCTGGCCGGGCAAAACGGCTCGAATCCGCCCCAGTTGATCTCCGCCGGTCTTTTCCAGCAGGCCGCCCAACTCGACGCCGATCTGGCGACTTTGGACGGCAATCTCACCGCGCAAAACATCGGGCACCGCATCTTCCAGCGGGAGATTCTGCTTCCCTCCTCGGCCTGGTCGAATACGCCGTCGCCCTGAATTTCCCTGAGCTTTCCCACGCAATTTCGCCAGTGTCAGTCGGGCATGGTGCTGGTTATGGCGCTGGTCGCATTGGCCGTGATGATGATTCTGCTGCTGGCCTTGTTCGCGGGTGCTTCGCACCAAATTCGCGGGGCGCAAAGCGACGCTTCGCTGGCGCGGGAAAGGATGCTGGCCGATTCCGCCGTGGCGCTGGTCATCGGCCAGATCCAGGAGGCTTCCTCGCAAACCAATCAGGCCTGGATTTCGCAGCCCGGCCTGCTCCGCACCTACAACACGAACGCCGTGCGAACGCCGACCGCTTGCTACAAACTTTATTCCACCACAAATCTGGCCGGCATGACCGACACGAGCGGCAATCTTAATTTTTTCACCAACGACGTTCCCGCTAATTGGAGTTCCGCGCCGAATCAGTACACGGATCTGAATTCCCCCGCGCAGACAACCGGCGGCGAGTCGATTTATCCGATTCTTGATCCTGGCGCGTTGACGAATGCGCAGAATCAGGCCGCAGGCACGCAGGTGACAGGCCTGAGCAGCGACACCGGAGCCGTGACGATGCCCGTCGCGTGGCTTTACCAGCTTCAGGACGGAACGTTTGGCCCCGCCAGCAACGGCACCGCGGCCAATCCGATTGTGGCGCGCATCGCTTTCTGGACGGATGACGAGACCTGCAAGATCAACATCAACACGGCAGGGTACGGCTCGCCCTGGAATACGCCGCGGGTCAATTCGACCGACGACGTGGCGTGGAGCACGACCCAGCCCGCCGCCGGAGAATATTCGGCATATCCGGGACATCCCGCGATGACTTCTTTGGCCACGGTGTTTGGCACCAATTCGTATTCATCCCAGCAACTGCTCGGCCTGACTCCGCGTTATGCGTGGGGCGGTTCCGAATTTGGGACGCAATCGACCACGCCGGGAGAAACGGTGCCGACAAAAATGGACCGCCTCTACGCCTCGCTCGACGAGTTGTGCTTCAACACCAACATGACCGGCACGCCTCTCCAGCGCCAGGCGAATCCGGTCAGCGCGGCGCAACTCGAGATGGCGCGGTTCGTCCTCACGGCCCACAGTGAGTCGCCCGAAACCACGCTGCTGGGCGAGCCGCGCGTGGCCATCTGGCCGGTGGCCGATTCCACTTCGGCCAGCGCGCCTCGGATCACCGCAACCGACAGCGCGATCACGAACGCTGCGACGGTCGGCGCCGGGACGACCAACGCGAGAAGCTATTTCTTTCAACGGAACAATCCGCTCAATCCCAAGGACGATTTTGATCCGACGGTCACGACGTCTGTTCCCACCACCAGCAACCTGCAACTCTTCAACGACCTGGTGGATCGCGGCAACCTGAGTCTGCCCGGTTACGGCACGACGTTGAGCGCGAAATATCCGGGCGCGAATTGGACGCAACTCATGCTTGAAATTGTCGACTACATTCACGGCATCAATGCGGTTGATCCGAGCCCCGCGTCTTTTGTTCCTTTCGCCGCGGGCAATTCCACTAATAATATTGGATACGGCTATATCGACCCACTTACGACGACGTATGGAACGGGAACGAGCGCCATCACTTTGCGAGGGCTGGGCCGCTGCCCGACGCTTTCGAGCCTCACGCTCGTGTTCTACGTCTGCGGATTTGGGTTCAAAAACGGAACCTCCATCGACTACACCGCGACGCCTGATACCGCGTCGGGTTCGAGTTGGAACACGAACTTCGTGCCCGGTTCAGCCCAGTGGAAGAATGTGGTCAGCGAACTGGTTCGCGCGTTCGTTGTGCCGTGCACGTTTCAACCGGGCTGCGGCTATCCTGAGGTCAGCGATGCCTGCACCCTCCAGATTTCCGGACTTAATGGCATTCAGGTCACCAGTGG
>Ga0181537_10005026_pt1 | contig 10777 bp, 7 predicted proteins | sample PEATcosm2014_Bin_39_FD_119765 | JGI IMG/M metagenome (GOLD analysis project Ga0181537, IMG submission 119765) | Peatland microbial communities from MTU Mesocosm Facility, Houghton, MI, USA - PEATcosm2014_Bin23_10_metaG | ecosystem: Environmental > Terrestrial > Soil > Wetlands > Peat | place... | reverse complement strand
TTGTTACCCGGAGAGGACAACGCCATTATTCTCTCTTCGAAGGGCGCGGAAAAACGACTTGTTCACGGTGTTCGGCCCAAGTATCCCGAGCAAGCCAGCCTTGCGAACGCTGCCCAGGGAACGGTTGTTCTCAAGACCGTCATCGACGAGGATGGCGATGTCAGGGGCGTCCGACTGGTCGACGGAAATTCCGTTCTGGCAAACATTGCCATCCAGGCTGTCAAACAATGGCACTACCGTCCCTATGTTCGAGACGGGAAGGCCCAGCCCTTCCAGACTGTCGTAATCATCGACTTTCAACGACCGTAACCATCAACACGCCCTACCGCACGTCATGCAGTTACCCCGGTAATTTGCTGGTACCCATTCATTTACCTAGGATGTTGTCATTATGGGTTACCAAGCTTTACTCTTCTGTCCTGACGAAAAGCTCGCTCGCGTAATAAGCCAGGTGTTCAACGAACTGGATTTCACTATCGATCCGGTTCATGAACCTTTCGCCGCCGTCAAGCAGTTAATGGCTCAGCACTACGACGCCATAATCGTAGACTGCGACGACGAACAGAACGCTTCCCTTCTCTTCAGGAGTGCAAGAAACTCCAGCTCCAATCAAAGTTCCTTGACGTTTGCCATCGTCGAAGGGCAAGCCGGTGTGGCCAAGGCCTACCGCATCGGCGCCAACCTCGTACTCACCAAGCCCATCCATGTCGAGCAGGCAAAGGGAACGCTTCGAATCGCGCGCGGACTATTGCGGAAAAGTTCGGATGCGGCTACGAGCGTCGCCACCACGGCACCTGCAGCCATGGCCGGGAAAGCTGCAGCTGCTTCCGCAGGCGACTCGGGAAAGTCAGCATCAGCGAACGATGGCGGGGCTGGACGCGCGGGTTGGAATAGCATCGCGACCGCTGCATCGGCCGAGACTTCCGTGCCATCTCCGACGAAAACCACAGAGATGCACGTTGCGGAACAACCCAAAGCTCTTTCCTCGGCCGATCGTTCCTGGGCCGATCTTTCCTCGGCCGATCTTTCGTCCGCCGCAACGCGAAACAGGATTGTCAGCGCCTCGGATTCTGCACTTGAAACGAAACAGGCGGCTTCGCACGTCGAAGTCAGGCCCGACGCAAGGAAGGATGACGAAAGCAAGAATGAAGGAAGTCAAAAGAGCGCAATCAAGAATGAACCGGAAAAATCCGGGCCCGCTTCGTTAAGCGTGCAGAAAATTGGATCGGCCTCTGGTGCCGCCGCTGCAGCAGCTCCCGCAAAACAACGAGCGGCATCAGTAAATGAGAACAAAACGGTTGAAGAAAAACCCACGATCCTTTCGCGCCCCACTTCTCCACGCGCCACGACCGCGACAAACGATCCTAAGTTCAACTCCGTGAACGCGACCACAGCCCCCAGCTTTGGCGGATTGAGCGAAGGTGTCGGCGGTTCTGGTCGCAACAAGAAAATTCTGATTGCGGCTGTGGTTGTTCTGTCGCTCCTCGCACTCGCTTACTTCAGTAGTGCAAAGCTGGGCATGTTCCGCACCACTCGAGTGCCCGGGCCTCAAAGCAGTCCTCAGGATTCCGGCCAACCCGCACCTGCTGTCAAGCCGATGTCTTCGCCAGAAGAATTGCCGTCAACCAACACGTCCGGACAGGTAAGTTCTATAGCCGAACCCTCAGCTCAAACATCAACCACGATACCCGTTTCCACGCCGGCTGCGACCGATGGCGACTCCGGGGAGGTCGGAATCGCTGCGACGAACACTCCGAACTCTGTCCCCGGATCCGATTTGGACATCAAGAAGTCCACCGCCGCATTGCGGGTGAAATCGCACACTGAAAGAACAGATACACGAAACGAAGATGCCGCGCCTCTTTCGCCAGCCACGCTCGCGCTCGCATCAGCCAATGACAGCAACCTGAACGGTATGGTGTCTGCGGCCTCGCTCACTCTTTCCAAGCCGCCGATCGCCGCGCTTAGAGTTTCCCAAGGCGTATCCCAGGAACTTCTCATCAAGCGAGTACAACCAGAGTATCCTCAAGCCGCCATTGCACTTCATACGCACGGCGCGGTCCAGATCGAAGCCACCATCAACAAAGAGGGCAACGTCATGAATCCGAAGGTTCTCAGAGGAGATCCGGTACTGGCGCGGGCTGCGATTGATGCCGTGCGCCAATGGAGATACAAGCCTTACTACCTGGATGGCGATCCAGTGGAAATCCAAACTCAGATAACGATCAACTTCAAGGCGAACTAGGAACAGTCAGAAATTATTCGGTTCAGCTGCTCGTTCAAACGCCCTTGGCGGTTCCCCTGGTGCCAGCCCAGATAAACACCAAACTCAATATTGGAAAGGATCCGCGCCCGCTCGGAACGGGCGGCAGTATTCACCCGGATCGCATATCGCATGGTTGCGCTTCAGGCGAAAACCCTTACCTGGTGTCGCGAGGGCGAGCAACGGTATAACCATCGATGTCTTTGACTGGTGTCCACTGAAGGATATCGCCAAGTTGCCGGTCACGGCACAACGGGCAGAACCAGAGCCGAAGGTCGGGATTGGTCGTGATAGATAATGTTGGTTGCTGTGACCGGGTGCGTTCCACGTGCCTGATTTCCCCCGGTGTTCAGATTTCGATCAAATCGCGGGAAGTTGCTGCTCGAAACTTCGAGCCGCAGTTTGTGACCTACCTGAAAGACGTTGCTTGTCGCCCCGAGGTCCATGCTGATGTGATAGACATCCCCGGGATTTGCAAGTTCCGGTTTCTCCTGCGAGTTGCGGTAGCGCAAGCGCAGGACGCCATCGGTCAAGTTCTGAGCCAATCCGTTCGGCCAGACGTCAACCAATTTCCCTGTGAAGTCTGTGTCGACCGCAGAACTGCTGACATACAAGTCGAGCACTATCGGACCTGTAACTTCCGTATTGCGGGTAAATGCTGGCGAAGAGAATACGAGCACGTCGCCTCGTGCTTCCGCCGGCCGCTGGTCCTGTGGGCCGATCCCCGTCGCCAGCGGCTGGCAGCAAAGCGGACCGCCAATCGTGGGGACCGCATCGTTTGGATCATAGAGGTATTGGTCCGGTTTTTCCTCGGCAGGCGCGGCTGTATCCAGCCTACCGCCTCCTCCAAGACCGTTCGCCTTGGTGGTCGAGCGCAGGTAATAGCGCGTCTCCTTGGCGCGCTCGAGCGGCCAGTCATCTTCTTCGCGCCATCGATTCTCGCCCATGACGAAGATTTTTACGGGCTTCTCATGGTCCACTCCGTTCTCTACTCCCTGCAGGAGACTGTCGAACCAGCGCAGTGTCACTTCACCGAGATTCAACGGCAACTTATTGCCAAAATCGACGGCTCCAATTTTCTCCGCAGCCCATCCGGCGCCGGCATGGCCACCAACGTAGATCATCAGCCGCTGGCCGCGCCGCGCGGCCTCCGTGCCTGCCTCATGCTTGAGGCGAACATAATTCCTTAGCGTGCCGTCCAGAAAAATGTCGTACCATGCGCCAACGCTGAATACTGGAACCTGAATCTTCGCGTAGTGGTCTTCGATCGACCACTGTTTCCAATAGCCGTCGTAGTCGGGATGGGCAAGCCAGTCGGTGAAATACGGCGCCACTGCTCCCGGCAGACCTGGTTTCGAACCAACCGCGTCTCCACCTGATTTGGCGCGGCGGGCAAAGGTGTTTTCAGCCAGTTGCGTCGTCCACGACTCGTTGAACCATTGCTCGAACGCACCGCCCTGATAGGTCCAGCCATCGTGATAGTTGGACGCCGTAAAGTTGGGGCAAATTGCCGCCAGATGCGGTGGCATCGCAATCGCCGCCAGATACTGCGTCGCGCCGACGTAGGAGCCGCCGAACATCCCGACCTTTCCGTTCGAATAAGGAAGCGCGGATGCCCACTCGACCGTGTCGTAGCCATCTTGAGATTCGTACTTAAACGGATACCAATCACCCTCCGACTCATATCTGCCGCGAACGTCCTCGGCGACGACCACGTACCCGCGAGCCACAGCCTTTCGACAGAAACCTACCGCGCCGTTCTTGTCGTAGGGTGTTCGTGTCAAGAGCACCGGAAATTTGCCGTCCGCAATTGGGCGGCAAATATCTGCGCGTAACGTGATGCCGTCACGCATCTTGACTGGCACGTCGCGCTCGAAGTTGAGTTCGTGTTGGCGAACGAACGGTGACTTGAACGATTGGAACACTGTGATTGCCACCAGGCCAATGCAGAAGGTCTGCCTGAGAAAGCGGGAGTCGATGCGACTCGTCAGCATTCCCCAGGTCAGTGCGCTGCCGGGCGCTGCGACAAGGAAGTAGCGCGGGGCGACCACATGCAACGAAGTGGCGTTGAGGGCGAAGAGGATGCCGGTCGGCACCAGGGCCAAGAGCGGCCAGAGCAGGATTGCCGGGAGACAATCAGGTCCTGGCAGTTTGAATTTCCGAACCAGGGCGGCGACAAAGGCCGTCAGCACGAAGCCAATCAACACGGGCAAAGGTACAAGGGTGTTCAGAGTGGTCCCCGCCGCGGGCGATGCCTGGACTGCAGGTGTGGCGCTCGTGCGGTATAGATCAACGACACGGAAGACTACCGGAATGGCCAGCAGCGTAAAAGACGTCAGCACAGCCGCCAGTTGGCGCCAATCTGCCACGATCGAGCGACGCCGCACTACCAGATAGTAGATCGCAAACGCGGGCAGGATCGCGCCGAAGAGGTAATCAAAAGAGAAGTAAAGAACTCCCGCGGACGCGACGCCGAACAGGATCGCTTGATTCGTCTGGTGTCCGATCATCCACCGGATGAAAGCAAAAATCGCAAGGTTGGTTGTCAGCAAGGCAAAAGCGTACGGCAGAGCATCGGTCGCGGCATGCGCTACGTCGGGTTCGACGCAAAAAAGGATGCAGATGAGAAACGCGTTCTCCTGATCGACAAACTCACGGGCGATCCGAAACAGAAAATAGACAGCGCCCAGCATCGCTAGAGTGGACGGAATCTTGAGCGCGATTTCATGGCTGCCAAGAACCGACTTGGCAACCCAGAGCGTATAAAGATAGCCGATCGATGAAGGCATCTGTTCCGAGCGGCCCCAGATCTTCCAGAAACCGTCGCTTATCTGCCAGTAAGCCAGCGTCTCGTCCAACCAGAGAGGGGCCCGCAACCGGAAGAGCCAAATCGACAACAGAGCCAGCAGAGCTGCCGGATCGATCAGTTTTCGAAAAATGGAAGCAGTTGTTTCGGAGGGAGTCGCCAGCGCGGTTGGCGTCGCCATCTTGAGGCCTCACGTTTTCAGCCCGCCCTGGTTCTCGCGGCCAGCCATGGTAACTTTCATTCCGGTTTGCGGCAATGTTAAACAGTTTTCAGCAGTTTTCAGTGTGATCGCTCACCAAATTGTTTGCGTATCAGGTGAAAACGCTTTCATCTATCGCAACCGCCGGAATGACGCTATAATCGGGTCCGTTCTTCAGTTGAAAGACTGAGAACAGACTCTCCCAGTTACACCCCCCCCTTTATTATCCACCAATTTTTGCCGACATCCTGGTCAGGAGGTTTTTTGTGAACGCAGGCAAGAGATACCAGATTGATCGAACCAGAATCATTTTCGAGCAGTTTGAAGATGAAACGGTCCTGGTCAACACCGAGACTGGTTACTATTACAGCCTGTCCAATACGGGATCGGAAGTCCTCCGACTCCTCGACGAAGGTTGTTCCGCGGACGATTTGCCGACAATACTGTTCGGCAGTTCTAGTTCTGAAGACACTCATCAGTGGCGCGACATCGTGGAGAAGTTTGTCGAACGACTGGTAGACGAGAGCATTATTACAGTCCGGTCTTCGGACGATTCGAACCACCCTGAGAGAGATCCAGGCCCGGCACGTTACGGCGAGGGAACCGAATACGTGCCTCCGATGCTCGATCGCTTCGACGACGTTCGGGATCTGCTGTTAATCGATCCGATCCACCAGGTCGATCAGGAGTACGGATGGCCGAAGGAAAGGGGCAATGGAAACTCGTCTAGATCCCGGAACTGACCCGGCTGTGAATCGCTCCACTTCCACATGGGTGGAACATTTTCGCAGTATTCAGGCATACCTTCACGAATTGCCGTCGAAGTCGGCGGCAACGTATTCCATTGCGGAAACTGCAATGCGTCTGCAATTTGGAAGTGAGTGCTTCGCGCAACACGTGTCGCACGCCTTCAGTCACCTCGAGATCGCAGCCGACTCCCGGGTCTCGCTCACCGTATTGCTCCATGACCTTGCCTCCGCGCCATGTGCTGCGGAGTTCCTCGAGGACTTCAACCCGCCTGGAGAAGAATCCGATATGTGGCTGATGGACAGCCCGGATCTTATGCTGATTCTGCAACGGCCACGGCGGGTTTTCGCGGCGGTTGACTGGACCACCAATACAGCTTATTGGCTGATTCCGGACGCCGCCTCGATTCCGTATCTGGAGCGAGCCCGGCCTTTAAAGCTGCTCCTCACGTACTGGCTTGGAATGCAGGAACGATATCTCATCCACGCCGCTGCAGTCGGCAACAAGCACGGCGGCGCTCTGATCGTCGGACATGGCGGCGCGGGAAAATCCACAACCGCGCTTAGTTGTTTGAATGCCGGGCTGGAGTACGTGGCTGACGACCATTGCCTGATTCGTCTCGGAGCCTCCCCCTCCGTCCATAGCATTTATGACACGGGACTGCTGGCCCCTGAAGGCCTCGATCGATTCCCCGCGCTGGCGCCAGCGGCTGCGACGAGCGATTGTCCAGCGGGGGAAAAGGTTGCGTTTTTCTTCGATCGCCTGCCCGTGATTCGGCTTAGCTCCAGTTTTTCGTTACGAGCGATTCTTCTGGCGCACATTACCAATTCGCGGCAAACCGGATTGCGCAGAATAAACGGAGCCCAAGCGTTCAGGGCGATCGCTCCGAGTTGTTTTATGCACCTGCCCATGGCACGCCCGCGAGCACTCGAATGTTTCAACGCCCTGGTGCGGCAATTGCCCGCGTACATGCTCGAACTCGGCTCGGACCTGAGTTCCACTCCGGCCGCAATCGGGGACCTGCTGGACAGTTACCTCGACTGAAAGGCGCGAACCATGGAAGCGAAGCTGATCAGCGTTGTCGTTCCCGCCTACAACCGGGAAAAATATCTTGGGGCGGCATTGGATAGTATTCTTGCCCAGAACTATCGCCCCATTGAGGTCGTGGTGGTCGATGACGGATCGACCGATGGTACGGCCTCTGTCGCACGTTCCTATCCTGACGTGCGTTATATCTATCAGAAGAACCGGGGGCCCGTCGTCGCCCGGAATACCGGGTTGGCAAACTGCACGGGAGAGCTTATCTCCTTTCTTGACGCCGACGACTATTGGCCGCCGAATAAGTTGCGGATTCAGAGCGATTATCTGGCTGCGCATCCTGAACTGGGATGCGTGATTGGCAAATCGCGCAACTTCCTTGAAGACGGAATGGCGCGGCCGCGCTGGATTTCAGAGAACATGATGACCGAGGACGGGGGCGGCTGGACCCTCGGATCGAGCCTGGCGCACCGCTGGGTATTCGACCGCATCGGTCACTTAAACGTCTTGTTTCCGTACGGCGACGATCTGGAGTGGTGCATGCGCGTGCGCGAAGCCGGGATCCCATTGTTTTTCATGTCCGAGATTCTCCTTCACCGGCGGATCCATGCCAGCAATATCTCGGAAGACCAGAACGCCCTGGCGAGAGATAGAGTCCGCCTGGTGAAAGCCTACATGGACCGCAAGCGTGCGAAAGCCGCGAAACCTCTGGCCGGAGTTCGCTCATGAACTGGAGTAAAGGCGCGGACCATGATCAATTTGTGGAAAGCAAGCTGATTAGCGTCATCGTTCCCGCGTATAACAGTGAAAAATATCTGGCCGCGGCGCTAGACAGCATCGTTGCTCAGGACTTTCGTCCCATCGAGGTCGTGGTGGTTGACGACGGATCGACCGATGCTACCGCATCCATCGCTCGGTCCTATAGTGACGTGCGTTATGTGTACCAGGCGCACCAGGGGCTTCCCGTTGCAAGAAACACGGGTCTCGCTAACTGCAGGGGAGAACTCATCTGCTTTCTTGACGCCGACGACTATTGGCCGCCGCACAAGCTGCGGATCCAGAGCGATTACCTGACGGCGCACCCGGAACTCGGCTGCGTGATCGGCAAATTGCTCAATTTCCTTGAAGAAGGAATGACCAAACCTCACTGGATTTCTGAGCCCTTGATGACCGAAGAAGGGGGCGGCTGGTCTTTGGGAGCGAGCCTCGTGCAGCGTTGGGTATTCGACCGGATCGGTCGGTTCAATGTTCTGTATCCCTATTGCGACGATCTTGATTGGTTGATTCGTCTGGCTGAAGCCAAGGTCCCGTGGGAGGTCCTTCCGGGTGTCTTCCTTCACCGCCGGATCCATTCGAGCAATATGTCGAAAGACCGGGATGCCGTGACGCGAGCGGAATTTCGCATCATGAAAGCGCACATGGATCGCAGGCGGGGCAAAGTGGCAGAGCCTGTGCCCGGAGACCGCCAATGACCGGGAGCGGGCAGCAAGGAACCGGCGTTGCCGACTGGAGGTACCTGGGCCGCTACCTGCGTGGCTTGCGCGTCGCGTTGCTCGGCTGCATCGCCTTGGCACTCCTCGAGAGTGTCAGCCTGCTGCCGATCGCCTGGCTGGTGCGGCGCGCGTTCGATTCAATCATCCCCTCCCGAAATGTCGCGGGGTTGGCGCTCGTGGGATTCGAGATTCTGGTTCTCAACATGGTTTCGAGCGGGCTGTCCTTGACGACGCGCTTTGCCTCGCTTCGGACCACCAAACTCGCCATCACTTCGATGCGCCGCGATCTTGTGATTCACTGTCAGTCGCTCCCGCGGGCGTATCACGATACCGCCGACCGTGGCAAACTGCACACCCTGCTGGTGCAGGAGACGCTTCTGGTGGATATCATGATCAACGCACTGATCGTCAACATCCTGCCTTCACTGGTTCTGGGCGCGGCTCTAATCGCGACCATGGCCGTGCTCAATCTCCGGTTGTTAGCTCTGCTGGCCCTGGCGACGCCCCTCTTGCTCCTGGTCAACCGCCGCCTGGGCGCCACCGTGAAGGCCGTGGTGGATCGTCATCGCGATGCCTTCATCCGCTTCAGCAGTGGCGTGCAGTTCATGCTCCAGAGAATCGATCTGACCAGGTACCAGTCAGCGGAAGCGTTCGAGACGCGCCGGCAGAACGAGAGTATCGAAGCCCTGCGCCTGGACAGCGAACGCATGGCCTGGCTCAAGGCGGCCTACGAATTGGCCCAGAGGAGTGCGGTCACCCTGGGGGGCATCCTCATCCTCGTAATTGGCGGGTTGGATGTTGTCATGGGCAGGTCCACCATGGGAAGCCTGATGTCGTTCTACGTGGCCACGATTCTGTTCGGCGGCAGCCTGCAGCAAGTCTTTGCCGCAGTCCCGCATGTCCTTGAAGGACGCCAGTCGCTCGCCGCCTTAAGGTCGTTCTCCAATGAGGACGCCGGAGCCCCTTATACCGGGAAACTCAGGCTTGCCTTCGAGGGTTCGATTGAGTTGGAATCGGTAAGTTTCGGCTACGACTCGCGCGGTTTGCTGGAGAAGGTGAACCTCCTCCTCGAACCGGGGTCGGTCACGGTAGTGGTGGGGCCGAATGGGGGCGGAAAGACGACCCTGGCACGCCTGATCCTTGGCCTCTATCGGCCCCAGAGCGGCCGGATTCTCGCCGATGGAACGCCTTACGATCAGTTGGACATAGCCGATCTGCGCCAATTCATCGCCTTTACTCCTCAGGATCCCATCATCTTTGCCGGCACAATTTGGGAAAACCTCGGCTATGGCCTCGACGGCGACGGGGCGACTGAGATTGTGGCGGCTTGCCGCATCGCCCTGGTAGACGAATTTGTGCGGCTCCTCCCGGAGGGTTATGAAACCCGGCTGGACGAAGACGGCGGAGTCCTCTCTGGCGGTCAGCGCCAGAAGATCGCCATCGCACGCGCCCTTGCCCGCCAGCCACGATTGCTGATCCTGGACGAACCGACAAATCATCTCGATGAGGAGTCGATCCGCAGGCTGCTCCACAATCTTCGTTCGGTGCCCCATCGTCCGGCAACTCTCATGATCACGCAGAATCCGAACGTTGCGGAAGCCATCACCCGGCGGTACCTGCTGAATGGCGGAGCGCTTATGCCAATTCCAGCCGCGAACCAGGCTGATCGGGAAGAAAGGTTTCGCGGGATATCGAGCGGAGTATCCGGGCAATGAATCATGCTGAATATCAGGACGACGCGGGAAGCATGCCTTCCGAGGATCAACGGTTGATCCTGAGGGCTGCCTTACGGGATGGCCCGGAGGGCCGCGAAGCCGGCATTGCCTGGCTTGTCAAGACTGACATCCAGCGTTTGGGAAGGGCGTCGGTACGATTGTTGCCGCTCCTTTATGAGCGGTTCCGGCGGGAAGGCATTCAGCATCGCGCGCTACCGGTGCTCTACGGCGTGAAAAAACATACATGGTCCTACAACCGATTGTTGTTCCACCGGGCCAGCCCGGTCATCTCCGCCCTTCAGTCTGCGGGAATCGAGGCGATGGTCATCAAGGGAGCAGCACTGACCATTGAGTATTACGAGGATTACAGTCTTCGTCCCATGGACGACGTGGATTTACTGGTTCGCCACGCGGATGCCCGTGTTGCCATCGAGGTTCTGCGCCGCCAGGGATGGAAGGCATTGGAGCGATGGAACGAGCAGAAGGGCTTTAGCGAACAGACTCGCCGATACGATC
>Ga0181537_10005025_pt1 | contig 10780 bp, 9 predicted proteins | sample PEATcosm2014_Bin_39_FD_119765 | JGI IMG/M metagenome (GOLD analysis project Ga0181537, IMG submission 119765) | Peatland microbial communities from MTU Mesocosm Facility, Houghton, MI, USA - PEATcosm2014_Bin23_10_metaG | ecosystem: Environmental > Terrestrial > Soil > Wetlands > Peat | place... | reverse complement strand
GCGCCACTTGCGATGGGAGTTGAGTCGATTGATGCGGCCCGGAGAGTTGAGCGGATCGGGCGCCGTGTGGACGGGTCTTTTTGTGAAAAGGCGCAAACCCATGGCCACGCCCGCGTCCGATTGAAAATGGGCGGTTCCGTCCGTGTCGCGCCGCACGACACGATCCTTCGCAAGATCGCCGGCCAGAGCCTCCAATGCCTCGGCGCTGTCGACCCCCCAGATCACTTCATGCACTCCGGCGCCTTGGATGATGGAACGAGACAGCCCAGAGTCGTTGCGCCTGCGAATGATCACGCGGGACCCTTCCGGCAGGACGAAGATTCCCACGCTCTCCTCACTATTCGACAAGCGAAGCCCAAAATCCAAAAAGAAGCGGATGGAGGCCTCAAAATCGTCGACCGCATAGATCAACGATTCAATACCTATGATGGCCATGTTCGTTTCCAGCCCCCGTCCAGATTCTGTGAATGTTCTCGATTCTTGCAACGACGTGCGGAGTATGGGAGGGCAAAAACGGCGGGGGAAATCGCTTCTCAGTATCCGCGACATCGGCCGTACTTATGCGCCGCTGCGCGTGGGCCGGGGTGGCAACGTGTTCGCCAGGGAGTACCATGATCGGCAACTTGCGGGTACGCATATGCAGAACAACAATTTCGATCTCAACCTCATCCGTACGCTGGACGCGCTGCTCCAGGAAAAAAGCGTCACGCGCGCCGCGGAGCGCCTTTGTATCAGCCAACCCGCCATGAGCGGGGCGCTTCATCGCTTGCGTGACCATTTCAACGACCAATTGCTGGTTCGCATCGGCCGTGACATGGAACTCACGCCGCTCGCTGAGTCGCTGCTGGGACCTGTGCGCAATTGCGTGGTGCAATTTCAAGAGACTCTGGCGACCCGGCCCAGGTTTGATCCGAAGGTATCGCGCCGGGCATTTACCGTGGCGATGTCGGACTATGGCTCTCTGGTGTTGATGCCTTGGGTGCTGCGGCGGCTGTCCAAGGATGCCCCCCACATCGCCTGCCACGTCGAGCCGATCGGCGACGAAACGTTCGGCCGGTTGGAAATCGGCGAATTGGATCTGCTGATCACTGTCGAGAGCTGGGAGGTAATCCGGCGGCATGGTGCGGCTCGTGATCTCAAGATGAGGAGACTGTTCTCCGATGATTTCGTTTGCGTGGTTGACCGGAATCACCCATCGGTTGGCAACACCCTGACCATCGATGAATACAAAAGACTGCCGCACATGCTGGTTCGATTCGGTTTGCGCCTCGATACGCTGGTGGAGCAAGCTTGGAAGCTGGCGGAGTGGGACATCAACATCGCCGTCACGGCTCCGTCCTTCTCCGAGATGTTGTTCATGCTGCCCGGCACCGAAATGATCGCAACGATTCAGCGGCGGTTTGCCGGCGTGCTGGCCGCGTCGCTGCCCCTGAAGATCGTGGAGAGTCCGTTGAAGGTCGAGGCGCTCCAGGAAATTCTGACGTGGCACCCCAGGAGCGAATTTGACCCCGGCTGCCAGTATCTGCGACAAGTCTTCATCGAGGCGGCCAAGGTCGTCTGATCATCCCGGTCGTCACGCGTCGGATGGCAGCCGCAGGCGCAGCCCGAGCTTCAGACGACGTGTCCATTCGCGCCGCCGATGTGGAGTATCGCGGAAACGCATTTCCCAGGTCGTTCAGCGTCTGCCAGATTGCCAGGCCTGCGAGCCCATCTGTCGCAAGAGACGGAAATCATGGTGAAAGAGACGCTGGAAGAGTTTCCGCTTCAGAGTACGGACAAAGTTCGCTACGCCGACACCGACCGGCAAGGCCATGTCAATAATTCCGTTTTTTGCCAGTTTCTCGAAACGGCCCGAGCAGAACTGATTTATTCCTTCTCCCCGCCGCTGGTCAAGCCGGACTGCGAGTTCGTCATCGCCAGCCTGGTGCTCGATTTCGAGAATGAACTTCACTGGCCGGGTACGGTGCAGGTGGGGACAAGGATTTCAGCCATCGGCAACACCTCGTTCAAGTTGGAACAAGCGATTTTTCAAGACGAAGGCCGTGTGGCGACAGCGAGGAGCGTCATTGTCTGCGTCGATCAGGTCACGCGACGTCCGAGCACCCTGCCATCGGCTCTCGTCAATCTATTGAGTTCCTACGGACGGAGTCGCGACTGAGCGCATTACGCATAGGTCAAGCCGATGTTCGACATACGAACAAACGATTTCTCGCCGGTCCGCCCACGGCTATAGCCTGCGCACCAGATTCGTCATAACAGCGAACGAGCGGGTAAGACAGGAGGGGGAATGGCCAGCAGACGAGTAATGACTCCCGGCCGCGGTCCGAGCAAGGTGCGCGCGGTCATGATATCGGTTGCCGTATGCCTTGTCGGCCATGGCGCCCGGAGCGAAACCGCCGGCCAGGGTGCCGCGGCATCCGCGGGCCGTGTTGCGGGTGAGACCGCCGATGCACTTCAGGAAATCATCGTGACCGCTCAGCGGCGGTCAGAGGATGTACAGCACGCCGCCCTGGGAATCGATGTGATCTCCGCGCAGGCCTTGAGCGTTGCGGGTGTCGCACGCGCCACGGACCTCGCGAGCCTGGTGCCCGCGCTGCAGGTGAGCGAGAGCGGAAACTCACAGCAGTCGCTCTATCTGCGAAGCGTCGGTACCTTGTCGGCAACCGCGTACACCGACCCGGCGATAGCTTTCAACGTGGATGGTGTGGCCATCGGCCGGCCGAGCTCCATGACCGCGGTGTTCTTCGATTTGCAGCGTGCCGAGGTGCTCAAGGGGCCGCAGGGCACACTTTATGGGCGCAACGCGACCGGCGGCGCGATCAACATCATTCCGAACCAACCGCAGCTGGGAGATACCTTCGGTGAAGCCGCATTGACCGTGGGAAATTACGGGGAGGTGCATCCGGAGGTGATGGGCAATCTGGGCCTGACCGATTCGTCCGCAGCACGCCTGGCGTTCACCTATACCCGCCACGACGGATACCAGACCGATGGCACCGGCGATGCCAACAGTGTTGCCGGCCGGGTGCAATACCTTTACCGCCCGAACGACTCGTTGAGCATCCGCTTCGCTGCGGATTATGCGCATGAGGGCGGCCATAACGGTCCCGGCACGGTCTTGGCGATTCAAAACCCGTTCACGGGCTCCTTGAGCGCCTCGCCTCTGCCGCGCGACGTGGGCAATTCCGATCCGCGCATCGGAGCGATCTTGAGCAACCAATACAGCTTTATCGCGGGGCGGTTTTTCGTGCCCATTCAAGGAGAGCCGCGGACCGACAACGATTTTGCGGGCGTGCTGGGCGAGATCATCTGGCATACCCCGGTGGGGTCGCTGACCGTGATTCCCTCCTATCGCCATGCCAAATTATCCGATTTTTCCACTTTGTTCATCGACGAGGAGACCGCCCAGGAACGCGACCAGCAGAGCAGCCTGGAAGTGCGCTTTGCAAGCGACGACGCAGGCCTCGCCAGATGGCTCCTCGGCGGCTACTATTTTCACGAGACAATCGACGCCGTTTACCAGTTCGATCAGCAGGCGCTGGCGCCGATTCAGGATCTGACAACCAGCACCCTCTCCCGGGCCGCGTTCGGGCGTATCACGGTCGCGCCGCTTCAGGATTTCCGGATCTCCGCCGGTGTCCGGTACACAGACGACCGAAAAGGCTTCGACGGCAATTCCCAGATTCTGCTCAGCGCGTGTGCGGCGCCGGCAACGCCCGTTCCGGCATGCCCCAACGCACCGCTCATACCTCCAGCCACACAGTTCGCCGCCATCGCGTCGCAGCTGCAGCTGTTTCCCATCATTCCGAACGCGCTCTATGGTTCCACCCTTCCCGGCGCCGGCAACAGCGTCTTCCCGCTCATCAACAAGTCGATCAATGAGCGGCAGGAATTCACCAAGGTCACCTACCATGCGGGGCTCGAATACGATCTGTCCAAGGACTCGCTGATCTACGCGAACTGGGATACCGGCTACCACGCCGGCGGGTTTGCGTTCGCCGACATCAAGCCGTCTTATCTTCCGGAGTACGTGAGCGCCTACTCCGTCGGCTCGAAAAACCGCTTCCGGCAAGACACGCTGCAAATCAATGTCGAGGGATTTTACTGGCGATACACCAATCAACAGATCTCGCACGGCGGCCTCGACACCGATGGCGCCTATGTATTTTATACGGACAACGCAGGCTCTTCCGTCATCAAGGGCGGCGAGCTTTCGGTGAAGTATCTGGTCGCGCCGCATACGACCTTGAACCTGGACGCGCAATATTTGAGCGCGATCTACAACAGATTCACCTATCAAACGCCGGCCGGGGGTACGAACGGCCCACCCTTGACCGGCTGTCCCTTCGGGCTGACCGACCCGAGCCATTACACGGTGAACTGCGCGGGTCAGACCGCGCAGCAGGCGCCTCGATGGTCGGGTACGGTGGGCGTCCGTCAGAGCGTGGACATCGGCGACTATTCCCTGGTGGGCGACGTCAATCTGCGCGGGCAGACGTCGACGCTCGTCGGATTCGAAATGATCCCGTTGGAAACACAAAAGTCCTACGGCGAAATCGATCTGGCCATCTCGCTGTTGCCGAAGAATTCTGTCTGGTCGGTGGTCGCCTTCGTCAACAACCTTACGGATCAGCGGCCATACGGCATTGCTTACTACAACTCTGTGACCAGCATCATTGGCGCCTCGGTGGGTCCGCCGCGTACCGAGGGCGTGCGCGCCTCAATCAGATTCTGATGTCTTGGCCGGCCCAACCATAGGAGGCGCCCCCTTTGCTGCTTGCCACTCTGGATGACGGCACGCGCGACGGCCGCTTGGTCATCGTGTCGGAAGATCATGTGAGCGCCGTGAAGGCGGCGTGCGCGAATTCGTTATTGGAAGCGCTGGAAAACTGGAAGGAATGCGAACCCTTGCTGCGCCGGCAGGCCGCAACGGTCGCCTCGAACACCGATGGCCGGTTCGCTTTCGACCCCCACGCGGCGTCGGCGCCGCTGCCGAGAGCTCCTCAATGGCTGGACGCCTCCGCGTATCGGACCCACAGCGAGCTGGTAGCCCAAGCCTGGCAAATTCCGAATCCCTTCAACGACTCGATCCCGCTGATGTATCAGGGCGCCTCCGACGATTTTCGCCCGGCTCACGGGCCAAGCTATCTGCCGGATGAGTCCCACGAGATCGACCTGGAGGCGGAGATCGCAGTGATCGTCGATGACGTACCGCTCGGCGTCTCGAGCGAGGCCGCGCTTCGCCACATCAAGCTGGTGATGCTCGCCAACGATGTCAGTTTGCGCGCTTTCGGGCCGGCGGAATTCAAAGCAGGATTCGGTTTCATCCAGGCAAAACCCTCCACCGTGTTCTCGCCCTGGGCGGTCACGCCCGATGCGCTAGGAGTGAATTGGGCGGGCGGCCGCTTTCATGGTCCCGTCTCGGTGCATGTCAGCGGCGCGTGGATCGGGTCGCCGAATGCCAGGCACATGGCGTTCTCGTTTGGCGACCTGATCGCGCACGCGGCGAAGACCCGGCGTCTGCGCGCCGGCACGATCGTCGGCTCCGGAACCATTGCCGATCCCGACCGGAACGCGGGCTCTGCAACCCTCGCTGAGGTTCGAGCTGTAGAGAAAATAAACTATGGCGATCCTCGGACACCGTTTCTCAAATTCGGTGATCGAGTCTCGATTGAAGCACTCGACGCAACCGAAAAAACGATTTTCGGGCGCATCGATCACCCGATACTTCGCAGCGCATGAGATTGCTTTCAGTGATGTCGGACATCAGAAAGTCGGATTGGATGCGGGTGACATGCGGCCGCAGAATCAAGCGGCGGTTCGGAATAGCGTCCCGCGCTTTTCATCAACTCATCACCAAAGAGGAAGTCGCGCGGAAGATCGAGCAAGCCCGGTAAAGGGCCTCACGATCCTGGCGCCGCTAAAACGCAATGAGCAAACTCCCAACGATACTGGTTACGGGCGCGACTGGGCAGCAAGGCGGAGCAACCGCCCATGCGCTCTTGGGCCGCGGTGTACCTGTCAAAGCGCTGGTGCGCGATCGACACAAAGCGTCCGCTCAGGCGATAGGAAAACTCGGCGCCGAATTGATCGAGGGTGATCTGGAGAGCCCCGATACATTGACGGCTGCGCTGAAAGGCGTGGACGGGGTCTTTCTAATCACCTCCGGCAGCCCGGAGATCACCCTGGAGCAGGAAGTCAGGCAGGCGGTCAATTTGATTGAGGCCAGCAAGATAGCCAAGGTCAATCATTTTGTTTTCACCTCATTCATCGGAACGTTCGATGCAACCGACATTTCGTTTCTGGATAGCAAGAGAAGAATCGAGAAGTACCTGCATGAATCCCAGTTACCGGCGACAATTCTGCGGCCCGGCACCTTCATGGAGAATTTCTCAAACATGTGGCTAAAAGGGGAGACGCTGTACGCGGCGTTGAGGCCAACCTCCACGATGACCGTGATCTCCGCAAAGGACATCGGCGAGTTCGCCGCGATCGCGCTGACGAACCCGCGGGAATTCATCGGAAGAACCATGAATATCGCGGTTGAGATCCTCTCTCCCCTGCAAGTGGCCGACACCTTCAGCCGCGTTCTGGAAAAGCAAATCACGTTCAAGGAGCAGCCGCTTGAACAAGTGAGGCAATACAGCGAAGGTCTCGCTCGCATGTTCGAGCGCCTGCGAGACGTGCCATCCAAGGTGATTGCAGAGCAGGTCGATCTGGATGCGCTGCGGCGATTGAATCCGGATTATTGGACGCTGGAGAAGTGGGCTGAGCGAACTCTCAAAACGGCGAAGGCTGCCGCATAGCGGCGGACGCGGAAACGCGGAATGGGTCGTGCGCGCCGGGAGTCAACTGAGCATGGTCGAGAACAAGCTGAAGCCCACCAGACGGATCGTGACGGGCGTCAATTCACGGGGGCGCTCCTTCATCGCCGAGGACGGAGTTTCGCCCGCGATAATGATGGGGGAAGCATGGGTTGGGTTTCGCAACAATAATATCTGGAGAACCATGAGGGAGCCGTTGGTCGGCGCTCCGGACACCATCTTGGACCACAGTGGTGTGCTTCCGCCGCCCGGGGGGACGGTCATACGGATCATCGACTTGCCGCCCGAACCTCGTGATGTCGAGGAACGGAAGGCAGCCATGGCGGGCACCTTCAAGGAACTCTTCAATGATGCCGACCATCGTCCGGACGAAAGACACCCTGGAATGCATGTCACAGACACGGTGGATTACGCAATCCTGCTTCAAGGCGAGTTGGTCGCCATCATGGATGAAGCCGAGACGGTGATGCGCGCAGGCGATGTCTTGATTCAGCGCGGCACCAATCACGCCTGGGCCAATCGATCGGGAGAAATGGCGCGCGTCGCCTTCATCCTCATCGACGCCAAGCGTTAAATGCGGGGCTCAAAATGGTAGCGCGTGGAGTCGATGCGATGACCGCCGAGAGTGCATCGGAGATCGCTGCCCGCGTGGAGTCGTTTGTGCGCCAAGTCGTGGTGCCTTACGAAGGCGATCCGCGTTGCGGCGCGCATGGACCGTCGGAGGAACTTGTCCGAGAGTTGCGGACGAAGGCGCGGAAGGCCGGCGTAATGACTCCGCACATCACAGGCGGCGGCCGTCACCTGTCGCAGCGCGAGACGGCGAAGGTGCTCAAAGCCTCGGGCCTCTCGCCGCTGGGGCCCGTGGCGGTCAATACCATGGCACCGGACGAGGGCAACATGTTCCTGCTGGGGAAGATCGCGAGCAGCGAACAGAAGGCACGCTTTCTCGCACCGCTAATTGCAGGAGACGCGCGGTCGGCGTTTTTCATGACGGAGCCCGCGGAGGAGGGGGGTGCGGGCTCAGATCCCTCCATGATGCAAACCACGGCTATGTATGACCGTGATGCATGGGTGATCAACGGGAGGAAGACCTTCATTACAGGAGCCCTGGGGGCGCAGATCGGGATCATCATGGCGAAGTCACCGGACGGCGCCTGCATGTTCTTGGTCGATCTGCCGAATCAGGCGATCCGGATAGAACGGGTGCTCAACACCATCGACAATGCCATGGTTGGCGGCCATGCGGTCGTCACAATCGACCACTTGCGCGTGCCGCCCGACCAGATGCTGGGTGCGGCAGGGGAGGGATTTCGCAATGCCCAGGTTCGCCTAAGTCCCGCGCGGCTGTCTCACTGCATGCGCTGGCATGGGAGCGCCACCCGAGCCAACGAAATCGCGACGCATTATGCCTGTCGTCGCCGCGCCTTCGGCAAGCCCTTGATTGATCACGAGGGCGTCGGCTTCATGCTGGCCGAAAACCTCATCGATCTGAAGCAAGCCGAGCTCATGATCGACTGGTGCGCCGATGTATTGGATACCGGCGTGCTGGGCACGGTTGAGAGCTCGATGGCCAAGGTTGCCGTGTCGGAGGCGCTCATGCGCGTTGCCGATCGTTGTGTGCAGGTCATGGGAGGCACGGGAGTCTCGGGCGATTCGATTGTTGCCCAGGTGTTTCGCGAAATTCGCGCCTTCCGTATCTATGACGGCGCCACCGAAGTGCATAAGTGGTCACTTGCCAAGCAGATCAAGCGAGGCTATGCGAAAGCTCATTCCCCGTGAACTTTGCGTCCGAGGTCAACGTCGGCACGACCCCGGTGCGCGAGGGGCACCGCTTCGACGAGGCGGCGCTGGCTTCGTGGGCGAAGTCAAACATAGTTGGGTTCTCGGGGCCCATGGCTGTCGAGCAATTCAAAGGCGGCCAGTCGAATCCGACTTTCAAACTGCTCACACCCGGCGGCGCCTTCGTTCTTCGCCGCAAGCCCCCGGGCCCGCTGTTGCAAGGCGCGCACGCCATAGAACGCGAGGCGGCCGTGCAGCAGGCCTTGGGTGCGTGCGGTTTTCCTGTCGCGCGGATCTGCGGCGTGTGCGGCGACGACGGCGTAATCGGCACCGGTTTCTACATCATGGAGATGGTTGAAGGCCGGATTTTCTGGGACGCAGCGCTGCCGCAAGTCGCGAACACGGATCGGCCCGTCTATTTTGATGCCATGAATGCCACGCTTGCGCAACTGCATAGCATCGACCATCTGACCGTCGGGCTCGGTGGGTTCGGACGTCCGGGAAACTATTTTCAACGACAGATCGGGCGCTGGACCCGGCAATATCTGGACGACCCCGACGCCGGGCGGAACGCCGACATGGACCGGCTGGTGGAGTGGCTCCCCGCGAATATCCCGCCGGGGGATGAAACCACGCTCGTGCACGGCGATTTCCGCGTCGATAACCTGATTTTTCACTCGGAAGAACCACGGGTCGTCGCGGTGCTCGACTGGGAGCTGTCTACGCTTGGCCATCCGCTCGCAGACTTCGCCTACCACACCCTGATGTACCACGTCCCTCAGCGCATCATCGCGGGACTTGCCGGCGCCGATCTTGAAGGACTGAATATTCCGACCGAGTCAAATTACATTGCAGCCTACTGCCGTCGGACGGGCCGCGAGAGCATTCCGCACTACCGGTTTTACATCACCTTCAATCTCTTCCGCTTGGCCGCGATCTATCATGGCATCAAGGGGAGAGTCATTCGAGGAACGGCTTCCTCCGCACAAGCGGCGGCTCGTGCACGGAATTTTGCCGAGCTCGCACGAATCGCAGGGCGACAGGCGACGGGTTAAGCGCCGCGGCGCGGCCGCGACGGCCAGGATAGGCCCGATGAATCAGATCACCCCTCAAACCAGTGATTCGCCGCCATCGACGGGCAGAATCTGGCCGGTCACGTACGTGTTCAACATCAAGTAGATGTAGGCCAACGCCACCTCGGCCGGCGATGCGGCGCGAGGCAACGGCAGGTGTGCGGTTAGAGCCGCCACGCGCTCCGCTCCCCGCGACAATATGGTTTGCGTCAAAGTCAGCCCCGGACATACCGCATTGATCCTTAGCGGAGCAAGGTCCGCCGCAAAACCTCGAACAAGGGCCTCCACCGAACCCATTGTGGCAGTGGGCAGTGGGGAACCCTTTCTCGTTCGACGCGCGAGCACGCCGCTCGTCAGCGTGATCGAGCCTCCGGGAATCAACTTGTGGCGGCCGTGCTTGATGAACGCTATGGAGCCAAAGACGCGGGCTTCAAAGGCCTGGTGCGCAATGTCGAGATCGATCTGGTCGGTTGACGCAAACCGTCGCGGGTCCGCATCGCCTGCAGTAACGACGAGATGGTCGAAGGGTTCGACATGATCAAGTAAGTCCACAATGCTGGCTTCCCGCCTGATGTCCACCAGAGCGCCCGTGGCGTTTGCCAGGCGTTCGAGCGCGGCGTCAACCTTGGCGCGCGTGCTGGACGCAATAACCAACGTCGCACCCAGCTCCGCGGCGAGCTCGGCGACCGCAAAGCCCAGTCCGGAAGTACCTCCCACGATGACGACTCGTTTCCCCGTCAGCGACACTGTCCCTTTGGTCATATCCTGGCCACTCCGAGTATGTGCTTCAAAGATTCATTAGATACCGCAGTGGGGCCGGCATGAATAATCGTCTTTGCGGATGGGCCCATAAGTTGGAGCGATGGGCATTGAACCTCACCTCTGCGCATGGTCCGCGTTCGGGAATGATTATTCGGGGTGAGCCGAGTCGGTCTCAAGCGCAGCCTTCTTCCACGGCGGCAGTGCAAGGTATCCGGCAATGAACCGTTGCAACACCTTCGATTCGGCTCGCGGTCGCGGCACTGATGCGCCGCCAAGAGCCGCGAGCAGTAAATTCGGTACGTATTGTGTCACTACGTCATTGACGTAGATACGTCTTAGACG
>Ga0181537_10005024_pt1 | contig 10782 bp, 9 predicted proteins | sample PEATcosm2014_Bin_39_FD_119765 | JGI IMG/M metagenome (GOLD analysis project Ga0181537, IMG submission 119765) | Peatland microbial communities from MTU Mesocosm Facility, Houghton, MI, USA - PEATcosm2014_Bin23_10_metaG | ecosystem: Environmental > Terrestrial > Soil > Wetlands > Peat | place... | reverse complement strand
GGCTGGACAAGACGGACTCGGACCGGATCTCGAGCCTCGTCGAGAAGCTCTCGACCTTCATCGGTCCGAACCTCGGCGTCCTGACGGGCGGCGGCGGCGGCGTCATGAGGGTCGCGACCGACCAGGCGCGCAGCAAGGGGGCCCTCACCGGGGCGTGCTTCCTCGAGCTCGAGGCGCAGCCGCCGGAGCTCGGCGTCGACTTCTTCAACACGTTCCAGGAGTCGTCCAGGCACTTCAGGCAGAAGTGGTTCGAGGTCGCCGACTTCTGCATCTTCAATGTTGGGGGCATGGGCACCCTTGAGGAGATCGGAATCGAGCTCTGCAACCTGAAGCTCGGGATACGCCCGCGCGTGCCCTACGTGTTCTTCAACTCGGAGTACTGGTCCGACCTGCGCAAGCAGGTCCGCGAGATGATCCGCACCGGGCGCGCCCCGGCCTGGATGTCGGAGTACATCCTCTTCACGGATGACACCGAGGAGGTCGTGGCGTTCTACCGCAAGAAGCTCCAGGTCCTTTGAACCCGGAAGGCCTCCCCCGCTCCGTCCTGGTTGTCGGCGCCGGTGGCCGCGAGCACGCGCTCGTGCGGTCCCTGCTGGCGAGCCCCGCCCGCCCCGCGGTGATCTGCGCCCCGGGCAATGCGGGCATCGCCGCGGACACCGAATGCGCTGCGGTGAGGGCCGACGATGTGCCGGGCCTCGTCCGCCTGGCGCGCGAGAGGAAGGTGGGGTTTGTCGTCGTGGGCCCCGAGGTGCCGCTCTCCCTCGGGCTTGCGGACCGCCTGGCCGAGGCGGGAATCCCGGTCTACGGCCCAAAGGCCGCGGGCGCGCGCCTCGAGGCGTCGAAGACCTACACGAAGCGCATCCTCCTCAAGTACGGGATTCCCACGGCGGGAGCGGGGTTCTTCTCCGAGACGGCCCCGGCGCTCGACTACCTGCGTTCCCGGCGGATCCCGATCGTCGTCAAGGCCGACGGCCTCGCGGCGGGCAAGGGCGTCGTCGTCGCCACGGAGCTCGGTGAGGCCGAGTCGGCCGTCCGCTCGATGCTTGAGGGAGGGATGTTCGGGCAGGGCGGCAGCCAGATCCTCATCGAGGACTGCCTCGAGGGAGAGGAGACCTCGATCCTCGTCGTCGTCTCGGGAAGGGACTACGTCATCCTGCCGACCGCGCAGGACCACAAGCGGATCGGCAACGGGGACACCGGCCCCAACACCGGCGGGATGGGCGCCTACTCGCCGGCGGAGGTCGTGACGCCCGCACTGCTGGCTGACATCGAGGGCCGCATTGTCCGGCCCTCGGTGGATGCGATCGCGGCCGAGGGGATCGACTTCTGCGGCACGCTCTTCATCGGGATCATGCTGACGGCGGACGGGCCGAGCGTCCTGGAATTCAACACCCGCTTCGGGGACCCGGAGACGCAGGCGGTGCTCCCGCGTCTCAAGACCGACCTGCTCGAGCTCCTGTGGGCCGCGGCGTCGCGCAGGCTCGCCGGGTTCAGCCTCGAGGTCCGACCGGATCCCGCGATCTGCGTCGTCATCAGCGCCAGGGGCTACCCGGAGGCCTACCCCACGGGGGACGCGATCGATCTTCCCGCGAGCCTTGCGCCGGGCGTCGCAATCTTCCACGCGGGCACCGCGAGGGACGCGGCGGGCCGGCTCGTCACCGCGGGGGGCCGGGTCCTCGGCGTCACCGCGAGCGCCCCGGGCCTGCGGGAGGCCGCGGCGAAAGCCTACGCCGCTTGCGAATCGGTGCGCTGCGCGTCAAAATACTACCGTCGGGACATCGGAGCCCGCCAGCTGAACCGCACATGAAACCCACCCTCCCCCTCTTTTTCGCCCTTGCGGGACTGGCGAACGCCGCACCGCTGCCCGGGCCGGTGCGCGACCTCGGCATGGGCCTTGTGTATTTCCGGGTCCACGAGCTGCCTAACGACATCCCCTCGCCCCAGGCCGGCCAGCCCCTCGCGGCCTGCGTCCTGGACCTTCGCTTCGCAAAGACCGACGCCGCCTCCCCCGCCGCGCTCAAGGCCTGGGTCCGCTTCAACGCCTCCGTCAGGACCCCGATATTCGTCCTTGAGAATTCCGGGACCGACCCGGCTCTCCTCGCGGCCCTGACGGGAAGCGGGCCCGCCGGCCAGGTTGTCCTCGCCCCCGACTCGGAGAAGCTGGCCCCGGACATCGCGGTCAAGGTCACCCCCGAGCTCGACCGCCGCGCCTACGACGCGCTCGAGAAGGGGGAGGCCGTCGCCTCGCTCCTCACCGATTTTCCCGACAAGCCCCGGATCGACGAGGCCTACCTGGAGAAGGAGCACATTTCAGACAGCGCCGCGCCTGACGTGCCGGACGAAAAGCCCCTGGCGGCGCGCCCGCTCGTGGACGTGATGCTGCAGCGGGCGGTCCAGCTCCACCGTGGCCTCCTCGCCATGAGGCGGATCTGAACCCGGATCGTCCCGACCGTTCGGACTTTGCCTTTTTGCGGGTTCCGTGTCCCATATCAGAGTGTCGATGCCCGATCCGGGACATATCCTAGTCGTTTGCACGGGAAACATCTGCCGAAGTCCCATGGGGGCCGCGCTTCTCCAGCATGCGCTGGCGGCCCAGCCCGAGCCTCTCCGCTCGCTCAAGGTCTGCTCCGGCGGCGTGGCGTCCCGCCTGGGTGAGCCCGCGAGCGCCAATGCGGTCACGGCGCTGCGCAAGGTCGGAATCGACCTGACCGGACACAGGAGCCGTCCCGTGACCCAGGAATGCCTGGACAGGGCGCTCATGGTCCTCTGCATGACCGAGTCCCACCGCGACATGATCGAGCTGACGGCCAACCCGGTGCCGCCGCGGATTCACCTCTTCAGGGAATTCACGGGGGACAAGGGCAGCCTGGAGGTGGACGACCCCTACGGGAGCCACCTGACGGCCTATGAGGCCTGCCGTGACGAGCTGGTCGCCGCGATACCCTCGATCGTCGCAGAGCTCAGGAAGGCCGCCGGAAACCGCGGCGCGGCCTGAGGCGTCTCGGGACGCTGAGGGCCCCTCCAGCCCCAAACCCCATGAAAAAGATCGCAGCGCTCCTCGCCGCCGGCCTGATGTGCCTTTCCGCATCCGCGGTCGATGTTCCCAACCTGATAGGCAGCGGATTCGAGGCCTACAAGGCGTCCGGCTCAAAGGCCGCGGTCGCCGTCTGGCTTAGGAGCGCGCCGGCCGGAGCCAACATCAACACCTCCGGGCTTCCGCCCGACATCGGCCCGGGGGTCGAGTCACCCGACGCCTGGGGACCCATGGATTCCTACGAGATCGTGGCCGCCTTCAGCCCCACGGCGCGCCTGCGCCGCATCTATGCGGTGGCCTACTTCCCGCAGGGACCCCTTTTCTGCAGCTTCGACCTCTACAAGGTGTCGGGGGCCTGGACGGTCTACGCCACGAAGTTCAGCCCGAGGCCCGACGAGGTGCTCCCGGTCGAGCTTATCGAAAAGTCCAACTGATCCGCGAAGGGGACGCCTGATCGGGTCGGGCCCGATCGCGAAAAAGTTTTGCCTCCGCCCCGGAAAGGGCGAGCGTTGCGCTTTCCCCCCATGCTGAACACCGCTCCGCTCCGCAGCCTCGACCCAGAAATCCACTCCGCGATCGCGGCCGAGCTCGGCCGCCAGCAGGGGCACATCGAGCTCATCGCCTCCGAGAACTTCACCTACCCCGCCGTCCTTGAGGCGCAGGGAAGCGTGCTCACGAACAAGTACGCCGAGGGCTACCCGGGCAGGCGCTGGTACGGCGGCTGCGAATTCGTGGACAAGGTGGAGCAGCTCGCGATCGACCGGGCGAAGAAGCTCTTCGGCGCCGAGCATGCGAACGTCCAGCCCCACTCCGGCTCGCAGGCGAACTTCGCCGTCTACACCTCGGTCCTCCAGCCCGGCGACAAGATCCTCGCCATGAACCTGAGCCACGGCGGCCACCTGACCCACGGCAACCCGGCCAACTTCTCGGGCAAGCTCTACCAAGTCGTCGCCTACGGCGTCCGCGAGGACAACCAGCTTATCGACTACGACCAGCTGGCCGAGGTCGCGCTGCGCGAGCGCCCGAAGATGATCACGGTGGGCGCAAGCGCCTACTCGAGGGAGATCGACTTCGCCCGCATGGGCGAGATCGCGCGCGCCTCGGGCGCGCTCCTCTTCGCGGACATCGCCCACATCGCGGGCCTGGTCGTCACCGGCCACCATCCCTCGCCCGTCCCCCATGCGGACTTCGTCACGACGACGACCCACAAGACGCTGCGCGGGCCGCGAGGCGGCCTCGTCCTCTGCAAGAGCGCGCACGCGAAGGCGCTCGACTCGGCCGTGTTCCCCGGCGCCCAGGGAGGCCCCCTCATGCACGTGATCGCCGCCAAGGCGGTCTGCTTCAGCGAGTGCATGAAGCCGGAGTTCAAGGAATACTCCGCCCAGGTGATCCTGAACGCGCGGGCTCTCTCGGCCGCGATGTCCGCGCGGGGCTACCGGGTCGTCTCCGGCGGTACGGACAACCACCTCATCCTCGCCGACCTGCGGACGACGCTGCCCGAGCTCACGGCAAAGAAGGCCCAGGAGACGCTCGATCTGGCCAACATCACCTGCAACAAGAACACCGTCCCGTTCGAGACGCGCTCGCCGTTCCAGGCCTCCGGCATCCGCCTCGGCACGCCGGCGGTGACCACCCGCGGCTTCATGGAGCCCGAGATGGAGGAGATCGCGGCGATGATCGACCTCGTCCTGCGCTCGATCGGCACGGACTCGGAGCAGCACACGGTAGCGGCCGTGAAGGCCCGGGCGAAGGCCCTCACCGCGCGCTTCCCGCTGCCGTACCGGATGTGACGTGGCTTCCGAGGACGAGATCCCGCCCGCGCAGACACTGGCGCCGCGCGCGCTAGCGCTTGCGCTGTTGGCAGTCCTCCTGGCGGCCGGCTGCTCAAGCGTGCAGCGCACGGCCCCGAAACCCGCGCTCACCTCCATCGGCTCGAAGCCGGTCACGCTGCCGGCCCACCTGCTCGGCAACGTGCTCGTCGTCGAGGACACCTGGGACAAGTACGGCCCCTACCACTTCCTGATCGACACCGGCTCCTCGGTGACGCTCGTATCGCCCGATCTTGCGAAGCACCACGAGTCCGCGGAGGGCCCTCCCCCCGACGAGCCCCAGGTCCGCGTGCGCTCGTCGGAGGGCGGCTACGCCCGCCTGACCCCGGTCACGCTCCGGCGGCTCCAGCTCGGGGCGGCGCGCTTCGACTATGTTCCCGCGCTCATCTACGACTGCGCCGACCTTTCCGCGCAGTTCGGGGTGAGGATCGACGGGATACTCGGCTTCCCGCTCTTCCGGAACGCCGTGCTGACGCTCGACTACCCGAACCAGCGCGTCGTGCTGAGGGCGGCTATCCCGGAGGACGGCCTGCCCGGGGAGACCATCCTCTTCAACAACGCGAACAAGATCCCGATGATCGGTGTCCGCCTCGGCGACCGGGAATTCGCGGCGCTGATCGACTCGGGGAGCGGAGCCGCCCTCGACCTGAACCCGGCCGGCCTCTCGCCGCGCTTCGCGTTGGGGCCGGTCGCGGGGCCGACCGTCATCACGCTGGCCGGGGACCGGCCCTCGAAGGTCGGGCGCCTGGCGGACGTCTTGCGGATCGGGTCCTTCGACGTCCCGCAGCCGGTCGCGGAGGTGACCGACGAGCTCTCGTCCCTGGGCGGCGGGATCCTGAGCCACTTCACGATCACATCCGACCAGCAGCACAACGAGGCTTTCTTCCAGGGGGACGCGGCGGATTCACTGCGGGTTCCCGCGATGCGGGGCACGGGGCTCAGTTTCAGGAAGACACCCGCCTACTGGAAGGTCGTCGGCGTCGTCCCGGGATCGCCCGCGGCCCGCGCGGGCGTGCGCACGGGGGACCTGGTCTCGCGGGTGAACGGCGAGCCCGTCTCCTCGTGGGATCCCTCCCGCTACGAGCCCCTGGTCGCCAAGTCCGGGCAGATCGAATACACGTTCATCGAGGGCGGCATCGAGCGGGCGCGCTCGGTGGACGTCGTCGACCTTGTCCCGTAGCGCTAGGGCAGCGCGAAAGCGACGTAGCTGTCGCCGGGCGCGGTGCCGAGCTTGGTGCCGCCGCAGGCGACGACGACGAACTGCTTTCCGTCCACCATGTAGGTGCTCGGCGTCGCGAAGGCCGCCGCGGGAAGCGTGGTTTCCCAGAGGACTTTCCCGGTGCGCTTGTCGAACGCCCGCATCATGCCGTCCTTCGTCGCCGCGATGAAGAGCAGGTTGCCCGCGGTCGCCACCGGCCCGCCGTAATTCTCGGCCCCGGTCGGGGGGATCCCCCTTGCGGTGAGCTCCTTGAATTCCCCAAGCGTGACCTTCCAGAGGTATTCGCCGGTGTTGAGGTCGATCGCGGAGAGCGAACCCCAGGGCGGGGAGATGGCCGGGTATCCCTTGCTGTCGACCCACCGGTCGTAGCCGTTGAACTGGTAGGGAATGCGCGCCGGCGCGTCGGAGGCCGCCGAAGCGCCCGAGGCGGCCTGCTCGTCGCCGAAGAGGAATCCGATCACCGCGTCCTTGTCCTCCATGGAGAGGGTCGTGAAACCGGGCATCATCTTCCGGCCCGACGAGACCAGAGCAAAGATCTCCTCACGCTTGAGGCGCGAGCCGACGCCGACCAGCGACGGGATGCCGCCCGCCGGAAGCCCCTTCCTCTCGAGGCCGTGGCAGCTGACACAATACGTGGTGTAGATCCTCTGGCCCCTCCCCATGGCCGCCAGCTCCGACTCCTTGGGCGTGTCGCGCATCGAGGTCATCCACGCCATGTTGGTGCTGTTCACGTAGAGGATGCCGTCCGGGTCGATCGCGGGACCGCCCCACTCCCCTCCGCCGTCGAAGCCCGGGAACAGCAGCACCTTGAACTTCCCAAAGGGCTGGAAGAGGCCCGTCTTGGCCCCGCGGAACTGCTCCAGGAGCTCCGCGCGGTTCTCCGCATAGGGACTCACGTCGTCCTCGGTGAGCGTCTGCCTCGCGTAGGGCGCGGGTTTGGTGGGCACCGGCTGGGTCGGCCACGCCTGCTCGCCATCGAGAGTCGAGGCAGGGAACGGCTTCTCCTCGATCGGGAAGAGCGGCTCGCCGCTCACCCGGTCGAAGACGAACACGAATCCTGTCTTCGTCGTCTGCGCCACGGCGTCGACGCGCCGGCCGGCACGGTTAAGCGTCGTCAACACGGGCGGCGACGGCAGGTCCCGGTCCCACATGTCGTGGTGGACGGTCTGCTGGTACCAAAGGAGCTTCCCGGTGGATGCGTCCAGCGCCAGCAGGCAGTTCGCGTACAGGTCCTGGCCGATCCGGTGGCCGCCCCAGAAATCAGGCGCCGCCGACCCGGTCGGGACATAGAGGATGCCCCGTGCCCGGTCGATGGCCATGCCCGCCCAGCAGTTTGCGGAACCCACCGTCGTGTTCTTGTAGGTGTCCTTGGACCAGGTCTCGTATCCCGGGCTGTCCGGATAAGGTATCGTTATGAAGACCCAGGCGATCGTGCCCGTCCTCACGTTGAAGGCCTGGATCCATCCCGGCGCCGCGTCCTGGTCCTCGCTGACGCGCGTCGGCATGACCAGCAGGTCCCCGAAGAGCGTCCCGGGGGTCGTGGACACGACCCATTTGGCCTGCGCCTGGGGCCCGAGCCCCGCCTTGAGGCTCGCCCTGCCGCCGTTCCCAAAGTCCTTGATCATTTCCCCGGTCTTCGCGTCGAGGGCGTATAGCCACGCGTCGATCGTGCAGAGGATCCGCTCGCTCTTGCCGTCCGTCCAGTAGGTGACGCCGCGGTCGTTAGAGAGTCCGGGGTCATGGTTCCCCGGGACCGTGAAGTGCCAGATACGCCGGCCCGTGGCCGCATCGAGCGCGAAGACCTCGCTCGTGCCGGTGGCCCCGAAGAGGACCCCGTTCACGATGATCGGGTTGCACTGCATCTGGCCAAAGACCCCGGAATGGTATTCCCAGGCCATCTTCAGGGTACCCACGTTGGACGTGTTGATCTGGTCCAACACCGAGTAGTGGCTGCGTTCCGGGCCCCCGAGGTATTCTGGCCAATCGTGCCCAGCGCCGTCGGCGCGGACCGAGGCGGCGAGAGTGCAAGCGATCAGGGTCAATACGGCGGTCCGGGGAATGCGGTAAGGGGTCATATTCACCAGCAATCCTCCTGTATGGCCGAAGCGGCCGAGACAACCTTATCCCGATAAGCGTTTTCTCGGCGGCCGAGTTCGCCCGCTTTTCTGTTCTACGCCCTTACTTCCTTCGAGAGAGTGCTCCATAAATCAAAATGGCGAAGAAGGAGCCGGCGCCTGGGAGATACCACCCTCTATTCTTGAATCCGGAAATAGCCCATTCGAAGCCAAACGCTATAGACAAGACTCCAATCGTGATGAGGAAAGCCATAAACTTTCGCTTTTGTGTGGGCCCACCGGTAAAGAGCGCCGCTACAAACAAGGCGACCGTGTACACCACAATAGCGATGAGGAAAGGTAACAGGATATAGCCGGCGACACGAGTGATGAGCGGCTCAGTCGATAAAAAGAGCCGAATGAACGACAGGCAGGGCAGCCCCACCAGAACGTAGATAATCCAAAACGGCAGGTCCAAACGTATAGGACTGTCGATATCGATCGGTTTCACGAATTAGGCTCTTTCCAGCAAAAAGGCCGCAGCGCCGTCGTGGCGATCGATCCATGGCACCGCAACCGTGCTCTTCTTTAGCACCAGGCCGCGGTTGCGGTCGACGAAAGCCTTCACGACCGCCTCGTTCTCGACGGCGTCGATGCTGCACGTGGAATACACCAGCCGCCCGCCGGGGGCCAGGAGGCGCGAGGCGGCGCCCAGGAGTGCGAGTTGCTGGCGGGCGTGCTTTGCGAAATCGGCCTCCTGGAGGCGCCACTTGACGTCAGCCCGGTGGCGCATGACGCCCGTGTTCGAGCAGGGCACGTCGATGAGTATCGCTGAATACTCATGCGGGAGCCCGTGCTCCCTGAGCGCAGCCGACCCGCCCGACAGGAGGTCCGCCTGGACGAGGGCCGCCTCCACGGCGCCGGTGCGGGAAAGGTTCTCCTTCAGCCGGTCGATCCTCGAGTCGGGAAGGTCCATCGAGACGATCCTGCCCGTGCCGAGCGCGTCGACGATGAGGAGGCTCTTGCCACCCGGCGCAGCGCAGAGGTCGAGCACGGTCTCCCCCGCCACCGGTGCGAGGAGCTCGACCGAAAGCCGGGTCCCCGGGTCCTGGAGATAGAGGGAGCCCGAGCGGAGCGCCGCCTCGACGTCTGGCCAATGGCCCGATGCGACGGAATGGAATCCCTTCCATTCTGTTGGAAGGAGCCACTCGGGCACCGGCTGCGACGGGTCGCGCCAGCGGGCGTAGAGGGGGGCCGGCGACTGGTTCCACTCCAGCAGGCTCCGCGTCGGGCCCGCGCCGAGCACCGTCAGCCAGCGCCGCACGAGCCACTCCGGGTGCGAGAAATATTCCGCGAGGACGTCCGCCGGGGCGATCGGGCCCGGGGGCTTCTGGGCGGGCAGGATCGCCGCCATCTTGCGGACGACAGCGTTTACGAGCCGGGCCTCGGCGGGGCTCGCGAGGTCCTTGGTCCGCTCGACCGCATGGTGGACGATCTTCGGCACGAGGCCCTCGTCCCCGCCGGCCGCCTCGATGAGCTCGAAAGCAGCCACATAGAGGACGGCCCGGGTCACGAACCGGGGCGGATGGGCCACGAGGCGGGAAAGGACAGACTCAATACGCCCGTAATGGCGCACCACACCATAGACAAGGTGCTGGCAGCGGCCCCTTTCAGGGCCCGACAGGCCGGGGGGAAGGGCCTCAAAAAGGAGGTCCAGGCGCTCCCTGAGGTCAAGCCAGCGCGCCACCAGGCGTACGGCCGGCGACCAGGCATCCTCGAGACTCGGTTTGACAAGCTTCGGCATAATCCTTTTTACTCTCCGGTTCACGCGCTCGTTTGCGCAACTATGAATTCCGAAGCCGTTTCCGCGCTCCTAGCCAAAAATCCCGCCCTAAAGCCCTCCAAGTCGAAGCTTGAGGCGATGAAGCCCGGCGCTTACGTGGTCCACAGGAGCTGGGGATTCGGGCAGATCAAGAGCTTCGATGACACGACCCTGCGCCTCGTGATCGATTTCAAGGGCAAGAAGTCCCACGCGATGGATCCGGCCTTCTGCGTCACGACGATGGAAGTCCTTCCCGCCAATCACCTTCTGGTGCGCAAGGAGACTGAGCCAAAGAAGATCCAGGAGCTCATCGCCGACAACCCGGCCCAGCTGATCGTCGAGGCCCTCGAATCCTACCCGAACAAGGCGACGACCGCCATCGACCTCGAGATCACTCTTTCCCAGGTCATCGGCGAGGAGAAGTTCAAGAAGTGGTGGGCCGACGCCCGCAAGGCCGTCGCCAAGGATCCCCGGGTCCTGGTCCCCGAGAAGAAGACCGAGTGCTACGTCCTGCGCGAGACGCCCGTCTCGGCCGAGGATGAGATCTTCGACCAGTTCAACTCCACCCGTTCGGCCCGCCGCCGCATCTCGCTTGCCGAGGATTTCGCCGCGGCCTCGGCCCACAAGGCCGCCCAGGCGACCCTTTCCGAGGTCCTGAAGGGTGTCGCTGACGCCGTGAAGGACAGCAACCAGATCGACGCCGCCGAGCGCCTCTACGGCGCCGCGGTGCGCGACCGCATCGCCAAGGTCGCCGGCGTCGACCCCGCCACCTTCGAGCCCTCGCAGGCCTCGCTCGTCGCCAACCTGCGCGACCTTCCCGCCAT
>Ga0181537_10005023_pt1 | contig 10786 bp, 8 predicted proteins | sample PEATcosm2014_Bin_39_FD_119765 | JGI IMG/M metagenome (GOLD analysis project Ga0181537, IMG submission 119765) | Peatland microbial communities from MTU Mesocosm Facility, Houghton, MI, USA - PEATcosm2014_Bin23_10_metaG | ecosystem: Environmental > Terrestrial > Soil > Wetlands > Peat | place... | reverse complement strand
TGTCCGACCAGCGGGATTATTCGGTGCGCGCCCGCAAGTTCGGGGACGACGAGCTTGGCCTGCTCACAGAAGCGTTTAACCACATGCTCGGGCAGATCGAGGAGCAGAACCACGCCCTGCGCAAGGCGTATGACGACCTCCAGCAGACCCAGCAGGCTATCATGCAGCAGGAGCGGCTGCGCGCCCTGGGCCAAATGGCAAGCGGCGTCGCCCACGACATCAACAACGCCATCTCCCCGGCAGCGCTCTACGCGGAGTCGCTGCTCGAGCGGGAGCCGAACCTCAGCACCCGGGCCCGGGCCCACCTCACCACGATCCAACGGGCGATTGACGACGTGGCTCAGACCGTCAGCCGTCTGCGCGAGTTCTACCGGCAGCGCGAGACGCAGATACTCGCACCGGTCAACTTGAACGAGATGGCCGAACAGGTGGCTGACCTGACCCGGGCCCACTGGGTGGACATGGCGCAGCAGCGCGGAGTGTCGATTGACATGAAGATGGAGCTGGCGCCCAGGCCGGCCGCCGTCATGGGCGTCGAGAGCGAGATCCGCGAGGCGCTGACCAACCTCATCTTCAACGCCGTCGACGCAATGCCCAGGGGAGGCACGATCACGGTGCGAACGCGCCTGGTCAGCGAGCCTGCGCGGGAAGATCCCTCGGCGCCAGCAACCCACGTGTGCCTTGAGGTCTCGGACACGGGCATCGGCATGGACGAGGAGACGAGGCGCCGCTGCCTGGAACCGTTCTTCACCACCAAGGGAGACCAGGGGACCGGCCTCGGCCTCGCGATGGTCTACGGCGTCATGCGCCGGCACGAGGCGACGATAGAGATCGACAGCGCACCCGGGCGCGGCACGACGGTGAGGCTCCTTTTCCCGTTGCCGGCCACCGCGGTTGAGATCGTGCCTGCGGCCGTCGCCGAGCCCGTCGCTGCAGCCCCGCTGCGCGTGCTCGTTGTCGACGATGACCTCGTGCTCCTCAAATCGCTTGCTGAGGTGCTGGAGGACGACGGGCACGAGGTCGTGACGGCCGACGGGGGACAGGCGGCCATCGGGGCCTTCCTGGCCGCCTTGGAGGCCGGAAATCCCTTCGCAGCGGTCATCACCGACCTCGGGATGCCCAACGTGGACGGCCGCCGGGTGGCCAGCGCAGTAAAGGCTGCGTCACCCAAAACCCCGGTCTTCCTCCTCACGGGTTGGGGCCAAGGATTGGCCGCGCCGGAGGAAATCCCATACAACGTCGACCGCATGTTGACCAAGCCCCCGAAGCTGCGCGACCTTAGGGAGGCCCTGGCGTCAGTCTAGGCAGCCACCTCCCGCCATGCCAGCCTCCCCCGTCCCCCGCCTGCTCATCGTGGACGACGAGGCCGCGCTCATGAGGGCGCTGCGCGACACTCTTCGGGAGGAGGGCTACCGCGCGATTGGGGTCACGTCTGGTGCCGAGGCACTTGCGGCTCTGAAGCGGTCCAAGTTCGACCTGGTGCTGACGGACCTCGTGATGCCGAAGATGGACGGAATAGCGCTTCTCAACGGCGCGTTTGCAATCGATCCGTTCCTTGTGGCGATCATCATGACGGGCCACGGCTCGATTCCGACGGCTGTCGAGGCCATGAAGAGCGGGGCCATCGATTATGTGCTCAAGCCGATCAAGCTGACGTCGCTCCTGCCGGCACTGGTACGCGCACTGACATTGCGGCGCCTGCGCATCAAGAACGCGGAGCTAGAGAAGAGCCTTAAGGAAAATTCGGCTCGGTTGGAGGCGGCGAACCAGGATCTGGAGGCATTCTCCTTTTCCGTCTCGCACGACCTGCGAATGCCCCTGCGGACCATCGCGGGATTTGCGGAGATCCTGCTCAGGCGCGAATCCACCACCCTCCATGCGGAGGACCGCCGCCAGATCGAGCTTATCCGCGCCGGCGCGGATGAGATGTCCGAGCTGATCAACGGGCTGCTTGCTCTGTCGCGCTTCGGGCGCCAGGCGCTGTCCCCGGCCGCAGTCGACGTCGAGCGCCTGTTCCTCGACATCTTTCAGGACCTCGAGGAGGAGCGCAGGGGCCGTCGGATCGAGATCCGCGTCGATCCCCTCCCGAAGGCATTTGCCGACCCGATGCTGCTGCGCCAGGCCCTGGTAAATCTCGTTTCCAATGCGCTTAAATTCAGCCGCACGCGGGATCCCACGGTAATCGAGGTAGGCATCATGGCATCGGACGGAAGCCCTGGCCCGGCCTACTTCATCCGGGACAACGGAGTGGGCTTCGACCCCCTTTACGCGCAGAGGCTCTTCGGCGTCTTCCAAAGGCTCCCCCACAACCAGGAATTCGAGGGCACGGGCGTGGGCCTCGCCATTGTGCAGCGCATCATCGAGCGACACGGGGGACGGGTCTGGGCGGAGAGCGCCCCCGATTCAGGGGCCACGTTCTTCTTCACGCTGCCCCAACTTTCCGCATCGGTCACCGGTGTAGCATCCGGTTGAGACGGACGTCATTGCCCCGGCACACGCCATGGTCAAGCTCGCACGCCGAGGCCCGAGAGAGTTGACGTATCACAAGGTCGGCCGCAACGACGAGGGCCCGCTCGCGGTTTCGATAGGCCCCTTGAATGTTTCCTGACCATCCAAAGTGTAAGTAAACTTCTCGGTGCACATGAGGTGACCTGACGATCCACCTTGGCCGAATTTGTCGGACAATTGAAGTGTAAGGCGACAATTAGAATGGTCTGCGAATCACAGGGCCGATTCGCGCCTCGCCGCTCCGGACACGACCGCCTTGACCCATAGGAAATGGGAACTCGCGGCGATCGATCGTGGTGGTATCGCCTCATGATCCAGCCAGCCTCCCCGCTCGATGAATGGAGCAAACCTAATAGTAACAGGAGATTCCTCCGTAGATGCCGCGCCGGGCCCCGTACCTTGGCGCGCCGACACCTATTCCTGTGCCGTCATTGAGCTCATAATTTCGATCGAACAGATTCGTGACGTCAAACCTAAGGGTTCCCCGGACCGATTCTGCGAACTTGAATCGAAGCTCGACGCCGAAATCCACTGTAGCATACGAGGGCAGAGCTTCAGTGTTTGCGAACCCGCGGCGCATTCCGCTGCCAAAAATGGCGTTGGCGTGAATGACGGTCCGGCGCCAGGAATAGGAGGCCCCGCCTGAACTCGTAATTAGCTGCGTCTGATCGAGGCGGATGTTGTGGCTGCCGATGTATGCTAGCTCGTTGGAATCGAACTCGAATTCGCTAGATACGATATTGGTCGCCCAGTCTTGAGCGACCGCGAGGTTGCCGAAGGCGGAGAGGCCGCCTTTTTCGTAGCTAGCCGACAGCTCGCCCCCGCAGATCGTCGCATTGGCGTAGTTGTAGGGCGCGGTTATGTTTGCGGCGCCAAACTGGCCATCGTCTATCTGATCGGTGGCCTGCTTGTAGTATCCGTCCAGACTGACGACAAACGCGGGCGATAGGTTGTGGGCCACGCCTGCGTCGAAGTAATTGGAGCGTTCGCATTTCACCGGATCGTCCGTGTCCTGATCGGCGGCATTCGTCGTACCGTCGAATTTGCCCACGCTTGTGGGTGAAACGTTCTCGAGCGGTGGGGGAATGAAGTAACGGGCGTAGCCGACATGAAGGACCGTGTCGGAAGAGGCCCGGTAGACGGCGCTGATCCGGGGACTAAGTTGGGACTCGTCTACATAGGCGTCCGCCAAGTCAAAGCGCGCTCCGAAACTGAGCGTCAGTCGCCTGGAAGCTCTCCATTCGTCCTGCAGGTAGGACGTGGCGTCATAGCCCTGCTTTGCGTGATCGTCCTCTATGGTAAGGGGCGGTTCGTTCGCGATGACCTCGCCTGAAATCGGGTCGATGTTCCCGGCGCTGAAAACGGCAACCGTGTTGTGATCTCGTACTGCCTCGGTGTCGACGAGGAACCCGCCGCTAATGGTGTTCGCCTCGCCATTCCGCAGGGTGAAGTCCGCCTGGATCCCATCGGTCAGGATATCACGAAACACCCGGCTGGCCACTCCGTTGAAATAGAGATCTCCGTTCTCGTCCGGGTGGAAAGTGACGCCGCTATAGCGATTCACTTGTGCGATCTGAAAGGAGAGATCCCCCAGGGTCTGTTTGAAGCTCACGATGCTGTAATAGGATTGCTCGGTCTGCGCTTCGTTCAGGAGGGAGGAGTTCGCAACCGGGAAGGCCTCGGAAAATTCCAACGTGGGGGTTTGGTCCGGATTGTTTGGAATCTGAAAAACAGCGTGGGACGCGCTAACGATGAGACTGAGGCTGCTCGAATCGGTAAGCCTTTGGGAAATGTAAGAAAACGCCTTGAACTGGTCGGTGTCGTCATGGATGGCCCGCTCGTTGGAAGTGGGGTTTTCGATCCCGAGGTCGTCGTGAAGAAGGCTTCCGCTAAAATAGTAGTCTGTTTTCCCTGTCGAACCGCCGGCTGAAAAGCTGGGTTCGAGGGTATCGTGGCTCCCTCCGTAGAGGGAGGTCTCGCCGCCCTGCGGGACCGCGCCGGACTTGCTTTGAACAGAGATGATGCCGTAATTGCCGAAAGCGTATTGCGCCGGAAGCGCCCCGACCAAGAGGGAAGCTGCGCCCACGAAATGCGTGTCGATGTCCTGCCCGAAGCCGTTGATATCCCTGGGAAGCAGGATGCCGTCGACGTAGTATTGGTAATATGGGTCTTCCTCGCGAAAGTGCACCTGCCCGGCACTGTCTTGGGAAACTCCCGGCGCGCTGAGAAGAAGCCGATTGAAGGTTGAGTCCGAACCTTGGGCGATGGATTCAATCTGGTCGGAATTGAGCGTGTAGGTTCTGGTTCCAAGGCCGCTTTCGGTCTGGACCAAGGGCGAAACCAACACCTTGCTCAGGACGGTCGGCTCGCTTTGAAGAGGGTCATCGGCCGCACATGCATCGATGTCGTTTCCGAATGCGACCATGAGCAAAACCACTGCAGGCACGATTCCACGGAGAGGTGAGCTTGTTGCAAAAGAAAGCAAAGTCGTCGAGAACGTCACCCGAGCGAGACGGATGATTCCGGAAGATAGACCTTTAAAATGTCACCGGGCAGCAACCTCCCACGGGGCCAGTAGCCGCCACGCGGCGCCTACAAGGAACCTGCAGATACCGTCCTTTCAGGCCGAACGGAAAAAAGGCGATGCCAGGGTACGAACGTTCCTGCAAAAGCCAAAGGAACGGGTTAGATTGTCGGGCGATACCCCTGTTCTAACACTTCGATTGTCAGCACTAACACTTTCAATGTCAGGAATACGTTTCGGATTGTCGGAAAACATTGAAGGCTCTGGCTACACAGCCAGCTGCGGCCTCTTGGGGTCGGGCCAGTCGATGTGGAAGAACTTCCCGCGGGGCTGGTCCACCCTCTCGTACGTGTGCGCACCGAAGAAGTCGCGCTGCGCCTGGAGCAGATTCGCCGGCAGCCGCGCCGACCGGTAGGCGTCATAGTAGGCAAGCGAGGCGCTGAAGGTCGGGGTCGGGACGCCGCACTCCACCGCGAGCGCGATCACCTTGCGCCAGTTGGCCTGGGCGCCCTTGAACGTCTTGTTGAAATAGGGATCGAGGAGGAGGTTCGCGATGTCGGGCGTCCGGATGTACGCATCCGTGATCTTCTGCAGGAATGCCGCGCGGATGATGCACCCCCCGCGCCAGATCTTCGCAATCTCGCCGAAGTTGAGCTTCCACTTGTAGTCCACCTGGGCGGCGCGCATCAGCTGGAAACCCTGGGCGTAGCTGCAGATCTTCGAGCAGTAGAGCGCGTCCCGGATGGCGGCGATGAGCGCCGCGCGGGAGCCGCGGTACTTCTTTGAGGGCCCCTTCAGGATCTTAGAGGCCGCGACGCGCTCGTCCTTTATCGCGGAGACGCAGCGCGCGAAGACCGCCTCGGCGATCGTAGGAGCCGGGATGCCCATGTCGAGGGCGTTGGTCGCGGTCCACTTGCCTGTGCCCTTCTGCCCGGCCACGTCGAGGACGACATCGACGAAGGGCTTTCCCGTCACGGGATCCTTCTGCTTCAGGATGTCGGTCGTGATCTCGATCAGGAAGCTGTCGAGGATGCCCTTGTTCCATTCGGCGAAGATCGCACTCATCTCGGCGGGCTTGAGGCCAAGCAGCCCCTTGAGGAGGGCGTAGGCCTCGCAGATCATCTGCATGTCGCCGTACTCGATCCCGTTGTGGATCATCTTAACGTAGTGGCCGGCACCGTCCGCGCCGATGTAGGTCGTGCACGGGACGCCCCCCTTCACCGGCTTTCCCGGGGCCGCTCCCGGGATCGGCTTTCCGGTCTTCTCATCCACCTTCGCGGCGATCGCCTCCCAGATCGGCTTGAGCTCGAGCCACGCCCCGAAATCCCCGCCCGGCATGAGCGACGGCCCGAAGCGCGCGCCCTCCTCGCCGCCCGAGACGCCGCTTCCGATGAAGCGCAGGCCTTTCGACGCATAGGCCTTCTCCCGCCGGATGGTGTCGGTCCAGAGGGAGTTGCCGCCGTCGATCACGATGTCCCCGGGCGAGAGGAGGGGGGTCAGGCTGTCGATGACGGCGTCGGTGCCCTTGCCGGCCTGGACGAGGAGGACGATCTTCCTCGGCTTCGAGATGGACCCCACGAACTCCTCAAGCGTCTTTGAGCCGACGACGCCACCGGGCGTTCCGGGATTATCGGCGACGAACTTGTCGGTCTTCTCGGTTGTCCGGTTGTAGACCGAGATCTGGAAGCCGTGGTCTGCTATGTTGAGGGCGAGGTTCTGGCCCATGACCGCCAGTCCCACCAGCCCGATGTCTGAAAATTGTTTGGCCATAGGACGGCCAATCTCCACCGCCGCCCGACGAAATCCAAGCTGTTTCTCGACCGATTACTTCCCGGGGGTACCTGCCTGCTTGGTCTCGTAGGCGCCGGCGCTTGGGAAGAAGGGGGCGATCTTGTCGAAGATGGGCGTGAGGAACTTCGGCTCCGAGCGATTGTACAACATGTTGAACATGAAGATGCCGCCCCCGACGAATATGATGCCGCCCATGACAAACTTATTCACGTTCATCAGCTTACGCAGGAGGATCACGAACACGATCAGCGCGGCCACAACGATGCCCACCTTTATCCAGAATGCGGGCGGGATCGCCTGGAGTTTCTCGAGCGCGGGATTCGTCGCGAGGTACAAGTGAGGGAAGCCCATTGTCACGCCCCCGTCATAATTGCGGCGGCCGGCCCTGTCGAGCCGAAGCAATCCCCGGCGGCCGCCTTTTGACGTTTCTTTCAACCCCGTGCTGCGCCGGTGGCGCAGTTTATCCACTCCGACGCGCCGTCGGCGTAGTGCTCCTTCTTCCAGATGGGGACCCGCGCCTTTACCTCGTCGATGATGAAGCGGCAGGCATCAAATGCCGCGGCCCGGTGCCCGGCCGTGACCGCCACCCAGACTGCAACGTCACCCAGCGCCAGGCTTCCCGTGCGATGCACGCACACGGCCTCGGCGGCGTGGAACTTCCCCAGGGCCTCGGCAAGGATCCTGGACCCCTCGCTCTCCGCCAGCGGGGCGTAGGCCTCATACTCAAGCGCACGGACGGCCCGGCCCTCGTTGTGGTCCCGGACGCGGCCCTCGAACGTGGCGCAGGCCCCCGTGCGCACGTCCCGAAGCGCCTCCATGAGGACCGAGGGATCGATCGGGGCGTTGGTGAGCCGGAAACCCATGGCGCTCAGCCCCCGGCGACAGGGGGGGCAAACACAAGGGCGTCGCCGTCCCTGACCGCAGCGCCCCAGGATCCGAACTCGTCGTTCACGGCGACCCTGAGCCTCTCGGCCGGAAGCGTGAACCGGTGTCGGACGCGGAGCTCCTCGTAGAGCTCGGCCGCCGTCGCGGCCGCCGTCGCGACGCTCTCCTCGTCGAGGCCCCGCTGCTCGCGCAGGATCGCAAAGTAGCGCACGCGGACCGTCTTCACGGCGCCCGGTAGTCCGACCTGCCCCCTGTCTTTTCCAGGAGCCGAAGATCCCTGATCACGATCCCCTGGGCCGCGGACTTGCCCATGTCGTAGAGCGTGAGGGCCGCGATGCTTGCCCCCGTCAGGGCCTCCATCTCGACGCCCGTGCGCGCCTCGGTCCGCGCGCGGCAGTGGATCTCGACCTCAACCGAGCCGTCCGCGCCGGGCGGACGCGCCTCGATCTCAACCTTGCAGTCGTCGAGCGGCAGCGGATGGCAGAGGGGGATGAGCTCGGACGTCCTCTTGGCGCCCATGATTCCCGCCAGGATGGCCGCCTGGAAGACCGGCCCCTTGGGCGTCTCGATCTCGCCCTCCGCGAGGAGTGCGGCCAGCGCGGGAGGCAGAACGACAAGCGCGACCGCGTGCGCCGTCCGCCGCGTCACGGGCTTTGCTCCCACGTCCACCATCTGCGGGCGGTTGCCCGCGCCCACGTGCGAAAGGATGCGCTTGGATGCCATCGGAAACACGAGGATGGGTCCATAGCCCCTCCGGTTCAACCGTAACCCGCGGGATCCCACCGGGTGTCATGTCCAGCTCCAGAACGGCGCCACGGTGCCCGCGGGGAAGTCGCCCGTGTCCGCCGCCAGCTCGACAAACCCGTCCGTGTCCACGAGGCCCGCGAAGTCCCCCGATGTGCCCACCGCGCCGGGCGTCGCGAGAAGCTCGGCGCGCGGACCGCTCGAGATCCGAACGGGCAGGAGGCAGGCGAGCTTCGGCGCGAACGCCACACGCTCCGCCAGGGCGGCCAGGAGCCGGGGCCGGGGATTCATCCCGCTCGCGTGGTCGAGCGCGGGCAGCACGTAGCGGTGGAGGCAGGTGTAGGCCGACACCGGGTTTCCCGGGAGCGCAAAGACCGGCGTCAGCCTGCCGCCGATCCCGAACCAGAAGGGCTTGCCCGGCCGCTGCGCGACGCCCTGGAAGATCTTGCGGACGCCCTGGCGGGCAAGCTCGGTCGGCAGGAAGTCAAACTTCCCCTTTGAGACGCCGCCCGTCACCAACACCACTTCGTACTCGGCCAGGATGTGCCAGAGCATGTGCTCGATCTCATGGCGGACGTCGCGCAGGTGGAAGCGGTCGGACCGGGGATAGCCCGCCCTGATGAGCGCGGCCCTGATCGCATAGTCGTTGCTGCGCCGGATCTGGTGGGGCGCGACAAGCCCCTCCACCTCGACCAGCTCGTCGCCGGTCGAGATGACGGCCACCTTGGGCGAGTGCGAGACCGTGAGCGACGGATGCCCGCACGCGGCCGCGACCGCGATCTCGCGCCCGGAAAGCCGGACGCCCGCGCGCACCACGACCTCGCCCGCCTTGTGGTCGGAACCGCGGCGGTGGACGTGGCGGCCCGGGCCCGGGATCTCGGACGCGGGCGGGATAAGCGCCCACTCGCCCTCGCGCTGCGCGTCCTCGTAGGGCACGACACAGTCGGCCCCCTCCGGAAGGACCGCCCCGGTCATGACCTCGATGCATCCGTCGCCCGTCGCAACGAGGGTGAACGGCCTCATCCCGGCCGCCTGGGTCGCCTCCACGCGGAATCTCCTCGCGCCTCTGGCGAGGGCCGCGGAGCTCACGGCGAAGCCGTCTATCGTGACGCGGTCGTAGGGGGGCAGGTCCCGGTCCGCCCGCAGGTCGCCCCTCAGGACGCGCCCGTGCGCCTCCGAGATGGCGCAGTCCTCCCGGTGGAGGATCGGGATCGCGTCAAGGATCAGCTTCTCTGCGGCCTGCGGCGTGAGCACGCGGGCATGCTACTTCGAAAATCCCTTCTCGCGAAATGAAGATTTCGGGTTTTTCTTCCCCCTTGATGCCCGCGCCCAGCGACACCCTCGGCCGCCCGATCCGCGACCTGCGGGTCTCCGTGACGGACCGGTGCAACTTCCGTTGCCCGTATTGCATGCCCAAGGAGGCGTTCGGGCCCGACCACCCCTTCCTCGCGAGCGGCCAGCTCATGAGCCGCCCGGAGCTCGTCAGGATCGTGCGAACGTTCGCGGCCCTCGGCGTCGAGAAGGTCAGGCTGACCGGAGGCGAGCCGCTCCTGCGGGGCGACCTGCCGGCGATCATCCGCGAGCTGAAGGGCGACCTCGCGATCGCCGACGTTTCATTAACCACTAACGGCTGGCTGCTTGCGAAGCAGGCCGACGCCCTGCGCGGCGCCGGGCTGGACCGCGTAAACGTCTCGGTCGACTCGCTCGACGAGGCGACGGCGGGCCGCATGAACGGTCTCGGCTTCAGCGTCCGCCGGGTCCTTGAGGGGATCGACGCGGCGGCGGCGGCGGGCCTGCCGGTCAAGGTCAACTGCGTCCTCCAGCGCGGCGTGAACGACTCCGAGATCATCGCCCTCTGCGGCTGCTTCAGGGAGCGGGGGCACGCCCTGCGGTTCATCGAGTACATGGACGTCGGAAACACGAACCACTGGAGCCATGCGCAGGTCGTGCCGGCCCGCGAGATCGTCCGGCGGATCTCCGAGGTGTGGCCCCTGGAGCCCGTCGGCCCCGCCTACAGGGGCGAGGTCTCGGCCCGCTACCGGTACAGGGACGGCCGCGGCGAGGTCGGAGTCATCAGCTCCGTGACGGAGCCCTTCTGCAGGGACTGCAACCGGGCGCGGCTCTCCGCCGACGGCAGGCTCTTCACGTGCCTCTTTGCCGCGAACGGGTGGGACGTGCTGGGCCGCCTGAGGGCGGGCGCCGACGACGCGGCCCTGTCGGAGTTCATCGCCGGCATCTGGCTGGCCCGAACGGACCGCTACAGCGAGGAGCGCGCCGGCCTCCTCGCGGCGGGCGCCGGGCGCGAGAAGGTGGAGATGAGCTACATCGGCGGCT
>Ga0181537_10005022_pt1 | contig 10786 bp, 7 predicted proteins | sample PEATcosm2014_Bin_39_FD_119765 | JGI IMG/M metagenome (GOLD analysis project Ga0181537, IMG submission 119765) | Peatland microbial communities from MTU Mesocosm Facility, Houghton, MI, USA - PEATcosm2014_Bin23_10_metaG | ecosystem: Environmental > Terrestrial > Soil > Wetlands > Peat | place... | reverse complement strand
GAATCACTGGTGGAACACCACGCTGTATCTGACCGCGCGCGGGCTCACGACGCTGGCGATGCCGGCTGATCGGGGCCTGCTGCTCGATGTCGAGTTCGATTTTGTGGCGCACGAAGTGATCTGCCGCACGAGCCGCGGAGAGACCGGCAAGATCGCGCTTGCTGGGATTTCCGTGGCGCAGTTCTATGATCGGTTCTTCAAGACGCTGGCATCGCTCGGCGTGTCCGTCAAGATCAACCCGATGCCGTGTGAGCTGGCGAACCCCATCCGCTGCGACCTCGATACGGTTCATTGCAGTTATGACGGCGAGGCGGTCGGACGCTTCTGGCAGGCGCTCCGGATTGCGGACACGCTGTTCACGCGCTTTTCCACCAACTTCTACGGCAAGATCAGCCCGGTGCATTTCTTCTGGGGCTCGTTCGATCTGGCGGTGAGCCGGTTCAACGGCAAGAGGGCGCCGGCACGGCCCGGCGCCGACTCGATTCAGGCCGAAGCCTATTCCCACGAGGTGATCAGCGCCGGGTTCTGGCCGGGTAACGGCGGCTATGGTCGCGCCGCGTTCTATGCCTATGGCGCGCCGGTGCCCGAGGGGCTCGACAAGGCGGTGATCGCGGGCAAGGGCGGCTTCAACACCCAGCTCGGCGAATTCATCCTGGATTACGATGAGGCCCGATCGGCCGCCGATCCCGTGGGCACGGTGCTCGAATTTTTGATGGAAACCTATTCGGCCACTGCGAATGCTGCGAAGTGGGACCGGGCGAATCTCGACCGTACGGATGATATTGCGCGTGCCATGCTGCTCAAACGTCCGCAGCACTCGCATGCGGGGCCGGTGGGATCAGGAGAGGCAACATGAAAAAGCAACACGAGCGCGAGCCCGGCATCAATCCTGAATCCAAGCCCAGCGGCACGGGCTGTGTCGAATGTGGGGCTTCCGGCGGCTGGTGGCTGCACCTGCGGCGCTGCGCCGAGTGCGGACACATCGGGTGTTGTGACAGCTCTCCGAGCCAGCACGCCTCGAAGCACGCGGCCGCCGCCGGTCATCCCATCATCGCGAGCTTCGAGCCGGGCGAGGACTGGTTCTACGATTACCAGAAGCAAACGATGATCGAGGCGGTGCCGTTGCCGGCGCCGCACTCGCACCCCGACAATCAGCCGGTCCCCGGGCCTGCGGGCAAAGTGCCGCGCAACTGGGCTTCGCTCTTGAACGATTAGGGTGAACCGGATCCATCGGGCACAGGGAGTGCTTTCTCACCGGTTGCGCGGAATCAGTCGCTCATGGCGGCTCCTGCCGCTGTGCCTCCTTGCCTGGTCCGCCCCCGTCCTTGCCTCGCGCTGGGTGGAGATCGGCACCGAGGGCGTCACGACCGACAAGGTGATGGTGGATCTGGATTCCGTCGAAACCGTCGATGGATTTCGGGTGGCGAGGATCATGACGCTCTTCAATGCGCCGCGGACCAACGCCCACGACATCACCTTCGATCGCAGGGTGCAAAGGACGGCATTCGATTGTGCCGGCAAGATGGCCGCGGGCATCCGCACATTCGGCTTCATGGGCGAGAAGCAGGTCGGATCGAGTCCCGAGACCGCGGATTGGAGAAACAAGCTTCGACCCATCGGCACCGACCCGATGAACAATCGCGCCCTTGCCCTCATCTGCGGTGCTCCCGCTCCGGGTGGGCCTCCCGCTGCGCAGCGACCCAAGACGACGACCGGTTCGGGGGTCGTCGTGGATCCGATCGGTGATGTACTCACCGCCAATCATGTGGTGCAACACTGCAAGTCGATCTCGGTGCAAGACGCCGACTCCAGCCCCGTCGAAGCCACCGTGGTGGGGACCGACCCGAAAAACGATCTCGCCATTCTCAAGATCGCGGCCGCCTTGGGCGAACCGGCGCACTTTCGCAGCAGCGGCAGGCCCGCGAAGCTCGGCGAGTCCATCGGCGTCATCGGCTACCCGCTCACCGGCTTCCTCTCCAGCGAGCCGAAGGCGACCTTCGGACAGGTGAACTCGATCGCCGGGTTCAACAACGACTACACGCTGCTGCAGATTTCTGCTCCGGTGCAACCGGGGAACAGCGGCGGACCGGTGCTCGATGAGAGCGGACAGGTCATCGGCGTCGTCGTGAGTCAAGCCTCTCTCGCGGGGGTCGCGCAAAGCGGGAATGTGCCGCAGAACGTGAACTTTGCGGTTCGCGGGGAAGTCGCGCAGATCTTCCTGGCCGCGCGCGGCATCAAGGTTGCGACGAGCGCCCGGCAGCACGTCTTGTCCACCGAAGCCCTGGCGGCGCGGGGGCTGAAATCGACGGTCTTCGTGAAATGCTCGGCCGAGTGAGTGGCGCCGGAGAACGTTTTCGCGCCCCCGGCTTCGGGGGAGTTCCCCGCGCCGCCGTCCCGTCTTACCATGCGCGCATCGCCCCGCGGGGGCGTTGAACAATAACGCAGGCCGCACATCCGGCTGACGGGCGGCGTCGAGGGGGAATCGAGGATGTTCACGCAGCTCATCGATCCGCTCGGCAACTTGACGCTCACCTGCCTGGTCGCCCTCGTCCCGGTCGTCACCCTTCTCGTCATGCTGGCCGTCTTCCGCCTGCCGGCGTGGCTCGCGGCCATCCTCGGCTCGATCGTCACGGCGGCGCTCGCGTGCTGGGTGTGGGGGATGCCGCTCGATCAAGGTGGGCATGCGTACCTCTATGGCGCCGCGACGGGATTCTGGTCCGTCGACTGGATTCCGCTCTGGGGCATGGTGCTCTTCAATACTCTGTCCGTGAGCGGCATCTTCGAGAACTTTCGCCGCTGGCTCATCGCGCAGGGCAGCCTCGATGTGCGGGTGCAGACCATGCTGTTCGCCTGGGCATTCGGTGCGTTGCTCGAGGGACTGGTGGGCTTCGGCTATCCCTGGGCGGTGGTCACGCCGATTCTCATCTCGCTCGGCATCCCGGACTTGAATGCGATCCGGGTCGCCGCGATCGCGAACAACGCACCGGTGTCCTTCGGTGCGCTGGGGGCGCCGTTGATCGCGCTCGCCGCGGTCACGAACCTTCCGCTGATGGCGCTGTCGGGATCGGTGGGCACCGTGGTGGCCGTGTTGGCGCTGCTCCCGCCCTGGGTGCTGCTCTATCTCGTGTCGGGGACGCGGGGACTCAAGGACGGCTGGCCGCTGGCGGTCGTGGGCTCGCTCGGCTACGTCGCCGGGCAGTATCCGGTCGCGGTCTACATCGGCCCCTATCTGCCGGATGTGAGCGGCTCGATCGTGTGCTTCGTCGCGCTCCTGACACTGCTCAAGGTCTGGCGGCCGAAGACCGTTCTCGGGTATGGCGGTGTGCCGGTCGATCCTGCCCGCTCGCATCAGACGAGCGGCCACGGACTTTCGCAGGGGCAGGTGCTGCAGGCCTGGATGCCCTTCGCGGTGCTGCTTCTGGTGGTGGCCGCCTGGACCGGGCCATGGTCACCGTTGCCCAAGATCACATGGTTCCAGGCCAAGGCGGTGGCTTGCTCGGCCGCGGCAGCCGCGGCGGGCACCTGTAGCGCGGCCAAGCCCGATGTGACCGCGATCTTCAAGTTCGCGCCCTATGTCGGCGGCAGCGCCATCTTGGCATCCTGGGCCCTGGTCGCGCTCCTGCTCGTGGCGATGGGCAAGCTCAAGGCGGCGCAGCTCGGAGAGATCTTCCGCCGCACCTTCCACCAGATGTGGGGCGCGCTGCTGGTCGGCATCTTCATGTTCGGCCTCGCCTACGTCTTCAACTATTCCGGCATGGCCGCCTCGCTCGCGAAGGGATTCTCGAGCCTGGGCACGGCGTTCATCGTGGTCTCGCCGATCCTCGGCTTCATCGGCGTTGCCCTGTCCGGTTCCAACACCTCGACGAATGCGATGTTCGGCAAGATCCAGACGCTGGTCGGGGCGCAGCTCGGCATGCCGCCGCTGCTGTTGCCGACGCTCAACTCCGTGGGTGCCGAGATCGGCAAGCCGGTCGCGCCGCAGGCGGCGAGCGTCGGGGTGTCGACCAGCCAGTTCGTGCGCAAGGAGGGCGATGTGATCCGGCACAACATGGGCTGGACGTTCATTCTGCTCGCATATCTCATTCTCATCGCGATCGGGTTCTATCTGGTCAAGCCCGCGGTGATGTTCACGTCGGGGTAGGGGCATTCGCATGACGTGCTGCTCGTGGTTGCTCGGGCTTGAGCGGCGGGACCTAAGCGTTCGACGAACTTAATCTCGAGGGTCATCGGGACGTCCGGGACTTACAGTTCAATCGCCAACACGGTTGGCTGTCTCGCGCAAGTCGGGATTCTCCGACACACGGATGAATTGAGCACTGCTTCTCACAACACCGCCGTCTCCTGAGATCTCTTCCACGGCGGCTGCGCAGCGCGCCCCGAACAATACGCCCGATGGCCGTCCCCGGACGGCGCGTGGAACCAGGAGACTGGCGTGCTCCCCAAGCGATATATGTTGTTGCCGGCCGCCGGCTGCGCGCTGGTGCTCTCGGCCGCGGCGGCCGATGGGTCGTGGCGGGCTCAGGTGAGCAACGAACTGCTGCACGAGTACGATGCGGCCACGAGCACCTCCGGTGCTCGAGCGCCCGGCGCGCCGGCGAGCGGATTATTCTCGAGCCTCGCTCGTCACGATGCGGCGGGTCGCGTACAAGTCGACGTGCACGTCGACTGCGCCCGCCCGGCGCCGCTCGCCTCGCTGCGCCAGGCGGGTCTCGCCGTCGGCAGCTCGGTGCGCGCCAAGCCCTTCTGCGTGGTGGAAGGGTGGGTGGACATCCATGCGTTGCCGCAGCTCAGCGCGATCGCGAGCGTCAGTCGCATCGGACTGCCGCATTACGCCCTGCATCGCCATCCGCGCTCTGCGCCGCCCGGGGCACCCTCGTCGAGCCCGCTGATCAGGCCGGCGGCGCCGCAGGCCGCGCCGCCGCCGTCCGGTCGGCGCTCCGCGAGCCCGCAGGGCTCGGGGTCGCAGCCCATCGACGGTGAGGGCGTCTTTCTCATGCAAGTGACGCAGTTCACCCAGGCCACGAACGTAAACGGCACCGGGGTGAATCTCGCCATCATCTCCGACGATGCCACGAGCGTCGCTGTCATCGAGGACCGCGGCGAGCTGCCGGTCGTGACCATCGTGCCGCCGAACTCGAATCCGACCATGCACACGACGTTCACGGATGAGGGCACGATGATGCTCGAGGAGGCCCATGCCGTCGCGCCGGGCGCCTCGCTGTACTTTTGCGGTCCGGAGACCGACGTCGAGTACGTGCAGTGCCTGCAGGCGCTCATCGCCGACGGCGTCAACATCGTGAGCGACGATCTCACCTTTCCGGGCGAGGACATGATGTCGGCCGCCAGCGATCTCGGCGGTGGCGTGAGCGCGGTCCTTGCGGCGAATCCCGCGGTCTCGCTCTTCACCGTGACGGGCAACTACAACGGCTCGTACTGGCAGGGCGCCTATACGCCGATCTCCTCAGGCGCGATCAATACATTCACCTGCCCCGCGAACAATCAGACCGACGCCTATGTTCAGAGCTTCGCCGGGCTGCAGTTCCAGACCATCAACGTGGCCGCGTCGGTCCCGGGGATCCCGCTGGTGTTGCAGTGGGACGATCCGTTTGGCGCGAATGCGAGCCAGTTCGACCTCTATTTCGTCGACTCCTCGAACAACGGCACCTGCGTGCCGCTCAGCAGCACCGCCTCCCCGGCCTACACCGGCACGATCTATGCCGATACCCTCGATGATCTCGAGTCCCAGATCACGGGCGACAGCTACCCCGACGGCGTCCCCGCCGGCAACTACTACATCGCCATCGGCTCCCCCAATAACACCACGCCCAACACCAACAAGTTCTTGAAGCTTCTGGTGGCGGGTGATGGCGCGACGGTGTTGTCCGACCCCACCGCGGGCAGCATCACCTCGCCGCAGGAATTCGTCTCGGGCGTCAACACCATCGGCGCCGTGGACGGCTCCGATGGCGTGGGAAACACGCTGGAATACTATAGCGGCGCCGGCCCGTTGAGCTTGTTCTTCCCCACGCAGAGCACCACGCAGGCACCGCTCGTGGTCGCGCCCGATGCCATCTACGTCGATACCAGCGGCACCGATTTCGATGACTCCGCGAGCGGCGGCCTCTTCTACGGCACCTCGGCGGCGAGCCCGAACGCGGCCTCGGTGGCCGCACTCCTGCTCTCGGCTTTTCCGCAGCTGACACCGGCTGAGCTCACCACCGCGCTCGAGTCGGGCGCAACCATGTTGGGCTCGGGGAGCCCCGATCCCAGCTTCGGCTATGGCCGCGTGAATGCTGTGGGCTCGCTCGCCACCATCCCGGCCCCGACGGTGTCGGGCGCCACCTCTGCCTCGATCGTCGGCGGCTCGAGCTCGGCACCGCTCGCCTTCAACCTCTCCGGCACCGGCAATCTCAACGTCGCGGTGACGCCCGCGAGCCTGATCGCGGCGACCGGCGTGCAGATCTCGCCGGCGAATTGCGGCATGGGCGCGACGGCCTGCTCGGTGGTGCTGACCCCGACGCTCGGCGCCTCGGGCACGACCGCGCTGACGGTCGCGGTGACCGACGGCGCGAATCGCTCGGCCTCCTATCAAGCGAACGTGACGGTGACGAAGCCCGCGCCGCCCACGATCGCCATCACCGCGGGAGCAGCGCAGACGCAAAATCCGAACGCCGCGCTCACGCCCATCACCCTCACGGTTTCGGGCACCGGACCTTTGATGGTCAGCGCCGCCCCGAGCGGCGGTACGGCGATGCTCTCCTCGGGCTGCGGCACGACCATCATGACCTGCACCGTGTCGGGTACCGCGCCCGCCGCGGCGGGCATGGGCTCGATCGTGCTCACGGTCAAGGACAGCTGGAGTCAGAGCGCCTCGGCCAGCGCCGCCGTGACCGTCAACGCAGCGGCGAAGAAGGGCGGCTCGATGGACCTAGCGCTCATCGCCTCGCTCGGCCTGGTCCTCAGCCTGAAGCTGCGGCGGCTGCGCGCCCTTTAGAAATCGCGCCCGTTAAAGGTCTCGCTTCAGGACCTCTTTGAGCACCTCGGCCGTGTGCGCCCCGAGCGCCGGGGGCACTTCGGGCGCGCGCACCGGGGTGCCCGAGAAGCGCAGCGCGCTGCGCACCATGCGCACCTCGTTCCCTTCCGGTCCCACCGCCGTCACGACCATCTCGCGGGCCCGCGCCTCGGCGGATTCGAGTGCGGCGCTCACCGCGCGCACCTCGCCCACCGGGATCGCGTGCGCGCGCATGCGTTCCATGACGATCGTGCTCGGATAGCGCGCGAACGCTCTTTGCAGGGCAGGGATGAGATCGAGGCGGTGCACGATGCGCCCGCGGTTCGTGCGGTAGCGCTCCTCCTCCCAGAGTGCGGGCGCCTCGAGCACGTTCTGGCAGAGCCGGCGATATTGCTCGTCGGTGCCGACCGCCACCGCGAGCGTCACCGCATCAGAGCACTCGAAGGTCTCGTAGGGGACGATGCTCGGGTGCGCATTGCCAAAGCGCGCGGGCTCGCGCCCGGTGTTGAGATAACCGGTGGCGATGTTCGCAAGGCACGCAAGGCCGCTGTCCAGGAGCGAGATGTCGAGCCATTGCCCCTCGCCCGTGCGCTCGCGCGCATAGAGCGCGGCGAGAATCGCCTGCACGGCATTCATGCCGGTGATGATGTCGATGAAGGCAACGCCGAGGCGCATCGGCGCACCGTCGGCTTCTCCGGTGATGGCCATGAAGCCGCACTCGGCCTGCAGCACGAAGTCGTAACCCGGGCGGTCGGCGAAGGCCCCATCGCGTCCGTATCCGGAGATCGAGCACACGATGAGCCGCGGGTTGAGCACCTTGAGCTTCTCGTAGGTGAGCCCCCAGCGCTTCAAGGTCGCGGGGCGGTAGTTCTCGACCAGCACGTCGGCCTTCACGGCGAGCGCGCGCACGGTCTCCAGGCCCTCGGGCGTATTGAGATCGAGCGCGACGCTTTTCTTGTTGCGGTTGACGCTCATGAAATACGTCGATACGCCGTCCTTCTCGGGCGGGCTCCAGTGGCGCGTGTCATCGCCGCCCTGCGGCGGCTCGATCTTCCAGACCTCGGCGCCGAGATCCGCGAGCGTCATGGTGCTCCAGGGCCCGGCGAGCACGCGGCTCAGGTCGAGCACCTTGATCCCATCGAGTGCACCCATTTTGTCTCCGATGCGCGCCCGCGCTTTTGTAGAATTCGCCCCGATCGGTCCCCGTGGGCGGCCGTGAACAGACATTCTAAAGAAGGGAGCGAGCCGTGACCGAGATACCGGGTGGGGAAGGAGCCGCGGTGCGCCTGCTCCGGGGCGAGGCGGTGAGGCTCGTCAACACCCACGGCTCACAAGTGGTCGACACCTGGGCGCTCGCGCTCGCCGATCCCACCGAGTATCTGTCCGTCGAGCACACGCGCCGCATGCTCGGCAAGCTCTTTCCCAAAGAGGGCGATACGCTCTTCAGCAACCGGCGCAACGCCCTCGTGCTGCTCGAGCGCGATACCTCGGTGTGCCGCCACGACATGCTGCTCGCCTGCTGCGATCCGTGGCTCTACCGGCATTATGGTTGTCCGCCGGGCCACCGCAGCTGCTACGAGAATTTCTTGCAAGCCATCGCCGCGCACGGCGTGGCCACGCCCCACGTCCCCGATCCCGTCAATTTTTGGATGAACGTACCCGTCACCGACAACGAGCGCCTCACGCTCGAGCCACCGGTGAGCAGGCCGGGCGATGCACTCGTGCTGCGAGCGCTCCTCGATGCGCTGGTGGTGTTCTCCGCGTGCCCGATGGACATCACGCCGGTGAGCGGTGCCGATCGCACCCCCCGGCCCGTGCACTACGAGGTGCTTACACTCTAATCGGCTGCGTGCCGGGCCCCGGCCATCCGGCCGGGGCCCGCGCATCTCTCCGGCTCCGCCAGAGAGGGCACTCGTGGCAGGCGAGTGCGGTTGAGGTCAGCTCAGGTGCCCAGGCGCGGGCGCCTGCGCATCCGCTCAGCTGCCGCCGAAGAGATCCTTCATCACCTCGACGCCCGCATCGCAGGCGTGATTGAGGCAATGCAGGCCGAAGGCGCCCTCCAAGGATTTGAGCAGCGAGAAGCTGTCGTAGAACTGCTGGCTTTGCACCCCGAGCGCGTTGGGGTTGTTGAGCTCGACCACGAGCGGCACGCGATTCTGCAGCTGGATCGGATACAGCGTGCCCGCGGGGAGCGGGCTGGCGACGCCGCTGTAGTCGCTCTCATCCCAGACGATGATGATCGCGCTCGTGCCCTCGCGCCAAACCGGGGACGCGTGGATCGCGGTGAGGATACGGTGCAAGGTGGTGTCGGCTTGCAGCGCGAGGCCGGGATTCAATCCCGCCTGGGTGCCGAAGGTGTTGCCCGTGTAGGCCGTCCCGTCGATCGTCACCGTCACGCCCTGATCTTCCTGGCAGAACGCATCGGCGTTGTTCTGTCCATGCTGATCGTCGCACTGGTTCGGCACGATGTACGAGAACGCGGGCACGTGGCCGGTGGCGAGATCCGCGTACAGGCCGCCCGTGCCGTCGAAAGGACGGATGTTCTTCAGGCTGCTGCCGGGGATGGTGCCTTCCTGGACGCTCGCGAAGTAGGCGAAGGGATCGTGCTTCACGGCATAGGCATGCAGCAACGCGCTCGAGGCCGGCAGCGGCGGCAGGTTGGTGGGCGAGAGCGGCGCGCCCGGATCGTAGGTGGTCTCCTGCGTGGAGGTGCCGTTGCTGTTATTGACGTTGTCCGCGCCGGCGATCGGCAGGTTTTCCTGATAGCTCCTCCAGGACAGACCCGCCTCCGCGAGCTGATCCGCGATCGTCCTGCCGAAGATGTTGTGTTCGGCCGGAACGCTGCGCACGCCGTCGATCTCCGCGAGGAAATTGAACACCGGCGGATAGGTCTCGTTCCAGCTGTCGATCGCCGGCGTATCCGCATCGGTGCCCTCGCCCCTGATCGGACAGATCACCGAGCTCGTGTCGATCGGGATCGGTGCGATGCCGCTGGCGTTGCTCACGTCCGCGTTCGGCAACCCCGTTTGCAGGTTGGTCTTGCAGCTGAGGTTGTGCCAGTCGGGCGGGTTGTCGCTGCGCACCCCGAAGTTCGAGCCGCCGACGATCTCGAGGTAATTCGTGAGGCTCGGGTGGCCGATGCCGTAGTAGCTCTGCCCGAGATTCACCTGATTGCCGTTGATCAGGCTGTTGATGTAGGGAAAGGTCGGATTGCCCACCACCTGCTGATAGGTGTGGTTCTCCATCATGATCACGAACACGTGGTCGAAGTGCGGCACGCCTCTCGGCACCGCGCCCTCGTTCGCAAGCACCGTGCCCGTCACGGCGACGGCGAGTGCTGCTGCGCACAGAGCAGTCAGAGTCTTCATGTAAAAGCGCTCCTCGAATGAGTGGATGTGAAACGCTTCGAAACAGCGTGCATCGGTCCACCGAGCTCCCCCCGATGGCGCGCGTCAAGCTACGCATCGACTGTGACCGGGCGGTGACCGGCAAATGACAGAGCGTTATTGCGGCGCCGCGCCCGGCGGCTCGACGCGTATGACGCCCATCATTCCCGCATCCTCGTGATCGAGCAGGTGGCAGTGATAGGGAAAGAGGCCGACCGTGTCGGGGTCGCGGAAGTCCATGCGCAGCGTGATCGAGGGGTAGTGCGCCATGCTCGGTGTCCAGTACGGCACATTGATCGTGTCGCGCAGGAACGGCTCGTTCACGGCAACGCCGAGCCAGTCACGGATCTCGAAATGGATCTGGTGAATGTGGAAGGCGTGCAGCTCG
>Ga0181537_10005021_pt1 | contig 10789 bp, 6 predicted proteins | sample PEATcosm2014_Bin_39_FD_119765 | JGI IMG/M metagenome (GOLD analysis project Ga0181537, IMG submission 119765) | Peatland microbial communities from MTU Mesocosm Facility, Houghton, MI, USA - PEATcosm2014_Bin23_10_metaG | ecosystem: Environmental > Terrestrial > Soil > Wetlands > Peat | place... | reverse complement strand
TCGCGCAGTTCGCCCACTACCACGGCCTCGCGATCACGGCGTCCCCGGGCGCCGCGAAAAGCCCCGTGGGGGGCCGCTACCCCCTGAACGACCTGAGCGGCTTCCTGGAGCAGCTCGAGCAGGGTAGCCTCCACCTGCACGTGGCGCGCACCCCGGACGGCGCCGTGCATGTGAGCCTGCCGGGCGAGCCCTGAGGGCCGACTTCAGTTGACCCGCACCCCTTTCCCCCACACCCGAGCACTCCTCATCATAGTCCGCCCCCTGCTGCTCGGGATCGCGCTCACGATGTCCCCGGCGGTCCTGGCCGAGCCGGTGGATTTCAATCTCCCGGCCCAGCCGGCCGACGGCGCGCTGATGGCGTTCTGCAAGCAGGCGAGGGCCGAGCTCATCTTCTCGTTCGACAAGCTGCACAAGGCGACCTCCGGCGCGGTGATCGGGCGCTACGAGCCGGACGAGGCGCTGCGGCTCCTGCTGAGCGGCACGGGCTTCGAGGCGAAGCGGAACGCGAGCGGCAGGTTCGTCGTGTCCGCGGTCGCCCAGGAGGGCGTGATCCGCGGCAGGATCCTGACGCCGGAGGGATCGGGCGCACGCGGCGTGCGGGTCGAAATCGAGGACGAGCGGCGCTCGGCCGTCACCGACGACTCGGGGTCGTTCGAGTTCGAGGCGGTCGCCACGGGGACCTACCGGCTGGCCGCTGGGGCCCCGGGCTACCAGACGCTCGAGATCACGGACGTGCGCGTCGTCGCGGGCCGGGTGCTGCGCCTCGATCCCCAGGTGATCAAGGTGGCGAGCGACCCCGGGAAGCTCGAGCCCTACGTCGTCCAGGGACAGGCCGCGCCCTCGGGGCCGCTGGCCGACGAGGAGGCGACCCAGGTGCCGAGGACGGCCATCGGAAACGTGGACCAGCCCCGCTCCGAGAACGACGCGCTGGACTACACGGTGTTCACCCGGGACCAGATCGCGCGCAGCGGGGTCGTCGACGTGAACGAATTCCTCGAGCGTCAGATCCTGGACAGCGACGCCGCGACGCTCCCGCCCGAGCGCAACGGGAGCTCCGGGGCCTACGTCTCAGGGAGCACCAACCTGAGCCTGAGGGGCTACGGCGCCGACGAGACGATCATCCTGGTCAACGGGCGGCGCCTTCCCGAGGTCGTCACCGCGCTCCCCGCCGACCTGACGCAGGGTCCGCAGGCGCCGCAGGCCGACGTGAACGTCATCCCGCTCAACCTGATCGAGCGCATAGAGGTCCTGCCGGTCTCGGCCTCCGCGATCTACAGCGGCAGCCCGGTGGGGGGCGTGATCAACATCGTCCTGCGCCCTGATTTCAACACGGCCGAGCTGACCACCACCTACACGAACGCGCTCGCGGGCTTCAACGCGCCGGAGTCGACCGTTTCGCTCATGAGCGGGCAGACGCTCCTCGGGGGAAAGCTGCACGTGCGCCTGAGCGCGACCTACACCCAGGTGGACCCGCCGACGGAGGCCGACCTCGGCTTCATCCGGTCGAACCTCCAGGCCCATCCCCAGCCCGAGTCCATCCTCTACCGCGCGACCCCCAATGTCACGAGCGCCGACGGCTCGCCGCTCTTCGGGCCGGGCACCCCTTCCTTCACCTCCGTCGCGCCGGGGTCGGACGGCTCCGGCGGCCTCGGGTCCTTCACCGGGCGCGAGGGGACGCAGAGCCTGGCGCTGTTCCAGCCCTTGGGCGGCGGCCTCGCGAACTCGCCCGACAGCCTGGATTACGCCTACGGCCGCAAGGAGCGCAGCGGCTCCTTCTACGGGTCGGCGACCTACGACCTTCTGCCCGGCCTCCAGGTCGGGTTCGACGTGAGCGCGGGACGCACCGTGAACAACACCGGCACCACGGTATTCAGCGGGAACCTGTCGCTGCCGGCGTCGTCGCCGTTCAACCCCTTCGGCCAGGCGGTGAACGTGACGCTGAACGACACGCTCCCCGGCCTGGGCGCGAGCTACGACGAGGCGCTGGTCGACCACTATTCCGGGGTGTTCGGGATGCTGCTGCGGATGCGCAACGACTGGCAGGCCTCGGTGGACGCCCAGTACGGCCTCAGCGTCACGCGCTACCGGGGAATAGAGGGTGTCGACGACACCGCGTGGCAGCAGCTGGTCGACCAGGGGATCTACAACCCGCTGCGCGACACGCAGGCGTTCGGCCCGCCGAGGCAGTTCTACGACCACGCGGTCGAGTTCTACGGCGGGGAGGGTCAGTTCGTCACCCTGGGCGACTATGACACGTTTGACAGCTCGCTGCGCATCTCGAACGCGACGCTGCAGCTGTCGACGGGGACCAGCACGGTCGTCGTCGGGGGCGACTACCGCTACGCGAGGCTCGCGAACTTCGTCGATGCGCTCAGCTACGGCGACGGGTCCCTCGTGGCTCCGGCCAACACCTGGGTCGGCCGCTCCCTCCAGCGCGTCAGCACGTTCACCGAGATCCAGACGCCGCTCGTGCCCTCCCGGTGGCTCCCGTCCTGGATCCACGGGATCTCGACCGACCTCGCGGTGCGCTACACGGCCTCGACGCTCGCGAACGAGGCCAACTTCGCCCCGACCGGGGCCGTGAAGGTCGACTTCGGGGGCGGCTTCTCGCTGCGCGGCTCCTATGCGACGTCCAACACCTTTCCCCCGCCTTATTTCAGCCGGCTCCAGGATGCCTCGATAGCCACAAGCGGTTCCGGGGTGGAGGAGGAGACCTTCGTCTTCGACCCCCGCCGCGGAAACCAGCAGGAGCAGATCACGGCCAGCGACGCCGTGAACCCGAACCTCGTGCCGGAGGCGGCCGTCACCCAGACGGCCGGCATCCTTTTCGACCGGGGGACGGTCCATCATTTCCGGGCGTCGCTCGACTTCGTGAACACCGTCACCTCGGGGGAGCAGAAGTACCTCGATGCCGCGCAGGTCGTCGACCTCGAGTCCATCTTCCCCACGCGGGTGATCCGCGCGGCCCCCGCGCCGGGCGACCCCTACGGGGTCGGGCCGATCATCTCCGTCCTCACGGGGAACTACAACCTCGCCTGGCGCCACTCCTACGAATGGAGCGCCTCGGTGGATTACTCGTGGACCAAGTGCCTCGGGGGATCGCTCGACCTTTACTGCCGCCTCATCGACTTCCAGCGCTACGACCTCGAGGTGCTGCCCACGTCGCCGCCCGTCGACGAGCTGCGCGCGCCGGACGGCTCGACGCCCGGCCTCCTGAAGACGCGCTTCAACTTCGGGGCGGGCTGGAGCAACAAGAAGGTGGGCTTCGGCGTCGACGGCCAGTACTTCTCGTCGCGGATCCTGCCGTCCGCCGAATGGGAGGCCCAGGGATCCGACCACGTCGATCCGTACACGGAGTTCGGCGCCTACCTTCAGGGCGACCTCGGCCGGTTCATCCCCTGGAAAAGCCCCCACTACGGCCTGAGCGGGCAGCTGCGGATCGACAACGTGCTCGGCGCCAAGCCTCCCAAGTACGCCGAGGACGCTTCGGGCTCCGGCGTCGAGTCGTACACGGACTGGCGGGGCAGGGTGTATTCGGTCACGCTTACGGTCACGTTTTGACGCCCCCCGGGGTCGCGGTGGCGGTTTGTCGGGGCTGGCCTGTCGTAGGTGTTGGCGGCTCCCACGGACCGCGACGCGCCTGAAACCTAACAATTCCGCCGCTCGTCATACCTCCATGGCCGGCAAGCATTTCACCAATTATTCGCACCCTGGGACTCGCCCAGAACGCACCTTACTGCAGGATATCAGGGGTTCGGCACGAATGCTGCGGGCATACCACACCAATATATTGAACTCATTCCCCTGAATGCAGTCTGTGAATTCACCTGAACCATGACACCAGCCACGGAAACGCTCCCTGGAAGCCGCTATGTCCTCCCGAGGCAGGAGCGGCCGTTCACCTCGGCCGAGGATGCGCGCGTGCGAGACGCGCTGAAAAGGTGCTCTCCGTCGACCCGCGACGCAGCCTGTGAGTTCCGGAGGACCGGCAGCCCCGACCAGCTTCCCGCGATCATCCACGGGCTGATCGAGCACTACGTCACGCGCGAGGCGCGGGCGAAGCTCAGCCGCGCGGACGACGGCCTCAGGCTGGTCGAGGACCTTGCGATCGATTCCCTCACGATGCTTGAGATCGTGTTCCTCGCGGAGGACGTGCTCCAGATCTCGATCGACAACGAGGAGCTCCGCCCGTTCAGGACCGTCGGGGACGTGAAGAGTTTCATCGCCTCCAAGATCTCGAAGGCTTCGGCCTAGGCCCGAAACAATCTGGTTTTCTTTCGGGCGGGGAGGGGCAAGAGTCGCCTTCCCCCCATGAAAGCCCGCATCCCGGCCCTCCTTGCGGCATGGGCGCTCGTCGCCCTCGCCCCGTTCGCGCGCCCCGCCGAATCCGCCGACTCCCTCCTCCAGGTACCCGCCGGCGACGAGGGCCTTCCCGGCCGGGGCCCGATCCAGAGGGCCGAATGGTTCAAGAAGATCTGGACCGAGAGGCACACGGAGTGGGCCGGCCAGGTCCAGCGCGACCAGGGCGCGGTCGTCTTCCTAGGCGACTCGATCACGCAGGGCTGGGGTGACGTCGGCAGCAGCTTCCCGGGGGTGAAGACCGCAAACCGCGGCATCGGCGGCGACACGACCCGAGGCGTCCTTATCCGGCTGAAGGGGGACGTGATCGACCTGAACCCCAAGGGCGTGGTGATCCTGATCGGCACGAACGATATCGAGGACAACGCCGAGCCAGACGACATCGCCGGCAACCTGAAGCTCATCATCGCGGCGCTGCACGAGCATGACGCGGCGATGCCGGTCGTCCTGTGCGAGATATTCCCGAGCTCGGTCCTCAAGTCCAGGCCCGCCGAGAAGATCAGGAAGGTCAACGCGCTCTACCTGGAGGCCGTGAAGGACCAGCCCCAGGTCACCGTCCTCGACACGTGGTCGCTCTTTGCAAACGTCCACGGCGACGCGAAGGAGGAGGAGATGCCCGACCTCCTCCATCCCGACATCCTCGGCCAGGCGAAGTGGGCCGCGGCGCTGCGGCCCATCCTGGAAACCGTCGGCCTTGTGCCGGGCTGGCCCGACGACTTCGCACCCGAGGCCGGCTTCACCAGCATCTTCAACGGCCGCGACCTTACCGGCTGGGGCTACGCCGGCGGCCCGCCCCTCGACGGGAAGGTGGCGAGCGACGACGGCCGATACGTCGCGCGCAACGGCCGCCTTGTCGTCACCGTCTCCCGCAAGGGCCAAGACGGGAAAAAGCTTTGGACGACGAGGGACTACCCGAAGGACTTCGTCCTCAAGCTCGAGTTCCGGGCGAGCCCCAACGCCGACAGCGGGATCTACATCCGCGACCCGCAGCTGCAGTGCCGCGATTTCCTGATCGCGGGCCCCTTCGCGGCGCTAAGGCACTACCGCCCGCTCGACTGGAACGAGATCGTCGTGACGGTGCGCGGCGCCCTCGCCCACGCCACCTGCAACGGCGAGGTGATCATGGACGCGATGCCGATCCCAGCCACGGGGGGCATCGGCCTCGAGAGCGACCACGGGCAGATGGAATACCGGCGGATCCGGGTCCAGGAGACCCCCTGAACGGGCCTCCGCCGATGCCGATCAACGGACATTTCTCAGGGCGAAAACTCGTTCGCTGGGGCATCGTCGGCTGCGGCGACGTGACCGAGGTGAAGAGCGGCCCCGGCTTCCAGAAGGCGGAGCGCTCGAAGCTGGTCGCGGTGATGCGCAGGAACGGCGCCCTTGCGGCCGACTACGCGAGGCGCCACGGCGTGCCGCGGTGGTACGACAGCGCGGTCGCGCTCATCGCGGACCCCGAGGTCGACGCGGTGTACATCGCGACCCCGCCCGACTCGCACTGCGAGCTGGCGCTCGCGGCCGCGGCCGCGGGCAAGCCCGCCTACGTCGAGAAGCCGATGGCCAGGCACGCCGCCGAGTGCGACCGCATGGTCGACGCCTTCGCGCGGGCCGATCTTCCCCTCTTTGTCGCCTACTACCGGCGCAGGATGCCCATGTTCCTTAAGATCGCGGAGCTGGTCTCCTCGGGAGCCCTCGGACGGGTGACAGGCGTCACGTACCGGCTCGTGGAGCCGCACCACCGCAAGGGCCCGCAGTGGAGGGTCGACGCCACCCTCGCCGGCGCCGGGCATTTCCTGGACGTGGGCTCGCATGCGCTCGACCTGCTGGACTTCCTCCTCGGCCCACTCCTCGACGTGGCCGGGACCGCGGTGAACGCCGGCGGCGCCTACGACGTGGAGGACTCGGTCGCCCTCACGTTCCGGACGGGTTCCGGGGCGGTGGGCTCGATGTCGTGGAACTTCGCCGGCGCGGTGCGCGACGAGACGATGCGGATCACGGGCACGGACGGGGAGGTCACGTTCCCGATGTTCACGTCGAAGCCGGTGCTCCTCGACGGCGCGGGCGGCCCGAGGGAGTTCGACATCCCCTATCCGCCGCACGTCGCGCAGCCGATGATCCAGTCGGTCGTGGACGACCTGCTCGGCCTCGACACCTGCCCGAGCACCGGGGAGACGGCGCGGCGCACCTCCCGGGTCATGGACCGGGTCCTCGACGGGTACTACGGCGGACGCGCCGACGCCTTCTGGGAGCGGCCGGCGACCTGGCCCGGGCTCAGGAAGCCCTGAGGGACCCCGTTACCTGGCGGGCGCCGGGGCGGCCGCCGCCGGCACCTCGCGGAACGAGCGCTCCACCTTGTCGTTCGGGTCCGACGACACCGGCTGGTCGCGCCAGATCCAGCGCATCATGCTCGGGAGAATCGTGCCGCCCTGCTTCTGGCCGTGGTTGCCGATGCCCCAGGCATAGTTGAGGTCGTAGCCCTTCTTCGTGAGCGCCGCGGCGAGCCGGACGTTCTGGCGGAACCAGTCCTTGTTGGGGTCGTCCGCGTTGCGGTTGTCGTTGCGTCCGTCCTGCAGGAAGATCCGCAGGGGCTTTTTTTCGGCCGCGGCCACAAGCTCGGGATAGATGTATTCGCCGCGGATGTCGGTGTAGCTTCCCACGAACGTGATGACCTTCCTGAAGTCGTCGGGCCTGAACCACGCGACGCCGAAGGCGGCGCACCCGCCGGAACTCGATCCCATCATCGCGTGCAGCTCCGGGTCGGGCGAGATGTTGTAGGACTTCCGGAGCTCGGGCATGAGCTCTTCGACGATGACCCGCGCGTACTTGTCGTTCGGCGGATTGTACTCGTCGCGGCGGTTGGTGGTGTTGTCGCCCCAGTCCGTGGGGACCGGCTCGGGCTGGTCCGGGCGACGCCCGGGGTTTATGAAGACGCCGAGCATCACGGGTATCTCCCTGCGGTAGATCAGGTTGTCCATCACGTATTGCGCCTGCACGTCGCCTGGCTCCGCCATCATGGCCTGGCCGTCATTGAAGATCGTGAGCGCCGTCGGCACGGACGGGTCATACTGGGCCGGGACGTACACATAATAGGTGTGCTGCGTCCCGGGAAAGATGGAGGAGGGAAGGTGGGTCGGCCCCACGAATTTGCCTCTCGGCACGCCGGGCTGAGGTTCCGAATCCGGCCCTAGGATGTAATACTCGTCCATCTTCGGGTCGCTCTTGGGACGGGCAGGGGTGGGAGAGGGCGCGGGAGGGGTAGCGGGGGCCTGGCCCAGGGCCGTCGACGAGGCCAGCACGAGCACCAGCAGGTGGGGGAGCGGGGATTTCATTTTGAAGGCTGGGGTTCTGCCGGACGAAACGTTTGTGCCCGCGGCGCGTCTTGCCGATTTGGATCGCGGGAAAACGGGCGGCAGGTTCCACGCTAGACTTGCCTCATTCTCCGAATCAAATTATTTTCCCTCGAGTTGCACAGTTAAACCGCTGATCGGCCAAGAACCCCAATCCGACCCCGTGTCCGGGTCTCCTTTTCCCAGTCCAGCCCACCGCGTTGCCGCCCGGCTTCGGTGCCGCCTGCCCGGTCTCTTGGCTGCGATCGCACTGGCGCCCCTCGCTGGTTTCGCGGCGGAACAGGGCCAGGCCGCCGCGGCATTCCGGCATGGGGTCGAGCCCCTGCTTGAGGACTACTGCTACGACTGCCACGGCGACGGCAGTTCCAAGGGCAAGGTCGCGTTCGACGAGCTGAGCGACGCCGACCTGACCAGGCGAACCGACCTCTGGTTCAACGTGCTGAAGAACCTTCGCGCGAACATCATGCCGCCCGCGGGCAAGCCGCGGCCGACGCCGGAGGAGGCCCGCAGGATCACCGAGTGGATCAAGTACTCGGCCTTCGGAATCCGCGCCGACGACCCGGACCCGGGCCGCGTCACGCTCCGCAGGCTGAACCGCATCGAGTACGGCCGGACGGTGCATTCGCTGCTCGGCGTTGACTACCCGAGCGAGGTGGAGCTGCCTCCCGACGACACGGGCAGCGGTTTCGACAACATCGGCGACGTGCTCTCTGTGTCGCCGCTCCTGATCGAGAAGTACCTGCAGGCGGCGGACACCATCATCACGGGCGTCGTCCCGCAGACCTCGCGCATGGTTCCCGTCGCGATCGCCACCGGCCGCGACTTCCGCGACTACGCCGACGGGGCCAGCGACGCCGTCGTCGGGGACGGCGACGATCCCTCCAAGGGGTTCCGAAGAGCCATCGGCCGGCCGCTCGAGTACCGCGAGTCGGTCACGGCGGCGCACACGTTCCAGGCGCCGCTTGACGCGATGTACCGGCTGACCCTCAACCTCGAGATAAAGGGTCCCTTCAACTTCGACCCCGAGCGCGGCCTGCTCACGGTGACGATCGACGGCGCGAGCCGCTTCGTCGAGAAGCTCGGGTGGGACTACCGCAAGCAGCTTCAGTTCACGTCGGCGGAAAAATGGAAGGCGGGCCCCCACGAGGTGCGCATCACGATGGCCCCGCTTCCCCCCGCGCCTATGCCGGTCGGGGCGCTCCCGCCCGAGTTCCCGGACCCGCAGCACAACGAGGCGCGGATCGTCTCGGTGCAGGTGCAGGGCCCCTTCGGGGCCGCCTCGACCGTGGAGCCTCCCGGCTACCGCCGCTTCTTCCCGCGCGACGTGCCGAAGCCGCCCGCGGAGCGGGAGCGCTACGCCCGCGAGATCCTCGGGGCGTTCGCGACCCGCGCGTTCCGCCGCCCCGTGGACGAGAAGGTCCTCTCGCGGCTCGTAGCGCTCGAGCGCGACGTCGAGGCCCAGCCCGGCGGCAACTTCGAGCAGGGGATCTCGCGGGCGATGATGGCCGTGCTCGCCTCGCCGCGCTTCCTCTTCCGCTTCGAGGAGCCCGACCCGGCCGACACGCTCGCGCGCTTCCCGAGGGTGGACGAGCTCTCGCTCGCCTCGCGCCTGTCCTACTTCCTCTGGTCCACGATGCCGGACGACGCCCTCTTCGCGAAGGCGGAGGGGGGCGAGCTGCGCTCGGGCCTGCGCGCGGAGGTCTCCCGCATGCTCGCCGACCCGCAATCGTCGGCCTTCACCCGCAACTTCACCGGGCAGTGGCTGCAGGCGCGCGACGTCGAGTTCGTGCCGATCAACAAGCGCGCCGTCCTCGGCCTGGGGCCCGCGAAGGGGCCGCCAAGGATCGAATTCGACGCCGACACGCGCAAGGCGATGCGGGCGGAGACCGAGATGGTCTTCGACTACGTGATGAAGGGGGATCGGAGCGTGCTCGAGCTCGTCGACAGCAACTACACGTTCCTGAACGAGAAACTTGCCCAGGAGTACGGCGTGCCCGGGGTCAAGGGGAAGGAGATGCGCTACGTCGAGCTCCCGGAGGGAAGCCCCCGGGGAGGCGTGATCACCGAGGGCACGACGCTCTCGGTGACCTCCAACCCGACCCGCACCTCCCCGGTGAAGCGCGGGCAGTTCATCCTCCAGAACATCCTCGGGACGCCCGTGCCGCCCCCGCCCGCGAACGTCCCCACGCTCGAGGAGTCGAAGGCGGCCTTCGGGGGGCGCGAGCCTTCGCTCAAGGAGATGCTGGCCGTGCACCGCAAGAGCGCCCTCTGCAGCTCCTGCCACGAGCGCATGGACCCGCTGGGCCTCGCGCTCGAGAACTTCAACGCGCTCGGCGAGTGGCGCACGCTCGACGCCGGCCAGCAGATCGTCCCGGCAGGCGGCCTCGTGAGCGGCGAGAAGTTCATGGATGTGCACGAGCTCAAGCGCATCATCACCCATGAGCGCAGGATGGACTACTACCGGTGCCTGACCGAGAAGATGATGACGTACGCCCTCGGCCGGGGCCTCGACTACGGCGACGTCGAGGCGGTTGACAGGATCGTCGACGCGTTGGAACATGACGGCGGCCGGTTCTCGACCCTGCTTCTCGGCGTCATCGAGTCCGCCCCGTTCCAGAAGGAGCGCCGGCCCGGCCCCGCAAATCCCCCTTCAAACGAACCCTCGCACTCCCTGGTGTTAACCTCGACCCCCTGAAAACATGAACCCACAGCCCCAGAATCCCCAGGGCGGCCGCGAGCGCCGGCCCGACCTCAGCCGCCGCAGGTTCCTGAAGGGCGTGGGCCTCTGCCTGGGCGTGCCGGTGATGGAGTCGCTCATGCCGACGCCCGTGCGCGCAGCCACCTCCGCCGTTGCGGGCGCGGCCCCCGCCACGACCGCCTCCGGCGCACCGCTGCGGATGGCGTTCATGTACTTCCCGAACGGCGCCCGCCAGGACTACTGGTGGCCCGCCGAGGGCGCGGCCTTCGAGCTCGGCCGCACGATGCAGCCGCTGAACGGGCTGCGCGACAAGATCCAGGTCGTGGGAGGGTTGGACCTCCACGAGGCCGAGCCGGGCAACGACGGCGGCGGCGACCATGCCCGC
>Ga0181537_10005020_pt1 | contig 10790 bp, 7 predicted proteins | sample PEATcosm2014_Bin_39_FD_119765 | JGI IMG/M metagenome (GOLD analysis project Ga0181537, IMG submission 119765) | Peatland microbial communities from MTU Mesocosm Facility, Houghton, MI, USA - PEATcosm2014_Bin23_10_metaG | ecosystem: Environmental > Terrestrial > Soil > Wetlands > Peat | place... | reverse complement strand
GCGAGATCAAGACCAATTGTTGTAATATCGCCCATGGATGGCTCCCGTTGCTGGTGATCTTCGACGACCACCAATTTGGCACATCGATGCCGTCAGGGGGCCATCCACCCCATCAGTTGGCGGGACTATTGCGGCGCGTCCCTAACAGCGGTCAGTACGTCCCGGCCGGCTTCATTTGCAGCCGGTTCATCATCGCGGCGCGGTCGCTATACTCCCGCTGGGCGCGGAGGTCGGCGAGCTTGGTGAGACACCTTTCGAATTCGGGCGTGCCGGGCTGTATTCCGTAAGAGCGGCACTTGGCGTCATCAGCCGCCGCGCCCTCGGCCTGGGCTTGCGCCTGTTCTTGCGCGAGTTGCTCGGGTGTTTTGCTGGCGCAGCCGGCCAGGAAGCAAATTGCCAATATCGGTAGTACACGCCACACGGCACGCCTCATCTCTATCTTGAGATGAGTCTAATCATTCCCGCGCGTGGCTTTGCAATAAGAATCGAGGTTCGCGTCGACGGCTCGCAGCGCTTACCACACAGCGACGAGGCAGATCGCCGCAAACGGCACGGCGACAAGCCCGAACTTGACCCAGGTCGCGTAGCCGTCGGCGTCCCCCGGCACGCGCGTGAAGAAGAGCTGCGCGCCGACCCAAGCGCAAACCGCCAAGCCCAGGAGCAAGCGAATGACATCGCCCGGCGTGTCGTAGATGGTTAAGAGCGTTTCGTTCTGCGGCAAGCTCACGCGAAGGGTGATGATGACGAGAAGCGCAAGGAATGCCACGCGTAACGCCGTGCCAACGACATGCAAGTGCGTGAGTTTCTGCGTGAGTTTTTGACCTGGCGCCGTCGGCTCAGAGGCGTCTGTCCGCCACGACCATTCAGTCGGCATCCATGTCATTTGGTTCCTCCAATTTTCATTGATCGGGGCTGCAAGACGCCCCTGATTAGAACCAATATAAGCTTTCCGGTCGCAAAAATATAGAACCTGTATAGGTGCGGTGCACCAAAAATATAAAAACTATAAAACGCTTCTCGGATAGGAGCATATTTCAAGGGGGTTTTCGGTCGTAAATGCTTTTGAACCAAGCATTTGCACAGTCTTTGCCCAAAAAGAGAGCCGGCCTCATTGTCCAGCAAAGACCTGTGGCTAACGTAAGCCTGCTGGCCTTCGGCGCCGTAATATGGCGTCGCGGTACCGATTTTTTCGCAAACGCCCGTTGGCGTATTTCAAGCCGAGGGATTTCCAGGACGGCGCGGCGCTTACTCGGCCGGCTGATGCGTCGCCTGTCCTTCGGTGGCGGGTGTCACGTCGTCCGACCGGCCGAGGATCATGACCTGGATCGCCGGGACCAGAACCAAAAGAAGGATCGGCCCGATGAACATGCCGCCGACGACCACAGCGGCCAGCGGCCGCTGCACCTGACTACCGATACCGGTGGAGACCGCGGCCGGCAGCAAGCCGATGCACGCCGATAACGCGGTCATCAGCATCGGCCGCATCCGTTGCGAGGCGGCGTGGAACATCGATTCCATCACGCTCACGCCGCTCGCCCTGACTTCGTTGTAGTAGGTCATGACCAGAATGCCGTTCATCACCGACACGCCGAACAGCGAGATGAATCCGACCGCCGCGGAAATGCTGAAGTTGAGACCGGAGAAGTAAAGCGCCAACACGCCGCCGCCCGCTGCGAACGGAATGCCCATCAGCACCATCATGCTGTCGAGCATCGAGTTGAACAAGCCGTACAGCAGCACCAAGATCAACAACAGCGCGATCGGGACGATCACCGCCAGCCGCGCCTGCGCGGCCTGCAGGCTTTCGAATTCGCCGGCCCAAGTGATGCGGTAGCCGGTCGGAAGCTTGACGTGGTCGGCGATGCGCTGCTGCGCCTCGGCGACCGCGCCGGCAAGATCGCGGTCGCGGACGCTGAACTTGACCGGAATGTAACGCTCTCCGGACTCGTGATAGATGTAGGACGCGCCGGTATCGAGCGTGATGTCTGCAAGGTCGCTCAACGGAATATAGGCGTTGGCGCCGGTTGGCGTCGTGTACCCGACCTTGATGCTGCGGGCCGCTTCCAGGCTTGAGCGGTACTCGGCCGGCAGCCGCACCGTGACGTTAAACTGGCGGTCGCCTTCCAACAGCGTCGTCGCCACCGCGCCGCCAAGCGCAGCCTGGACGACGGTGTTGACGTCGCCGGTATTGAGGCCGTAGCGCGCCGCCTTTTCGCGGTTCACTTTGATGTTCAGGTTGGGCTGTCCACGCACGTGGAAGACGCCAAGGTCGGTGACGCCTTTCACCTGCTGCATCTGGCGCAGGACTTCGGTGGCGAGATGTTCGATGGTCGGCAAATCGTGGCCGATGATTTTCACCGAGTTCGCGCCTTTGACGCCGGAGAGCGCTTCTTCGACGTTGTCCTGGATGTATTGCGAGAAGTTGAATTCGACGCCGGGCAATTCGTCGTTGAACTCCTTCTGCACTTGCGCAACGAGCATGTCCTTGGTGAAGCCCGCCGGCCACTCGTCAAAGGGCTTCAATGGCACGAACAATTCGACATTCGAGAACGCCGACGCATCGCTGCCGTTGTCGGGCCGGCCGTGTTGCGAGACCGCGGTAATCACTTCCGGATGGCGCAGCAATATCTCGCGCATCTTCGCCGCCGCCGGCTCGCCGGCTTCGAGCCCGATGGTCGGCGGCATCGAGGCGCGAATCCACAAATTGCCTTCTTCCAGCGCCGGCAGGAACTCGCCGCCGAGCTGCGTCACCAGCACGCCGACGACGGCAAGGAAGGCCAGCGCCGCCGCCAGCATGGTTTTGCGGTGATCCAACGACCAGCGCAGGATAGGCACGTAGAGCCAGCGCAGCGCGCGCACGACGATGGTTTCGGCCTCCTCGACGTGCTCAGGCAGGAGGAAGGAGGCGAGCACCGGCGTGATGGTGAAGGTCGAGAACAATGCGCCGAGGAGTGCGAGCCCGTAAGTGCGCGCCATCGGGCTGAAAATCTGCCCCTCCACGCCCTGCATGGTGAATAGCGGCACGAACGCCGCCACCGTGATAATGGCGGAGAAGAAAATTGCCTTGTCGACTTGCAAGGCGCTGGCGAGAATGAGCCGCAGCCGGTCGGTCCACTGCGGGCTGTGCGCCGCACCGGCGGTCCGGGTCGGGTCGGACCCGAACCGCCCTTCGGCGAGTTGCTGCAGCAGGCCTTGCCTCTCCGACGGATTCTGGAAATTCCTGAAAATATTTTCGATCAGGATCACCGCCGAATCGACGATGATGCCGAAATCGACGGCGCCGACCGACAGCAGGTTGGCGTCCTGCCCCAGCATCACCATGATGATGACGGCAAAAAACAGCGCAAACGGAATATTGACGCCAACGATGATGGCGCTGCGCAGGTTGCCGAGAAACACCCATTGAATGACGAAGACGAGGAGACAACCGAAGATCAGGTTGTGCAGCACGGTGTGCGTTGTCACCGCCACCAGCGTCGACCGATCGTAATAAGGAACAAGTTTGACACCCGGCGGCAGCGTGCCGTCGCTGTTCATCTGATCGATTTTCGCCTTGACGCGCGGGATAATGTCGTTGGTGTGGTAAGAGCGCCCCATGACGACGATCGCCAGAGCGACGTCGCTTTGATGGTCCTTGCCGGCGATGCCAAGCCGCGGCACATAACCGACCTCCACTTTGCCGACGTCCTTGACCTGCACCGGCACGCCATTGAATTGGCCAAGCACGACATTCTCGATGTCGTCGACACGGTAGCCTTGCGTCAAATCCGCCTCGCCGCCCGAGTCCATCAGCCCGATGCCGCGGATATTCACCGACTGCTGGCCGACGGTGATTTCGCGGCCGCCGACATTGACATTGGCGTTGCCGAGCGCGGCGATGACTTGCTGGACGGTGACATTATAGGCGTCGAGCTTATGCAAATCGACGTCGACGTTATATTGCTTGGTGGTGCCGCCCCAGGAATTCACCGCCACCACGCCCGACACCGTGAACAGCCGCCGGGTGACAATCCAGTCCTGCACCGTCCGCAGGTTGGTGAGCCCGAAGTGCGGCGGACCCACGATCTGATAACGGTAGATTTCGCCGACCAGGCTCGATTGCTGAATGACCGGCGACTGGTTACCCGGCAGGCTGACGTTCTGCTGCAACATCAGCTGCGCCTGCGTAAACGCGAAAAAATAATCGACCCCGTATTTGAAGGTCACGCGCACGAACGACAGGCCGTAGAACGAGGTCGAACGGATATTATCGACGCCCGGCGTGATGTAGAGGCCGACCTCCATGGGGACAGTGTAGTAGCGCTCCATTTCCTCGGCGGAGAGGCCGGCCGCCTGCGCGGTGATTTCAAGAATAACCGGCGCCGGGTTGGGATAGGCCTCGATGTTCAACTTGGTGAAGGCGATAAGCCCGGCAGCGACGAACACCAACAGACCGAGCAGAATGATCGCACGCCGCGTCAGCCCGAAAGCGATGATGCCCTTCAGCATAGGTCGCCTCTTTGGCGTTGTGCGCCGCGCAACGCCATCGTTATTGGCCCGCGATCGCCAGCATGTTGCTTAAGAAAATCGCGCCCTCGGTGGCGGCCAATTCGCCGACCTTCACACCTCCGAGAATCTGCCGATAACCCTCGCGCTGATCGCCGATCCTGACCGTGCGTTTGGTGAATTTGCGCCGGTCAGCGGTGACCCAGACCGATTGCGTGCCGTCGCCTTCGCGCACCACGCCGGCCAGCGGGACCGCCGGCGAGCGGATCGGGGCGCCGGTGCTGATGACGAAGGTCGCGAACATGCCGGAGCGCAGTTCGTGGCGCGGATCGTTGATTTCGGAGCGCACGAGCACGCGCCGCGTATTCGGGTCGACGATGGCGCCGATGGTGGTGATTTTGCCGTCAAACACGCGCTCGGGGAAAGCGTTGACCTTGACTTGAACCGGCTGGCCGAGACGGAAAGCCGGGCTGTCGACTTCCGGGACATCGGCTAGCATCCACATGAGGTTGACGTCGGCGACCGTAAACGGCGCTGGCGCATTGCCCGCCTGCACGAAGAGCCCCGGCGCGGCATTGCGCGCGGTCACCCGGCCGTCGATCGGGCTCGGCACGACCAAAGTCGGATCCGCCAGGCGATCGGCGACGATCTTGTCAATCTCCGAGTCGGACTTCCCGAAGATGCGCACCGCATCGCGCGCCGCGCGCAAATTGCCTTCGGCGGTCTGCTGATCGGAAATTCCCTGATCGAGATCGCGCTGCGAGACGGCGAAGGTTTTGTAGAGTTCGCGCAAACGCGCCAGATTGCGCGTGGTCAGGTCCATGACGCCAACCGCGGCGATCAAGGTCGATTCGGCCTGCAACAGATCGGGGCTGTCGATGGTGAACAGCGTCTGTCCCTTTTTCACGTCGTCGCCGATCGAGGCGTACAGCGCGATAATGCGGCCCTGATACGGGGTGAAGACCTGCGTCTCCATGTCTTCGTCGAAGTCGATGCTGCCGACCGACGATTTCTCGACCGGGAATTCGCGCTCCTCGACCGGCTCTACTTTCACCGCCGCAAGCTGCGTATCGGAAAGATCGATGCTGTCGCGATCAGCGGCAGACGCAGTCGGTGCGTTGCCCGCTTCGACGCTGGCCTTGGCGCTGGCGCCCAAATCGGCCTTCGGACTCTCGACGTAACGCCACACGCCGAAGGCGACGGCGGCGACGGCGATAATCGCGACGATAAGCGCAGCTCTCGCCCGATTAGTGGTCATACGGGCCGCCATGAATAAATCACACTCGGCATCATCGGGATCGTCGCGAAATGGCCATTACCGGCGACAGGCGTCTACTGTTATTAATCACAGAACTCGGATAAATCACATCGGCCCCTGCAACTAATCACAGTTTATCGCCGCGTTATCATTTCGCTACTGCCAGCGCGATGAACCGATTATGACCAAATAATTCGGAGGCGGCTTCGCTTACGCCACCTGATCGCGTCAAGGATGACGCAAGTGAAAATCGCTGCCGCTGAGCACGCCGGGCCTGCTCCTCGCCGGACCGCCCAGCACACCAGCGGCTCCGGGACGGATCATGTCGTGACCGCCGATGACGGCACGGTTCGCGGTGTTGCCGGTTGCCACAATCGGCACCGCTTTTGGATCGGTCGCGGGCGATGTCCCGGGAGTGTTAGGACGAACCGGCACTGTCATGCCGATGGCGTTTTTGGTGACCGCTTCGGGGGCGTTGGCACCGCCACCAACGATACCCGGCGCGGCGACCCCACCGATGGCGTTTCTGGCCCCCGCGCGCGCGGCTTCGCGCGCCAACGCCGCCCGCGCACGATCTTGCACATGCGCTCCGACCGAGTTGGTCGTTGTCCGGCCCAGACTCATACTACGCGGACGCTCGGGCTGCGCGACGTGGCCTGGCCGTTCCGGCTGGCCCAACAATCCAGGGTGTCGTAGCGGCCGAAAAAACACGCCTTGTTTGCTCTTCTGCCCGAAGCCGCCGTCGCCTTTCTTGGAATAAAGATCGGGCATCACCGTAATACTGGTGTCGAGCGGAGTATTCATGAGTGTTCCCGCCGGCGCTCCCGGTTCGACGGCGTTCGCGCCGCCGCGGCCCGGCTCCGGCGCCGCGCGAGACGAGCCTCCGCCACCACTTGCAGACCTGCTCGCTGCTGCAGCCGCATTCTCATCGCCTGGGGCCGCCGGAGTGGGAAGCGGCGGCGCAATCGCAACCGACGGCGCCGGAGCTGGTTCCAAGCCAGGAGCCGGGACGTTGGTAATGACGCGTTCGGATGCGGGCGGCGTCGGCGCACGCTCGATCGGCGAGGATGCCGGCACACCGACGAGCGGCGCGAGATCGATGTTGATCGCCAGCGGAGCGGCCGAATTGACCGCAAAAATCGTCCTGCCCCAATTCAACAATGCGACCGCAATTGCGCCATGCAAAGCCAATGCGACCGCCAGACTGACGCCCAGGCGCTGTAGCTGAACCCGCTCTTCGGTTGCCATTGCAGCCATGTCTCAATGCGGCCATGTCTCAATCGCGCTGAAGCGCACTACTTCATACATAACAACGAATTCAATGCACGCACCGACAGGGCTGATAGATCAGGTCGGCGTTACTTTTTCATAGAGTCTGCGAGTCCGCGTTCAAGTGATTCGACACGCACTGTGAAAGATCACAGTGCGTGTGGAACCTGAATAATGGACAGTGTGGCCGGGTGATCACAGCCAACCCCTGACGGATGGTAAATAATGACCGCCGTCGGGGGGCCGACTTTGTTTGTCGTTTCACAAAGCGTCAGTGCAGTATGCGCAATCCATCGGTCAGGTGGCTTAGTTTAAGTTCGACTGCCGCCGGCATTGTCATGTTGTTGACAAGTTGCGCGGTCGGCCCGGATTTCGTCCACCCCGCGGCGCCGGAGACGGATCGCTACACCAAAGAGAAGCTGGCGCCGGTCACCTCATCGACCGACGCGCCGACCGGACACGCGCAACGTTTCGTCGAGGGCCGCGACCTGGTGCAGGAGTGGTGGCGATTGTTCAAATCGCCGGCGCTCAACAGCCTGATCGAGCGGGCGCTGAACAATAATCCTAATCTGCAGTCGGCGATTGCCACGCTGCGCGCTGCGACGCAGGCGGTCTACGCTCAGGAAGGCCGCTTCTTCCCGTTTGTCGACGCCAACTTCAACCCGAGCTACAACCAAACCTCCGCCTCGATTACTCCAGTTCCCTCAAGCAACGCGATGGTTTACGGGCTGCATACGGCACAGCTGCAAGTATCCTACACTTTAGACGTTTGGGGACTCAATCGCCGCGCCGTCGAATCTCTGCAGGCGCTGGCCGACAACCAGCGCTTTCAGGTCGAGGCCGCTTATCTGACGTTGGTGTCGAATATCGCCGTGGCGGCGATCAATGAAGCTTCGCTGCGCGCTCAGATAGATGCGACCGTGCAGATCATCGATATCAACACCAAGATGCTCGACATCTTGAAGCGGCAGTTCAATACCGGGTACGCCAACCGCAACGACGTGGCTCTGCAGGAAGCGGCGCTGGCGCAAGAGCAAGCGACACTGCCGCCGTTGCGCAAGGCGCTGCAACAGAACCGCGACTTGCTCACCGCTCTCGCCGGCGCCTACCCGAGCGACGAACCGCACGAAACCTTCAGGCTCGACGCGCTGCATTTGCCGACCGATCTGCCGGTGAACGTACCCTCCAAACTGATCGAGCAGCGTCCGGACGTGCGCGCCGCCGAAGAGCAGCTGCACTCAGCTAGCGCGTTGATCGGCGTCGCCACCGCGAACGTCCTGCCGAGTTTTACCATCAGCGGCAACGCCGGATACATGAGCACGCTGATGTCCACTTTGACACAGCCGCAAAATGCCTTTTTCACGATCGCCGGCAACGCCACCCAGACGCTTTTCGACGCCGGCATCTTGCTGCATCAATTGCAGGGGGCCAACGACACGTACAACGCCGTGGCATGGGGCTATAAGAGCACCGTGGTCGGCGCCGTGCAAAATGTCGCCGACTCGCTGCGCGCCATTCAAAACGACGCCGAGGCGCTCAAGGCGGCGCGCGACTTCGAGCGCGCCTCCAAGATCAGCTTCGATCTGGCGCACCAGCAGATGGAAACCGGCTACGCCAACATCCTGATCTTGCTCACCGCGCAGCAGACCTATCTGCAGGCGCTGATCCAGGTGGTGCAGGCGCGTCAGGCGCGGCTCGCGGACACGGTCGCGCTCTATCAGGCGCTCGGCGGCGGCTGGTGGAATCGCGCCAAGCCCCCGACCGAAAAGATTCTCAACGTCGGCACCGACAAGGCCGACACCGTGACCGGCACGGACGCGGAAGAGAACTTCCTGCGCGGCATCAAACCGTTCCCGATTTGGTTTAACTGATCGCACTTGCGGTGCGAATGTGCGCGCTCGCGGCTGGCGCAAAGCCAGCTTGTCACGCGTCCAACACGATCAGCGCCTGGCCTTCCGCCACCATTTCGTCGACAGCGACCAGGATCGCCCGCACCTTGCCGTCGACCGGGCTCGTGACCGGAATCTCCATTTTCATTGCTTCAACGACGGCAACATCGTCGCCCTTCTTCACCGAGGCGCCGACTACAAGCGGCAATGCGCAAACGCGCCCTGCAACCTCGGTCTTGAGCTTGAATTCCCCCATCGCAATCCCTTCTTAGCGCATGATCCAGAAAAGTGGATACCGCCTTTTCGAAAAAGATCATGCTCGGCGAAGCATCTAGCCCGCCCCGATGCGGGCGGATTTATCGCCGCCGGGCTCTTGTGCGGATTTTTCCGCGCGCGCGATACTAGCGATAAAAGAAACGCGCGGCACTGGCTGGCGCCAGCAAAAGCGCCGCCATCGGCTAGCAAGGGAGAAAGCGCATGAATTGGAAGCCTGAACTCGATGAGCTTGCGCGCCGCGAAGCCTTTGCTCGCGAGATGGGCGGGTCCGACAAGGTCAAGCGGCAGCACGACGCCGGGCGGCTGACGGTGCGCGAGCGCGTCGAGCTCCTGCTCGATCCGCAAAGCTTCCACGAAGTCGGCGCCATCTCCGGCAGCGCCGAATACGACGCCACCGGCGAACTAACCAGCCTCACACCGGCGAATTGCGTGTTCGGGCGCGGCCGCATCGATGGCCGGCCGGTCGTCGTCGTTGGCGATGACTTCACCGTGCGCGGCGGATCGGCCGACGCTTCGATCTTTGCCAAGCCGCTGATGGCGGAAGACATGGCGAGCGAACTGCGCCTACCGATCGTCCGCATCATCGAAGGCTCCGGCGGCGGCGGCTCGGTCAAAACCATCGAGACGACCGGCGCGGCCAACCTTCCCGGGCAAGTCGGCACCACGCGGGGCTTTTACATGATGACCGCCAATATGGCGCAGGTGCCGGTGATCGGCCTCGGCCTCGGCTCGGTTGCCGGTCTCGGCGCCGCGCGACTGGTGTCCACACATTATTCCGTCATGACCAAATCGTCGGCCATGTTCGTCGCTGGACCACCGGTGGTCGCGCGGCTCGGACAGGCGCTGGAAAAACAGGAATTGGGCGGGTTCGAAATACAGACCCGCAGCGGCGCCATCGATCATGCGGTCGACACCGAAGAAGAAGCCTTCGCCTGTGCGCGGCGGTTCTTGTCGTATCTGCCGTCATCGGTCCACCGCTTGCCACCGACGTTGCCCAGCGACGACGACCCTGAGCGCGCCGACGACATGCTGATGAACGCGATTCCGCGCAACCGCCGGCAGGTCTACAAGATGCGGCCGATCATCGAAACGCTGGTAGACAAGGGCGCGTTCTTCGAGATCGGCCAGGACTTCGGTCGCGCGATCATTGCCGGGCTGGCGCGCCTGCAGGGCCGCGCCGTAATACTGCTCGCCAGCGATCCTTATCACTATGGCGGCGCGTGGACGGCCGATACCTGCCAGAAGATCACGCGCTTCGTCGATCTCGCCGAAACCTTCCACTTGCCGGTGGTTTATTTGTGCGACTGCCCAGGCTTCATGATCGGGCTCGAAGCCGAACGCGCCGCCACCATCCGTCATGGTGCACGCGCGATGGCCGCAATCAGCCAGACGACCATCCCCTGGTGCACCGTGATCGTGCGCAATTCCTTCGGCGTCGCCGGCGCCGCGCATCAACCGGCCGGCCGCTTCTCGCTGCGCTACGCCTGGCTGTCGGCCTATTGGGGATCGCTGCCGCTCGAAGGCGGCATCGAGGCCGCATACCGAGCGGACATCGAAGCCGCCGCCGATCCGAAAGCGAAGCTCGCCGAAATCGAGGAGCGCCTGAACAAGCT
>Ga0181537_10005019_pt1 | contig 10792 bp, 13 predicted proteins | sample PEATcosm2014_Bin_39_FD_119765 | JGI IMG/M metagenome (GOLD analysis project Ga0181537, IMG submission 119765) | Peatland microbial communities from MTU Mesocosm Facility, Houghton, MI, USA - PEATcosm2014_Bin23_10_metaG | ecosystem: Environmental > Terrestrial > Soil > Wetlands > Peat | place... | reverse complement strand
TCGTTCACGCCGGTCCAGACGAAGTCGAGCTTGGTCTCGGCGACCATGTAGTCTTCCATGGTGAGCGCATCGGTCAGAATGTATTGCGCGAGCCGGTTGCCGTTGTCGGTTTTGATGTTGAGGTGGAACCACAGGAAAGGCCGGTAGTTGCGCGCCGCGTTGTTGATGCCAATGCGCTCTTTTACCGTCGGCACCTTGTCGGTGAGCTTGTTCTGGATGATTGCCTTCTCGAGGTCGTCGAAATTCATGACCTCGGTGAAGTAGCCGATGTTCTGCATCTGCCCCTTGGAAAACTCGCCGTTCGGCACCAAAACCAGCGCCTTCTGCGCGTCGAGGTTCACCGGCTTGTTGACGATGAGGTTCGCCTTGGTCATCGAGGGGAAATAGCCCGTAGCGGGATCGAGTTGCACCACCTTCGCAGTGGTGCAGGCGCCGAGCGACAGCACGGCGATGGCCGTCAATAAATTGCGGAACATGGAGATCTCCCTGTGTTGGAAACACCTTTTTTGAGATCATACTCGAACCTGGCGCTGGAGGGGGCGCATCGCGATGACCAACTCGAAGATGTTGCTGCGACGTTGTCCGGATCGGGATAGTCGAAACCCCGGGGACCAACTCACTTCAAGCGGGATTGCGCCATATAATGGATGTTGGCAATTCACGCTCAGTCGACTGCTCAGCGGGAAACGAGACGAAGCATGGCGACATCGGAGACCTATGTCTCCACCGACATCGAGACCGACGGCCCAACGCCGGGCAAACATTCGATGCTGAGTTTCGGCTCGGCGGCGTTCAGCCATGACGGGCAGCTTGTTTCCACTTTCACCGCGAACCTGGAACTGCTGCCTGGAGCGGAGGCTAATCCCGACACGATGAAATGGTGGGCCACGCAGCCGGCAGCGTGGGCGAAAGCGCGTGAGAATTTGCGGGACCCGAAGTCTGCGATGCCTGACTACGTCGCCTGGTTGAAGGGATTGCCCGGAAAGCCGGTGTTTGTCGCCTACCCCGTCGCCTTCGACTTCTCGTTCGTATATTGGTATTTGCAGAACTTCGCCACGGAAAATCCGTTCGGCTACTCGGCGCTCGACATCAAGACCTACGCGATGGCCATGCTGAAGTGCGGTTATCGCGAAGCGTCGAAGCAGCGCATGCCACGCCGCTGGTTCAGGGAATTGCCGCACACCCACGTCGCGCTCGACGACGCGCTGGAACAGGGTTATTTGTTCTGCAACATGCTCAATGAGAACCGGTGGGCAACTTCGTGAACACTCGGGCGCCGCTCCTCTCAAGCGACTGCCCGAGAAAATACCTCGCTGTTGCGTTCTCCGGCGCAAGTACAGTCGCCTCCCGAACTAATGTGACTGCCCGAGCGTAGTTTCCTGACTTGAATTCCTGCGCCGCCTTTTGTGTCTTTGCAGCAACATCAGACGAGGCGGAATTAATTTACGCAAAGCAATTTGAGTCAAGAAAAAGCAAAACCAGCGATGTCAATAAAACAACGACAATTTTCATTATGGCTCTATGTTCTTGTGTGAAAAGTACCTGAGCTAAAACTCTTGTTTGCCCTCATTGCCCGCGATGAAGGGACTCCAAGGCTGTGCCCGAATCAGACCATTAGCCTTCCACCGAATGTTGAACTGACCGTCTGCCTTAACGTCGCCAATAAACATTGGCTTGTGCAGGTGATGGTTCGTGCGGTCCATTTCGATTACGTAGCCGGATGGTGCCTGGAAGGTCATACCTCCCATTGCTTCGATCACTTTGTCCACGTCGGTAGTATTCGCCTTAGCGACCGCCTGTGCCCACATGTTGACACCGATGTATGTCGCCTCCATCGGGTCATTGGTGACTGCCGTGGAGGCATTGGGTAAATTCATTTTTGACGCATATGCCTTAAACCTCGTGACAAACCCCATATTCGAAGGATTCCTGATCGATTGAAAGTAGTTCCATCCAGCCAATTGGCCTACAAGTGACAGGGACTGTGGGTCTGAGCCGCGCAGTTCGCCCTCGCCGAGGGACAACGCGACCACAGGCAAGTCACTCGAGTTTAGTCCAACGTTGGCAAGTTCCCGATAGAAATAGATATTTGAGTCACCGTTGATCGTCGATATCACAGCTGTCTTGCCGCCGGCCATGAGTCTCTTGACATTACCAACAATGCTTTGATATTCGCGTTGACCGAACGAGGAATAAACCTCGTAGATATCACTATCACTTACGCCCTTGGAATTTAGGAAGCCTCGAAGGATTTTATTGGTCGTCCGCGGGTAGACGAAGTCAGTGCCAATGAGGACCCAGCGCTTCGCTCCTCCACCAGCATTGCTCATCAAATATTCTGTAGCCGGAATTGCTTGCTGGTTTGGCACGGCACCGGTATAAAACACATTCCTCTCAAGTTCTTCGCCTTCGTATTGCACCGGGTAGAACAACAAGCCATTCAATTCTTTGAACACCGGCAATACTGTTTTGCGTGAGATCGATGTCCAGCACCCAAACACTACTGCGACTTTGTCCTGAGCCAGCAGTTGGCGCGCCTTCTCCGCGAACCGCGGCCAATTTGATGCGGGATCAACTACGACCACTTCGATTTTTCTGCCAAGAAGCCCACCTTTGGCGTTGATCTCCTCGATTGCCATTAGCGCCGTGTCTTTAAGCGCGGTTTCGGAATTTGCCATCGCCCCTGAAAGCGAATGCAGAATTCCAACTTTAATGGCATCGGATGTTGGACGGTCGCTCGAAGAGACGGCGCCCGAATTAGATGATCCGAGCTTACTGAGAGCCCCCCTGCTTCGTTCAGCAGTCACGCCGGCCGGGGCAATTTGAAGTGACTTTTCGTAAGCACTTCTCGCGCCGCTTACATCGCCGGTCCTTTCCAGTGATTGCCCGAGGAAATACCAAGCCGTCGCATTCTGGGGGTTAAGCACCGTCACCTCTCGGAACAGCGCATTTGCACGAGCATAGTCGCCTGACTTGAACGCTTGCGCTGCCTGCTCCGTCTTTGCTGCGAGGTCGGGCGCTCCTGAATTTGTTTGAGCAAAGCCAATTGAGCCAACAAGTAAAACTGCTGACGCCAAACAAGGAATGATTATTTTTCTCATGAATCGAGTTCTCATTTGATATTATTGAAAAAACAATCGTGTGCTATCGAACGCCCGTAATGCATTGGCCGTTAGAGTTAAGGACGCATGGAGTTGTAGGAGTACCACTCCCGGGCGCTCGAACACAACTGCAGGTAGCATAGTTAATGACCTGATTAGCGCCACACATTGGAATCTGCGTACATCCACCGGAGCCAGCACGCGAGGGTGCGACAGAAGCACCGCCATACCGTTGCATCGCAGCGCCCGAAATGGCGTTTATTAATCCAGACAGCACAGAAGATGATTGATCGTTACTCGTCGCTTGCTCCTGAGCGGCGGCGTGCTGTGCGGCAGCTTGCTGCGCGGCAGCTTGCTGCGCGGCCGCTTGTCGGAAAGCAGCCTGTTGCTGCCGCAAAATTGCTGCCTGGCGAGCGGTGGCCTCCTGCCGGGCCGCGGCGTCCGCATTTATCTGGTCTTGTAACAAACTATCCAAGGAGGCGGCCGTAGCATCAGTCTTGACCTGTTCGGCCAAAAGACTATCGAGAGAGTTGGGGGAGTCGTCGAGAAGCGAATCCAAGGCGGAAGGATCAGGCGGGCATGTGGCCGGGCAATTGAACGCCCCTTCCATATTGCCTCGTTTATACAGGCAGGCGCGGTACGCGTACTGATATGTTGTACCCGGATCATAATAATTGTCGCGGAATTTTACGGATGCAGCATTACCTGTCACCCCCATATGATAGAGAACCAAGGTTCCGCGCGCCGTACGCCAATCGAGCGCGTTTTTCAGCTTATGATCAATGTCGTTAGGCATTGTCATTGTCCGAACGCCGCAGACGTCAACCTCGATGTTGGTGTGCGGGCATACGTTGACGAAGGCAGCCGATTCGTCGCCGGGCTCGACTCTTACGCAACTATTGGGATCCACGCTTTGATCGCTCGGATCAGTTGCTGACCCCCTCACGGTGGAACTATTTCCGACGGCCTTATTGGTAGTTGACGATCCCTGCCCGGAAGATTGTTGGGGAGAAGTGTTTTGGGCCCTAGTCAATTCAGTCAGCCCAATACAAATAAGTAAGGCTGCAGCAACTTGAAACACTCGCAAAGGCTTGATCCCGAAATTCTGAGAGAACTGATTGACATGCAGCGCTCGCCCGCGCACGGCAACTCCGATACGATAGAATCGTTTGGGATTAGTAGGAGACGCAATTCGATTTGGAAACAACGAATGCGGCACAAGCATTTTTGTATCCATGGCCTCCCCCTTTGGAACCAGTCCTCACCTGCTCATCGCGGCTTGGGCAACTAAAATAATACCCGAATATTGCGGTGGAGCAACGTGAATGAAATACAAAATCCACGGAAAACCTTGTATGGCGACCCTCGACCCAAGATTTCCCTCGACCCGCATCGCCCCGAGGGAGCCGCAAAATGCTGAAATCTTGATTCAAACCACCATCCCGGCCGGCGGCTACTTTTGGCCGAACTCGGCCATCGACAATATTTCCCAGTATTAGCCACCGGCAAGGTGGTTTTCAGGTTTTTCCCACCATCTTTTCCGGCCTCACCCATTCCTCGAACTGCTTTTCTGTCACATAGCCGAGCGCCAGCGCCGCCTGCTTGAGTGTCGTGCCTTCGTGCTGTGCTTTCTTGGCGATCTCCGCGGCTTTGTCGTAGCCGATATGCGGGCTCAACGCCGTGACCAGCATCAGCGAGCCTTGCAACAGCTCGGCAATGCGCTCGCGGTTGGGCTCGATGCCGCGGGCGCAGAATTCCTCGAAATTGCGGCACGCGGACGCGAGCAGGTTCGCGCTGTGCAGGAAGTTGCGGATGATCACCGGCATGAACTGGTTGAGCTCGAAGTTGCCGGAGCCGCCGGCGACGCCGATTGCGACGTCGTTGCCGAACACCTGGCAGCACACCATGGTCAGGGATTCGGCCTGGGTCGGGTTCACCTTGCCCGGCATGATCGAGCTGCCGGGTTCATTTTCGGGAATGCGGATTTCGCCGATGCCGCAGCGCGGCCCGCTTGCCATCCAGCGTATGTCGTTGGCGATTTTCATCAGGGCTGCGGCGAGCGATTTGAGGACCGCGTGCGCCTGCACGGTGCCGTCGGCGGACGCCATCGCGGCGAATTTGTTGGGCGCGCTGACAAACGGCAATTCGGTGAGCCGCGCGATTTCGGCCGCGCCTTTCTCGCCAAACCCCGCGGGCGCGTTGAGGCCGGTGCCGACCGCGGTACCGCCGAGCGCCAGCTCGTACAGGTGCGGCAGCGCGGCCTCGAGGTGCGCAAGCGCGTGGTCGAGTTGCGACACGTAGCCGGAAAATTCCTGCCCCAGCGTGAGCGGCGTCGCATCCTGCAGGTGGGTACGGCCGATCTTGACGATGCCGGCAAATTCTCTTGCCTTGGCATGAAGCGTATCGCGCAGGCGTGTCACCGCCGGCATCAGGTGCCTCGTCAGCACGGTCGCGGCGGCGACGTGCATGGTGGTCGGAAACGTGTCGTTGGTGGATTGGCTCTTGTTGACGTCGTCGTTGGGATGCACCAGCGACTTCGCGCCGCGCGCGCCGCCCAGGCGTTCCGAGGCGCGGTTCGCCAGCACCTCGTTGACGTTCATGTTGGTTTGCGTGCCGGAGCCGGTCTGCCACACCACCAGCGGAAATTCCGCGTCGAGCTTGCCCGCCAGCACTTCGTCGGCGGCTTCGATGATCGCTTCACCCTTGGCGCGATCTAGAATGCCGAGTTCGACGTTGACCGCTGCGCAGGCGCGCTTGACCAGCACATGGGCGTGCACGATTTCGAGGGGCATGGTCTCGCCCGGCTGGAAGCTGAAGTGGTGCAGGCTGCGCTCGGTCTGCGCGCCCCACAGGCGTTCGGCGGGCACTTCGATATTGCCCATGGAATCGTGCTCAGTGCGGGTGGCGGCCATGAGACAGCTTACACCGATCGTTTTAACCGGGCATCGGCGGTCCCGATTGCGGGAGCGCAAGTGGAAAGACTTGTATCCGGGTATTTGGATCTGTAAATAGCATGCGATTCATACGCTATTTCGCCAATCCTGCACCGCTGCACCTCCCTATCATGCCGGGAGGCCTTAATAGCCCCGGCGCGTTTGCCGGAGCGCAAAATTCCAGGAGCCGCACATGAGCACGCAAGCCATCAATAACCTGTCGTCCCAGTCTTTGCTGTCGACGACGACGTCCACTTCCAGCCAGACCTTGCGGCAAAACATGCGCAGCCTCGAAACTTCGTTGAAGAGCGGCGACCTCAGCGGCGCCCAGGCGGCGTTTGCGTCGCTCCAGCAAACCGTCGCCAGCGCGCCTCCGGCTACCAACACGACGTCGATCGTGTCGCAACTCGGCCAATCAAGCTCTACCCTGGGCCAGGACATGCAATCGCTCTCGACCGCCCTGTCCTCCAACAATCTCACCGGCGCGCAGCAGGCTTACACTAAGCTGCAGCAGGACGTGGCGGCCGCGCGCCAGGGCGGCGGTGCGATGCATGCGCACCACGGCCATCATCACGCGCAGCAAGCCGATTCGCAGGACTCGTCGTCCTCGCCGTTCGACATCCTGTTGCAGTCCACCTCGAATACGCAGGCAACGGGCTCGGCGGCCAACAATTTCGCCAGCGCCTTGCAAAGTCTTACCGGCGTCAACAGCACAGGCACGGTGCTCAATACCAAGGCCTGATCGCTGCCTTGCCCGGGCGGGTTTGCCCCGCCCTTCATTCAATCCGCAAACGTCTCCGGATTAAAGCAGCACCCGGTGCAGACCTTGGGACTCTCGCGGATGTAAGAGCGGTGCCACCCGGAAATCGCGGGACTGTCCCAGGCCGCCTCGATGCCGGTTTCCAGCAGGCTGGTGTGGCCGTAAATGGATTTGTCGTAGAGCACGCAGCACGGTGTAAGGCTGCCGTCGACCATGACGTAGGGCGAGTAAAACGGCTTGCCGCATCGCTTGCGGTCGGCCGCGGGCTGGTTGGACATCGACTCGTTGACGAGCTGGATGCGCGGAATCTCGTCGCGCATCGCGAGCAGCCGGCCGGTGAGCAGCCGCAAATCAGCGCGCGACAGGCTGTTGGACGCGCCGGCGCCGGGCCTGAAGTCGATCATCGGCTGAATTTCGACCGCGAACTGGCCAGCCGCATTGAGCCAACGCAGCGTGACCGGGATATCGTCGAAATTCATTTTGCTGGCGACCAGCGTGACCACCATTTGCGGAAAAACCTGCTTTAACTGCTGCACCCGGGTTTTCAGTTTCTCGACCTTGGTTCCGTGGCGGCAGCGGTCGGCGATCTCCTGCGTCAGCGAATCCACCGACAGGCTGATGGTGGTGAGGCCGGCGTCGCGCAATTTCTCGTAATACGGCATGCTCCGCGCGAGACCGTTGGTGTTGAAAGTAATCAGGTTGAACTTGCCGGACGCGCGCGCGATGGTGACAAGCTCGTGCATTTGCGGATGTAGAGTCGGCTCGCCCACGCCTTGCAGGATCACCAGTTGCGAAGCCGGCGCGTTGGCGACGATTTTCCGGAATTCCTCCACCGGCATGTGCCGGTTGTTCCAGGTACCCTCGTTGATGCCGAGGGTGCGCGGGCATTCTCCACACTTCAGGTTGCAGTCGGTCGTGATCTCGACCTGGAAGCCCTGGATGAACGGGGTCGAACGCAAAAGGATGTCCGGCAGCTCGCCTTCAAATGCGATCTTCCGGTTGAGCGCGAGCTCGAGGTAGTGGCTGTACGCCTGGTAATTTTTCGGATCCAGCTCCAGCGCGCGCTGAAACGATTTTGCTGCCGCTGCATGGTCGCCGCAATTTTTCTGCGCGTTGCCGAGCCCCGCATGAAAATCCGCGATCCCGGGTTCGAGCGCGACCGCCTTGGCGATGAGATCGACCGCCATTTCGTTTCTGCCGGTTTCGGAACAGACGATGCCGAGCAGGAAAGTCGCGTCGAGGTGATCGGGCGCTTCGCGCAAAACCTTGCGGTACATCGGTTCCGCGAGCGCATATTGACCGGCGCGCTGATGCTGAAACGCCGCCTGGATGAGCTGGTCCAGCGCCTGCGCAGGCGCCGCGGAACCCGCCGCGTGATCCAAAGTCTGCGTTCCCACCCCACCCCGCATGGCGTTCAACCGATCGTTGTTGACCGGTTATGCTACGTTACACGGCGCGGTATTTAAAGGGGATTTTGCACGGACGGCACGTGAAAACGGATAGCCGGCAAAGCCGGCTATCCGTTCATGCGATGCGAGCCTGAGCCCGCTTAGCTTCGCAGCTTGACGGTGACGCCCTGGCCGCCCAATTGCAGGCGCACGCCTTTTTCCACGCCGTGCAGCCTCAGCACCACGCCTTTTTCGTTTTGCATGACCACGTCATCGACGCCGCCGGCCACCGCAATACCCGCAGCCCCCGCGACGTAATTGCCGCTGAAGTCGTCGATATTGTTCATATGGAACACTTCGCCGGTGGCGTTGATCTTGGATATGCCGAGATCAACCACGCTCAGGCCGTTGATGGTGAACTTGCGGTTAAGACCGTTGTAATTGAGCGTGCCCTGGCCATGCTGCACGCCAACGCCTACGGCTACCGACTTGGTGGTGAGATTGACGGTACCGACCGGCACCGCGTCTTCTGCCAAACCGGAAGTCAGCCAGCCAAAGCAGGCCAGCACCGCGAGCAACTTCAATATTCGTTGTTTCATTTTCGTTCTCCATTGGTTAAAAAGCCAAGACCCTGCCGCCGGGCGGCGCAACACCGCCCGGGGCATAAGTCTGCGCAGTCAGAGAGGGTTTAACGCTCCCAGTGACCGTGGGTGTAGTGATGCATGTTGCCGCGCACTTCCCAGCGGTCCGGTACCCAGTGGTAGCCGGGACGGTCAGCCATCCAGCTGCCGTCGACCCACACGTGCTGGCCGCCTTCCCAATTCCAGTAGCCGGGCGCCCAGACATAGCCCGGACGCGGATCGGGAACCACTTCCACGCGCGGGGGCGGCGGCGCGACGCCGATATCGAGGTCGACGTTGACGCGGGCGAAAGCCGGCGCAGTTACACCGCCGAGGACCAGCAACGAACACAACAATAAAGCGGGTTTGGACATCATGACTATCTCCTTGAAGAGGGCGGAATGGCGTTGAAGCCGGGTTCCGCATGAAGGTTGGCGGATTGCGCCGCCGGTTCAGTGACCTGGACCTGCCCTGCGGCGATATGCCGCGTTGGTTTCCTCGAAGTCACGGATCTGCTTGTCGACTTCATCCCTGGTGATGCCGTAGAGCTCCTGGATTTTGCCGGCAAGCTGATCGCGCTTGCCGGCAATCACGTCGATCTGATCATCGGTGAGCCGGGCCCATCGTTCACGGACCTTGCCCTTCAACTGCTTCCAGTTTCCTTGGATAACATCACGATTCATCTACATCTCCTTGTTTCATCAAAACGCCCCACCGCTACGCGCATGTACCGCATTGGCTTCAAGGGGATCGCAGCCTGCAGCGGGGCTTACCGCTTAGTGACCCCGATCGTTGTCTTTGCCAACTTGATTGCCGACCACACCGCCGACGGCTGCGCCGCCGACCGCGCCAATCGGGCTGCCAGTCAGGGCTGCACCGGCCACACCGCCGACAACCGCGCCAGTCACCGTATCTTCACCGCGCGTCATCCCCGCGCATCCGGACAAGCCCACCGCCACCAGCGCAATAGCAGTTGCTGCTGCCAACTTAGACGTCGTATTCATTGCCAACTCCTTGGTTGTTGATTGAAAAGGTGCTACGCCCTTTACGCCGCAATGTCCGTGCCAAGTCTAAAAATACTTTATAAACAATACGTTAAACGACGACTGCGGCCTCTTTCCCTTGCAAGAATGTCGCAGTCTGCAGACATGTCGACGGGATCGAACATAACTATTTGATTTGTATTTGGTTTTGATGTCGCCGCAGGGCGACGAATCTGCAGAAAGGCGTTCGCCCATGCAACAATTACGCATCGTCGCAAGCGCACTGGCAGCCACGCAAAACGCCTGTCACCATTGCAGGAAATTTCTGCCAACGCGCGTGCCCGTGCGTATCACGGCGGCATGCCGGTTACGCGTCAATGAACCGCGCGCGCCCCAGATGAACGAGCGCGTCCACATCGCGGTCACCACCATGCGCACGCCATTGCGCAGCAGGGTTCCCGCCCTCGAACGTCCCGCGCCATTTCGCGCGGCGGAATAGCGATGGCTGACGGCCATGCGGGTATGGCGATAACGTTCGTGGCTGGATTTCATGTTGACTTCAGCGCGGCGATGCAGGAATAGCGCAGCTAGTGCGCGCAGTTAATGCGCAGTGCCTACCCGGATCTCGCTCTGGACCAGGATGACGCCCTGGGTATTTTTTGCAATTTCGATCGCGCGATCTGCCGCGGCCTGGCTGCGCGCGGTACCGGTGAGCTGGACGAATCCGCGACTGTCGGTTTCGACGTGGATGTGACCGCCGCGAAGTCCTTTGTCTTTGGCCAGGCGCTCCCTGACCTTGGCCGCGACCGCGGGATCAGGGGCTGGGACTGGAAACGCGGCCTGGTCCGGCCATCTGTCCGCTTCCCCTGCCTCTGCCGCCGGGAGCCCTACGGCGCCCGCCAGCAGAAGCACGATTGCGGCTGCGTTGCGCACGCCGGCTCCCGGCGCTCCATGCAGACTCAGTCACCTGCGGCCGCGTAGTACACGCGCTCGCGCGAAACTTCGGG
>Ga0181537_10005018_pt1 | contig 10793 bp, 8 predicted proteins | sample PEATcosm2014_Bin_39_FD_119765 | JGI IMG/M metagenome (GOLD analysis project Ga0181537, IMG submission 119765) | Peatland microbial communities from MTU Mesocosm Facility, Houghton, MI, USA - PEATcosm2014_Bin23_10_metaG | ecosystem: Environmental > Terrestrial > Soil > Wetlands > Peat | place... | reverse complement strand
GACAGCCGGCCGGTGGCGGCCACCGCCTGATGATAGGAAGTGTGTACCCGGCCGGTGTCCGGATTGATCTGCTCCGGCAGCCGCTCGGTATAAGTAGAGCGCAGCTTGGCCAGGCCGCGATATTCAAGAATCAGCCGCGGCAGCGGGTAGTCGACCGCGAGCTCCTCGAGCACATCCTCGGCAGTGGAAGGCGTGCCGCTGGGCGTCTTGCGCATCACCGGCAGTCCGAGCCGCTCGAACAGTATCTGCTGCAGTTGCTTGGGCGACTCGAGATTGAAGGGCCCGGCAGCCTCCACGTGCGCCAGCGCCTCGATCTCGCGCAGCCGCAACGCGATCTCGCCGCTCTGCGCGTGCAGCATCGCGCGATCGATCAGCACGCCATGCCGCTCCATGCGCTGCAGTACCGCCACCAGCGGCTGCTCGATCTGCTGGTAGATGTCCGCGAGTGCCGGCAGCTGCTGCAGCCGCGGCCACAGCACGCGGTGCAGGCGCAGCGTGACATCGGCATCTTCAGCCGCGTATTCCGCGGCTTTCTCGACGCTGACCTGGTTGAAGCTGATCTGCTTGGCGCCCTTGCCGGCGACGTCCTCGAAATGAATGGTGCGCATGCCCAGCAGGTGCGCCGCCATCGAATCCATGTCGTGGCGCGTCGCGGTGCTGTTGAGCACGTACGACTCGAGCATGGTGTCGTGGCGCTGGCCCCGCAGCTGCACGCCATAATTCTGCAGCACGTGGATGTCGAACTTCAGGTGCTGGCCAACCTTGCCGTGGTTCGGATCCTCGAGCATCGGGCGCAGCGCCTCGAGCACGCGGGCGCGATCGAGCTGCTCCGGCGCACCGGCGTAGTCGTGTCCGAGCGGCACGTAGGCCGCGTGACCGGGCTCGATGCAGAACGAGACGCCGACGATCTCGGTCCTCATGTAGTCAACACTTGAGGTCTCGGTATCGAACGCAAACAGGTCAGCCGCTCGCAGTGCCTCGATCCAGCGCGACAGCGTGTCCCAGTCCATCACGGTCTCATAGCGCCGCGGCAAACCGGCCAGTGCCGCCGCCGCCGGATCGGACGGTGGCGGCAGTGCGCTGTCGGCGGCATCGGTCGCCGCGGCCGGCGGCGCCGCGCCAGCCGCCGCCCTAACCGCCGCTCCAGCCGCCGCCCCAGCCGCCGCGATGTCGGGTGCAGCCGGCGATGACCGCAACGCCAGCGCCGGCGGCGTCGCCGCGGCCGCAGTGCCCGCAGCCGTCGTGGTGCCCGCAGCTGCCGTGGTGCCCGCAGCTGCCGCACTGCCGGCTTCCAGTTGCGCCAGCAACGAGCGCAGCTCGAGCCTGCGATACAGCGCCCGCAGCCGCGCGCTGTCGGCCGCGCGCCGGACCAGTCCGGCCTCATCGAGCGGCAGCTGCAGATCGCAGCTGATGGTCGCAAGTTTGCGCGACAGTGCCAGCGTCTCAAGCCCGGCACGCAGGTTGTCACCCACCTTGCCTTCGACTTCGGCGGCGTGAGCCAGCAGCCCATCGAGCGTGCCGTACTTGTTGAGCCACTTGGCGGCGGTCTTAGGTCCCACCTTATCGATTCCCGGAATGTTGTCGGAACTGTCGCCCACCAGCGCCAGGTAATCGATGATCTGTTCCGGATAGACGTCGAACTTGGCTTTGACGCCGGCACGATCGAGCACCGAGTTGCTCATGGTGTTCACCAGCGTGATGTGATCGTTCACCAGCTGTGCCATGTCCTTGTCGCCGGTGGAGATCACCACCTGCTGGCCGGCAGCGGCGGCGCGGCAGGCCAGCGTGCCGATGACGTCATCGGCCTCGACGCCCTCGATGCGCAGCAGCGGCAGGCCGAGTGCTTCCACTGCCTCGAGCAACGGCTCGATCTGGGCGCGCAGATCGTCCGGCATCGGAGTGCGATTGGCCTTGTAGGCGGCGAACAGATCATCGCGAAACGTACGGCCCGGCGCATCGAACACCACCGCGATGTGCGGCGGCTCGAACTCACGCAGGAACTTCAGCAGCATCGACAGCACGCCGTGTACCGCGCCGGTCGGCTGTCCGGCCGAATTGGCCAGCGGCGGCAGCGCATGAAAGGCGCGGTACAGATAGGACGAGCCGTCGATCAGTACCAGGTCAGGTCTTTTGGGTAGCGGCATAGGCGCGCACGATAAGCCAGCCGCGGCCGCCGCGCACGTCGCCCATGGGTCGCCCACGCGTGCCGGGCGTCGCCAGGGAAGCGGCATTATGTTTGCTGATGAGGCGCACTGGCTGCGATCGCGGCAGCGGCCGGTCAACGCTGCAGCCGCTGGCGCGCTCCTTGTCTGGTCATACGCAAGTTCGCGTCTCAACCCTGGTACTACCGTGTCGCTGGATTATTCACCGGCCATTGCCGCCAATCGTTTCGGCCTGGGCGCCAAGCCCGGCGATCTGGCTGCGATCGGCACCGATGCGCGGGACTGGCTCGACGCGCAACTGCACGGGCCGGCCCCGGCCGTGGCCGGCGTTGGGCTGCGCGATTCGGCTGCGATCCTGCGCGAGGCTGGCGAGGTGCGCCGGCAGCTGCAGGCGCAGCGGCGCGCCGCGAGCGCGGGCGGTGCAGTTCCGGCGAGCGCGTCCAACGGCGTGCCGGCGACTGCGTCCTCGCCGGGCGAGGTGCTGGCCCTGGTGATGCGCCTGCCGCAGCTGTACCGGCCGATCTACATCGGCGAAGTGCAGGCGCGGCTGCGCAACGCGGTCGCGACCGATCGACCCTGGGTCGAGCGGCTGGTGTACTTCTGGAGCAATCATTTCGCGGTCTCGATCGACAAGCTGGCGGTGCTTGGCATCGCAGGCACTCTCGAGCGCGAAGCGATCCGCCCGCACCTGCTCGGCAATTTTCGTGATCTGCTGCTGGCGGTCGAGCAGCACCCGGCGATGCTGCTGTATCTGGACAATCAGCGCTCGGTCGGACCCAACTCAAAGCTGGCGCAGCGCGCGGCGCGGCGCGATCGCACGCTCGGGCTGAATGAGAACCTGGCGCGCGAGATTCTCGAACTGCATACCCTGGGCGTCGATGCGGGCTACACGCAGGCGGATGTCACCAGTTTCGCCAAGGTGCTCACCGGCTGGTCGCTGGGCGGCGGCGAGGCTGCCGGTGGCATGCAGTCGGGCACCAACGGTGAGTTCCTGTTTCGACCGCTGCTGCACGAGCCTGGCACGCAGAGCGTGTTCCACCGCAGCTACGGACAGTCCGACCAGGCGCAGGGACGCGCGGCGCTGGCGGATCTGGCGCGCTCGAGCGCGACCGCGCGGCATATCGCCACCAAGCTGGCGCGGCATTTCATCGCCGATGATCCGCCGCCGGCCGCGGTGGCGCGCATCGCCGCCGCCTTCGAGCGCAGCGACGGCGATCTGCCGCAGGTGTACCGCGCGCTGCTGAGCAGCGGCGAGGCCTGGCAGGCGCCGCTGGCGAAATACAAGACGCCGCAGGATTACCTGTTGTCGATCTATCGCGGCCTGCAGTTGCCGGTGGCCGATGCACCGCGTTCGATCGCCGGCTTCGATCTGCTGGGACAGCGGCAGTTCGCGCCCGGCTCGCCGGCCGGATGGCCCGATCGCAGTGACGACTGGGACGGCGCCTCGGCGCTGATGAAGCGCATCGAATTCGCCGATACGGTGGCACAGCGGCTGGGCGGCACGCGCGCCGTGGCGGATCTTGGTCCGCAGCTGCTGGGTGCCAACTACAGCGACGCGACGCGCGCCAGCCTGGCGCACGCCGCCTCCGATGCGCAGGCGCTGACGCTGCTGCTGACCGCCCCGGAGTTTCTGCGGCGCTGACTGCGTCGCCCAAGGATGGCCCTATGAATCGCGATCACCCCACAGCGCTCAATCGACGCACTCTGCTGCAGCTCGGGCTGGCCACGGGCGCGGCGGCACTGACGACCCGCGTCAGCTTTGCCGCGCCGGCCGCGAGCGATGCGCGCCTGGTGTTCATCATCATGCGCGGCGCGCTCGATGGCCTGTCGGCGGTGCCCCCATACGCCGATCCGGACTACGCGCGGCTGCGCGGCGAACTTGCCATCGGCGCCCCGGGCGGCAGCGATGGCGCGCTGGCGCTGGATGGATATTTCGGCCTGAACCCAGGCCTTGCGTTCCTGCAGCAGGCCTACGTCGAGCGTGAGCTGGTAGTGCTGCCGGCCGTGGCCAGCGCCTATCGCGAGCGCTCGCACTTCGACGGCCAGGACGTGCTCGAGAGCGGCATGACGCAGCCGCATGCCAGCCAGACCGGCTGGCTCAATCGTGCGCTGGTGAATCTGCCGGCAACCGCGCGCGTCGGCCGGCAGGGCGGCGTGGCGCTGGCGCAGAACGTACCGCTGGTGCTGCGCGGACCGGCCGAGGTGGCTTCCTGGTCGCCCTCGGTGCTGCCGGACCTTGACGATGACACCATGCGCCGCATCAGCGAGCGCTATGCCAGCGATCCGTTGCTGTCGCGCCGACTGGCTGAGGCGCTCTCCACCGGCAGTGAGGTCGCGCAGGCGGCAGCGCCGGCGATGGCGAGTGATGCGGCAGCCGGCGCGTCGATGAGCACCGTGGCGCCGCTGAGCCCGGTGGTGCGCTCGACCGCCGGACGCTACACCGAGACGGTGCGCACCGCGGCCGGCTTTCTGCGCCGCGATGACGGCCCGACGATCGCGGTATTCGACACCACCGGCTGGGACATGCATTTCAACGAAGGCGGCGCGCAGGGGCAGCTGCGCACACGACTGAGTGTGCTGGATGAGAGCCTGCGGACGCTGAAGCAGACGCTGGCCGATGTCTGGCCGCGCACCGTGGTGCTGCTGGCGACCGAGTTTGGACGCACCGCCGCGGCCAACGGTACGCGCGGCACCGATCACGGCACCGCCAGCGCGGCGTTCCTGCTCGGCGGCGCGGTGGCCGGCGGCCGGGTGCTGGCGGATTGGCCGGGACTGTCGGCGCGCTCGTTGTACCAGCAGCGCGACCTGAAACCGACGCTGGATCTGCGCTCGGTGATGAAGAGCGTGCTGCACGATCACCTGCAGGTCGCCAGCCGTGCCCTCGAGACAGAGGTATTCCCCGATAGTCGTGCGGCCCCCTATATCGCCGGCCTGCTTCGTGGCAACACAGCATGAGCGGCTGCCACTTGTGTGACCTGGCGCACGGACACCGGTGTTCATGATCCAGTCAGCTACGGTCCGCGACAATCACGGCGAGATGCGCCATTGTTTTTTTTTCAAGGAGTGAAACACGTGAAATTGAACTACAGCAAATGGGTGGGGGCGGCGGGTCTACTGGCATTACTGGCGATGCCGTTCGCGGCCAATGCCGATCTGCCGGGCAGGCATCCGGCCTACCTGCATGCGTTGACCGATCTGCGCGCTGCGCGCTGGATGCTCGAGCATCGACCCGGCGATGCCGTGGTCAGCGGCCACGAGGATCTGGCGATCGCCGAGATCGACAAGACCATCGGTGAGATCAAGCGCGCGGCGATCGATGATGGCAAGGATATCCACGACCATCCGCCTGCCGATGTGGCACCGGATCGGCCCGGGCGTCTGCACAAGGCGCTGGAACTGCTGCACAAGGTGCACAACGACGTGGCGCGCGAAGAAGATGACCCGGCGACGCGCGGCCTGCGCAATCGCGCCATCGGCCATCTCGATGAGGCGATTCATGAGACCGAGAAGACCATCCGCGACGTCGAACACGGTCGTTGAGCGCATGGCCGTCGACGCACGGCCGATGCATGACTGATTGGATCACAGGGATTGGACCACAGGCGGCGAGCACCCGGAAACAACCGGGTGCCTGCCATGGAGAATGTTGATGCGCTATTGGACTGTTGCTCTGATGATGTCGGTACTCGCGGGCTGCGTCGCGCAGGTGCGTGTCGCGCCGCCGCCGCCACCACCGCCGGTCGTCTACCGGCCGCCACCGCCGCCGCCGCCACCGGCCTATCAGCCGCCGCCGCCGTCCGATGCGACGTATGAGGAGCAGGCCAGCGAGCCACCGCCACCGCTGCCGGATTACGATCAGCCGCCGGTGCCCGAAGAGGGCTACCTGTGGACGCCGGGCTACTGGGCCTGGGGACCCGGGGGCTACTACTGGGTGCCCGGCACCTGGGTACAGCCGCCGCAGGTCGGGGTGCTGTGGACACCCGGCTATTGGGGATTCGTCGGCGCGGTGTACGTGTTTCATGCCGGCTACTGGGGCCCGCACGTCGGCTTCTACGGTGGCGTGAATTACGGCTACGGTTACGGCGGCGTCGGCTACGTCGGCGGCCATTGGGCCGGCGGCGCATTTGCCTACAACCGTTCCGTCACCAACATCAACGTGACCGTGGTGCACAACACCTATAACGAGACGGTGGTCAATAACGTCACGGTGAACAAGGTCAGCTACAACGGTGGCGCCGGTGGCACCGCGGCGGTACCGACGCCACAGGAACGGCAGGCCGCGCAGGAGCCGCACGTCGCGCCGACGCCGCTGCAGCGCCAGCACGTGCAGGAGGCGGCGAAGAATCCGGCATTGTTCGCCAAGGCCAACCAGGGCAAGCCGCCGATCGCTGCCACGCCTAAGCCGGCTGTGTTCAACGCACCCGGAGTGGTTGGTGCGCACGGCGCGACCGCGGCCCCGCCGCATCCGGCGCTGGAGAATCACCCCGCCGGCGGTCCTGCTCCGGGGGCTGGTCCGTCAAAGCCGGTAGCAGGCCAGCCGACACCCGGGCAGCCGGGTGCGCCACGCGCACTGACGCCGCCGCCCGCGGCGCATGCGCCGGTGGCCAACGCGAAGGCGCCGACCCCGCCGCCACCACCGCCGCCGAAGCCGAAGAACAAGCCGAAGCCGAAGGCGCCGCCGAAGGAGAACAAGGAAGGCGAGCACAGGGAGTAGTCCTGCTCACGCGCCGCAACGCCCTGGGGAGCGTCGGCCTGGTGCTGGCCGACGCGCTGCTGGGCGGCTGCGGCGGCAGCTCTGCGGACGGCGCGGCATCGATGGCCGCGCCGCTTTCCAATCCGCAGCCGCTGCCTGCCGGTGCGCTGACTGCGGCCAGTGTCAGCGTAGCGGCGAGCGCAGTCGGCAGCATCGGTGCCGGCTTCGCCGGACTGAGTTACGAGAAGAACTCGATGGCGCTGCCGCGGTTCATACCCGGCAATGCCGCGCTGATCGCGATGTTCAGGCAGCTCGGACCCAGCCTGCTGCGCATCGGCGGCAATTCGGTCGACACCACGCAATGGGCGCCGAGCGGCGCCGGGCAAACCAGCGGCGAGGTCGCCCCATCGGATATCGATGCGCTGGCTGGATTTCTGCAGGCGAGCGGCTGGAGGGTGCTCTACGGTGTGAATCTTGCGACCTCCACGCCGGCCGCCGCCGCGGCGGAGGTGGCCTATGCGGCGCAGTCGCTCGGTGCCAGCCTGTATGGGATCGAGATCGGCAACGAGCCGGATCTATATGGCGGCAAGTACTTCAGCAGCTGGAGCCTGGCGGACTTCGAGCAGCTGTGGGGCCAGTTTCGCGCTGCGATTCTGCAGGCTGCGCCGGACGTGCAGCTCACCGGACCGGCAGACGCGGGCAACATCGGTACCTGGACCGTGCCGTTCGCCGAGCAGGTCGGCAGCGGCGAGATCACGCTGCTGACGCAGCACTTCTATAGAGGCAACGGTCAGAGCGCATCGTCGACCGTGGCGGAACTGGTCAGTGCCGATCCCAACCTGGTCGCTGATCTTGTGACGCTGAAGGCGGCAGCCGCGGCGATTGGCATTCCATTTCGCATCGCCGAGACCAATTCGTTCTACAACGGCGGTGCCAATGGTGTCAGCGACAGCTATGCGTCCGCGCTCTGGGTCATCGATCACCTGTTCACGATTGCGCTGGGCGGCGGCATCGGCGCCAATCTGCATGGCGGCGGCGATGGCGACGGCTATACCCCGATTGCCGACAGCGCCGGTGTCGTCGTCGCAGCGCGGCCGGAATACTACGGCGTGCTGCTGACGGTGCTGGCCGGGCAGGGCAGCCTGCTGGACACCACGGTGGCGGCCGGCGCGCTCAACGTTACGGCCTACGCGATCCGCCCGGTGGCGGGCGGGCTGAACCTCGTCGTGGTGAACAAGGACAGCACGCAGAACCTGCAGTTGAGCGTGACCAGCGGACTTACGGTGAACACGGCCGAGCTGCTGCTGCTGACCGGGCCGGCGCTCGATGCCACCAGCGGCACGCAGATCCAGGGTGCAACCGTCACCGCGGACGGCGGCTTTGCACCTGCGGCGCCCTACACGCCGACAATCGCGGGCGGGGTGGTGAGCTGCTATGTGCCGGCAGCCAGCGCGGCGTTGATCCGGATCAACTGATGGGGCTCGCGCGGCCGCGTGTGGCGCGCATCGAGCGTCCTGCTAGGCGTACTTGAACAGGGCCATGAACCCGAAATCCATGTGAAGCTGCTGATGACAATGGAACAGCGTCAGACCGGGGTTGTCAGCGACAAAGTCAACCGCGAGCTCCTGGAATCCTGCGAGCATCACTACATCCTTGACCACTCCTGCCGTGGGCCTGCCGTGCACCTGTGTCAGTTCAAAACTGTGGCGATGCAGATGCAATGGGTGGATATCATCGCTCGCATTGCGGAACTTGAGTCGGTAGCGCCGCCCGGCCTGCAGCGTATACATGGGACGCATGGTCTGCATGGAGAAGGCCTCACCATTGAGCGTCCATTGGTTAAACCCGGCGAGTGCCGCGTTGTTCTTGACGATCAGCAATTCGATCGTCTCATCGACTGGCGCCAGGTTCGATGCTGCGCGGCCAAAGATCGAATAGTCCCACAGGTACTTCTTCGGCTTCTCCCACTTGGGCTTGCCGCTCTGTCCGGCATATTCGACGACGATGCCCATGCCACGACCACGATCGTCGTCATCAAGATCACCGAGAACCCAGACTCCCGGATGCCGCATCTCGACGAGCGCAGATATCCGCTCAGCGGTACCGAGCCATAGCACCGGCACATCGGCAGGTGTGGGGACCGGGTTACCGTCGAGGGCAACGATGCGAAAAGTGTGGCCGGGCAACGCCAGGCTTCGAATTTCGCTGGCACTGGCGTTGAGCACATGAAACAGAACGCGCTCACCGCTCTTCACTCGCACCGGCTCACCGTGCCCGAGTTTCTTGCCATTGATGCAAAAAGACTTGTATTCGACCTCGAATCCCTTTTGTCCCAGGCCGTGCTCGTTCCTTTCATCGGCCTGTTTACCGATTTTCTTCAGGCCCCCACTGGCCGCGCCGCTGAGGAAATCCATGTCCATATCCCCGCCACGACTGAAAGACGGCTCAAACTCCTTGAGTATCAGGAACACTTCCCGGTCATAGGCGCCCGGATTGAATTTAGGCTCGATGTAGACCGGCGCGGCCTGACCTGCATAGGTGCCGCGGCTCAGTTCGGAGCCCGCAATCACGTGCGTGTGGAGAAACCGGAAGCCGGCGGGCTTCGGCACGAAGCTGACGCGCCGCATACCGTGCGGCGGAATTGCCGGTGTGCCTTCTTCGATGGCGCCATCGACGTCGCTTGGAATCATCTGGCCGTGCCAATGCGCCACTTCGGGAATGTCGGTGTCGTTGTGAATGTCGATGATGACCCGCTTGCCTTCCGTGAAGCGCAGCAGCGGTCCGGGAAACTGCTGGTTATAAAGAGTGGTAGTCACTGGACGGCCGGCCCCAAGGTCGATTTGACCTTCGGCAATCCGAAGGCTGTAGTCAGCCGCTGCCGGTGGTGCGCCTTGGGCAACACTGCGGGCGCACGGATCCAGCGCCGCGACGGCGGCCACGCTGCCAAATTTCAGGAAATCCCGGCGGTCAAACAGCGTTGATCGTGACATGCGGGCACTCCAAAGCGTTTGTCACCAAGCCCTCGACCGGTCATTGCGTTGCCGCAGGTAAATCCCTGTGGCGGCGGCGTGACTCCATCAGACCAAAGAGGTAAAGTAACACCATGCAGCAGCGAGTATTACTTTAATGGCAACCAACGTAACCAGTAAAGGACAAGTGACCGTCCCCAAACGTGTGCGCGATTATCTGGGCCTGAAGCCCGGTGCTGCCGTGACCTTCGAGCGCCTGCCTGGCGGGGAAGTGGTGCTGCGGGCAGTAAAGCGGCGCACCAAACCGCGCCAAAGTGCATTCGGCCGGCTTCGCGGTCGTGCCACTGTGAAGATGAAGACCGAACAGATCCTGGCGTTGACACGCAGCGGCTAACGCCGTGATTCTGGTCGACACCAATGTCCTGCTGGACGTGGTGGAAGACGATCCGCAATGGGCGGCATGGTCGCAACAGCAGCTCGAAACCGCCGCACTCAACGATCGGCTGGTAATAAATGCCGTTATCTATTCCGAACTGTCGATGGCGTTCGCGCGCATCGAGCAACTGGAGGCGGTGGTAAGCGAAGCCGCCGTCACACTTGAGGACATTCCACGCGAGGCGCTGTTCCTGGCAGGCAAGGTGTTTCTCGCTTATCGCCGGAGGCAAGGAAGCAAACAGCGCGTGCTGCCGGATTTTTATATTGGCGCGCACGCGGCCGTGAAAGGCTATTCGATCCTGACCCGGGATAGCGCGCGCTACCGCAGCTATTTTCCGACCGTGCGACTCATCTCGCCGGCAGGGGATTAGAGGTCAGGACGACGCCGGCGCCGTTGATTGTGGCGGCGGCGAGCCTGCCGGCGGCGTCTGTGGCGAAGCCGGCGTTGGCGGCGTGCCTGATGGGGTGCCTGATGGGGTGCCTGATGGGGTGCCTGATGGGGTGCCTGATGGGGTGCCTGATGGGGTGCCTGAT
>Ga0181537_10005017_pt1 | contig 10799 bp, 11 predicted proteins | sample PEATcosm2014_Bin_39_FD_119765 | JGI IMG/M metagenome (GOLD analysis project Ga0181537, IMG submission 119765) | Peatland microbial communities from MTU Mesocosm Facility, Houghton, MI, USA - PEATcosm2014_Bin23_10_metaG | ecosystem: Environmental > Terrestrial > Soil > Wetlands > Peat | place... | reverse complement strand
GCCGTGCTCTTTCGGAGTGATCGGATACGGCGAAGACTCGGGCACGCGCTGCACGACTTGCACATTCGCCACGTCGAGCTCGTAGCCGCCGTGGGCGCGTTTGTCGGCGCGCACTTTCCCCTCGACGATCACGCTCGACTCCTGAGTCAGCGTCTTGATCGCGTCGAACACCTCCGGCGGGACCGCGTTCTTGGGCACAACCCCTTGGATAATTCCCGAGCCATCGCGAAACTGCGGAAACAGTAACTTCCCGCTTTCGCGCAGGTTGTAGAGCCAGCCGCGGATGGTGACGGACTGGCCCTCATGCTTGCCGATTTCTGCAATCGTAGTGACAGGCGATGACATAAGTTAGAACTTCATTTACCGCCGAGCACGCCGAGAGCGCAGAGAAAAACCAACTTTCTATTCTTTTGTTCCTCTGCGATCTCGGCGATCGCGGCGGTAAAAAAATCTTTTCACGCCGTTTCCAGCTTTTCGAACGTCTCTGCCAGCTTCTCCAGCGGATTCACTTTCTCATCTTCCGCCAGTTCCAGCAGCAGCGGCGGGGTTTGCGGGGCGGAGCGCAGCAACTCCATGGCTTCTTTCCAGTCGACAGTTCCCTGCCCCGGCCACAAGTGCGAGTCTTTCAGCTTGTCGTTGTCGTGAACGTGGGTCGAGCAAATATGGCTGCGCAAAATTTCAAAGGCTTCGCGGACGGAACCCGCCATGTGTGCGTGCCCTACATCGAAGCACACGCCGACATCATCGAAGTGCGCGCCGTGAATCATTTCCACGAGACGGTCCGGGGTCGAGAGTTCGTTGGGGATATTTTCCAGCAGGATGCGCACGCCCAGCGGCTTGGCGAAGGCGCGCAGGTGTTCGATGGAGGTCATCGCCGCCTCGAACTTCTTCTCGCTGAAATCTTCGTTGGGCGAGCCCAGATGCTGCACCAGAAAACGAAATGGAATCTGCTCGGCAATTTCGAGCGCGCGCTTGATTTCGTCCATGGCCTCGATTCGCCCGGCGCGGTCGGTGGAGGCAATATTCACCGGCGGAGCGCCGGCCCGGCCCCACTCGTAATCGGCGTACAAAGGCGAGTGCACCGAGTGCAGCGGAATCCCGCTGCCCTGAAACCATTCGGCTATCTCCTTCACGTGCTGCTTGCGGTTGGCGTAGTCGACATGCTGCCGCGCGGCAAAAATCTCGATCGCCTGCACGCCGCTGCGAGCCAGCCCATCCAGAATGCCCGGATGCAGCCGCTCTTTCACGAACAGATAAGTGGAAACCGCTCTCAGCATGCGCGTCCCTTAACAGAAATTGTCGATTGATGATTGTTGATTGAAACTCAAAAGCCCCCGCAACTTGATTTTCAATCAGCAATCAGCAATCAAAAAATCAGCAATGGTCTTCTAGTATCCCACTGCCTTGCCGCTGCCGCGTCCGTCGCTGGCGCCCAGGCGCGCGCCGGTTTTGGCGTCGACCGCGATGCACTCCCCGTCGCTCCAGTAGGGCGATACATCCGTTCCGTAGTGCAGCCCGATTTCGACGTTATATCCCATTTTTCGCAGCAGGTTCACCGTATCCGGCGAAAACCATTTTTCCACGTTCAACACGTCGGGCATCCATTGATGATGAAAGCGGGGCGCGTTCACCGCTTCCTGAATGTTCATGCCGTAGTCCACCACTCCTATTAGAACATTCGCAACCGTCGTGATGATCTTGGAACTGCCTGGAGAACCCAGTACCATCACCGTCTTGCCGTCGCGCACCACAATGGTCGGAGTCATTGACGACAACGGGCGCTTGTCCGGTCCAATGGCGTTGGCCGGGCCCTGGATCAGGCCGTCGGAATTCGGCACGCCCGGCTTGGACGAAAAATCATCCATCTCATCGTTCAGCAGGAAGCCCAGGCCGTCGGCGGTCACGCGCGATCCGAACCAGTCATTGATAGTGGTCGTGACTGCTACCGCGTTACCCTCCGCATCCATCACCGAGTAATGCGTCGTGTGGTTGGACTCGTGCGGCGCGGCGGCCGGAGGGTGCGTGGCGGCATACTGCTCGAGTTCGTTGAACACCGCCGGCCGCTTCAGGTCTTTACTGGGCGTAGCCAGCTCCGGGTTGATTGTCTGCTGCCAGGCCGCTGCGTATTTCTTGTCGATGAGCTGCGCCACGGGAATTTTCGCGAAGTCGGGGTCGCCCGTGAATTCGGCGCGATCGAAGAACGCCCGCCGGAAGGCTTCCGTGGCGTAATGAATCGACTGCGCCGAGCGGTCGCCCATCCGAGCGAGATCGTAGCCTTCCAGAATATTAAGCGATTCGATCAGCACGGTTCCACCCGAGGAGGGCGGCGGCGCGCTGATAATCTCATAACCCCGGTACGTGCCGCGCACCGGCTCGCGCTCTTTCACTTCGTAACGCGCCAGATCGTCGGCGGTGATCAGGCCGCCGCCTTTCTGCATGGCCGCCGCCAGTTCCCTTGCCAGCGAACCGTGATAAAAATCGTCCGGCTTTTCGGCAATCCGCTCCAGAGTCCGCGCCAGGTCGGGCTGGCGGAAAATCTCTCCCGGCTTGTAGTAATCGCCATTGCGCTGAAACACGCGCCGCGACTCGGGAAATTTGCCTAGATAGGAATCAAGCTGAAAGTCGCGCGCTTCACTCCAACTCAGCGCGTAGCCTTCGCGCGCCAGCCGGATCGCCGGCGCCATCACCTGTTTAAGCGTCAGCTTGCCGAACTTCTGTTCAGCGTAAACCATGCCCGCGACCGAACCCGGCACGCCAATCGACTTGTAGCCGATTTCGCTGGAGTCCTCGATTACGTCGCCCTGCGCGTCGAGATACATGTCGCGAGTCGCTGCGGCGGGAGCCTTTTCGCGGTAGTCGAGGAAGTGCGTCTGGCCATCAGCCATGCGGATGAGCATGAACCCGCCGCCCCCAATATTTCCCGCTGGCGAGTGCACCACGGCCAGCGCGAATCCAGTGGCGACCGCGGCATCAATGGCGTTGCCGCCGGCCTGCATCATCTCCACTCCGGCGCGCGACGCCAGTCCATGCGCGCTCACCACGATGGCGTGTTGCGCAGGTTCCGGCCGAGTCGAGGCGAACCCAGGCGGCGCGGCACAGATCGCAAACGCCGCCACCAGCAGCAAAATCAATGATTTGTGCGGAGATCGCATGCGGGTCGAATACATTCGCGGGTCAGATGAACTCTGAGGCTAGCCGACGGCGGCAAGCAGAGTCAAATCGAAGGCGCAGCCTTTTCAGCGTTTCCTGGCGCGCGCCCGCGGCTTGGGCAGGGTCGTTTTCCCTTCGGTCTTCTTTGTCTTCCGACGGGGCGATCGAGAGGCCTTTTTCGGCGCCTTTGCCGCCACCATTTCATAGGATTGCCGGAGCAGGTCTTTCAACTCGTCGTTGCGCAGCGCGTCCAACTGGTCGAGCAGGACCCAGTTGTACCGCCCTACGTAGGGTGACGGCTGAATATGCGGGCGTTCAATCAGCTCGGCAAAGGTTTCCGGCGTGCACTTGAAGGTGAGGCGCACTTGGTCCAGTCCCAGCACGGCGAACATTTTCGTCCTGACTTTGAAGCACAGGGCGTCGCCCCACTGCAACTTTTCCGTAGCTTCGGGAAACGACAGGCAGTACGCGCGAACAGAATCCACGTTCATCCTAAGTCTCTTTCTGCAACCCGCAACGAAACTACTTTCTCACAGATCGAGCTTCACAGCGCATTCCGCTTACCTCGTACCGCCGGATGCGGTCAGCGATCCGCCCACTGAAGCAGCCGTTCTTTCACTGCCGGCCACTCCGCCGCGACGATCGAATAGCGTACCGAGTCGCGCGGGATGAAGTCGGCGGCCATGCGATGGGCACGGAGAATTCCTTCGAATTGTCCACCGATGCGTTCGAGCGCGGCGCGCGAGCGCTGGTTGCGAGCGTCCGTGTGAAAGCACACCCGCAGTACCCGCCACGTCTCGAAGGCATGGGTGAGCATCAGCAGTTTAGCCTCGGTGTTGGCCGCGGTACGGATGGCTGAACGGGTCAGCCAGGTGTAGCCAATTTCGCAGGCGTCCGGATCGCCACGTGCGTGCAGGGGATGGCCCTGCGGCCACGCCCATCGCTCAAGATTCCAGAAGCGTGTCGAGCCGATCACGACGTCGTCACTCACGCGCACGGTCGCAAACGGAATCGCAGTGCCGGCGTCTCTCCAGGCCAGAGCCGTCTCCACGTAGGCCGTGGCCGCAGCCTTACCTCGCGGGACTGGACTCCACTGGTAGAGCAAAGCATCGTCCCCGGCAGCGGCCACCAGCCCATCGACGTGGCGATGCTGCAGCGGTTCCAGGCGAATATGCTTACCCTCCAGCGCCAGCCCTTGAATACTCATCAGTCCAATATGCAATGAGATTGCGTGGGTTCGCAATCTCCAACCCGCATCTCGGACTCTCACCCCCAACCTTGTGCCTCCAGCATCAAGCAACTGACAGGTGTTTAATCACCGTCGCCTTGCTGTAGGCCACGCGAAAGCCCAGGCGCTCGGCATTGCGCTGCGAGGTTGAGCCGCCGTTCGTGACTACCGCGGCGTATTCACACCCGGCCTCAGCCGCTGCCGCGATGCGGGCCCGCAGCAGGGCCGTCTGCAGCCCGCGTCCGCGAAACTCGGCGAGCGTGCCTGCGCCGCACAGCACAAACACTCGATGCTCGGGAATGACCAGCCCCGTGCCGCAGGCCACCAGTTTTCCCTCCATGCTGGCTACGAAGGCGAGCGCGCCCTCCATCTGGTAGAAGGGCGCGATCAGGCCACCGAAAGCTTCCGGCGCTCCGTCAGGGAAAAAAGCCTTCTCCACGATCGAGCCCACAACGTCGGCCTCTTCCAGCCGACTGCGGCGAATCTCACATCCCGCCGGCGGCGGAGGAAGTTTTTCTCCCGCATCCAGTCTGCGATACAAGACGTTATTCAGCTCCGCAATCGCATACCCGCGCGCTTTGAACAACTCGAACACGGCGGGTTCGTGCAGGGAACATAAATCCACTTGCGCGGGCGCGTGGTGGGCCCCGTAAAAAGCTTCCACGCGATCGAGATCCTCTGCGGTGAATGGACGATCGAGGCCCACCCCGGTTGCCCGTCCGATGGGCGAACCCAGCCCCGCGAAAATCATGTGGCCGCCGCAAATCTCTTCCTCCGCCGCGCCGATCGCGGGCCGTGTCTTCTGAAACGTCCGCGCATATAGAACCTGCGGCATCTCCTCGCACGACTCCAGCCGGCGAGCCAATGCCTTATCCACGAATTGCATGGGAATGTCCTTTCTGATTTTGGGAACGCCTGGGTTGAGACGATCAGGCAGAAGCGCGGCGCACACTTCCGCGCGCGTTTTGCTCGACGTTGGAGCCAGCGGAATTAAAGGACGGCAGTCATAGGCAAGACGACAGACTATCGAGGAACCGTGCAGTTTTCAAGGCGCAGCGAAGCCAGGTCGCGAAGCGCTTAACTGAGAGCTGACAGCTTTTTCCTCATACCTGCTGCCGCGCTTCGCCCAGCGCCACGCTCACATCCATCTTTTTCTTGTTGCGGTAGATGGTGATCTTCACCGTGTCGCCGGCGCGGTGGTTGTTCATCATCTGCGAGAGATCCTGCTCGTCTTCCACCTTTTGGTCGTCGATGGCCACGATCAAGTCACCGCCCAGCATGATGGCCGTGTTGCCCAGGTAGGCCCGCTCTGTACCAGCGCGCAACCCGGCCAGATCGGCCGAACCGCCGGGCGTGACCTGGATGATCAGCAAGCCGTAATCAACCGGCAAACCGATTTCATCGGCCAGCTCAGGACTGATGGGAATCGTGCGGACGCCCAGCGCCGGACGCCGCACCCGGCCCAGCGTCATCAGATCGTTCAGCACAGCCTTCGCCGTGTTGATGGGGATGGCGAAGCCGATGCCTGCGCTCTGGTTCGCGTTCGAAAGAATCATCGTGTTGATGCCGATGACTTCACCGTGCCAGTTCATCAGCGGGCCGCCGGAATTGCCCGGATTGATGGCCGCATCGGTCTGAATGGCTTCATCAATGGTCGCGCCGTTCGGCTCGCGCACTGGGCGAATGGAACTCACAATGCCGCGGGTCATCGTCCCCGCCAGGCCAAACGGATTGCCAATGGCGTACACCTTCTGCCCGACTTGCAAATTCTTCGAATCGCCCAGCACCGCCGGAACCAGGTCGGGAGCTTTGATCTGAATCACCGCCAAATCGTGCGGCGGGTCGGTGCCCACGACCGTCGCTTTGTACTTCTTGCGATTGTGCATGGTCACTTCCACCTGCCGCGCCTCGGCGATGACGTGATAGTTGGTCAGGATGTGCCCGTCTTTGTCGATCACAAATCCTGAGCCCTGGCCCTCCTGCGGCACCAGACCATAGAAAAAATCAAATGTCATGGCGCGCGAAGTGACGTTCACCACCGACGGAATATTTTTCTTGTAGACGGAGATGTTGTTCTGTTCTTCGCTGTCGAGCGATTCGTTGGGCGCGGCTTCGGTGATCTCAGCTTGAGCGGGATGGCTCAGCCAGTTCGCGGGATGCAATCCGCCCGCCTGCGAGTTCGAGCGCCAGGTCGTGAAGTAGAAAAATCCGCCGGCTATGGCCAGCGTGAGGATCAAAGGCCGTATGAATTTCATAAATCAAACCATCTTGGGCTGCATGTTCAGATTATAAATGCCGCTTGTCGTTCTGAGCTAAGCGAACGGATGACAGCGTGACGAGGCAGCTTTCAGCTCCCAGCCATCAGCTCCAGCGCGTTGTCATCCTGAGCGGCGTATTTGCCGCGAAGGATCTATGCAACTTGCTGGCAGCATCGGCGCTGCCAGACTACATAGATCCTTCGCTTCGCTCAGGATGACAACCTACATTATTAGGTTCAGGATTTTTTCGCTTCGGCTTGCAGCTCTTGCCAGACCTGACGCACCTGCTCGCGGGTGTGCTCGAGCGAGCCAGAGTTGTCGATGACCCAGTCGGCGGCCTTGATTTTTTCTTCGTCAGGAAGTTGGGCGGCCATGCGACGCACCACTTCCTTGCGCGCGTCCTCCAGATCAATCTTCTGGCGCGCGGCGAAGCGGGCCACGCGTTGCTCGGCGCTGCAGGTCACCATGATCAGCCGGTCAAAGTGGTCCGCGGCGCCGGCTTCGAGAATCAAGGCCGCTTCCACGATCGCGACCGCATGGGGATCTTGCCGGCCCATGTCGGCCATCCAATCATCCTGGCTGCGAATCACCACGGGATGCACGATGCGGTTCAGTTCGGCGATGCGCGAGGCCCGCTGGCCCTCGTTCCCGGCTTCGGCGCCGGTCGCCGGGCCGAATGCAACTTCGGCCAGTTTGGCCCGGTTGACGCTGAGGTCAGGATTGAGAATCTCGCGCCCGAAGTGGCGCACCACTTCGTTATAGACTGCCTCCCCCGGCTGCATGAGCGAATGCGCAATCCGGTCGGCCTGCACCAGATGTGCACCCAGCCCAACCAGCATCTCTCCCACCGCCGATTTGCCGGAGGCAATGCCCCCGGTGAGGCCAACTTTCAGCATGAGGCTCCAGGAAAAATGCGAACTCACCGCCGAGATCGCAGAGGACGCCGAGCCAGACCTATTCTTCTCGTTGTTTCTCTGCGTTCTCCGCGAGCTCGGCGGTAAATCGATTTTTCACGAGCGCGACAGTTCCGGCACGCGGCTTCCCCGCCGCAGCTTCGCCGCCTTCACCGTGTTGAACATCAGCATGGCAATCGTCAGCGGCCCCACGCCGCCGGGCACGGGCGTGAGCGCTCCGGCAATCTCGGCGACTTCGGGATGCACGTCGCCCATCAGCGTCGAGCCTTTCTTGCGGAAGCTTTCTTCCCTTTTCGCGTTGCCCGCAAAAAATCGCTGGAACTCCGCCGCATCGGTGACCGTATTCATCCCCACATCAATCACCGTCGCGCCCGGCTTGACGAAATCCCGCGTGATCATGCCCGCGCGGCCGATCGCCGCCACCAGAATGTCCGCGCGCCGGCATACACCCGGCAAATCGTGCGTTTTCGAGTGGCACACCGTCACCGTGGCGTTGGCATTGAGCAGCAGCATAGCGGCGGGCTTGCCTACAATGTCGCTGCGCCCCACCACCACGGCTTCACGGCCCGCGACCGCAATGCCGCTGCGCCTCAGAATCTCCATGACGCCACCCGGCGTGCACGGCACCAGCCCCGGCCGCTGCGTGGAAAGATAGCCCACGTTCATCGGATGGAACCCGTCCACGTCCTTGGCCGGATCCACTGCCATCAGCACCTTTTTCGCGTCCACGTGGGGCGGCAGCGGCAGTTGCACCAGAATCCCGTCCACATCATCACGCCGGTTGAGATCTTCGATCACCGCCAGTAGTTCGGCCGTCGTGGACGATTCCGGCGGGGTCAGCTTCTCGCTATAGACTCCCACTTCTTCACAGGCCTTGACCTTGCCGCGCACGTAAATCTCCGACGCCGGATTGTGCCCGACCAGCACCACCGCCAGTCCGGGCCGCACTCCCGCGGCGGCCATGGCTTTCACTTCCGTGGCCACTTCGCCGCGAATCTGCTGCGCGATCTTCGTTCCGTCAAGGATGGTGGCTGGCATGGGTTTGGGCTTCCGACGACAGACTTCCAGTTGCAATCTGAAATCTTACACCGCCGAGCACGCCGAGTGCGCCGAGCGACTTCTTCGTCTTTAACCTCGTAATGGGTTTCTCTGTGTACTCCGCGATCTCGGCGGTAGACTTCGGTTTTGTGTCTATTCTGTCTGCGGCCCATTTCGTGATGGTTGTCGTACAATTTCCACGTCATGCTTTCCACAGACTTACTCGAAATCCTGGTATGTCCCGCCTGCAAGCAGGCGCTCGAGTACCGCAAGACTCCCGAGAGCCTGAAGTGCACTCAGTGCCATCGGGTCTACGCCGTCAAAGACGACATCCCCATCATGCTGGTGGACGAAGCCACCCTCGAGACTTAGCCGTCGAAGCCTCGGGAAGGCGAGCAATCTCGCGGCATACTCCATCCGTTAACACAATATTCACATTCCCGTAATACGATGTGCGGATGCCACAGGAGCCTCTACACATCGAAGACGTCACCGGGACGCCTCAGGGCCAGCGTTTGCTGCGCCTGAGCGGCCCCATCCTGATCTCTAACTTCTTTCAGTTTCAATCCCTGATCCGCGGCAATACCTCGGGCGTCCTCATCCTCGACCTCGCCCAGGTCCCCTACATTGATTCGGCGGGCATCGGAGCCCTGGTCGGCGCGTACGTCAACCATCAGAAGGACGGCCGCAGCCTGGCCCTGGTCGCCGTCACCGACCGCGTCCGCAATGCCATGCAGGTCACCCACGTCGAGCAGTTCTTCCGCTTCTATGACTCCCTGGCCGCGGCCCAGGAGGCCCTCGCCAAACCCTGATCGCCGAAATGTGGGACCCAAAATGTGGGGCGAACATTCTTGTCCGCCGCCTTGTCCGCCGCTCTTGCTTTTGCCGTTGCGGTTGCCTTTGACTCCGCCTCGCAACTCGATTTCCCACAAGACGCTCCCCCGCCGTTCTTTGTTGGAACCTGTCTAGAACCGACACATTGTGTCAGTTTTGAGATTACCGCCTGGGTACCAAGGAAACTTCGCCGCCGCCGACCCGCCTGGCAGGATTCCCGCAACTTTCAATATTCACAGGGGTTATAGCAATCTAATTGGACTTAGTGACCGTAATAGGAATAGCAGGGCAGTCCGGCAGCAGAATTGCATGCAACTATCACAGCTGCCGATGAGTCTAATACGGCACAGTCGTAATAGGTCGGAGTCGGAGGTGATGACGGCCATGGCAAACGAGAGAAGCAGCGACGACAGATCGAACGAGAAAGCGATGACCGCGACTAATACAGATAAAGACAGGTTTACACTGACCGAGCTGGCAGCTCTTCGAAGCGATCTGCTGCAGGGCGGCATGATCGACTCCTACGAGGCCGCCGAACTGCTCCAGGTTTTTCTTATGGGCCGCGGCTATGGAGTGTCTCCCAAGGCAGCGCTCGATGCGGCTGGCCGAGTCGAAATGGCGGGCTGCGCCTTGCCCGTCCTGATGCACGAACTGGAAAACCTCGCGATGGTCATGTAACCGCCGCACGCGGCGCGGGCCGGTGAGCCCGCGGCGCAGACCAGCGGTTGCAACATCGTGGTTTTAACATCGTGATCTTTGACATCCTGGGTCCGCGGTCGAAATCCGACCGAACGACCCAGTTCCACAGCTGAAATAGCCGGGCCAACCAGCCCGGCTTTGTGGTCTCTGCGATTGTTTTTGCTACGCCGGACCCTGCTTCAACCACTCCTGCCCCGGTTTTCGCCTGTCCCAAATCGGAACCGATTCCGCTAAGGTTATTGCCCGGTATCGTTTCTGCTATATCTACCTTGCAGTCGCTCTTGGTAAAGTTGCTCTGTTCCCCCCAAAACTTTAGGAGCGACTCCATGAGGCATTTCCCATCACCAAGATTTTCCGGACTGGTTGCGCGGCTGCTCGCCGGCGCGCTATTTGCAACCATCGTAATTCCACTCGGCGCCCGCGCAGCGTCAGAACCCCACCCAGGACACGGCTTCGGTGCTACCTATGACGCGGCGCACGAAATCACTCTCAACGGCACCATCCGCGAAGTTGTCACCAAACACACCGTGGGCAGCCCCGCTGGCATGCATCTGATGGTCGCCGGTCCTGAAGGTCTGGTGGACGCTCACGTCGGACTTTTCCTCAGCAAGCAGACCAAAGCCGCCCTGGTCGCTGGTGCGACGATTCGCATCGTCGGGGCCAACGCCATTCTGCACG
>Ga0181537_10005016_pt1 | contig 10802 bp, 10 predicted proteins | sample PEATcosm2014_Bin_39_FD_119765 | JGI IMG/M metagenome (GOLD analysis project Ga0181537, IMG submission 119765) | Peatland microbial communities from MTU Mesocosm Facility, Houghton, MI, USA - PEATcosm2014_Bin23_10_metaG | ecosystem: Environmental > Terrestrial > Soil > Wetlands > Peat | place... | reverse complement strand
GGGTTGCCCCGCTAGCACCTCAAGCTAGTGCGTCTACCAATTCCGCCACGGCCGCATGTGGGGTGGACGCGCGTCAGAGCGACGTGCGACGGCGCCGATGTAACAGCTAGGCCCAGAGGGGACAAGGCCGGGCCGGACGGCCTAAACGGCGGAGCCGGCTCCCGCCGGGGTGCGCGGCAAAAGCTCCTTGACCTCGACGGCGATGCGGTTGCCGCTGACGATGACAGTGCCTTTAGCCACCGGCATATTATTGGCGAGGATGCGGACCTCGTCCTCTTCCGAAGCGTCGAGTTCGATGATGGCGCCGCGGCCAAGCCGAAGCACCTGGTGGATCGGCATGGAGCTCGTCCCCAAGACCACCGCTATATCGATCGAGACATTGTCCAGTGTCGGCAAAGGCGGCCCCCCTTATTGTTTGGCGTCGGAGGTTTTAAGTGCGGTATCGTTTCACCACGCTATGGTTACGAGGTGGTTAACACGCGCGGCGACCTGACCATCGGGCTTTTGTCCCCTGCCGGCGCGGCGCCGGTCGAATGGCGCGTGAGCGATCGGCCGGTGGCCTATGAAGAAGCGCTCGCGACCATGAATGCGCGGGCTGAAGCCATCGCGCGCGGCGAGGCGGCGGAGCTGGTTTGGCTGCTGGAGCACCCCGCCCTCTACACAGCTGGTACCTCGTCGCGGCCGCAGGAGTTGATCGAAGCGCGCTTCCCGGTCTACACGGCAGGCCGCGGCGGCCAATTCACCTATCATGGTCCCGGTCAGCGCGTCGGTTACGTCATGCTCGATCTTAGGCGCCGTGGCCCGGACGTGCGCCGCTTCGTCGCCACGATCGAGGAATGGATCATCCGCACCCTCGCCGACCTCAACGTGCGCGGCGAGCGCCGTGACGACCGGATCGGCGTGTGGGTACGGCGCCCCGACAAAGGCGATCTCTTTGAGGACAAGATTGCCGCCGTCGGCATTCGCGTACAGCGCTGGGTGACGCTGCACGGCTTTGCGCTCAATATCGAGCCGGACCTATCGCACTTTTCCGGGATCGTGCCGTGCGGCGTCGCCGACCGGCGCTACGGCGTGACAAGCCTCGCCGATCTCGGCCTTACGGTGTCGATGCCGGAAGTCGACATGATACTGCGCTCGCAATTCGCGCCGCTATTCGGCGCCGCGGCCGGCGCTCAAACAGTGCCGAGCACCGAAAACAATTCGTCGCGCCGGCGCAGCGCGACGTCATTGGGTCCGGCCTCGCGCTCATCGACGTGATCGACACGGGCGCCGGGCGGCCCGCTGTGGCAGAGCACGATCATGTCGGCGACAGTCTCCTCGACGCCGATGAATAGCGCCTCGACGCAGCCGTCACGACGATTGCGCACCCAGCCTTGCAGACCGCGCTCCAGCGCCGACAATTCGGTCCAGGCGCGAAAGCCGACACCCTGCACGCGGCCGTGGATGACGACGACGCTTGCGGTCACGCAAAATCTCCAAATTTGCGATGGCCCGCCCCCAGCGACTGCTTGGGCAGCCATTGCTCCAAAGAAGCAACATAATCTTGCGGGAGTTCCACTTCGCGCGCCGCTTTGACCACGATCTCCATGTAGCCGGGTTTCGGCCGCCCCAGCGGGCGCGGCCGGGCGATGTAGACCAGCGCCGGGTGAAGCCTGCCATTGCAATGAACCGGCATCGTCGCGGCGCGATAAAGTCCGCCGGCGATATTCTCCCACGCATCGAGCGTGACGCGATCACGCGCCGTGAGCCGCCAGAGCACGCCGTGGACCGTCTCGGCGCGCGCCGGCTCCACCGACGCATAGCCATCCGCGGTAATGATAAAGCGATAATTCACAAGTTGCGCGACGCCGACCGGCTCGGCCGCGGGCGCATGCTTGCGCATCAGCACGCGGTGCATGTTCGAGCCGTAGGCGAAATGCAGCATCACACCTCATCGACGCTCGGCCGCGTCGCCGCAAAGAGCGAAAGCAGAAGCGCGGCAATAATCGGCAAAAACGCCAATAGCGCCAAGATCGCGACCACGACCCAGGTCAGATCGTAAGCGCCGCCACCCGATAACGTCGTGTAGATCGCAATCAGGAGAATAAGACCGAGCGCGCTTGTGGCGTTAGCATCCAATCCTGCATTCGCCGATGTGTCGAAAAACGCCGCGCCTACAATGAGGAGCAGGATAACCGACAGGGCGTAGAGCAGGCTCACGCCGGCGGCTATGCCGGTTGCTCTACCGGCATCGCGCAGGCGCTTGGCGTGCAACGCAAACCAAATCCAGACCAGCACGCCTTGCGACGTGGCAAAAAGCCAAAGGCCGCCGCGCATCATGAAGTCGGGCCTGGTCAATAACTGCGATACCGCGCCCAACACATAAACGGTGATGGCGCCATAAATGAACGGCTGGGGCCGCAGCCGCCCGTTCGGCGAGAACAGCAAGCTGAATGCCTGCATTTTTGAGCCCCGGCGAGGACCGCATGATGCCAGATTCGGCGGCTAGGCGCAGTTCAAGCAAATTCCATGATCACAGCGTCGACCGCGACGCTGTCGCCCTTTTTGACACGGATCTTCTTGATGGTGCCGTCGCGTTCGGCGCGCAGAATGTTTTCCATCTTCATGGCTTCGACCACGGCGAGCGTCTCGCCGGCCTTCACCTCTTGGCCTTCGGCCACCGCGAGCGATACGACGAGGCCGGGCATCGGGCAGCGCACGGCCTTGCCGGTATCCGAAAGCTTCTTCAGCGGCATCAGCCGCGCATAGCGCGCCTCGCGCTCGGTATAGACGAAGGCTTTGACCTCGATGCCGTGATAGGCAAGTTCGAAGCCGTTTGGGATCGCTCGGACATGCATGGCAACCGGAGCGCCATCGATGGTACCGGCCCAAACCGGCGTGCCGGGAAGCCAGTTTGAGGACAGCACGTGCCTGGCGCCATCCTCGAAGGTCACGACGGTCGCTTTGCCGTCGTGCTCGACGTCGGCTTGAATTTCATTCGATCCGAGCCAAATCGCGCGGCGCCGCTCGCGCGTCAGCGTCGCGTTCAACTGGCCGGAAATTTTCCGTTTGCGCTCGCCGAGCACGTGATCAATCGCGGCGGCGACGGCGGCAATGGCCTGCGCCATGGCGCCGGTCGGCGGCACACGTTCAAAGCCCTTTGGAAACTCCTCGGCGATGAACGCCGTGGACAGCTTGCCAGCGCGCCAGCGCGGATGATCCATGATGGCGGCAAGGAATGGAATATTGTGGCGGATGCCCTCGATGGTGAAAGCATCGAGGGCTTCGGTTTGGGCCTCGATCGCCGCGATGCGCGTCTTGGCGTGCGTGACGAGCTTGGCGATCATCGGATCGTAATAGAGCGAAATCTCACCGCCTTCGGTTACTCCCGTATCGTTGCGCACGGTGACACCGTCACGCACGCCTTCGGCCGGCGGTCGATAGCGCACCAGCCGCCCGATCGACGGCGCGAAATTGCGGTATGGATCCTCGGCGTAGATGCGGCTCTCCACCGCCCAGCCGGAGAGCTTGATGTCGCTTTGCTTGAGAGCGAGCGGCTCGCCGGCCGCGACCCGGATCATTTGCTCGACAAGATCGATACCGGTCACCAGTTCCGTCACCGGATGCTCGACCTGAAGCCGGGTATTCATCTCGAGAAAGAAGAAGCTCTTATCCTGTCCGGCGACGAATTCCACGGTGCCGGCGCTGTCGTAACCGACCGCTTTTGCCAGCGCGACTGCCTGCTCGCCCATCTTCTTGCGGGTCGCCTCGTCAAGCAGCGGGCTCGGCGATTCCTCGAGGACCTTCTGGTTGCGGCGCTGGATCGAGCATTCGCGCTCACCGAGATAAATGACGTGGCCGTGCTTGTCACCTAACACCTGGATTTCGATGTGGCGCGGATCGGTAATGAATTTCTCGATAAAGACACGGTCATCGCCGAAGCTCGATTTCGCCTCGGAGCGGGCGCGCGCGAACCCGTCGGCTACTTCGTCGCGGCTGTGCGCGATGCGCATACCCTTGCCACCACCGCCGGCGGAAGCCTTTATCATGACCGGATACCCGATCTCGTCGGCGATCTTGGAGGCCTCTTTCTCATCCTCGATGACGCCGAGATGACCGGGCACGGTTGAGACTTTGGCGGCGGCGGCGGCCTTTTTGCTCTCGATCTTGTCCCCCATCGCGGCGATGGCTTTTGGGTTTGGCCCGATGAATACGATGCCGGCGGCGGCGAGTGCGGTCGGAAAAGCCGCGCGCTCGGACAGAAAGCCATAGCCCGGATGCACCGCCTCGGCGCCGCTCGTCTTGCAAGCGGCGACGATCTTCTCGATCACCAAGTAGCTTTGCGCGGCCGGCGGCGGCCCGATCAAAACCGCATCGTCAGCCATCTCGACATGGAGCGCGTCGCGGTCGGCCTCGGAATAGACCGCTACGGTTTCAATTCCCATCCGGCGCGCGGTCTTGATGATCCGGCAGGCGATCTCGCCACGATTGGCAATCAGGATTCGCTTGAACATGCAGATATTGAATCCCGCGAACCGGCCATTTGGCTTTGCGGCGCTGCCGCGAAAAAGTCAATGATGGCTATAGCACGCAACCGGCCAAGACCTCATTGTACCGCCCGTAAATCAATCCACATGAACCTTAGCCTTCTCGATAATCGCGCGATAGGTCGCCAGCTCGCGCTTAATGCGCGCGTCGAGCTCGGCCGGCGTCGATGGGATGGTGGAGACTCCGCCCGCGGCAAAGCGTGCCTTGACGTCAGGCATGTTGAGAATTTCGACGACCTCGGCATTGAGCTTGTCGATAACCGGTTGCGGCGTCGACTTTGGGGCGAGGAGAGCGGTCCAGTTGGATGCGTTAATGTCCCCGGCGCCCTCCTCGTGCATTGTCGGCCAGTCCGGATTGAGCGGCGAACGCTTTCCGGTGGTCACCGCCAAAACGCGAACGTGTCCGCTCGCGACGTGCGGGGCAACCGACGAACTCGCCAATATGCCAAGCGGAATGTCGCCCGCGACCAACGCCTGTGCCGCCGGCGCACCGCCTTTGTACGGCACGTGTACGAATTTGGTGCCGGTATTGAACGCCATCGATTCAAGAACGAGCTGGTTAATGCTGCCATAGCCGGGCGTACAGACACCAAGCACGTCCGGCTGGGCCTTTGCCGCGGCAATCACGTCGCCAACTTTGTTATAGACGCTGGCCGCGTTCGTCGCCAACACCATCGGCGCATCGCTCACCGCCGTGATCGGCGCGAAATCGCGATCGACGTCGTAAGGCGCATCCTTAAACAGCGCGGGGTTGATCGCGACGTCACCGGTAGTGACCATGACGAGCGTGTAGCCGTCGGGCGCCGCGCGTGCGGCGTCAGCGACTGCGATAAATCCGTTGCCGCCCGGTCTATTCTCGACGATCACCTGCTGATCCCAAGCATCGGTCAGCTTGGCACCGACAATACGAGCGGCAATATCCGCAATGCCGCCAGGCGCGTAGGGCACCAAAATGCGGATCGACCGCGTCGGATAATCCTCCGCGCGCAGCGTCCCCACGCTGAAACAAACCAGAGCAATCGCGAGCCCGAGGATGCGGAACATCGTGCTCACTTCAATGCCGCAGAAAGAGCGATGCCGCGAGGCCGGCCGCCAGGAGCGCGGCGATGCCCTGCCAAACCCGGATTGGCGAACGCTCATAGAGTGTCCGCGGCCCGACCCCAAGCTTTCGGCGCGTCGGTCCCGCTTCCATCTCCGCTGCAAATTCCGTCACTTCCCGGTAGCGCTGCCCCGGATCGTAGGCGATCGCCCGCGCCAGAGCTGCCCCCAGCCATGCCGGAAGATCGGGCCGCAACTCGGACAACGGCTTTGGCCGTTTCAGGCGCGGCTGGCTCGTCGCATCGATATTGCCATAAGGGTATTCGCCGCCGGAAAAGGCACGGTACATGGTAACGCCTAGCGCATAGATGTCGGTTTGCTCGTTTCCCGGTTCGCCGGAAAACATTTCTGGCGCCATGTAAGCGACGGTGCCGGGAATGTCCTCAGGCGGAAAATCTTCCATTCCCGGAACGCGCACCACGCCAAGATCGATCAGCTTGAGCGAACCCTCGGCCTCGAGGATGATATTGTCCGGCTTGATGTCGCGGTGAATGATGCCGGCGCGATGCAGGGCGGAGACGCCGCGGGCGAGCTTGATCGCGATGTTGCGCCCCTCCTCCAGACCCACCATCGGCGGGTGCCCCATCCGCGTCGACAACAACTCGCCCGGATAAAGCGGCATAACCGTATAAAGCGCTGACTGCCGTCCTGGCGGCAGCTCAATGGTGCGTCCGACCCAAGGACTGTGCACCCGCGCGCCAACCCAAGCCTCGCGGACAAATGCTGCGCGATACGTGGCCACGGACGCGACTTGCGGCTTGGGAAATTTCAACACCACCTGACCGCCCTCGATCTCGTCGGCCGCACCATAGAGTTTGGTGTAACGTCCGTCCGACACCAGCACTTTGAGGACGAACCCGTCGATGGTCTCGCCGTCGACCGGCACGGGGATCAGCGGTAATTGCGAAATCGCGCTCCCGATATCGGTCGAATCGGCGGTCGGCAGTTCAACAACATCGACCACCAAAGCGGTGCAATTATCCGTGCTGCCAGACGACAACGCCGCGGCAACCAGCGCGTGGGCGCATTCTTGCGATGCCGCGCCCTCGCGCAGGATATCGGCGATAGCGTCCGGTGACAGAAAGGCGTGGATGCCATCACTGCAGAGCAGGAAACGGTCGTGGAGCGCCAGCGGTTGGGTGGCGTAGTCGAGCCGCACCTCGGTCTCCACACCTAACGCGCGATTGAGGATATTCGAGCGGCCCGTACCGCCGCCTTCGCGCACATGATCGGTGGTGAGAACCGCGAGCCGGTCACCGCGAAGCCGGTAGGCGCGGGTATCGCCGACATGCAGGATATGAGCGACGCGCCCGCGCAGCACCAGCGCGGTGAAAGTGCAGCCCATTCCGCCCAGATTGTTGTCGCGCTTGGCTTGGGAATAGATCCAGCCGTTAAGCGAGTTGATGACGGTAGCCGCGGCGCGGCGCACCTCCATGGTCTCCGGGAGGTCGCAAAATCCATCCAGAAAGCCGCGCACTGCGGTCTCGGCCGCTACCCGGCCGCCCCTGGCACCTCCGATGCCGTCGGCGATCGCCGCGATGATGTCACGGCGGGGCTGCGGCAGCTCCAAACCGAATACGGCGCCGGCGAAATCCTCATTGCGTTCGCGAGGCCCGGTCTCAGACGCGAAGCCGACGCTCGCTTTAACTCCGGAAAGCCGCTCGGCCATCACGCATCAATTTGTCAGCTTGCAATCATCATAGAGGAAATTGCCGCCGGTCGCGGAAGCAAGCGTGACCGTAAGTTTTCCCGATTTACGATCGAGGGAGTAGTACCCACCGTACGGACCGTCCCGCCACGCAATCTCGGAATCGCTAATACGGGCCGGATTGGAATCCACGGTGCGCTGATCGTAGTCGATCTTGATCTGCCACCTCGTCCCGCTGCTCGGATTGGTGCAGATGACAGCGGTGGCGTCGCCATACGCCACTCTCGTGATGCCGGCAGCGGCAGTCGCTAGTGCAAGCAACCCGATCAGTACCGCCAATGGCCTAGCGCGAAGCATCGATCGCCCTCTTTTTCTGCCTAGTTTATGATCAATGTGCAGATTTTATAGTCATACCCACCCTCGACAAGACCGAACCGTTAGCAAAATGTGTCCGGCCAGTGGCCGACTAACTGGCATAGAATTTGCGAACGTTCAATCGCTCGCCCGTGTGCCGTCGGCGCACTGAGGGCACATTTATTGGGGGAAGGCACATGGCACTCGTACCGTCACCAAGTTGGCTAGATACTGGAGACAATGCCTGGCAGCTTGCGGCCGCGACTTTCGTCGGCTTTCAAAGCATTCCGGGACTGACTGTTCTTTATGGCGGCATCGTCAAAAAGAAATGGGCGATCAACTCGGCCTTCATGTCGATGTACGCATTCGCGTCCGTCCTGGTGGTTTGGGTTCTTTTCGACTACAACGCGGCGTTCGGGCCGCAATGGTTCTCGTTTATTGGTGTGCCAGGCTTGGCCACATCGGCCGCATTTACAACTGGCCAAGCGACGATCCCGGCCGCTGCGGCCGGCATGCCGCCCCTTGCCTTTCCGATGGCGACGCTAATCTTCTTCCAGTTCGTGTTCGCCGCCATTACCGTCATCATTCTTGCCGGCTCAGTGCTAGGTCGCATGAGCTTCACGGCGTGGATGTTCTTCTGCCCAATTTGGATGACCCTCGTTTACACGGTGGGTGCGTTCAGTCTCTGGGGCGGCGGCTGGCTCGCCGGTCTCGGTGTAGCGGACTTCTCCGGCGGCTACGTGATCCATCTTGCCGCCGCAAGCTCCGGCTTCACTGCGGCCTGGGTGATCGGTCCGCGGCTTCAAGCCGATCGCGACCATTTCCCGCCCAATAGCTTGCTGATGACATTGGTCGGCGCGGGAATTCTGTGGCTCGGCTGGAACGGCTTCAACGGCGGCGACCCGTACTTCGCCAACGCTGACGCCGGCGCAGCGGTGCTCAACACCAACACCGCAACCGCCGTGGCCCTCCTGGTTTGGACCCTGATGGACAAGTTGGCCTACGGCAAGCCGTCGGTCCTCGGCGCGGTCAACGGCATGATCGCCGGTCTCGTCGCCATCACGCCCGCCGCCGGTTATGTCGACGGCATCGGCGCGATCATCATCGGGGTCGTCGCCGGCATCATTCCGTGGCTCAGCATGAACAAATTCCAAAAGCTGAGCTTCATGGCGAAGGTGGACGATGTGCTGGGCGTCTTCTCGACCCACGGCGTGGCAGCCATCTGCGGCGGCCTGCTGACGGGCGTCCTCGCCAACCCTGCGATGCTGCAATATATCGGCACCGACAAGGATGCACCTGGCGTGAACGTAACGGGCTGGCTCTATGGCAACCCCACACAGCTTCTGCTCCAGGCGGAAGGTGCGGCGTTCATTATCGTGCTTAACGTCGTAGCGACCTACATCATCCTCAAGGTTATCTCGATCTTCGTCAGCCTGCGTATGGACGAAGCGACCTTGAAAGTCGGCGACGACGCGGTACACGGCGAGACCGCGTACGCGATCGGCGTGGAAGGCGAGTAATCGCTCTAGCCTAGGTGAAGCGGAGCCAAACTCCGCTTCACCCTAAAGTTTCTCTTGCGAGCACAGATGGCCGCTCGCAAGTCAGGGTCCGCGCTGCCACTCCTGCTGCGCGGCCTCTTTGGCGGCCCAACCCGGGCCGCCTTTTTTTCTCGAATTGTCTATGTTCGTCTAGCATTCCCCCTAGGTTGATCCTCAGCCGAGGCTGCGGCGGACTGCCCGCCTTTGGTCACACCATCGTCATCTAGTCCCTTCACAAGACGTTCTTCCCCGTCGCGCGGAGTCTCACCATGCGTGCGCTGCTTATTCTCGGTGCTGCCCTTTTGCCGGCCGTCCTGGCCGCGCCCGCATTCGCGCAAGCGCCAGTCGCTCAACCGCACAATATCGTGCTGTTCGTCGCGGATGGCTTGCGTTTTCGCATGGTCGATGACGAGACCGCCCCGACCATGGCGGCGATCGCACGCGACGGCGTGAGCTTGCGCAACAGCCACGCATTGTTTCCGACCTTCACCACCGCCAACGCTTCCGGCATGGCCACCGGACACTTGCTCGGGGATAGCGGCGACTTCTCCAATACGATTTATGCCGGCTTCGAGGTTCCAGGCGCTGACAATTCGCTGACACCCTTTTTAGAGAGCGATCTCGTACTCGGCGATATCGACGAACATTTTGCCGGCGATTATCTCGATGAAGCGACGATCCTGAAGCTGGCGCGCGACAAGGGCTACAGCACGGCTTCGATCGGCAAGGTCGGGCCGGCTTTGATTTTCGATCCGACGGAGCGAAGCGGCAATCAGACGATATTGGTCGACGACGCGACCGGCAGCTCGAAGGGCATTCCGCTCTCCGCTGAAGTGTCCGGCCGGCTGCAGACCTCGAACCTGCCGCTTGCGGCGCCATCGCGCGGAGCGAACGGCGTCGCCGGCAATGTCACCACGCCCGGCACGACAACCGTCAATACGGTCCAGCAGGACTATTTCGCGGCCGTCACCACGCAGGTGGTGCTGCCGCTGTTCAAGGACCGCAACAAGCCGTTCGTGCTGGTGTTCTGGTCGCGCGATCCGGACGGCAGCCAGCATAACCAAGGCGACAGCCTCAACGCGCTGGTCCCGGGAATAAACGGCCCGACGTCGCTCGCGGCGATCCGCAATGCGGACAACGATCTCGCGCAGATCCGCGCGGCGCTCAACCAGCTTGGCCTGCTCGATTCAACCGACATCATCACGACGGCGGACCATGGCTTCTCGACGATTTCGAAGGAAAGCCAGACGAGTTCTACGGTAAAGGCGAAATTTTCCGATGCGCTGCCAAATCACATACCGCTCGGTTTCGTCGCGCTCGATCTTGCCCAGGCGCTAAAACTGCCGCTGATCGATCCCGACGACGGCTACAAGACCATAGGCGACGGCCAGCATACCAAGAACGGCAATGGCCTGATCGGCGGCGATCGCAGCAAGCCGAAGGTCGTGGTCGCCGCCAATGGCGGATCGGACCTGATTTATATTCCCGACGGCGACAAGGCGATGGCCAACCGCATTGTCGATACGCTCCTGACCGAGGACTATGTCAGCGGCCTCTTCGTCGACTCAAAGCTCGGCAAATTCCCGGGCACGCTATCGCTCGACGACATCGCGCTGGAAGGTTCCGCGATCACGCCGC
>Ga0181537_10005015_pt1 | contig 10809 bp, 9 predicted proteins | sample PEATcosm2014_Bin_39_FD_119765 | JGI IMG/M metagenome (GOLD analysis project Ga0181537, IMG submission 119765) | Peatland microbial communities from MTU Mesocosm Facility, Houghton, MI, USA - PEATcosm2014_Bin23_10_metaG | ecosystem: Environmental > Terrestrial > Soil > Wetlands > Peat | place... | reverse complement strand
GCTTTGGGCGTCGATGGCATTTCGCTGCCCTTCGTGATTCTGACCACGGCGCTGATGCCGATCACGATTTTGGCGAGCTGGGAGGCGATCCAACGCCGCGTGCGCGAATACATGATCGCGTTTCTGGTGCTCGAGACGCTGATGGTCGGCACCTTTTGCGCGCTCGATCTGGTGCTGTTCTATCTGTTCTTCGAGGGCGGCTTGATCCCGATGTTCTTGATCATCGGCGTCTGGGGCGGCCCGCGCCGCGTCTATGCAAGCCTGAAGTTCTTTCTGTATACCTTCCTCGGCTCGGTGCTGATGCTGCTCGCCATCATGGCGATGTATTGGGATGCCGGCACCACCGACATCCCGACGCTGCTACATCATGCGTTTCCGCGGAACTTGCAAACCTGGGCCTGGTTCGCGTTCCTGGCGTCGTTTGCCGTCAAAATGCCGATGTGGCCGGTCCATACCTGGCTGCCCGACGCCCACGTCGAAGCACCGACCGCCGGATCGGTCATTCTGGCCGCGATCCTTTTGAAGCTCGGCGGCTACGGCTTTCTGCGCTTTTCGCTGCCGATGTTTCCGGAAGCCTCGCAGCATTTGGCGCCACTTATTTACGTGCTGTCGGTGGTGGCGATCATTTACACCTCGCTGGTCGCGCTGGTGCAGGAGGACGTCAAAAAGCTCATCGCCTATTCCTCGGTAGCGCATATGGGTTTTGTCACCATGGGAATTTTCGCGATGACGGCACAGGGCGTCGCCGGCGGGATTTTCCAAATGCTCTCCCACGGCATCGTGTCGGCGGCCTTATTCCTCTGCGTCGGCGTCGTCTATGACCGCATGCACACCCGGGAGATCGCGGCCTATGGCGGCCTGGTCAATCGTATGCCGCTCTATGCCTTTGTTTTCCTGGTGTTCACGCTGGCCAATATCGGACTGCCGGGAACGTCGGGTTTCGTCGGCGAGTTTCTGACCTTGATTGGGACCTTTCGGATCAATAATTGGGTGGCGACGCTGGCGACGCTCGGCACCATATTGTCGGCGGCCTACGCTTTGTGGCTTTATCGCAAGATGATATTCGGCAGACTGGAGAAGCCTAGCCTGTTTCGGATCAAGGATATCGGCTGGCGCGAAATGGTGATATTAGCACCGCTCGTGGTCCTGACCATCTTGTTCGGTGTCTATCCAAAGCCGGTGCTCGATATTTCATCCGCATCGGTGACGCAATTGATCGACAATTATCAGCATGCGCTGAGCGCCGTGCAGACCGCGGCGCTGGCCAAGTGAGACCGAAGTGAGATCGACGTGAGTTCTGGGGTAAGCTCATGAACGCGGCGCAACTTCCCACGCTGGTTCCACTGTTGCCGGAGATCCTACTCGGGCTTGGCGCCATGGCGCTTTTGATGCTCGGCGTATTTCGCGGCTCTAGCGTCGGGCGCGTCATCGACGTCTCGGCGATCGCGCTCCTCCTGATCGCAGGCGCGATCCTTCTATTGTTACCGGCCGGCAAGCTCACCACCTTCGGCGGCAGCTTTATCGTCGATGATTTTGCCCGATTTCTAAAAATCCTGGCGCTGCTCGGCTCGGCCGCCGCCATCGCCATGTCGCTCGATTATGCCGAACGCGAACATCAGCAGCAGTTCGAATATTCCGTCCTGATCCTGCTCTCGACGCTCGGCATGCTGATGCTGATATCGGCGAATGACCTGATCGCGCTTTATCTCGGCCTCGAACTGATGAGCCTGCCGCTCTATGTCGTGGCGGCCAGTCACCGCACCTCATTGCGCTCGACCGAAGCGGGGCTGAAATATTTCGTGCTCGGGGCGCTGTCGTCGGGGATGCTGCTCTATGGCGCGTCGCTGGTGTACGGCTTCACCGGCACCGTGAGCTTTACCGGCATTGCGCAGGCGGCTGGCCAGGGCGGCATCGGGCTTATTTTCGGCATCGTTTTTCTGTTTGCCGGCTTCTGTTTCAAAATTTCGGTCGTGCCGTTTCACATGTGGACGCCGGATGTTTATGAAGGCGCGCCGACGCCGGTGACGGCGTTTTTTGCCGCGGCGCCGAAAATAGCGGGCATCGCGGTGTTCGTGCGCGCCGCAATCGTGGCATTTTCCGGCATCACGACGCAGTGGCAGCAGATCATCGTCTTCGTCTCGATCGCCTCGATGGTGCTCGGCGCATTCGCCGCCATCGGCCAACGCAATATCAAGCGGCTGATGGCGTATTCGTCGATCGGCCACATGGGTTTTGCGCTGGTCGGTCTTGCCGCCGGCACCGCCGAGGGCGTGCAAGGCGTGCTGATCTACATGGCGATCTACATCACCATGACGCTCGGCGTGTTCGCGGTGATCCTGTCGATGCGTCGGTCCGGCGGCATGATCGAGTCGATCGACCAGCTGGCCGGGCTGTCGCGCAGCAATCCGACCATGGCGTTTTTCCTGGCGATGCTGTTGTTTTCGATGGCGGGCGTGCCGCCGTTGGCCGGTTTCTTCGGCAAATTTTATGTATTCCTGGCGGCCATCAAGGCGGGACTTTACGTGCTGGCGGTGATCGGGGTTCTGGCGAGCGTCGTCGGCGCGTATTATTACTTGGCCATCATCAAGACCATGTATTTCGACGAACCGGCGGAGGGCTTTTACGCCATGCCCTATGAGCTCAAACTTGTGCTCGCGGTTTGCGGTCTCTTCAACGTGCTGTTTTTTCTCTATCCGGGCCCACTCATCGGCGCTGCGAGCGCGGCCGCCCGCTCTCTGTTCTGATGCAACTCGATCCCATCGCCGCCGACGCGGGAGTGCGGCTTGTGGCGCTCGGCACCGTCGGCTCGACCAACAAGGAAGCGCAACTGCGGTCGCGGCGCGGCGAACGGGGACCGCTGTGGATCACCGCCGAGGCGCAGACCGCCGGCCGCGGCCGCATGGATCGTTCTTGGGTTTCGCCGCTGGGCAACCTCTACGCCAGCTTGTTATTGTCCGGCCCGTCGTCCTTCGAGCACGCGCCTGAACTCGCCTTCGTCGCGGGTTTGGCGCTGCGCGATGCGATCGTCGCCGAGGTCCCGGCATTCGAAGCCGCACTGACCTTCAAATGGCCGAACGATCTTCTGCTCGCGGGCGAGAAATGCGCCGGCATTCTCATTGAAGGCGATGTCGGGCGCGAAGGCGACATTGAGCCGGGAAACGCCTTAAGCGTGGTCATCGGCATCGGCGTGAATTGCATCACACATCCGCCGACCGCCTCGGCGACCGACGCGGATCCTAGCCATTCCGGTTTGGACCCGTTCAGCGACGCAGCGGTTTCGTATCCGGCGACCGATCTGCTCGCCCACGGTGCCGGGATTACCCCGCAACAGCTTTTCCAAGGGCTTTCCGCCACGATGTGGCGGCGTATCGCCCAGTGGGATCGCGGCCGAGGCTTTTCGGCCATTCTCGGCGATTGGCTGACCGCCGTGCGCGGGCTCGGCGAAGATGTAACCGTGCGCAACGGCGGCAGCGAGAAAACCGGGCGCTTTGTCGGTCTCGATCGATCAGGCCGTTTGGTCCTGGAACTTCACGGCGGCGCCGTCGAGAAGATATCGGCGGGCGACGTGTTCCCGTTCAGCCTGCGTAGCGGGCGGCGCGTTCCCAGTCTGCCGGGCTGAGCCATGGCCGGCAACGACGAATTGTTCTTTGCGCCGCTCGGCGGCGTCGGCGAGATCGGGATGAACCTCTCGATCTACGGTTTTGGCAGCCGCCAGCGCCGCCAATGGTTGGTCGTCGATTGCGGCGTTTCGTTCGCCTCCGAGGAGCATTTGCCTGGCGTCGATCTCATTTTGCCCGATATCCGTTTCCTGATCGAGGAACGCAAAAACATCGTCGGCCTCGTCATCACCCACGGCCACGAGGATCATATCGGCGCGCTGATCGATTTGTGGCCGCGGCTCAAAGTGCCGCTTTACGCAACACCCTTTACGGCGGCCCTATTCGAGGCCAAACGGCTTTCCGAGCCCGGCGCGCCGGAGATTCCCATAAAAGTCGTGCCGATGGGCGGGCAATTGACGCTCGGGCCTTTTACCGTGGATTTTATCAATGTCGCCCACTCGATTCCGGAATCAAACGCGCTGGCGATCCGCACCCCGGCGGGCATCGTGTTGCATACCGGAGACTGGAAAATCGATCCCACGCCGCTGCTGGGCGCGCCGACCGACGCGGCAAGACTCTCGGCGCTTGGCGACGAGGGCGTGCTGGCGCTGATCGGCGATTCTACCAATGCGGTCCGCGAAGGCCACTCGCCGTCGGAATCCGATGTCGCGAAAACGCTGGCCGAACTGATCCGCTCCGCCCCCGCCCGGGTTGCCGTCACGACATTCGCCTCCCATGTCGGGCGCTTGCGTGCGGTCGCCGACGCCGCCCGTGCCGCCGATCGCGAAGTCGTATTGGTCGGCCGGGCGATGGAGCGGGTGACGCAAGTCGCGCGCGAGACCGGTTATCTCGACGGCGTGCAGGATTTTCGCAGCGCCGACAGCTACGGTTACCTGCCGCCCGACAAGGTTTTGGCGCTGTGCACCGGTAGCCAAGGCGAACCGCGCGCCGCGCTGTCGCGCATCGCCCGTGACGAGCATCCAGAGGTCACGCTGTCGCGGGGCGACCGCGTGATTTTTTCGTCGCGCGCCATTCCTGGCAACGAGAAAGCCGTCGGCGAGGTGATCAACGGCTTGGTCACCCAAGGCATCGAAGTCATTACCGACCGCAGCCACCTGGTTCACGTCTCCGGGCACCCGCGCCGCGAAGAATTGCGCCAAATGATCGGCTGGGTGCGGCCGCAAATACTCATCCCGGCGCACGGCGAGGCGCTACATCTTAACGAACACGCCGAACTGGCCCGTCGCGCCGGCGTGCCGCAAGTTCTGGTCTGCCGCAATGGCGATCTGGTCCGGCTGGCGCCAGGTAAGGCGGCCATCGTCGGCCAAGTCCCTTCTGGACGGCTCTATAAGGACGGCTCGCTCCTGGTCAACGCCGAGTCGCGCACCATCGGCGCGCGCCGCCGCTTAAGCTTTGCCGGCATTGTCTCGGTCGCGTTGGCATTGGAAGACAAGGGTGTGCTCGCCGCCGATCCTGAAGTCGAATTGGTAGGCTTGCCGGAAACCGACGCCGCCGGCGCTTCGATGACCGACATCGCGCGCGACGCCGTTGAGGATGCGTTCGAATCCATGCCAAAATCTCGTCGCCGCGATCCCGATGCGGTGGCGGAAGCCGTGCGGCGCGCGGTCCGCGGCGCCATTGCGCAACGCTGGAATAAAAAACCGATCTGCCACGTGCATGTGCTGACGGTGTAAGTTCTAACAGTCAGCGCCGTCACTTATTACGCGCTGTCGCGGTTTGCCGAGCCGCTATTCTCCACTGTCGAATTAGATATCGAAACACTTTTTGGGTCGGTGGTCTCTTTTGATCAGTATTAAACTTTCAATGGCTTGGAACCTAATCACCATGTGTTCTGTTGTCACACACCTACATTCAACTTTTTATTGGAGATTTTTCAGTGAAAAATACCGCACGAAATACTTTACTGGTCACGGTTGCCGCCGCTGCGCTCATGGTGGGAACCGGATTGGTATCCGCGCAAGACACAAAAGAAAAGAGCCAAGTGCCGGCCGCGGCTGCAACCGATAAGCAGGTCCCACCCGGAAAGATGGGCCCGCCGCCGGGCGCCATGCCGCACAAGTCGCCGGCACCGACCGCGCAGGCGCCGATGACGGAGAAGCCGGCTAAAACCGTCCAGGCGCCAACGGACGCGAAACCCGAGGCCACGGCACCTGGCCGCGCCGAGAAAACTTCGGAGTCGTCAAACCCTCGCACGGCACCGGCCACGGCCGGCGGCGAGGCGAAGGCCGCAGCGCCAGCGGCGTTGTCGAGCGAACAGCATACGAAAATTCGGGACAGCCTGCGGGGGGGCAAGGCCGAGCACCTGACTAACGTGCCGTTCGCCGTCACGGTCGGCGGCGTTATCCCGGGAAGCGTTCATCTTTATGTTCTGCCGGTTTCGATCGCCGAATATGCCCCGGAATATCGCGACTATGACTATATCATGGTCGGCGATGAAATACTTATCGTGGATCCGCACACGTTGAGAATCGTGGCGGTCATCGCCGCTTAAGGCTAAAGCTGAAATCGTTTTTGCCAAACAATGAGGGCGGCTCACTCTGTCCTCATTGTACTTCAACCACGAACGCGACGGCGGTTAGTGGCGACGCCGCCGTCAGAACGCATAGGCCACGACGCGAATAATGATCTGACGCCTCTTGGAGGATACCAAAATGTATATGTCGGGTGAAAGTCTGCTGGTCATATTGGTTGTTGGCCTGGTTGCCGGATGGCTGGCCGGACAAATCGTGCGCGGCACCGGATTCGGCATCGTCGGCGACCTGCTTATTGGAATTGCCGGCGCCTTCATCGGCAGTTGGCTCTTGCCTCAAATCGGCCTTCACCTCGGCGTGGGCATCGTCTCGGCGATCATCAACGCCACCATCGGTGCGGTGTTGTTGTTGCTGGTCCTCAGGCTCGTGCGCGGCGGAGGCGGATGGGGAAGAAGTTGGGGCGGCGGTTGGGGCAGAAGCTGGGGCCGGCGTTGGTAACCGACACGACGATGAATACGCGTTCGAGGCAATCGTGAATGTCCTTGGAGCCTTTTCTGAGTTCGCCTAATCACCGCTGACCGCCGCAAGCGGAGACTGCACCGCACTTTTGTCTGGCAGACGCCGGCATTTAGGGAGATCATGCTATGTCGCTTGGTACCATTCTGCTGATTATTATAGTGATCGTGTTGCTCGGAGGCTTTAGCGGCTTCGGCGGCGGTCCCTTTTACGGAACTGGCTACTACGGTGGCGGCGGGCTCGGCCTCGTCCTGGTTATCGTTCTGATCTTGGTTTTGCTCGGCCGGCTTTGAGCCCGGGCTGAGTGTGCTTGCCTAAAACTGTCGATTCCCAAAATTGCCGAATCAAGGTGATCCGCGGATGCTTTCGGTTGCTGCCGATCTTTGGGCCGGGAGATCAACGACGACGACTTCCAACTGATGATGCAAAAAAGAAAAGCCCCAGCAGTGGGGCTGGGGGGCTTGCGGCTGGGGCTTTTGATCTTCGAGACAAAAACGCATCCCGTGACCGTTGATACAATGATCGGTCAACGAATTCGGTTCCTTCGGTTTTCCAAAAGGTACAAGAGGCGCGGGTTCGATCCTCTGTCCTTTCAGCGGACGGCAGCGGCCGAACAGAGGCAATTTTCCGCGATTCCAGCGATTCAATCCTGCCTTATTTTTCCAAAGCGGCGGTGATATGCTCCTGCCCGCCTGACGCCATCACCCCAGAAAGCGGCGCAGACCAAGGGAGAATTTCATGAGCAGCCAGCTGACCGAGGAAGAACTTGCGGCCTTAATGCCGTCCGAATTGGTGACCCATCAAACGCCGATTCCGACCCAGATCGTTTCCAGCGACGAATTCTATCCCGATCCCCAGAACGAGCGGCAACGCGAGGTCGAGGCCCGGCTGCTCGCCATGGCCGACGATCTCGGCGGCAAGCAGGGACTGGACCGCAGAAAATTCTTTCAATCCGCGGCCGGCATGGCGGCCGCCTATGTCGCCATGAATGAGGTCTACGGACCGTTGTTCGATGTGACCAGAGCCGAAGCCGCGACGCCGGCGATGGCGCAGGAGCGCGCCGACGCGCTCAAAGACCAGTTCATCATGGACATGCATACTCACTTCCTGCGCGACGACACCCGCATCATGACCTTCGTCGCCATGCGTAACGCCGTCGGCAAGGCCGGCTGGAACAAGGAACTGGCGGACCACGAGCAGACCATCGAGGATTTGAAGTTCAACAACTACAAAAAAGAGATGTTCCTCGATAGCGACACCAAGATCGCCTTGATCTCGTCGGCCCCTTCCGACATCGAGCAGGATTGGTTTCTCACCAATGAGCAGATGGCCGACGCCCGCAAAAAGATCAATGACGAGGCCGGTTCGCGCCGCATGTTCTGCCACATGATCTTCACGCCGGGTCAGCCAGGCTGGCTCGACAAGCTCGATGCTGGTTTGGCGCTCAAGCCGGAATCCTGCAAGGGCTACACCATCGGCGACAATACCCACAAAGATATCAGCCACTATCCCTGGCGCATGGACGACGAGAAGGTGACCTACAAGGGTTACGAAAAGATGGTGAAGGCCGGCATCAAAAACGTCTGCGTGCACAAAGGCCTGTTCCCACCGGGGGTCGAGAAGCAGTTCCCGAACCTGCGCGGATTTGCCGATGTCGCCGATGTCGGGCAAGCGGCAAAGGACTGGCCGCAGCTCAACTTCGTCATCTATCACTCCGCCTATCGCCACGTCGGCGGCGATCCGAAGGTGGCGCTCGCCGAATTCGAGCGCACCGGGCGTATCTCCTGGACCAGCGATCTCGCCGATATTCCCGCCCAGTATGGGGTGAGCAATGTTTACGGCGATGTCGGTCAATTGTTCGCCACCACGCTTGTCGCCGAGCCGAATGTTTGCGCGGCCCTGATGGGGACGCTGATAAAGGGGCTTGGCGTTGATCACGTCTGTTGGGGCACGGACGCGCTGTGGACCGGCTCGCCGCAATGGCAGATCGAAGGCTTGCGCCGGCTTGAAATCCCCGAGGCGATGCAGAAAAAGTATGGTTTCGCCCCGCTCGGGGCAGCCGACGGTCCGGTGAAGACCGCGATCTTCGGCACGAATAACGCCAGGCTCTATGACATCCAGCCCAAGCACGCGATGCTTGAACTCAAAGGCGATCGCTTTACCGCGATGAAAGCCGCCTACGACAAGAATGGACCGGAACCGAGCAATCTGCGCTACGGCTATGTGGTGCCGAACGGGCCGGTCGATTACTCCGTATTCGCCTGATCGATTCGACGCGGAGATAGCTTTCGGCCGCCTAAACTTCAGCGTTTGGGCGGCCGTTGGCTTTCCTCAGTCGGCCATGGCGAACGCCTTACACCAGCCGTTGGGGCTGATCTCGCCCTCCACCACCTGGCAGGATTTTGGCGGCTGGAACAGGGTGCAGGTCGCGCACATGCGGATGTCTTTCGGCGTGTTCTGGTATTCCGCCTCCTTTTGCGACATCTTTTCGCCACCCTGAGCCCGCGAAATCGCGGCGGCGGAACAGGCCGCCACTGCCCAAAACGCTGCCCGCAAGATGCCGCGCCGCCACACAGGCTTTTGCATCATGGCCTCGGTTGCTCGCCGGCGTTTCGACTGCGGGCGCCGTTTGGCCACACCCCATCTGCCCAGCGCCCGCGCGGTTTGCTATTGTCGCTCAAACCTAACGAGAAACGATCGAAACTTCTACGGCGGCTCCCCGCCACATCCAAGGAGCGCGACATGACTAATCTTCCTATCGGCCGGCGGACGCTGATCGCGAGCGCCGGCATTGGTCTTGGTTCCGGACTGTTGCGCGGTATCGCTCCGGCCCGCGCTGATGTTGTCGCGGCGCCATCGGCCGACATTCGCAGCGGCGAATATTGGGCGCACAAGGGTGACGTGAGGCTTTTCATGTTTCGCAAGCGGATCACTGCGCCCGCGGCTGGCGCCGAGCCGCTGCCGGTGCTGTTCCTGGTGCACGGTTCCTCGCTCTCGGCGCTGTCCAGCTACGATCTAATCGTTCCGGGCCACGGCGAATACTCGCTCATGAATGTCTTCGCCCGCTACGGCTTCGATGTTTGGACCATGGACCATGAGGGCTACGGCCGTTCGTCCCGGACATCGGGAAACTCCGACATCGCAAGCGGGGTCGATGATTTGAAAGCGGCGATGGAGGTGCTGCAACGCGAGACCGGCCGTGACAAAATTCACTTGTTCGGCGAATCCTCGGGTGCCATCAGGGCCGCGGCATTCGCGCAAAGCCAACCCCAGCGCGTCGACAAGCTCGTGCTGGCGGCTTTCACCTATAAGGGCAGCGGGGCCGCGGAAATCGCGCGTCGCCGGCAGCGCATCGACGAATTGCGCGCCAATCCGCGGCGCCCGCGCGACGCCGCCATGATCGCCTCGATATTCAGCCGCGACGGCCATCCTTCGGCCTACGATCCCGCGGTCACCGAAGCGCTGGTGGCCAGCGAGATGAAATACGGTGACTCGGTGCCGAGCGGCACCTATCTCGACATGGCGGCAAACCTGCCGCTGGTCGACCCCGCCAAAGTGACATCGCCCGTGCTGATGACGCGTGGCGAATGGGACGGTAACTCGACCGATGCCGATCTCCTCGACTTTTTCGGCAAGCTGCCGAATGGCGATCGGCAATATGTGATTCTGCCGAACACGTCACACAGCGAAGGTTTCGGGAAGAACCGGCAGTTGTTGTGGTACGCCATGAAGAATTTTCTCGCCGAACCGTCGCCGCAGGCGAGCTGAATTGCGGCGAAGTCATCAAGCGCGTGCGTATTGCCGCCGTGGTTCGAAGCTGCCCGCATGGAACTCGCGGAAAAGTTGCAATAGTAGTAAGCGGCAAATTGCTGCATTAGATTAAGCCCGCGTCAGGGAATCGATCCGGTGCAGCCGAGGGCCACGACTCTTTTACTCATCCGCGGCGCCATGGCAGCCTCGCTCCTGGTTCCGCTCGCGCTGTTCGCCTTTTCGGGCTGGCATACCTATCAGAACGTAAAATCACTGGCCGACGAGCGGATCAACCGTTCGCTGGACTTGCAGCAAGAAGAGGCCGCCAAGGCGTTTGAACTGGTCGATCTGGCTTTGACGAACTTAAACGAGATGATTGCGGGAATGTCGGAACCGGACATCCGCAATAATGCCGAGCGGCTCCACGAACAGTTCAAGAAGCTGGCGGCGTC
>Ga0181537_10005014_pt1 | contig 10809 bp, 9 predicted proteins | sample PEATcosm2014_Bin_39_FD_119765 | JGI IMG/M metagenome (GOLD analysis project Ga0181537, IMG submission 119765) | Peatland microbial communities from MTU Mesocosm Facility, Houghton, MI, USA - PEATcosm2014_Bin23_10_metaG | ecosystem: Environmental > Terrestrial > Soil > Wetlands > Peat | place... | reverse complement strand
CAACCGCGTGCGCACCGAGCCGATCCCGGCGGCGCGCGGCCTGATCCTGGACCGCGCCGGCGAGGTGATCGCCGGCAACCAGCCGGCCTACCAGCTCGAGCTCGTGCCCGAGGAAGTGCCCGACATTTCCAAGACGCTGCAGAGTCTGGTCGAGATCGGCCTGATCCGCGCCGAGGACGTCGATGAGCTCGAGCGCACCATCGACTCCAGCCGCAGCTTCGACAGCGTGCCGATCCGGCTAAGAATGTCGGATGAGGACGTGGCGCGCTTTGCGGTGCGGCGCTTCGAGTTCCCCGGCCTCGACATCAAGACCCGCCAGACGCGCTGGTACCCGAACGGCAACCTCGCGGTGCACGCGCTCGGTTACGTCGGGGCGATCAGCGAGCAGGACCTCAAGCACATCGACCGTGCGACCTACGCCGGCACCTCGCTCATCGGCAAGCTCGGCGTCGAGAGTGCCTACGAGCAGAAGCTGCACGGCACCAACGGCTCGCGCGAGGTGCTGGTCAATGCCCAGGGCCGCTCGGTGGAGCGCCAGGGCGCCTTCGTGCCCAAGCTGCACACCAAGGCGCCGGTGGCCGGCGATGACCTGGTGCTCTCTATCGATCTTAAGATCCAGCGGGTGGCCGAGACCGCGCTCGCCGGGCACCGCGGCGCGGTGGTGGCGATCGATCCGAACAACGGCGACGTCCTCGCCCTGGTGTCGCTGCCGGGCTTCGACCCGACGCTGTTCGGCCGCGGCATCACCGCCTCCGAGTACGGCGCGCTGCAGGGTGACATCGACCGGCCGCTGTTCAACCGCGCCCTGCGCGGCACCTACCCGCCCGGTTCCACCATCAAGCCCGGCATCGCCCTCGCCGGCCTCACCTATCACGTGGTCGACCCGGCGGCGCGCAAGTACTGCGCCGGCGCCTTCCACCTGCCCGGCAGCTCGCGCATGTTCCGCGAGTACCACAACGAGAAGCACGGCTGGGTGGACCTCGACGATGCCATCGCACACTCGTGCGACGTCTATTTCTACGGGCTCGCCGACGTGCTCGGCGTCGACCGCATCGCCACCTTCCTCGCCCCGTTTGGCTTCGGCAGGACCACCGGCATCGACATCAGCGGCGAGAAGCCCGGGATCCTGCCCTCGCGGGAGTGGAAGGCCAAGGTGTTCACCAAGCCGGCCGACCAGATGTGGTTCCCGGGCGAGACGGTGAACTTCGGCATCGGCCAGGGCTACCTGTCGGTGACGCCGCTGCAGCTGGCGCACTACGCCAGCATCATCGCCATGCGCGGCAAGATCTGGAAGCCGCGCCTGGTGGCGGCCTATCGCGACCCGCACACCGGGCAGATGAAGCCCGTGCCCCCGGAGGCCGAGGGCGAGGTGCAGGGGGTCTCGGACGAGGACTGGCAGCGCGTCGTGCACGGCATGATCGGCGTCACGCAGCACGGCACGGCGGCGGCCATCGGCCTGCATGCGCCCTACACCTTCGCCGGCAAGACCGGCACCGCGCAGGTGTTCACGGTCGCGCAGAACGAGAAGTACAACGCCAGCAAGATCAACGAGCGGCTGCGCGATCACTCCTGGTTCATCGCCTTCGCTCCCGCTGACGAGCCGCGCATCGCGGTTGCGGTGCTGCAGGAGAACGGCGGCGCGGGTGCCAGCGCCGCGGCACCGATCGCGCGCAAGGTGCTGGACGCCTACCTGCTCGATGCCGACGGCAAGGTGAAGCCCGCCTCATGATGTACGAGGAGGTCGCCACCGGCTCGCGCACGCGCCGCACCCTCACCGGCGCGGCGCGGGTGCTGTTCGCGCTGAAGATCGACGGACCCCTCGTTATCGGTCTTGCGCTCATCGCCGCCTACGGCCTGGTGGTGCTCTACAGCGCCTCGGGCCAGGACATGCCGACGATCTACCGCACGCTGGTACGGCTCGCGCTCGGCACCGCCGCCATGCTGCTGCTGGCGCAGGTCAACCCGAACTTCCTGCGCCGCTCGACGCCCTGGCTGTACCTGGCGGGGTGCTTCCTGCTGCTGGTGGTGGCGGCCATCGGCCACATCGGACTGGGTGCACAGCGCTGGCTGGCCCTCGGGTCATTCCGCTTCCAGCCCTCCGAGCTCATGAAGCTCGCCGTGCCGATGATGTGCGCCTGGTACCTGCACGAGCGCGCGCTGCCCCCGAGCTGGACCTCGCTCGCAGTTCTCGGCGCCCTCATCATGGTACCGGTGGCGCTGGTGGTGGTGGAGCCCGACCTTGGCACCGCGGCGCTCATCGCCGCCGGCGGCGCGCTCGTCATCGTGCTCGCCGGCCTGCGCCTGCGCGTCATCGCCGGGTTCGTGGTGCTCGGCGCGGTCGCGGCCTGGTTCGGCTGGAGCTTCATGCACGAGTACCAGAGGAAGCGCGTGCTCACCTTCCTCAACCCCCAGACCGACCCCCTGGGGGCCGGCTACCACATCATCCAGTCGCAGATCGCGATCGGCTCGGGCGGGGTGTTCGGCAAGGGCTGGATGAATGGCAGCCAGGCGCAGCTTGAATTCCTGCCGGAGCGCTCCACGGACTTCATCTTCGCGGTGATCGGGGAGGAGTTCGGGCTGCTCGGACTGCTGGTACTCCTTATCCTCTACGTGTTCGTGGTGGCACGCTCCGTCTACCTTGCGACCCAGACGCAGGACACCTTCGCGCGGCTGCTCGCCGGCAGCCTCGCGCTCACCTTCTTCGTCTACGTCTTCATCAACGCCGGCATGGTGACGGGCCTGCTGCCGGTGGTGGGCGTGCCCTTGCCGCTGGTGAGCTACGGGGGCAGTTCGGTCGTGACGCTGCTGGCCGGGTTCGGTATTCTGATGGCGCTGTATTCACGGCGAAAACTCATCGGATCCTAGTGAAAGCAACCCGTCTTGCGCTGCTGGCCGCCCTTGGGTGCGCGCCGGCGCTCGCCCAGCCCGCCAGCGCGCCGGCCTTCGACCTGAAGCGCCCCGAGATCGCCGCCTTCGTCAACGAGGTGGCATCGCGCGACGGCTACAGCAAGAAGGAGGTGCGGGCGCTGCTGAAGGCGGCGCAGCCGCAGCCCAAGATCATCGAGCTGATGAACAAGCCGCTGGAGAAGGCGGCGCCCTGGTTCGAGTACCGCGACCACTTCCTCACCCCGGAGCGCATCGATGAGGGCGTGCAGTTCTGGGGCGAGCACCGCGAGTCCCTCGAGCGCATCGCCGCGCAGTACCAGGTGCCCCCGGAGTACATCGTCGCCATCCTCGGGGTCGAGACCAAGTACGGGCGGGTGCTCGGCAAGTTCCGCGTGCTCGACTCCCTGAGCACGCTCGCCTTCGACTACCCGCCGCGCCAGGCGTTCTTCAGGAGCGAGCTCGAGCAGTTCCTGATCCTCGCAAAGGAGAACAAGCTCGATCCGCTCACCCTGGTCGGCTCCTACGCCGGCGCCATCGGCGCGCCGCAGTTCATGCCCTCGAGCTATCGCCGCTACGCGGTGGACGCCGACGGGGACTCCCGGCGCGATCTGTGGGGCGACTGGGACGACGTGATCGCGAGCGTCGCCAACTACCTGCGCGAGAAGGGCTGGACGCCGGGTGCCCCGGTGCTCACCGAGGCGACGCTCGAGCCCGACCCCTCCTTCCAGATCGACCCGCACAATCTTGAGCTGAACGAGACGGTCTCCAGCCTCGCCAGCCGCGGGGTGCGGCTCGACCTGGACCTGCCCGCCGACACCCCCGTGGTGCTGATCTCTGCCGAGCAGCGCGACGGACCGGCCTACCGCGTCGGCTTCCACAACTTCTATGTGATCAGCCGTTACAACGCGAGCGCCCGCTACGTCATGGCCGTGCATGATCTTGCGCAGGCCCTCGCGCAGCGCGCTCCCCACGCGGCCGCGGCCCCGTGAGGGCGACAGCCCTGGCGACGGCGCTGCTCGCCGCCGGCGCGCTCAGCCTCGCGGGCTGCTCACTCGGTGTGCGCCACGCCGCCCCCGCAACTGCACCGCCGCCTGCGCCGGCCGCGACCCCCTCACCGCCCGCCAACCCGGATGGCATCCCCGATGCCGTGCCGCGCCAGGAGCCGCGCAGTGCGCACGGCAACCCGCCCTTCTACGACGTCATGGGGCAGCGCTACTTCGTGCTCGCCCTGGCCGATGGCTACAGCGAGCGCGGCGTGGCCTCCTGGTATGGCCCGACCTTCCACGGCGGCAGCACCTCGAGCGGCGAGCAGTACGACATGTACGGCATGACCGCCGCGCACAAGACGCTGCCGCTGCCGACCTACGTGCGCGTCACGAACCTCAGGAACGGCCGGAGTGTCGTGGTGCGGGTGAACGACCGCGGCCCGTTCGTCGCCAACCGCCTGATCGACCTGTCCTACACCGCGGCCGCCAAGCTCGACATGCTGCGCGAGGGCACCACGCTGGTCGAGGTGCGCGCCCTCACCCCGGGCGTCCCCGATGACCTCACGCGCTCCGCGCAGCTGCCGCCCCCCACCCTCTACGTGCAGGCCGGCGCCTTCTCCGACCCGCAGAACGCCGAGCGCCTCAGCGAGCGCCTGCACGGTGCCGGGCTCACGAGCGCCTTCGTGCTCTCCCCGCTCGAGGGCAAGGCTCACCTGTACCGCGTGCGCCTGGGTCCCGTGGGCAGCGTCGCGGAGTTTGACCAGCTGGCCGCGCGCCTGAACGCACTCGGCATCCGCGACGCGCGCCTCGCGAGTGACTAGAGGCATCAGGTGCCACGCCACCGCGTCCGCGTGCCTCGGCTAAGATACGCAGTTCTCGGACCCCGACCATCTAAGGAACCCGCACCCGTGCTTCGTTCATGCATCAGCGCGCTCATTGCCCTCCTCGCCACTGCCGCCCTGGCGGCCCCTGCGGCCCCGCCCGCGGCCGCACCTGCAGCCACACCGGCTGCCACGGCACCGCCAGCAGCCGCCGCTGCCACCAGCAGCAGCGCGGCGCCGATCCCGCCGCCCCCGAGCGTCGATGCGCACGCCTACATCCTCGTGGACTTCCAGAGTGGACGGGTGCTCGCGCAGTCGCACATGGACGACCGCGCAGAGCCTGCGAGTCTCACCAAGCTCATGACCGCGTACGTGGTGTTCCGGGCGCTCGAGGAGAACCGCCTCAAGCTCACCGACATGATCACGATCAGCGAGCACGCCTGGCGCGCGGAAGGCTCGCGCACCTTCGTGCAGGTCGGCACGCAGATCCCCGCCGACATCCTCATCAAGGGCATGATCGTGCAGTCCGGCAATGACGCCACCATCGCGCTCGCCGAGCGCGTCGGCGGCACCGAGGCGGCCTTTGCGCAGATGATGAACGAGTATGCGCACCGCCTCGGCATGACCAACAGCAACTTCGAGAACAGCGACGGGCTGCCTTCGGCGAACCACTACAGCACCGCCCGCGACATCGCCACGCTGGCCGCGGCATTGATCCGCGAGTTCCCGCAGTACTACTCGCTCTTCAGCTTGAAGCAGTTCATGTGGAACAACATCCGCCAGGACAACCGCAACGGGCTGCTCAGCAAGGACCCGACCGTGGATGGGCTCAAGACCGGACACACCGACAGCGCCGGCTTCTGCCTGGCGACCTCGGCCAACCGCAACGGCATGCGCCTCATCTCCGTCGTCATGGGGGCACCGAGCATCAAGGCGCGCGAGGATGCCAGCGCGGCGCTGCTCAACTACGGCTATACGTTCTTCGAGACGGTGCGCGTCAAGGCGGCCAGGGAGACGATCCTCAAGCCGCGCGTCTACAAGTCGGCGACCGAGTTCGCCGACCTCGGCGTGCCGTTCGCGCTCTACGCAACGGTCGGCCGCGGCCAGGGCGCGACGCTCAAGACCGCCACCCACCTCAACAGCGAGCCCCTGATCGCCCCGCTCGCCGCCGGCAAGCCGGTGGGCGAGTTCACGGTCACCGACGCCACGGGGGCGGTGATCGCGCGCGCGCCGCTGGTGCCGCTCACCGAGGTAGCGCTGGGGGGGCTGTGGACGCGCATGAGCGACAGCATCGCCCTCTGGTTCCACTGAGCGGGGCCGGGATCTGTAGAGGGGAAAGGCCATGGGCGAGCCGCTGCCGATCTGCTACCTGAACGGGGACTACCTGCCCCTCAGGGAGGCGCGCGTCTCCCCGCTCGACCGTGCCTTCCTGTACGCGGATGCGGTCTACGAGGTGATGCCGGTGTACGGCGGCCGCGCCTTCCGCTTCGATGCGCACCTGGCGCGCCTCGCGCACAGCCTCGAGAGCATCGGCATGCGCGACCCGCACGGCCGCGAGCAGTGGCGCTCGATCCTCGCCACCCTCATCGAGCGCAACGGCGGCGGCGACCAGTACCTCTACTGGCAGGTGACGCGCGGCGCGGAGTACGGGCGCAACCACGCGCCGCTGCCCGACATCCCGCGCACGGTGTTTGCCTTTGCAGCCCCGCTGCCGGTGAACTCCGCGGCGCTGCTCGCGCAGGGCGTCGCCTGCATCACTGCCGCCGACACGCGCTGGGCACGCTGCGACATCAAGTCGACGGCGCTGCTGGCGAACGTGCTGCTGCGGCAGCTGGCCGCCGACAGCGCCGCCACCGAGACCATCCTGCTGCGCGCGGGGGAGCTCACCGAGGCCTCCGCATCATCCGTGCACGTGGTGCAGGCGGGCACGGTGCTGGTGCCGCCGAACTCGCAGCGCATCCTGCCCGGCACCACGCGCTCGGCGGTGGAGGAGCTCGCCGCCCGCGCCGGCATCCCCTGCCGCGCCACCACGGTGAGCGAGGCGCAGCTGCGTGCCGCGGACGAGGTGTGGCTCGCCGCCGCGACGCGCGAGCTGCAGCCCGTGACCCGCCTCGACGGCCAGGCGGTCGGCAAGGGCACGCCCGGGCCGCTGTTCCGCCGCGTCTACGCGGAACTGCAGCGCTACAAGGCGCAGCTGGCGGGTACGCCCTGGTGAGCGAACCTGAGGGCCTGACCTTCCCCACCGACTACCCGGTGAAGATCCTCGGGCGGCCCGCCGAGGAGTTCCGCAGGCGCGTGCACGAGATCGTGCTGCGCCACGCGCCCGGGCACGACCCGGCACGCGTGAGCGAGCGGCTGAGCGCCAACGGCAACTTCCTCTCCATTTCCTACCTCCTCACCGCGCACAGCCGCGAGCAGATCGAGGCGCTGGTGGCGGAGCTGCAGGCCTGCGACGGGGTGTTGATGCTCCTGTAAAGGGGCGCCCCTGTAACCGCATTGTTACCGCAGCGCAGCTGCCCTCAAGGCACTGACGCTTGAGCCCAAGGCCCGGTAGCATCGCGCGCATGTCCATCACCCTCGACCAGGTCACCAAGCACTACGGCGGCGTACCGGTCGTCAACGACGTCTCCCTCGACATCGGCGACGGGGAGTTCTTCGTGCTGCTCGGCCCGAGCGGCAGCGGCAAGAGCACGCTGCTGCGGGCGATCGCCGGCCTCACCGGGGTCGACCACGGGCGCATCGCGCTGCACGGGCGCGACGTCACCCATGTCGCCGCGCGCAAGCGCGGCGTGGGCCTGGTGTTCCAGAACTACGCCCTGTTCCGCCACATGACCGTGGCCGAGAACATCGAGTTCGCGCTGCGCGTGCGGCACATGCGCGCCCGTGCCCGTCGAGAGCGCCGCCAGGAACTGCTGCGCCTCGTGGCGCTCGAGGGACTCGACCAGCGCCTGCCGGCGCAGCTCTCGGGGGGCCAGCAGCAGCGCGTGGCGGTGGCACGCGCGCTCGCCCACAAGCCCGAGGTGCTGCTCCTCGATGAGCCCTTCGGCGCGCTCGACGCCAAGATCCGCGAGGAGCTGCGGCGCACCATCCGCCAGGTGCAGCGCGAGCTCGGCATCACCACGGTGCTGGTCACGCACGACCAGGAGGAGGCGTTCGCGATGGCCGACCGCATCGGCATCATGAACCTCGGGCGCCTGCTCGAGATGGGCGCCCCGCACGACCTGTACTCGCGCCCCGCGACACGCTTCGTCGCCACCTTTCTCGGCGCCGCGAACCTCATCCTGGCGCGCCGCACGCCCGATGGCATCCAGGTGGGCGCCACCACGGTCGCGCCCGCCGAGCGCGCCGCGGGTGCGCGCGAGAACGAGGTGGTGGCCGTGGTGCGGCCCGAGGAGATCGAGGTGGCCGCGAGCCGCGAGGAGCTCAGCTCCGGCTACCTCGCGCGCGCGGTGGCGGACGAGGTGGTGTTCACCGGCGCCCTCGAGCGGCTGCGGCTGCGCCTGGAGGGTGGCGCGCTGACGCCGCTCCTTGCCTATGGGGACGGGGAGCAGAATGCGACGCTGCTGGTGACGCGCACGCAGCACGAGCAGCGCGGCTACGAGGTGCGCCCGGGGCAGACGGTCGCGGTCGGCGTGCGCCGCGTGCACGTGCTGCCGACGCCGCTGTCGAGTTTCACCGCCTGCGCCGTGAGCGCACCGCTGGCGGAAGCCCTGAGCCGCGAGCCGCTGCTCGCCGAGCTCGCCGCGCGCATGAAGACGCGCATCGCCACGCGCGTGGAGCCGCAGCTCGGGCTCCCCGAGGCTCCCTGCCAGGGCGAGGACACCTTCGTTGGCACCACGGTGATTGCGGCCGACGACGACGCCGCCGCGCGCGCCGAGTGGCTGCTGCGCCGCGGGGCGCGCGACCTGCTGGTGCTGCCCGAGGGCGCACGCGCCCCGCAGCGCGTCCTCATCCACTGGATCGGGGAGGCCGCGCGCAGCGCCACGCTTGCGGTGTCGGCGAGCGTGCTGCGCCACGTGCCGGCGGAGGCGGTTTATGTCGGGATCTTCGCCGGCCCCGAGGGCAGCGCCCCGCCGCAGGGCATGCGCGAGCTGCTCGATGCGCGCTCGGAGGCGCAGGCCGCACACGGCCTCGAGATGCGCACCGAGCTGCACTTCGGGGACGCCGAGCAGCAGCTGGCGCGGCGCCTCGCCGAGAGCCCGGCGCAGATGCTGATCGTCGGCGTGAGCCATCTCGGTGAGTTCGCGGCGCGCTTCCGCACGCTGCTTCAGGGCAGCCGCTGGCCGGTGCTCATCGTCCACCGGGGTGCGGCGTGAGCTTCAGGAGCCCGAGCATCCTCCCAGGCTTCGGCCTCACCTTCGGCTTCACGACCTTTTTCCTGAGCACCATCGTGCTCCTGCCGCTCGCGGCCCTGGTGGTGTCGGCGACCTCGATGCACTGGAGCGACTTCGTCAGCACGGTGTTCTCGGCGCGGGCGCTCGGCTCCTACCGCCTCTCCTTCGGCGCCTCGCTGCTGGCGGCCTCGATCAACGTGGTGTTCGGCTTCATCATCGCCTGGACGCTGGTGCGCTACGAGTTCCCGGGACGCAAGCTGGTCGATGCCCTGATCGACATGCCCTTCGCGCTGCCGACCGCGGTCTCAGGCATCGCGCTCACGACCGTGTTCGCGCAGAACGGCTGGATCGGGCGTTACCTCGAGCCCCTCGGGATCAAGGTGGCCTACACCTGGATCGGCGTCACGCTCGCCCTCACCCTCATCAGCATGCCCTTCGCGGTGCGCGCGGTGCAGCCGGCGCTGCTCGAGGTGCAGCGCGACCTCGAGGACGCCGCCGAGACCCTGGGCGCCGGGCGCTTCTACGCGTTCCGCCGCATCATCCTGCCGACCATCCTGCCGGCGCTGCTCACCGGCTTCACGCTCGCCTTCGCGCGCGCGGTGGGCGAGTACGGCTCGGTGATCTTCATCTCCGGCAACCTGCCGATGAAGACCGAGATCACCCCGCTGCTGATCGTCGTGCACCTGGAGCAGTTCGACTACCAGGGCGCCGCGGCGCTCGGCCTGGTGATGCTCGCCATCTCCTTCGTCATGCTGCTGACGATCAACCTGCTGCAGGCCTGGGGCCGGCGCAGCCAGGTGCGGGCCGCGAGCTGATGGCCGCCACCGACGCCTACGCCGAGGAGGTCAGCCGCCCGGGCCAGCACACCTGGGTGCAGGCGCTGGTACGCTGGCTGTGCATCACGGTCTCGCTCGCCTTCCTCGCCGCGGTGCTGCTGGCACCGCTCGCCACGGTGTTCGTCATGGCGTTCTCCAAGGGCATCAGCGCCTACCTGCACAGCTTCTCCGATCCGGACACGCTGGCCGCGATCCGCCTCACCCTGATCACCGCCGCCGTGGTGGTGCCGATCAACACGGTGTTCGGGCTCGCGGCGGCCTGGGCGATCGCCAAGTTCGAGTTCCGCGGCAAGAGCATCCTCATCACGCTCATCGACCTGCCCCTGGCGATCTCGCCGGTGATCTCCGGGATGATCTTCGTGCTGCTGTTCGGCCTGCATGGCTGGTTCGGGGTGTGGCTGCAGGCCCACGACATCAGCATCATCTTCGCCCTGCCCGGCATCATGCTGGCGACCATGTTCGTGACCTTCCCCTACGTGGCGCGCGAGCTCATCCCGCTGATGCAGCAGCTCGGCAACGACGAGGAGGAAGCCGCCATCACCCTCGGCGCCGGCGGCTGGATGACCTTCTTCCGCGTCACGCTGCCTAAGGTGCGCTGGGGCCTGGTGTACGGCATGGTGCTGTGCAACGCGCGCGCCATGGGTGAGTTCGGCGCGGTCTCGGTGGTCTCGGGGCACATCCGCGGGCTCACCAACACCATGCCGCTGCATATCGAAATCCTCTACAACGAGTACAACTTCGTCGGCGCGTTCGCGGTCGCCTCGCTCCTCACCCTGCTCGCCGCGCTCACGCTCGTCGTGAAGACGTTCGTCGAGCGCACCGGCTACCGGCGGCGCTAGGCCCATGCTGCGAACCTGGCTGCAATGGCTGCAAGCGCGCCTGCCCGACCCGGCCCGCACCGGGCTCGGCTGGTGGCTCACCGCCATCCAGCTTGCGCTCGTGCTGT
>Ga0181537_10005013_pt1 | contig 10810 bp, 11 predicted proteins | sample PEATcosm2014_Bin_39_FD_119765 | JGI IMG/M metagenome (GOLD analysis project Ga0181537, IMG submission 119765) | Peatland microbial communities from MTU Mesocosm Facility, Houghton, MI, USA - PEATcosm2014_Bin23_10_metaG | ecosystem: Environmental > Terrestrial > Soil > Wetlands > Peat | place... | reverse complement strand
GAAAAGCGTCGCGCACTTCTGCGGACATATCGTTGGCAATCGTGAAACAACTCAAGGCAGCGAACATCTCAGGACTCCTTTATCCGGTCGCGATCGGCGTAGCCTTAAAGACGTCTGCGACGACGCGATTGCGGCCCGCGTTTTTCGCCTCATAGAGTGCTTTATCGACGCGTTTCAGTAGAGCATGTCCGGTCTCGCCGGCCCCGAGTTCTGCGACGCCGAAACTCGCGGTTGTGGATCCCACGACGGGCGCGATGCGTCGCGCTTCAAATGCGCTGCGAATGCGCGCCGCGACGCCGACTGCGGTCTCGAGATCCGTCTCGGGCATGAGGACGATGAACTCTTCGCCTCCAGAACGGGCGAGGACGTCCGTAACGCGCGTATTGGTGCGTAGAACATCACCAAACACCTCGAGCACCGCGTCGCCTATCGGATGTCCATACTTGTCGTTGATGCGCTTGAAATGATCGATGTCGACCATGAGCGCCGACAATTTGTTGTTCGTGCGTGCCACGCGGCCGATCTCAATTACGAGGGACTGGTCGAGTGAGCGGCGATTGGCAACGCCGGTGAGTGGATCGGTCAGCGATGCGGTGCGGCTCTCCTGTTCGCGCTGTATGAGCTTGAAGTTGGCTTCTGTCAGGGCAAATTGGACCTCAGCGTAGCGCTCGTTGATCTCCAGCACGCCCTTGTTGAGCCGATCGAGATCGGCGACGTCGTGTTCGGCCAGCAAGAGTAAGCGCGAGCCGGTACGCCGCACGCACCCCGAGAGCGTTTGCGTGCTACCGGGGACTTTGCCAATGGTCAGCAGCCCTCGGTAAACATCCCCGCCGGGTCGGGCGACGGCTTGAGCGAATGCGCTAAATCGCGGCTGAATGAAAAATTGCGCCGCATTGAGCGGGGCGGCCGGTTGCCCGACGACGTCGATCAGCCGTAAGAAGCCGGCGTTGGCTTCGAGAAGTGTTCCGTCTTGCTCCATTGCGGCGGTTGCGACCGAGAGCAAGTCTTGAAACTCGATGGGGAACCACCGTGCGCTCGCCGGCTCCAGGTTACTCCGCATCCCAGAATCGTACGGCTTCGAGGTAACGCGACGGTAACGTCGCGGTTTTACGAAACGGGCGTGTACGGAGGTTCTGTCAAGAACCCACCCAGCGCATGCCAAAACAGCTGACGGTTCTTTGCCCAAACGAGCGAGTGGGCCGTCGCGGGCAAGACAACGAATTGACGGTCGCCGCTCGGCAGCTTTTCATAGAAGCTCATCAGGTCCGTCATCGTCGCGATCCCGTCGTATTCGCCGCGCAAGAGTAGAACCGGAACGGTCACTTTTGCCGGATCGACGATAGGCAAATTCGCGACCATGTCGAGGTACGAACCAGTCGGGACTTGGTCTCCATATTTGAGCTCGACCGCGGCGACTGCGTCGGGAACCCGCGGATCAGACGTTCCCGGCTTATCGCGCGTGAAGATACTCGCGATCATCGTCGCGTCGCGCAGACGCCGGTTGTGCGACTTGTAGTAGGCAAGATCTTTCGCGCGGTTCGCGAGCGTCGGCGAGTCCCCGCCCGTGTACGTGTAGGCGCCCAGAGCGAGCCGGTCGACGCGATCCGGATTTTCTGCCGCGAAGAGCGCCGCACGCAAAGCCCCTGAGGACTCTCCGTATAGGCAATATTTCTTCGCTCCCGTCTCGCTTGCAATGAGGTTGGAAGTCGCGCGCAGATCGGCCGCCCCACTCGCGATATCCGAATTCGCGTCGGTGCGCGACGAGCGTCCGTAATTTTCGAAATCGACTGCCCACACGTCGAAGCCGTCCCGCGCGAACACATCCATCACTGAATACTCGCCGGCGCCGGGAACGACGAGATCGAAGGTCGGCAACGCTGAAACGGAAGAGCCGTGCGCCAAGAGCAGAACCGGCAGCGGCTTCTCACCGGATTTCGGCGCATTCGGCCGCTTGCGGTAGACCGCGAGCGAAACGCTGCCTTTCGGCGCCGTGTATTGTGCGCTCCACACCGCCGTCTGGGCCTGGGCCGGTGCGTCGCGCACGAACCCGGCTCCGAGGACGGCGCCGGTCGCGGCGATCACCCCGCGGCGCGATATCGACCTTACCAAGCGTGTCTCTGTGTTGTTTAGCTGCGGTTACGCGGCTCGTCGCGATGCAGCTCGGGACGCTGTCGATCGTAGCCTTTGGCGTCGAACGCGGCGAGAAACCACGGTCGTAACGACGCGCGATCGGAGCGAGATAGACGCGATATCAGCGCCTTCGCCTCCTCGAGGGTTGCGGTCTTTTCCATCATCTTCGATTACCCCAATGCCTTCGAACTGACCCCTCGCAGGCCGATTGTGACCACTCCGGAAGACTCTAAAGTAATGAAAAAGCAAACAATGACGTTATCAAGCGTCCGGGAAGTGCACGGCAGCGACTTCACCGAGGCCCCCTTGGATTCGCAGTTCGTGCGGAAATATCCAATGTTCTCGTTCAAGTTCGCCTGCGGAGCGACGGCGCTGGGTCACGGCGCGGACGCCTTGACGATGGAAGAAAAGTGCGTCGTTCACAAGAGCCGTCCACGCTCGCGTACGTACTCGAAGAATTAGTCTACTACGCTCCTTTTTGGCTCCCGACGTAGAAAATGAGCTTGACGATCGCTTGCGGGACGGTAACGAGCGTATTCGGATCGCCGTAGGCGACGTAGATCTCCTGCTGCTTTAGTCGAATGTGGTAGGCAACCGAGATGTTGGAGCATTTTCCGACGCAGTTGCCGCCGCCGTTGGGTTGAGGCGGCGTTCCGTCGACTCGGCGCAATCCGATTGCGAGCGAGGAGTCGCGGCTGAGCTGATACGCGTACGCCGCACTCTCGAACCATTGGATGTTGTTCGGGCCGCTCGGCATCCATTGTGCCGTATCATCAACCGCGAGCGAGACTGAGCCTCGGTTTCCGACTCGAATTGTGGTTGTGCGCAGCCACGTGTCGAGCCGGCCGTCGCCGAAGCGACCGGTGTTGTAGTAGAGCCATGTCGGATATGCCGATGACCCGTGATTTGGGCAGCAGAAGTTCAATGGACTCTCTTGCAGACCGCTGTGGTACATGAGGCTGAAACCCGCGTTCTGCGAAACCGGCGTAAGCGTTTGTCCGAAGCGCCAATAATCGGAGCCGGTGTAGACCTGGAAATCCCACGCGCTCTTGGTGAGGACGTCGAACGAGAGAATCTGATCGCTCTGCGATTGCCCGTACTGCGAACCTTGATATCTGTCCAAAAGCGCGCCGATACCGATGGCATCTAACTTACTCGATCCGGAAAATAGCCAAATCTTGCCGGCGTAAATGCCGTATCCGGCAATGTCCGGATGCGCATCGAAACCGTCGACCGGATTGAAGTCTGCTCCAACCTTGCGCACCGCGCCGTTGATTGCGAATGTCGGGCTCTGCCAGCCCAAGCCCGCATCGATCGAGGATGATTGCGAAGGGTTGAGCACGTTCGTGCCGGCGTCGGTCGCATATCGGAAATATCCGCTGAGATACTTGAGGCTGTTCCAGTTAACGCCGATCTCGTTCGAATCATCGATGATGCCCGGAAGGTCGGCAGTAACGTGCTGAAACTCCGAGTGCCATTTCGAGTCGGACGACGTATAGTCGACCGCCGCCGCACTATCGTTACGCTGCACCCCGATCGCATCGAACGCTGCGAAGCCAAAGTCACCCTGTTTGCCTTCAAAGGCGTAGCCCTGCGAAGGCGTCGGTATCGCCGGCGTATACAACGTAGTGTGAAAATCTATACACGCGTTGCAGCCGAACGTGTCATAGAACTGTGCGGCTTGCGTGAAGAACGGGCGCACTTCGCTGTACACGCGCTGTACGACAGTTGGCGCGATCGTCTGTTGATCGAGCTCGACGTTGGAATAGTCCGGATGAAACGTCGAGAAGAATGCCGAGGTCTGCGTGATCGGAATGGAAACGTCGGCGCCGACCCGCGATGTTGAGCCGCCTGCTCCGGCGCTTGCGACCGACCCGAGCGCATACGGTGCGATTCGCGGGGTCGCCCGGACTGTTTTTCCCGCGGCCTCAGGCATCGTAAGGACGCCTGCCCGCGCTGCGTCATCCGGAGCCGTTTGCAAACTGTCGTACGACCACACATACGTCGCGCCGGTGCTTCGGACGTAACGGATGAACTGCGCGCGCCAGGCGCCGCTGTGCGTCCCATGGATTACGGCGAGCGGAATTGCCATCGTTACGGTGTAGCCGCCATCGTACGTGGTACCGTGCGACTCCCAGCGTGGCGCAAACGCGGTGTTTTCAGTGGAAGCCTCGTTGTGGGAGCCGCTCGCGTTCGCTTCAAACTGGTATTGAAAGCCGCCGGGTCCGGTCGGCCACAAGTCGACCCAGACGGCATCGTCGCTCCACGCGATGCTGCCGCCGTTGTTCGTGCTTCCGCCGGTCACCAGATCGTCGCTCTGCTGTGAGATGACGACCGGCGTGTGTTGTGTCGCATCGAAGCGCACGTAGAGAAACTTGCCGTCGGTTGTGATGTGCACTTGCGTCGGATCTGCAGCCGGCCGCTGATGCGGGACGTCCCAAGTTAGCGGGAGGCTTGCGCTCTCGTCCCAAGCGTTCGCGCTCGCACTTGGATCGAGCGTGACGTTCGCCTTCAACTTCGGCACGTCGGTACGCAACGTTGCAGCCGAAGTCGTCGTGCAAAGAAAGACGCCCAGGTATAAAATAAGACCAACTCGTCGAGCCAGAAGCACTGACCGCATACAACTAATTTTATAGTTATAATCAACTAATTGTCAAGTAGTCGAATGCCAAAATCACTGACCCGCGCCACCGGGCTTTTGCTCAGCCTTTGTTCCTTCGCCTCGTGCGGCGGCGGCTAGTTCAACAGCCGATCGTACCTTCCGACGTCGGGATTGCCCGCAGCAATTACGATTCGAAATCTCCTCAATTAAGACTCCGGCTTGCAAGACGACGTAAACTTCAGTTCGCTCGTCTTTCAAATCGTCAACGCAGCCTGCAACGTAGGCTGCTGAGCCCTTTCCGTAGTATGCACGGTTGTTCGAGCACGGGCAGTCACTAAGAGGGGAACTAACGTGAAGTACGCGCGTCGTGATTTCTTAAAGCAAGCCACATTCGCCGCCGCGGGCGTTGCCGGCGTAACGACACAAGCTCGCGCGGCTACGCTAACGTATAAGTACGGGATCAGCCTTCCGGCAAATCATCCGATCACGCTGGCGTGCGTCTCGTTCGCGGACTCGGTGCGGCGTGATACCGGCGGCAACCTGGACATCAAAGTGTTCCCCGCAAGCCAGCTCGGCGGCGACACGTACATGCTGCAGCAGCTGCGCAACGGAGCGCTCGAGATGTTCATGTCCTCCGGAGACGTACTCTCGGACGTCGTGCCCGCGGCTGCCATAGATCACGTCGGCTTTGCGTTCCCCGACGACCGTCGGGCAATGGCAGCGTTAAACGGAGAGTTGGGCGCCTATATTCGCAGCGAAATGAAAGCGAAGAACATCTTCACAACCGACACGCACTGGGGGGCCGGATTCCGACAGATTACGACGAGCACGCATCCGATACGTACCGTCCCCGACTTGTCCGGCCTGAAGATTCGCGTGCCCAGCGCTTCACTCACGACCGACTTGTTCAAGACGCTCGGCGCGAACCCGACGGCAATCAACGCCTCGGAGATGTATTCGGCCTTGCAGACGCATATCGTGGATGCGATGGAGGGAACGTTCCTCAACATCGTTGCTTTCAAGACCTACGAAGTGCAGAAATACCTGAGCGTGACGAACCACCAATGGGTCGGCTTTTGGCTATGCATCAATCCCGGTTCCTGGGCGGCGCTGACGCCGGACATGCAAACCATCGTCATGCGCAACGCACGCATCGCCGGCGCCCTTGCAACGCGAAACGTCCAACAACAAAGCGACGCTGCGCGCACGACGCTCGCGCAGGATGGCTTGACGGTCAATACCGTCGACACGACTCCGTTCCGCGCCGCACTGGGGAGCTTCTATGCGAAGTGGAAGGGCGAGTTCGGCCCGACCGCGTGGGGCCTGCTGGAAAAATATGCCGGTCATCTCGGATAAGGAGAACCGATAGCGTGCCTGTCTGGAAAAATCCGCTGCTCGACAAGCTCAAAGCAAACAAGATCGCGCTCGGCACCGGATCCAACAATCCGCATGAGCCCGAACTGCTCGCCGCACTCGGCTTCGATTGGTTTTGGATCGATCAAATGTTCACCGACAACGGTTGGGAGAAGACGCAGGTGCTGCTGTGGGCCGGCGAAGCTGCCGGCATCACGCCGGTCGTCCGCATTCAATCGCATCCCTGGGCTGGATACGATCACCGGCTGTGCGTCGACGTCAGCCGCGCGCAGGGAATCGGCGCGCAATTCATCCTCGTCTCGCACTCCGATGACAAAGAGATCGAGGAGTGCCTCGAAGTCGGTCACGACTGGCATCGCCGTGCGCTGACGGTGCATCCGTTTACGAACCCCGACTGGGACGCCAAGATCGACGCGATGTCGGATTCTGCATTCATCATCCCGCACGCCGAAACCAAAGGCGCACTCGAACAGATCGAGCGCACGATGGAACTGCCGGGTCTCAAGATGTTCTTCATCGCGATGACCGACGCGAGCCGGATCATCACCGGACAAAAAAAGCCAGACTTCGAGAACCCCAAGCTTTGGGATTACCTGCGTAAGGTCGTTGAGATCGCCGGCAAAAAGGGCATCTACGTCGGCACGAACACGAGCTACAGCTACACCATGGCCGGGATGCGCGAGCGCGTCAAGAAGCTCGCCGACGCGGGGATCAAGTTCATCATGATTCAGCACACCGCGTTTCTGCTACAGATCGCGCTAACCGAGTTTCTCGAAGGTGTCACCAAAGATCTGAACCTCTCGTAAGCTTGCGCGTCATAGCCACCGCTGCGATCGCGGCGTATCTTACGATGATTCCGGTTATGGCATCGGCTGAGGGCACGTATGCGTGCGACCGAGCCGGCGGTTCGCAGACGCGGGTCGATATCTGCGGCGCGCGGTGGACGGCTGCGAATCTACGCGCGCACCTTGCCGTTGGGGCCTACGGGAACTCTTCTTTTAGGTGCCTCGCGAACACGGCGGGGCTGCTCGATGCGCTCGCAGCGAAATGGGAAGCGAACGGGACGGAAACAAATCCCAACTTCCCGTGCGGGAAAGTTCCCGATATCGGTAACGCCGATGACGGCTTGCTGGCGCAAGCCTGCCCCAACACAACCTGGACGTACGCGAATAAAGGGAAAGTCGCGTGCAATACCAGTCTGCCTCACCTGCGGGCGCTCTTGGCGGCCGCGCCGCCACCGCAGCCTGCAACGGCTCCCCCGAACAATCCCACCCGCGTGTATACGGGACAAGGTGGAATGGATTCCGCCTACTTTGGTGGCGGGCGTTATTGTACGTACAATATCGTGATGCGAGTCGACCAGCTTAGCATAACGATCGTCGGAACGAACGTGGCTGACGCCTCACTGCGCTCGACGATGATTGAGACTGCCCCGGGCTGCGCGCTGGCGACGCTCGGCACTCAACCTGAGGCGTATACGCTTTCGAGCGTCAGCTTCGATGGAAACAATCTGCAACTGCAGTTCGCAGGCGCGGGCTCAAACGTGCCACCGAACGACGCGACATACACGGCAGCCCGCACCAGCTTCGGATTTACTGGGATACTTCGATTCGCGCGTCACGATCCGAACAGCGTCCCGGAAGTTCAGTGGGTCGTGAGCGTCCGCCAGGACGCGAACTGATTGGCCGCTACTGTGCGTTTTGACACCGGTTAACCAGAGACCGCAACGGTCCGACAAGCGAAGCTGGATCGTTCTGGGTTGCAAAGATGACGTTTGCTCGCTCGAGATCACCGTGGGTGTCGCCCTTGTGGTCGAACGTGCGGGCATCATTCTGCGAGGAGAATAACAACTCGTACGTCATCGGCGTTGGTGTGATATCTTTGCCAAGGACATCCGTCAGGTGTTCACGCGTCCTTATGGAGTTCGGGTCGATCGCTTCGAGTCTGCCGGTCCAAGTGTGATTGTAATTGAAGCCATAATAACCGTTCGAATACGATGTCGTGATTGTGAACGCACAGCCCGAGAACTGAACGCTGACGTGCGTGGTCTCGTGAATGGTGTTCTTGTTACCGAAAACACCTTTTGAAATAAATGAGTCTTCGACGGCACCAGATAGTGCTTGAGCAATCTGGGTCGCGGAAACTACCGCCGAGGCGCTCGGCTGCGCTGCCGGACGGAACGGATTGTTCATGGTAGCAGAACCACTCCGCGGGAAGATGCAACCTGGTAGCCCACTATTGGCGTAGGTCCACGCCAAGTTAGGGCATGCACCGGATAATATCCCGTCGTCGGATTTCGCGACTGAGGGCTCCCGCCCGCACGGCCAGGAGATTGGGGTTTCTACCCGAGTATTCGTCGTCGCCGCCTTCATCGCGAGCGCTTCGAGAAGTGCCGCAGTCCGGATGAGACAATCTGGCGTCGCGCCACCATACTCTTCGGCGTTGACGTGCGCGCGAATGTTTGCGGCCTCCCAGCGGGCTCCGCAGACCTCAATGATGGCTTCTTGCGGACCAGATTCGCACTGATACGTGTTCGCAGACGAAGCGGGCGTTGCGCATAGGTAGAACGCGGCGGCGGTTGCGAGAACGACGGCGATGACGGACGCGATCGGCTTTATCATCAGCCTGGAATCCTTTCGCGGAAGTCTGCAGCTGCATCCTTGCCGGATCGATCGAGCGCGAACGCGAACTCGCTACGAAGTGAACGCGCAAGTAGCGGCGCTTTACGCTCGCATTCCGAAGATCGATTGCCGGCAAAAATGCCAAGTCTTTTGCGGCGCCGTCGTTCAGCTCGGCGCGTACGCCGAAGCCGAACGGCCCGAAATCGAACGTGCCTTGCACGGCGTCGAGATCGCTCATGCCGCTGCAGCCTCGCCGCTCGCATGCCATGCGCTCGATCGCGATGGGCGATGCGCGATCTACGCGGCGCGTCCTGCGATCTGTCGCTTCTGGGGCGTTACGGAAGGGATGGAATGCCCACACGGGTGCGAACCGGAGCGGAGGCTATCCCACGCTGAAATGACTGAAATTCTGAGCGGCTTGGAAGCGATTGCGGGGCCGGGTCCGCTTGCCGAAGCAAAACGATCGCTCGCGAACCCAAGTCCCGACGAACTCATCAAGCATGTCGCGCAGACGTTGGGCTCAAGCCCGCGTCTCGAGCCGCTGTCCAACCTTTCCGATGCTGTAGTTCACGACGAAATACATTGCGGCAACCAGAGCGAAGACGGGTAAGGGTTTGAACGGTGGCGCTGCGTAGACGATCTGCGCGCGCCCGAGAAGCTCGGGGATCGTGATGATCGCCGTAAGCGACGTGTCTTTCAGCAACGATACGAATTGCGCGACAAGCGCGGGCATCATGTTGCGCAGAGCGATCGGCAGCACGATCTTTTGCATGATCGTCGAGCCGCGCAAACCTTGCGATTCTGCAGCTTCGACGATTCCGCGCGGCACGGCGAGGATACCGGCGCGAACTATTTCCGCGACGAGCGAAGCCGAAAAGCACGACATCGCTATCACGCCTGCCGTGAAGGGCGAGAATTTGATCCCGAGCGTTCTCGGGACGGCAAAATAGACGTATACGATGACGAGGAGCATCGGGAGCGCTCGCATCCCCTCGATGTAGATCGTGGCCGGCCAGCGCATCCATGGAGATTTGGAAATGCGCGCGAGCGCGAGAAGGATGCCCAGTACGAACGCGATCGCAATCGCGCACAGGGCGAGCTTGACGGTAACACCGAGTCCGCCGAGCAGAAAGATCAGCGTCGGGCCGTTGAAGAGCCAGCTCATCCGACGTTCACCGTCGCAACCTTCATTCGTCGTTCTAACCGGTTGACGACGTACGCCGACGGAAGCGTGAGGCAAAGATACAAGAGGGCCGCAGCCGTGTAGGTCGTGCTATATTCGAACGTTTGCGAACCGATCGAATCTGCACTGTGCAGCACGTCGGAGACGGCGATCGTGCTCACGAGCGAGCTGTTCTTGATGAGATTGAGCGTTTGGTTGCCGAGCGGCGGAATCACCGCGCGAATTGCTTGCGGCAAGATGACGAACCGCATCACCATGATGTAGCTCATCCCGGATGCAAGCGCGGCTTCCATCTGCCCCCGATGGACAGCGAGAATTCCGCCTCGAATCGTCTCGGCAATAAACGCTGCAGTGTAGATGCCTAAGGCCAGGAAGCCGCATTCGAAGGCTGTGAATCGGATCCCGATCGACGGTAGCCCGAAGTAAAAGAAGAAGAGTTGCACGAGCAGGGGGACGTTTCGAACGAACTCGACGTAGGCCGTCCCGACTGCTTGCAACGTGCGGTTGGGTGCCGCGCGTAGCGTCGCGACGATCGTCCCGAGTGCGAATGCGAGAAGCAAAGCGCACGCGGAAACCTCGATCGTAACGCGCAGACCGGAGAGTAATAGCCTCCAGTTATCGGCTAGAAGCCCCCAGTCGACCATCCGGAAAGCTTACTTGCGCGCGGGCTGATTGGCGAAGTCGTCTCCGGCCTTCTCAGCGGACATCCCGTACCAGGTCTTCCAATTTGAGGGAAGCGGTTCGTTCAACCATTTCTGATGGATCTTGGCAAACGTTCCGTCGTTGCCGATCGAGACGAGCGCATCGTTGACGGCCTTAAGGAGCGTATCGTTGCCTTTCGCAATGCCAATCCCGTACGGCTCAAACGTAAAGAGGCCGCCGACCATTTTGAGGTCTTTT
>Ga0181537_10005012_pt1 | contig 10813 bp, 8 predicted proteins | sample PEATcosm2014_Bin_39_FD_119765 | JGI IMG/M metagenome (GOLD analysis project Ga0181537, IMG submission 119765) | Peatland microbial communities from MTU Mesocosm Facility, Houghton, MI, USA - PEATcosm2014_Bin23_10_metaG | ecosystem: Environmental > Terrestrial > Soil > Wetlands > Peat | place... | reverse complement strand
GCAATTCTTTGCGCTCGAGCCGCACACGATCCTCGATCTGGGCGCAGGCACCTGCCATGCTGCGCTCGAGCTGCGGCGCCGGTTTGCGCGCGCGCGCATCATCGCGCTCGATATCGCTCCCGGGATGCTCAAGGCGGCGCCGCGCCCGGGCTGGTCGCGGCGTCGCTTCGAGCGGGTGTGCGCCGACGCCTACGCGCTGCCCCTCGCCAGTCGCAGCGTCGACCTGGTGTTCAGCAACCTGATGCTGCAGTGGTGCGACCGGCCGGGGCTGGTGTTCCGCGAACTGGCGCGCGTGCTCAAACCTGGCGCCGTGCTGATGTTCTCGAGCTTCGGTCCCGATACCCTGAAGGAGTTGCGCCTCGCCTGGGCGAGCGTCGACGATGGTACCCATGTCAGTCAGTTCCCCGACCTGCCGCAACTTGGGGATGCGCTGATGCACGCCGGACTCGCCGAGCCGGTCATGGATGTGGAACCGCAGCTGCTGCTGTACCCGGATGTGCACGCGCTGATGCGCGAACTCAAGCGCATCGGTGCGCGCAACGCGGCCAGCCAGCGATCCCGCGCGCTGACTGGCCGCGGCCGGCTGCAGCGCATGATCGCGGCGTACGAAGCGCGGCGCACCGCCGCCGGTCTGCCGGCGACCTTCGAGGTGATCTTCGGCGCCGCGTTTGGCGGCGCGGCCTCTGACCCTGAGGCAGGGGTCGACGGTCACGGCGATGCCAGCTCCGCCGACGGCTACGCGGTGCCACTGGCGGCGCTCAGGCGTTCACGACGATGAGTCGCGGGGTCTTCATCGCCGGTACCGACACCGACGTCGGCAAGACCCGGGTGACGCTGGCTCTGCTGCGGGCACTGGCGGCCAGGGGCGTGCGCGCCGCGGGTATGAAGCCGGTCGCCAGCGGTTGCCGCCCGTTGACTGTCCGAGAACTTCCGATGGCGGGTGGATTTTACTCAGTAGGCGACATGATCAACGATGATGTCGCCTCAATCATCGCGCTTTCACCTCCTGATTGCGACCGCGTCGACATCAACCCGTATTGCTTTGACTGGGGGGTTTCGCCGCATATCGCTGCAGATCGGGCCGGAGTTCGCATCGAGCCGGAGCGCATCGCAGCGGCCTATGAGCGGCTGGCCGCCCAGGTCGACGCGGTAGTGGTGGAGGGCACCGGTGGCTGGCTGGCCCCGATCGGCGAGCTCGGCACCATGGCCGACATCGCCCAGCGGCTGGATCTGCCGGTGGTGCTGACGGTCGGACTGCGGCTGGGCTGCCTGAGTCATGCGCTGCTGTCAGTGCAGGCGATCGGCGTATCTAACCTGAAACTGGCCGGCTGGATCGGCAGCGTGCTGCGGCCGGATATGCCGGCGCTGGAACAGAACCTCGCTACGCTCGATACCATGCTCGGTGTGCCAAGACTGGCGCTGTTGCCGTACTCGATCGCCGCCGATGCTGACGCCAGCCACGTGATCGCGGCCGCGGCCGCGTTATTCGACGGGCCGCTGCGCAGCGTCGCCGACGAGACTTAAGTGTTTGACCTTGCGATGGAAAACCTCGCATCGTACGATGCGTTATTCACCGCTCGATGCTGCTGACCAGGGGTTGCGACAGTGAACCGTGTTCTGACGATCCAGTTATCGCCGAACTGTTCGCTGACGCCGCGCGGCGCGGCGCTGTTCTTCGGCACGATCTGCCTGGTGTCGTTCTCGATTGCACTGGCCATGGCGCTCAAGGGGATGTGGCCGATCTTTCCGTTTGCCGGCCTGGAGATGCTGCTGCTGGGCTGGGCGTTGCATGCCAGCTTGCAGCGTCGCCACTATTCACAGACCATCACCGTGACCGAGGACCGGGTCGCTGTACGGACGCAGCGGCGCGAGCTTCGCGAGCAAGTCGAGTTTCCGCGGCACTGGGCGCAGGTTAGACTGCGCCACGCGGACACGCGCTTGCATCCCAGCCGCCTCACGATCGAATCGCATGGGCGATCGTACGAGGTCGGCAGCTTCCTGACCGAGGAGGAACGGCGGGCCCTGGCCGGCCGGCTGATGCGCTCAGTAGGCCGTATCAATGAATCGCCGCCCCTGGACAATGCGCCTGACAGCGCGCGTGAAGGTGTAACACCAGCATGAAGACCAGAATGTCGAGCATGGCCCTCGCCAGCGTTGCGCTGTGGCTGGTCGCGCCCGCCGCCCGGGCGGCCTGGACCTTGAACATGACGCCGGGCATCAGCGCGATGTCGCGCGAGATCTACTCGCTGCACATGCTGATGTTCTGGTGGAGTGTCGGCATCGCGGTGGTGGTGTTCGGCTTCATGATCTACTCGATGGTGCACTTTCGGAAATCCAAGGGCGCGGTAGCCGACCAGCATTTCCTGCACAGCAACCGGATCGAGATCATCTGGACCGTGGTGCCGGTGCTGATCCTGATCAGCATGGCGGTGCCGGCCGCGCGCGTGCTGGTGCAGACCGAGGACCCGGTGGCCCCCGAACTGTCGATCCGCGTCACCGGCTACCAGTGGAAGTGGGGCTACGAATACCTCGATACCGGCGTCACCGTCCTGTCGACGCTCTCGCGCGACAGCAATCGCGCCCGCCAGCTCGGCTCCGGCATCGATCCGTACTCGGTGCCGAACTACCTGCTGTCGGTCGATCACCCGCTGGTGGTGCCGGCCGGCGTCAAGGTGCGCGTGCTGATCACCGCGCAGGACGTCATCCACTCCTGGTGGGTACCGGCGCTGGCAATCAAGAAGGATGCGATCCCGGGTTTCATCAACGAGGCCTGGTTCGATATCGACGCCGACAAGACCGGGACCTATCGCGGCCAGTGCTCGGAGCTGTGCGGCCGCGACCATGGCTTCATGCCGATCGTGCTCGACGTCAGGAGCAAGGCGGACTTCGACCTGTGGCTCAAGGCCCAGCGCGACGCGCTGAAGCAACCGGCAGCCACCACCGCCAGCGAGGCCACGACCACGCCGGCAGGGTGAGAGCGCCGTCACCACAGCGCATCAATCAGCTATCAACGCAGCGAGACAATGAATGGCCACAACTGAGAGCAGCGCCGCCGCCCACGACGACCACGACCACAAGCCGCACGGCTTCTGGAATCGCTGGCTCACCACCACCAACCACAAGGACATCGGCACGCTGTACCTGGTGTTCAGCTGCATCATGTTCTTCATCGGTGGCTCGTTTGCAATGCTGATCCGCGCCGAGCTGTTCCAGCCCGGCCTGCAGTTCCTCGATCCGGCGCTGTTCAACACCATGACCACGATGCACGCGCTGGTGATGATCTTCGGCGCGATCATGCCGGCATTCGTCGGGCTGGCGAACTGGATGATCCCGCTGCAGATCGGCGCGCCCGACATGGCGCTGCCGCGCATGAACAATTTCAGCTTCTGGATCCTGCCGTTTGCCTTCACGCTGCTGCTGTCGACACTGTTCGTGCCCGGCGGCGCGCCGGCCGGCGGCTGGACCATGTATCCGCCGCTGGTGCTGCAGACCGGCAACGCATTGCCGCTGATGATCTTCGCGGTCCACCTGATGGGCGCCTCGTCGATCCTGGGGGCGATCAACGTGATCGTCACCATCCTGAACATGCGCGCCCCGGGCATGACGCTGCTGCGCATGCCGCTGTTCGTGTGGACCTGGCTGATCACCGCGTACCTGCTGATCGCGGCGATGCCGGTGCTGGCCGGAGCCGTGACCATGCTGCTGACCGATCACTACTTCGGCACCAGCTTCTTCAACGCCGCAGGCGGCGGCGACCCGGTGATGTTCCAGCACATCTTCTGGTTCTTCGGGCATCCCGAGGTCTACATCATGATCCTGCCGGCCTTCGGCATCATCTCCGAGATCATCCCGACGTTCTCGGGCAAGCCGCTGTTCGGCTATGACGCGATGGTCTACGCCACCGCCTCGATCGCGTTCCTGTCGTTCATCGTCTGGGCGCACCATATGTTCACGGTCGGCATGCCGCTGTCGAGCGAACTGTTCTTCATGCTCTCCACCATGCTGATCTCGATTCCGACCGGCGTGAAGGTGTTCAACTGGTCGACCACGATGTGGCGCGGCTCGGTAAGCTTCGAGCCGCCGATGCTGTGGGCGCTGGCGTTCCTGTTCCTGTTCTCGATCGGCGGCTTCTCCGGCCTGATGCTCGCGATCGCGCCGGCCGACTTCCAGTACCAGGACACCTACTTCGTGGTGGCGCACTTCCACTACGTGCTGGTGACCGGTGCGATCTTTGCGATCATGGGCGCGGTGTACTACTGGCTGCCGAAGTGGACCGGCCACATGTACAACATGGCACTCGCCAAGTGGCACTTCTGGCTATCGGTGGTGTTTGTCAACGTGCTGTTCTTCCCGCAGCACTTCCTCGGCCTGGCCGGCATGCCGCGCCGCGTGCCCGACTATGCCACGCAGTTTACCGACTGGAACATGGTGTCCTCGATCGGCGGCTTCGGCTTCGGCCTGTCGCAGCTGCTGTTCCCCTACCTGATCTGGCAGTGCTCGCGCGGCGGCGTCAAGGCCACCGGCCAGGTGTGGGAGAGCGCGCACGGACTGGAGTGGGAGCTGCCCTCGCCGGCGCCGTACCACAGCTGGGCCGAGGCGCCGAGCATGGCGGTTCTGAATCACTGCGCGCCTTCGCACGAGCTTGACAGTTGAACACGCCAGCCAGGATGGTCCCAGCCAGGGTGGTCGCTGATCGCGAGCAGCGCCGGCGCGTACGGCGCAGCGCGCTGCTGTGGGGCCTGATCGCGCTGGCCGTGTACACCGGCTTCATCGTTCGTTCAGTGCTGCACGGCGTGCGATGAGCCCGGGCAGCCACCGCGGCCTGGTGTTCAAGCTGTCGATATTCGTCGCCGGCAGTTTCGCCTTCGGCTTTGCGCTGGTGCCGCTGTATGACGTGCTGTGCTCGATCACCGGCCTGGGAAACCAGAAGAGCCTGTCGCGCGCCTACGCCCAGGGGACGCAGCAGGGGACGCTGGGCGCGCAGGGCGCCGATCAGCAGCGGGTCGTCACGATCGACTTTCTGGCCAATCTGCCCAGCGTCGGCAACTGGGAGTTCCGCCCGATCACCAAATCGATACAGGTCCATCCGGGGCAGCTGTACGAGGCGGATTTCTTTGCGCATAACCTGACCGGCCACGACACCACCGCACAGGCGGTGCCGGATATCGTGCCTTCGAAGCTCGCCGCCTGGTTCCACAAGACCGAATGCTTCTGCTTCTCGCCGCAGAACTTCAAGCGCGACGAGCAGCGCGTGATGCCGGTGCGCTTCTTCGTCGACCCCGATCTGCCGGGCTACGTCGGTCACCTGACCCTCGCCTACACGTTCTACGATGTGCCCACGCACGCCGCCAACAGGACTCAAGACTAATGTCAGAGACGCACGCTCCAGCGGATCCCGCCAAGTACTACCTGCCGCACGGCAGCCCATGGCCGATCCTGGGTTCGGTGGCGCTGTTCTGCCTGATGCTCGGCGCCGTCTCCTGGCTCAACGAGTGGGCCGGCGGCTGGGCAATGATCCCGGGAGCGCTGCTGCTCGCCACCATGTTCTTCTGCTGGTTCGGCACCGTCATCGGCGAGAACCAGCAGGGCGTCTACGACATGCAGGTGGATCGCTCGTTCCGCCTCGGCATGATCTGGTTCATCTTCTCGGAAGTGATGTTCTTCGCCGCGTTCTTCGGCGCATTGTTCTACGCCCGCGTACTGTCGGTGCCGTGGGAGGGCGGCGAGGGCGTCAAGCTGCTGAACAAGCTGCTGCTGTGGAAGAATTTCAATCCCACCTGGCCGAGCAACGGCCCGGCGCACATCGGCGGCCGCCCCGACGGCACCTTCAACGTGATTCCGGCATTCAGCCTGCCGGCGGTCAATACGCTGATATTGCTCACCAGCGGACTGACCGTCACGCTGGCGCACCACGCGCTGCGCTCGACCAAGCGTGGCGCACTGACCTTCTGGCTGGCGTGCACGTTCCTGCTGGGATTTACCTTCGTCGGGCTGCAGGCGCATGAATACGGCGAAGCCTATCGCGACATGGGCCTGCGGCTGTCGACCGGCATCTATGGGTCGACGTTCTTCATGCTGACGGGGTTCCACGGCCTGCACGTGACCATCGGCGCGATCATGCTGCTGATCATCTGGTTTCGGGTATTGAGTGGCCACTTCACGCCGAACCGGCATTTCGCCTTCGAAGCCGTGTCCTGGTACTGGCACTTTGTCGACGTGGTGTGGCTGGGGCTGTTCATCTTCGTCTACTGGATCTGAAGCGCGGGAGCCGTGAAACCTAAGCCGGCGGCGATGCCCAGTTTCCATGCTACCGCAGGCTGCCGTAGCCCTGGCATCGCGGCGCTGACCGGCCTGGTGCTGTTGTGCGCCGCCTGCTCCAAGGGGCCGCCGCCAGCGCCGAAACCGGTGGAGGTGGCGACCGTCATCGTGCAGCCGAAGCCGGCCGTCTTTCCGGAGGACTTCGTCGCCGAGACCGAGGCGATCAACGCGGTCGAGATCCGGCCGCGCGTCGGCGGCGAACTGGTCACGCGGGTGCCGAACGAGGGCGAGAAGGTCAAGGCCGGTCAGCTGCTGTTCGTGATCGACCGCGAACCCTATATCGCCGCGCTGGCCCAGGCCAGGGCCGGTCTGGCACAGAGCGAGGCCGCGCTGGTGCAATCGCAGCGCGACCTGGAGCGCGCCGAATCGCTCTCCAAGCTCGACGCCGTCAGCCAGCAGGAACTGGATGCCGCGGTCGCCAAGAACAAGGCCAACCAGGCCTCGATCGAGGCCGGCCAGGCCGCGGTGCGGGCGGCCGAGCTCAACCTCGGCTACACCACCATCGTCAGCCCGATCGACGGTGTGGTGGGCCGTGCGCAGCTGCGCCAGGGCGGCATGGTCACCGCCAACAGCACGCTGCTGACCACCATCTACCAGACCGATCGCATGTATGTGAACTTCAGCATCAGCGAACAGCGCATGCTGATGTTCCAGCGCGAGCTGGGACGCGCACCCAACCAGGATGCCAGCAAGCCGCCGCCGTTCCGGCTGTTCCTGGCCGACGGCTCGCTCTATCCGCAGATCCCGAAGCTCAACTTCATCGACCCGGCGGTCGATACGCGCACCGGCACGCTGGCGATGCGCCTCGAGGTCGACAACCCGCAGCAGCTGCTGCACGCCGGCCAGTTCGCGCGCGTGCAGGTATCGCAGCAGCAGGATCCGAACGCGATCGTGCTGCCGCAGCGCGCGGTCCTGGATCAGCAGGGCCAGAACTACGTCTGGATCGTCGACGCCGACAGCAAGGCGCAGCAGCGCGAGGTGCACATGGGTCTGCGCCTCGGCGGTGACTGGCAGGTGCAGCAGGGACTCAAGGCCGGCGACGTCGTGATCGTTGACGGCGTGCAGCGCCTGAAACCCGGCACGCTGGTCAAGGCGACGCCGCTGGTGGTGCCGCCGGCAGCACCAGCAGCACCAGCAGCACCAGCAGCACCGGCGGCACCGGCGGCACCGGCAGCACCGCCAGCACCGGCGGCCGCGAAACCCACCGCTTCGGCGGCACCAGCGCAGGCTGTGGACGGGGGCCGGAGCCGATCGTGATCGATTTCTTCATCGATCGGCCGATATTTTCGACCGTGCTGGCGATCATCATCACGATCGCCGGCGCCGTGTCGCTCAAGGCGTTGCCGATCGCGCGCTATCCGCAGATCACGCCGCCGACCATCATCGTCTCGACGTCGTTTCCGGGCGCTGACGCCGCCACCATCGAGCAATCCGTCGCCGCGCCGATCGAGGAGCAGGTCAACGGCGTGCCGCACATGATCTACATGGACTCCAAGAGCGCCAATGACGGCAGCTACACCCTGACCGTGACCTTCGCCGTCGGCACCGACCAGGATATCGCCGCGGTGGACGTGCAGAACCAGGTGGCGATCGCGCAGCGCCAGCTGCCGCAGCAGGTGCTGCAGCAGGGCGTGGTGGTCGCCAAGCGCCAACCGCAGATCCTGCTGGCGGTGGCCATCAAATCCGACCAGCCACGCTACGACTACCTGTACCTGTCGAACTTCGCCACCCTGCATGTGTTCGATGCGCTGGCGCGCGTGCAGGGGGTCGGACAGGTGGTGGTGTTCGGCGCGCGTGACTACGGCATGCGCATCTGGCTCGATCCCGGCAAGATGGCGCGCCTGGGCGTCACCACCGAAGACGTCAGCACGATCCTGAACGAGCAGAACGTGGTCGCGCCGGCCGGCACGCTCGGCGCCGAGCCGGCGCCGCCCGGACAGCAGATGACCTATGTCGCCTCGGTGCGCGGTCGACTCAGTACGCCCGAGCAATACGGCGCGATCGTGGTGCGCACCGGTGCCGATGGTGCCATCGTGCTGCTCAAGGACATCGCCCGCATCGAACTGGCGGCGACCGACTATTCGCGCTCCTCGCGGCTCAATGGCGTGCCGACCGCGATCATCGGCGTCTACCAGTTGCCCGACGCCAATGCGCTCGACGTGGCGCACGGCGTGCGCCAGGTTCTCGACCAGCTGGCACCGACCTTTCCGCAGGGCATCAGCTATTCAATTCCATTCGACACCACGCTGTTCGTGGCCGAGTCGGTGCGCGAGGTGGTGAAGACGCTGCTGGAGGCGGGACTGCTGGTGCTGCTGGTGGTGTTCATCTTCCTGGAGAGCTGGCGCGCGACGCTGATCCCGATGCTGGCGGTGCCGGTGTCGCTCATCGGCGCATTCAGCGCGTTTGCAGCCCTCGGCTTCTCGCTCAACACGCTGACGTTGTTCGCGCTGGTGCTGGCCATCGGACTGGTGGTCGATGACGCCATCGTCGTGGTCGAGGCCGTCACCGAGATCATGGACAGCCGCAAGCTGCCGGCGCCCGAGGCCACCAAGGCGGCGATGCGCGAGGTGACGGCGCCGGTGGTGGCGATTGCGCTGGTGCTGGTCTCGGTGTTCGTGCCGGTATCGTTCCTCGGCGGCCTTACCGGCCAGTTCTATCGCCAGTTCGCGCTCACGCTGGCGGTGTCGGTGGCCATCTCGGCGATCGTCGCGCTGACGCTGACCCCGGCGCTGTGCGCGCTGCTGCTCAAGCCCACCGACCAGTCGCATTTCCCCGGACTGCTGGGCCGGGCATTCGCCACCTTCAACCGCGGCTTCCGCAGCGTGACGGGGCGCTACACCACCACCGTAGGCAGCGCGATCCGTCGCACCGCGGTGTCGATGGCAGTGTTCGTGATCCTGACGGTCGCCGCGGTGTGGCTGGTGTGGAGCCGCCCGACCGGCTTCATGCCGGATGAGGACCAGGGCTACCTGATCGGCCTGGTGACGCTGCCGCTGGGAGCATCGATGCAGCGCACCGAGGCGGTGACCGGCGCGTTCGCCAAGCAGATGCGAGCACAGCCCGAGGTCGACAACGTGTTTGCGATCGCCGGGCTGAACCTGCTGACCGGCACCAACTCCTCGTACGCCGCCACGGTGTTCATCATCCTCAAGCCCTGGGCCCAGCGCGCAGGCTCCGCCCATGGCGCGGTGGCGCTGGCGGCGCGCGCCAACCGCATCGGCGCCGGATTCAAGGAAGCCAGCGTGCTGGCGCTGAACCCGCCACCTATACCCGGCATCGGCACCGCCGGCGGCTTCGAGTTCGTCGTCGAAGACCGCAGCGGCGGCGAGATCGGCAGGTTTGCCGGCGTGCTGAACGACTTCATCGGACAGGCGAATCATCGCCCGGAACTCACGCGCGTCTTCACCCAGTTCAGCACCCAGACCCCGCAGATCGAATACGTGCTCGACCGCGAGCGCGCCAAGACGCTGGGCGTGAGCATCTCCAGCATCTTCTCCGCGCTTCAGACCTTCCTCGGCGGCACCTATATCAACGACTTCAACCTGTTCGGGCGTACCTACAAGGTCACCGCGCAGGCGGATGCGAGCGCGCGCAACCTGCCCGATTCGGTCGATGGGCTGTATGTGCGCACCGCCAAGGGCGACATGGTGCCGCTGTCCACATTGCTCACGATCAAGCAGAAGACCGGACCGGAATACATTGAGCGCTACAACGTGTTCCGCGCCGCGACCATCAACGGCACGCCGGCGAGCGGCTTCAGTTCCGGCCAGGCGACGCTGGCGATGGAGAATCTGGGAAAGGACCTGCCCGATGGCTATGGCTATGACTGGACCGGCACCACCTACCAGGAGAAGCTGTCCGGCGGGCAGAGCGGCGCCATTTTCGGCATGGCGATCGTGTTCGTGTTCCTGGTACTGGCAGCGCTCTATGAGAGCTGGGCGGTGCCGTTCGCGGTGCTGCTGGGCATCCCGTTCGCGATGCTCGGCGCCTATGGCGGCCTGACGCTGCGCGGCATGGCCAATGATATCTACGCGCAGATCGGCCTGGTGATGCTGATCGGCCTGGCGGCCAAGAACGCTATCCTGATCGTCGAGTTCGCCAAGCTCGAATACGAACGGGGCAAGCCGCTGGTGGAATCGGCCATCGAAGGCGCACGACTGCGGCTGCGGCCGATCCTGATGACCTCGTTCGCCTTTATCTTTGGCTCCATGCCGCTGGCGATAGCCACCGGCGCCGGCGCCTCCGCACGCCAGGTGCTGGGCACTGCTGTGGTATTCGGCATGAGCGCCGCGACGCTGATCGGGGTCTTCATGATCCCGGTGTTCTATGTGCTGATGCAGGGCCTGTCGGAGCGCCTGCGTGGCATCCGCAGTAGCGAAGCTACCTCACCCGAACCGCCCGCCGCGCTTTCGGACAAGGCGCCGCAATGACCATGTCGCCGCATCGGCAGCGGCGGCCGCTGCCGCTGGCACTGGCGGCCAGCGCGGCGCTGGCG
>Ga0181537_10005010_pt1 | contig 10818 bp, 12 predicted proteins | sample PEATcosm2014_Bin_39_FD_119765 | JGI IMG/M metagenome (GOLD analysis project Ga0181537, IMG submission 119765) | Peatland microbial communities from MTU Mesocosm Facility, Houghton, MI, USA - PEATcosm2014_Bin23_10_metaG | ecosystem: Environmental > Terrestrial > Soil > Wetlands > Peat | place... | reverse complement strand
GGAAGGCCTGCTCCTCGGCCGAGAGCCTGGCCGGCGGCAGCGAGCGCAGCTTGCTCCAGTCGGGATTGCCGGTGAACAGCTCCCCATCCCACCACACCGTGCCGGCCTCGAGCGCCTCGCGCTCGGTGCGTGACATCGAGGGCAGCAGCCGGCGATAGCCTTTCATGAACGGCCCGCTGATCAGCGCGATGCGCAATGGCCGCACGTTGAGCAGCCACAGCAGCGCGAGCGCCAGGGTCAGCAGGCCTTTCCACAGCCCGGCCGGATTGCCCGCCAGCACGTAGGCCAGCAGCAGCACCGAGAAGGTCACGGTGTAGATGAACAGTCCCAGGCGCCGGTAGGTGAGGTAGATCACCGCGACGAGGAACAGGATCGTGATCAGCGCACCCAGCATGTCCGACTCCGGGCCATCCGGGCCCTAAGGCAATCCGTACCGACTCTGCGCCCCCAGGCCGCCCTCGCGGGCCCGGGCGCGCTTGAAATCTCAGGCGAGCAGTTCCTTGACGCCCTCGCGCTCTTCGCGCAGTTCCGCTTCGGTCAGCTCCATGCGCTTGCGGCTGAAATCATCGATCGCAAGCCCCTGCACGATGCTGTAGTCGCCGTTGCGGCAGGCGACCGGGTAGGAATAGATCAGTCCCTCCTTGATGCCGTAGCTGCCATCCGAGGGCACCGCCATGCTGGTCCAGTCCCCCTCGGTCGTGCCGAGGAACCAGGTGCGCATGTGATCGAGCGCCGCGGAGGCCGCCGAGGCGGCCGAGGAGGAGCCGCGCGCCTTGATGACCGCGGCGCCGCGCTGCTGCACCGTCGGAATGAAATATTCCTCGACCCACTTCTGATCCACGAGACTGCGTGCGGCGCGGCCGCCGATCAGGCAGTGGCTGATATCCGGATACTGCGTCGAGGAGTGGTTGCCCCACACGCTCAGGCGCCGGATGTCATTCACGTGCGTGCCGGTCTTGACGGCAAGCTGCGAGAGTCCGCGGTTGTGATCGAGACGGGTCATCGCGGTGAAATTGCGTGCCGGCAGCGTGGGCGCGTTGCTGCGCGCGATCAGCGCATTGGTGTTGGCCGGGTTGCCGACCACGAGCACGCGCACGTTGCGCGCCGCCACTTCATTCAGCGCCTTGCCCTGCGCCGAGAAGATCTGCGCGTTGGCCAGCAGCAGATCCTTGCGCTCCATGCCCGGCCCGCGCGGGCGCGCACCGACCAGCATCGCCGCCTGGCAATCGCGGAACGCCACCTTCGCATCATCGCTCGCCACGATCTGGTTGATCGTCGGGAAGGCGCAGTCGAGCAGCTCCATGACTACGCCCTGGAGCGTCGGCAGCGCCGGGGTGACTTCCAGCAGATGCAGGTTGATCGGCTGGTCAGGGCCGAGCATCTGACCCGAGGCGACCCGGAAGGCCAGCGCATAGCCGATCTGGCCTGCGGCTCCGGTGATGGTCACGTTGACGGGCTGCTTCATGGCGACTCCTGGCGGCCGGGGGGTGAAAAGAGGCGGCTGATTTTAAGGGGGTTTTTGAACTCGGCAATGGGCGAAATCAGGAACGCTTGACACTCATATAGTGTTGTAGTTAGATACAACACCATAACGACACAGAAAGGCAGCCCGCCAATCCGGTCGTCCATCGCAGGAGAATGTCATGAATAGCCCTCGTCAGTCCGCCCTCAAGCTCTTGGTCAGCGGCGTGCTCGCCACGTTCCTCACCGCCGTGCTGGCCATAAGCGTCAGTCAGGCCAGTGCCCCCGCTCAAGCCCCCGCCGCGCAGGTGGCCCACGTCATCATCGAGGGACCACCGGCCTGCTAGTTGCCACTGCCGCCCCGCTGGGGCTTGATGTCCCTGGCGCAGTAACACCGTTGCAAGCCTGAACCTGATGAGCAGACGATGAGCAGACAATGAGCGACCCGCAATGGGATGACGGCCAGCCGATCTACCGGCAGCTGCGCGATCGGGTCGTGGCCATGATCCTCGATGGCGCCCTGCGTGATGGCGATGCACTGCCTTCCGTGCGCCAGGTGGCGAGCGAGTTCCGTCTCAACCCGATCACCGTGCTCAAGGGCTACCAGCAGCTGGTCGAGGAGCAGTTGATCGAGAAGCGCCGCGGCCTCGGGATGTTCGTCAGCGCCGGGGCCTGCGCAGCGCTGCTGGCCGATGAGCGGCGCCGCTTCCTCGAGACCGACTGGCCGAAGATCCGCGCGACGATCCAGCGCCTGGGCCTCTCAGACGAGCAGCTGTTGCAGACCCCGGCAGCCGCGCCCTCTCCGACTACCCTGACGCCGGACACTGAAAAACCATGAGCACCATTATCGAAGCCCACGGCCTTGCCAAGCGCTACGGCAGCGTGCGGGCACTCGAGGGCCTGAATTTTCGCATCGAGGCCGGGCGCATCGTCGGCCTGATCGGCCGCAACGGTGCCGGCAAGAGCACCGCCCTCAAGGCGATCCTCGGGCTCACGCCCTTCGAGGGACAGCTCTCGGTGCTCGGCCACAACCCGGCCGCCGAGCGCGATGCGCTGATGCGCGATGTGTGCTTCGTCGCCGATACCGCGGTGCTGCCGCGCTGGCTGCGCGTGGATTGCGCAATCGATTTCGTGGCCGGCGTGCATCCGCGCTTTGATCGCGCCCGCGCCGGGGAATTTCTCAAGCGCACCACGATCCGCATGACAAGCCGCATCGGCGAACTGTCCAAGGGCATGGTCACGCAGCTGCACCTGGCGCTGATCCTGGCGATCGATGCGCAGCTGCTGGTGCTCGATGAACCGACCCTGGGCCTGGATCTGCTGTACCGGCGCGAGTTCTACGACACGCTGCTCAATGATTATTTCGACAAGCAGCGCACGATCCTCCTGAGCACTCACCAGGTCGAGGAGGTCGAGAATCTGCTGACCGATGTGATGTTCATCGATGGCGGCAAGCTGGTGCTCGACACGCCGGTCGAAGCGCTTGCCGGGCGCTTCGCGGCACTCAAGGTCGCGCCCGAGAAGCTCGCCGCCGCGCGTGCGCTTGGGCCCTTCTACGAGCGCGAGTCCTTCGGCCGACCGATCCTGTACTTCGAGAACGCAGCGCCTGCCGCGCTCGATGCGCTGGGTGTGGTCTCGACCCCGGGGATCGCCGATCTGTTCGTCGCCAAGATGCACGGGGGGGCCGCATGAAACATTGGCCGATCCTGATCCGGCGCGAGCTCTGGGAGCATCGGGCACTGTGGATCGCACCGCTCGCAGTGAGCGTCGTGATTGTGCTGGTATCCCTGCTGGTCGGCCACACCAATGCCGGCTACGAGAACCCGGCGTTCTCCGGCAATCTGTTCGAGGCTTCTATCGTTGCGCTGTCAGTACCGCTGTACATCACGGCCGGCATCCTGGGCGTGACGTATTTCCTCGATTGCCTGTACGCCGACCGGCGTGATCGCAGCGTGCTGTTCTGGAAGTCGCTCCCGGTCTCCGACACCACGACCGTACTGGTGAAGTTCGCCGTCGGGCTGCTGCTGCTGCCGCTGGCAACCTACCTGCTGGCGGCGGTCACGGGCCTGCTGGTGGAAAGCATTGTTCAGCTGCGCTTTACCGGCTCCGTGACGCAGGCGGCGCCCCCGCCCTGGGTGCTTGGCGAATGGCTGCGCGTGCAGGGCGTGCTGCTCTATGGCCTGGTCGCGGCGCTGCTGTGGTATGCGCCGTACGCCGCCTACCTGATGCTGGTCTCGGCTTGGGCGCGTCGCTCGGTATATGCCTGGGCCTTCATCCCGCCGGTGCTGATTGCACTGCTCGAGCATTTGCTGCTCGGTACCAATTTCTTTGGCGGCGTCGTGACCCGCGGCTTCGGGGAGATCATGCGGCTCGCCTTCAACCTGGGCCATGAGATCAATATCAGCGTCGGCAGCGTATTCAGCCAGGGCCAGCACACGGGTCCCAGTGGCCCGGGCGGCGCTCGTATGGCCCTTGATCATCCGCCGGACCCGAGCGTGCTGCTGCACAGTGTGCCGCTGTGGCTGGGGCTGCTGGGCGCGGCGCTGATGCTGTGGGTTGCTATCCGCCTGCGCCGCTACCGGGACGAGTCCTGAGGCCTGACTCCCGGGCGCTGTCGTTCAGCGGCGGTGGCTCTTCGCGCCACGCCTGCAGGCGCGCCGCTGAAATTCCCGTTTCGGGCCCCGTGCTGCTAGCATCGATCGCCGGCGCGGCCCCTTAAAGGGCTGTGCCAGGCGGTCTCGTTGGCCTGAACCGACAATAGCCGGAGTGACACTGATGGCTGATCCAGTCGTAGCGGCGCGTGCGCCGATGGGTGTCGATCTCGAAGCGGGCAAGACCTATTACTGGTGCTCCTGCGGTAAGTCGACCCATCAGCCCTTCTGCGACGGTTCGCACAAGGGCAGCGAGTTCACGCCGCGCGCCTATACGCCGACCCTCACTGGCAAGGCGTACCTGTGCGCCTGCAAGCACACGCACAACGCCCCGCTGTGCGACGGTTCGCACAAGGCACTCGCCTAGAGCCGCTCGCGGGTCACCGATGTTTTTCCACACGCAGCGCGAGGGAGCAGAGATCGCGCTTCAGCTTGAGGGCGCCTGGCGCAGCGCGAACCTGACCGCGATCAGCAGTGCGCTCGAGCATATCGACAGCGCCGGTGCCCGCACCCTGCAGTGCGATGTCGGCGAGGCCAGCTTCGATCTGTCGGGCGCCTGGCTTCTCAATGACTATCTGGCGCGCCTCGAGCAGCGCGGCCTCAAGGTGGGTTTCCGCGCTACAGCGCCCGACTGGCTGGATCTGATCGAGCGCACCAGCAGCGCGACCGCTTCGGTGAGCATCGAGGAAAGCGACACGCCCCAGCATCGCTCGGAGCCGGGGACCGCTGTTGCCCAACTGGGGCGCCGCGCCGTCGCGGCCTGGGCGCTGGTGCGTTCGTGGCTGGCCTTCATCGGCCAGGTGAGCGTGGTGCTGGTGCGCGCGCTCGGGAGTTTTCGGCGGCTGCGGCCGATCTCGGTGCTGCGTCATGTCTATGACACCGGCATCACCGCGATTCCGATCGTGTCGCTGATCGCGTTCCTGATCAGCGTCATCCTGGCCTACATGGGCGCCCAGCAGCTGGTCAAGTTCGGCGCCGACATCTACGTGGTCGACCTGGTGACGGTCGGCGTGCTGCGCGAGTTGGGCGTGCTGCTGACCGCGATCATTGTCGCCGGCCGCTCCGGCAGTGCCTTCGCGGCCGAGATCGGTGCGATGCAGCTGAACGAGGAGGTCGATGCGCTGCACGCGATTGGTGTCGAGCCGATCGAGGCCCTGGTGCTGCCGCGCATGATCGGCCTGGTGATCGCACTGCCACTGCTGACGGTGATCGCCGATGCGATCGGCCTGGTCGGCGGGGGGCTGCTGTGCCACACGCTGCTCGGGATGCCGCTCTCGCAATACCTGCACCGCGCGCAGGAATCGATCGCCAGCACCACCTTCTGGGTTGGCCTGCTCAAGGCGCCGGTATTCGCGGTGCTGATCGCGGTCTCGGGCACCTGGTGCGGCATGCGCGTGCGCGGCTCCTCGCGCGACCTCGGGCGTCTCACGACCACCGCGGTCGTGATGTCGATCTTCCTGGTGCTGCTGGCCGATGCGTTGTTCGCGGTGCTGTTCATGAAGCTCGACGTATGAGTGCCGTGGCGGTCCTTGAAGTGCGTGGCCTGGTCAGCGGCTTTGGCACGCAGCTGGTGCACGATCAGCTGAACCTCACGGTCAACGAAGGGGAGATCTTCAGCATCGTTGGCGGCTCGGGCACCGGCAAGTCGGTGCTGCTGCGGACGATTCTCGGGCTCGAGCGGCCGCGCGCCGGCCAGATCCTGATCCGCGGGCGCGATCTGACGCAGATGTCGGCGGCCGAGCTCTACGAGGTCAAGGCCGGGTACGGCGTGACCTTCCAGCAGGGCGCGCTGTTCAGCTCCCTGAGCGTGCTGCAGAACATCCAGCTGCCGATGATCGAGCACCTGCGGCTCTCCTCGCGGCTGCTCGCGCAGCTGGCCCTGTTCAAGCTGCGGCTCGTGGGGCTAGCGGCCGATGCCGCCGAAAAATACCCGGCGCAGCTCTCCGGCGGCATGATCAAGCGCGTGGCGCTGGCGCGCGCACTGGCGCTCGATCCCGGATTGCTGTTCCTCGATGAGCCGACCTCGGGCCTGGATCCGATCAGCGCTGCCGCCTTCGATGAACTGCTGATCTACCTGCAGCACGAACTCAAGCTCACGGTCGTGATGATCACGCATGATCTGGATTCGATCTACCGGGTGAGCAACCGGGTCGGAGTGCTGGTCGATAAGCAACTGGTCAGTGATACGCTGGAGCGCATTGCGGCGTACGATCATCCGTGGATCCACGCCTATTTTCAGGGTGAGCGGGCGCGCAGCCGCGGGAGGCCGAGTGGAACGGGAAGCTAATTACACCGCTGTCGGGGCCTTCGTGCTGCTGGTCACGATCATGGCTGGCCTGTTCGTCTACTGGTACACCGGCAGCAGCGACCAGCGTAGCTACACCCGCTACGAGATCTACTTCAACGGCACGGTCAGCGGCCTGGAGACCGGCGGCGCGGTGCGCTTCCTCGGCGTCGACATCGGCCGCGTGGTACGGATCCGCATCGACGGCCGCGCCAACAACCGCGTGCAGGTGATCGTCGATGTCGACTCGAGCACGCCCGTGTCGGACAAGACCGTCGCCCAGCTCTCGCTGCAGGGCGTGACCGGTCTCCTTTATATAGATCTGCAGCAGCAGCTGAACCCGGACACCTCGCACGGTGCGCTGGTGACGGTGCCGAGCGAACGCTACCCGGTCATCCGCTCGCTGCCATCGGACTTCGATGTGTTCCTCGCCAGCCTGCCCGAAGTCACGGTGCGCGCCAGCGAACTGGTGACGCGTCTGAACCGCCTGTTCTCGGATGACAACATCGGTGCCATCTCGCGCCTGGCCGCGAACCTGGATCGCGCCGGGGCCACGCTCCCGGCCAGTGCCCAGCAGCTGACCGCGCTGCTAGGCGAGCTGCGCGCCACCTCGGCCGCCGCCACCCAGGTCGCGCAGCAACTGCGCAGCTCCTTTGCCACGATGGCTCCGGATGTCGAGGCCGCGATGAATCGCCTGCATGCGGCCAGCGACAGCCTCGCCAGTGCCAGCGTGCAGCTCGATGGCCTGATCAAGGAGAATCGCAGCGGGCTGCATACCTTCGTGACCGAAGGCCTGCCGCAGCTCGAGGCGCTGGTGCGCGAGAGCCGCGCCACCGCGCGCCAGATCGAGGAGCTCTCACGCAGCCTGAAGGAAAATCCCGCGCGACTGATTTATCAGCCGGCACCGGCCGGCGTGGAGATACCGCGATGATGCGTTCCCTGACCGCCTGCGGCGTGCTCTGTGGCCTGCTGCTGGCGGCGTGCTCGGGCTTCAAGAGCAGCGAGCCTGCCGTGCAGAGCTATCTGCTGCGCCCTGCGCTGCCGGCCAGGCTGGCCAGCGCGGCGCCGGCCAGTGATGCGACATTGACGGTGATGCTGCCGGTCGCGACAGCGGGCCTTGAGGGGGAGCGCATCGCGCTGATTCAGGGCGGGCAGCGCCTAGACTGGTATCGCGATGCGCGCTGGAGCGGGGAACTGCCGCTGCTGGTGCAGACCTCGATCATCGATGCCCTGCGTGCTGGCGGGCGCTTTGCGGCGGTCCAATCCGAGGATGCACCGTTTGGCTCCACTTATCTGCTGGAGGTGGAGATCCGCCACTTCGAGGCCGACTACAGCGCTGGCGGATTGCCGCGGGTGCGCGTCGAACTGACCGGAACGCTGGGCAAGCGCATCGACCGCACGGTCACTGCAAGTTTTACGGCGGCGGGGCAGGCCACCGCGGATGCCGACCGGCTGCAGTCGGTCACGGGCGCGTTCCAGACTGCCTTTGCGCAGGCGCTCGATCAGCTCACCAACGATCTGCAGCCGCCCATTGGCAGTACCTAAACCTCCTGCTGGCGAGACTTGCGGTCGATCGGAGTGAGCCGGGCCGGGGCTGGGAGCGGCGCTGGCGCTCCTATATGTGGCTTCCTTCAAGGATCACGGCCTTACCCGCGCGTGGAAGGGCATTGATTGGGAGATCTCCGACCGGCTGCACGAGCGGGGCCTGATCGAAGATCCAAAGAACAAGTCCAAGTCGTTGGTGTTTTCGGCCGTTGGGCTCGAGGTGGGGCGGGCAGCGGCGGCCAAGCTGTTCGGTTCAGACCAGCAGTGACCGCCAGTGACAATAGGCCCACTTTCTAATTCCCTTGGATTGGAATTCGCGGCTGGTGTAGGCCGCGAATTCCAAATGAATTGCACCATCGCGCGCAGGCTTGCTCTGAAGGAATCTCCTAGACGCCAGGATCCGCCGGCGTGTGCTCGAAGCGCTCGCGCGCTGTGTTGATTTCCTTCGTGTGCGTGTGCGCCCAGGTGATCACGGTGTCGATATGGGTCAGCAGACCGCGGCCCAGCTCCGTGATCGCATAGCTCACCTTCGGCGGGCGCGCACCGAGCACGCGCCGCTCGATCAGCCCGTCACGCTCGAGGCTCCGCAGGCGCAGGGTCAGCATGCGCTGCGAGATGCGGCCCTCGTGGCTCAGGCGGCTGACCAGGCGGCGCAGCGTCGTGTGGCGGAATTCGCCGATCTCGAGCACGATCAGCAGCAGCGGACTCCACTTGTCGCCCAGGCGCGCGAGTACTTCGCGCACCGGTGCACGCCGGTCCATGCTGTCCTGGCCCATCTGCGCCGTGCGCCGTTGCAGGCGCGCGCGCAGTGGCGCCAGATCGCCGCCGTCGGCTTCCTGTTCGATGATTTCCAATGCGCTGTTCATCAGCTCCGCGGCATCACGTACTGCAGCATGGCCCGTTGGCATGGTGCCCCCTTTTGCTATCCCATCGCCGGCGTCTTTGAATCTGCTGGCTTCAGGTACATACCTGTGCCTACCTTTACTGTGATGGTACAGGCGCTTAAGGTCCGCGCAAGAACTAAAATGACCCGATCGCCTTAAAACCCTGTTTCCAGCACCGGAGCGCTGCCAGCCAATGAGCAAGAATTACGATGTCGTCGCGATGGGCGCCGGCCACAACGGACTGGTGGCCGCGGCCTACCTGGCCAAGGCGGGCAAGAAGGTGCTGGTGCTCGAGCGCAAGGGCTGGCCCGGGGGTGGCGTGGTCACGCGCGAACTCAATTCCCCCGGCTTCTGGCACGATGAGCACTCGAGCGTGCACATCATGATCCAGGCCAACCCGATGATCACCGGCGATGAGCTCGGGCTCCTAAGCCGCTTTGGCCTCAAGTACGCCTACAACATTCCGTACGCAATGATCTTCGAGGACCAGACCACGCTCGTGGCCTACAAGGATCTGGACCGGACCTGCGAGGGGATCGCCAAGCTCTCGGCCAAGGATGCCGAGACCTACCGCGCCTTTGCGACCAAGAGCATCGCGATGGCGCCGCTGATGTTTGCCGGCATGTACGTGCCGCCACCGCCGCTCGGGGCGTTCTTTGCGATGCTGGATCAGTCCGAGGAAGGCCAGGAGATCCTCGATTCGATGCAACGCTCATCGCTCGAGATCGCCAACCAGCTGTTCGAGTGCGAGAAGGTCAAGATCTGGCTGCTGCGCCTGATCTCGGAGAACCTGCAGATGCCCGATGAGCTCGGGACCGGCTTTGGCATGTTCCTGATGCCGGGCCTGATGCATGGCTTTGGCGTCTCGCAGCCGGTGGGTGGCAGCGGCAAGCTCTCCGAGGCGCTGGTCCGCTGCATCGAGCACTACGGCGGCGAGGTCCGCTGCAATGCCGAGGTCAGCAAGATCCTGAGTTCCGGCGGCCGCGCCACCGGCGTCGAGCTCAAGGATGGCGAGAAAATCATGGCCAAGGATGCGGTCATCGGCGCGATCCATCCGCACCGGCTGCGTGCCTTCATCGAGGGCGTGCCCGAGAAGGTGCTGGCGCGTGCCGAGCGCGCGACGCTCGCGGCCTTCAGCATCATGGTCAGCCACTACGATCTGAAGCAGCACGTGAAATTCAACGCCGGCGAGGAAGTCGAGCACGCGATCATGCTCGAGTTCATGGCGAGCGACAGCCTCTCGGACATGCTCGATGATTTCGATGCCCTGCGCCGCGGCCGCATTTCCGAGCGCGTGCTCGGGGCCGGTGGCGATGAGAGCATCAACGATCCCTCGCGCGTGCCGCCAGGTTGCGGCATGTTCCATGGCATCACCTTCGCCCCCTACAAGCTGGAGAAAGGCGGGGCGGCGCGCTGGGATGAGATTAAGGAGGAGATGGGGGATCGGAGCCTGCGGCACTACCAGAAATTCGTGCAGGGCCTGACCAGCGATAACATCATCAAGCGCTCCATCGTCACGCCGCTCGATCATGCCCGCAACATGCCCAACAGCATGCCCGGCGGCGACGTTCACGGCGTCGCGCCGTATTTCTACCAGATCGGCGGCCACCGCCCGACACCGGATCTGGCGCAATACACGGTGCCTGGCATCGAGCGTTTCTACCTGGTGGGCCCGTTCTTGCACCCTGGCGGCGGCGTGTATGGCGCCGGGCGCGCCACGGCGATGAAGATGTTCGATGATCTGAAGCTGAACTTCGACAAGGTGGCGGCGGCCAAGATCGTCTGAGAGCGGCGGCCTGCCGCTGGTTGACGGATCTCGCAGGGCTGGTATCGAATAGGCCCCAACGGATCAGCCTCCAGATTCAGACAGTTGGAATTCGCGGCCTACATCACCCACAGGCGGTCCATCCGCCTGGGGGTGACTGCGTCGATTCGCGGTTCGTCCTGGCGCACCGGTACGGAGTGACCCGTTCCTGAACTCGCCAGTCCCCGC
>Ga0181537_10005009_pt1 | contig 10818 bp, 11 predicted proteins | sample PEATcosm2014_Bin_39_FD_119765 | JGI IMG/M metagenome (GOLD analysis project Ga0181537, IMG submission 119765) | Peatland microbial communities from MTU Mesocosm Facility, Houghton, MI, USA - PEATcosm2014_Bin23_10_metaG | ecosystem: Environmental > Terrestrial > Soil > Wetlands > Peat | place... | reverse complement strand
TCGGCAGCAGCCGCAGTGAGCGACAAACCGATCAGTGCGGCCACCAGCAAGAATTTGCGCATCACGTCATTCTCGTATCGATATCCGATTCTCGCTAAAGAAAATCGCTAAGTCCATATGCGAGTTCAAATATTGTTGACGCCAGCCTGGATGAATTTCATCTAAAAGCAGCGCCTCGCCGGCACCGACGGCATAAAAGTCGACCCTCTGGTCGAAATACAACGATCGAGTCTGGAGCCGCTTGATGACGCCGTCGTACGTCTGCGTGGCGTCGTCAGCCAGATCTCGACTCTCCTGGTCGCTGAGAAACGTCGGATCGAGCGCATGTTCCTTGCTCGCCAAACGTGCAGTTGCGATTTCCGTATAACGCGCGACGCCTTCTTGCCAGCACTGAAATGCAAAGTACCGATAGTCGGCCGCGTCAAGCGTTTTCTTGAAGGCCGCGCGTGCGACCAAGTAGGCATGCACTCGGCTCGTAAAAACGCTGCTGCCGGCTGCCGTCACAGCTTCGGCAAGGGCGTGTGCCATGGCCCTATAGGCTGCGTCGACGCGTGCATTCGTATATGGAAACGGATAGTTCAGCATCCACAAGGCGTCCTGATCGTTCGAAGGCGCAAGATTCAGTTTTTTGACGTCCGTTTGATACTCGGGCCACGAATCTTGCCACTGATGAAAGTGCTCGTGCATGATGACAACGCTCCATCGAGTCGGAGTATTGGCATTCGTAAATTGTGGTTCACCAATCACAATCGTCGGAATGCCGTCCGAAAGCGGAAACGTCGCCTCGATGCTTGGTGGTACGGATGGGACGGATACTGGTTTGTCGACGTTGACGAGAACTGGGCCGTTTGGGGTGATTAATGCGATATCGAACGGCGTCTTCGACCATCCGGGCCACAACTTGTCGCCGATCCGCCCAATGATCTTCATACTCAAGTCGATGTTCCGGCGATCGGCGAGACTAAGTGCGGGGCCGTCGCTTGCAAGCGCGGCGATGAAAGCAACGGCAGCAATCATATCGCACGTACGTGCGCAGGCTTTCGCGTTTGCACCTTTGAAAGGGCCAGCGGTTCAAGAGGGGGCTGAATGTTCACAAAGCGTTCACGATTCATTTCTGGTTTAAGCACAGCCGCAGCAGTCGCGATATTCCCGCGCGGCGTTCGCGCCGCCGAATTCGAGTGGAAGTTCGGTGTCGATCAGGGTCCGGACGATCCGATGGTCCTTCAGCTTACCGAGGCCTTCGCAAAGATCCGCGATGAAAGCGGTGGGCAGCTTTCCATCAAAGCATTTCCCAGCAGCGTTTTAGGCACGGACCCGGGGATGATGACCCAGCTGCGTTCGGGCGCACTGGAGATGTTCGCCGACACCAGCACGCTCGTCGGCGACGTCGTTCCCACTGCTTCGATCTCGGGCCTTGGCTACGCATTCCGGGACGCAGCGAATGCTTGCGATGCATTCGACGGCTCCCTCGGAGAACTTGTCCGAAAAGATATTGCGTCGAAAGACATGTTCGCTTTTCGCCGGGTGTTCAATCCCGGATTCGCCGAGCTCTGGACCGCAACAAAACCCATCCCGTCCGTCGATCAGATGGCGGGCATGAAGATTCGCGTCGCTCCCTCGAAGATGCGCGTCGAGCTCATTCGCTCTTTGGGCGCTTCACCCACACCGGTCTCGTCTTCCGAAGTATTCACGGCACTTCAGACGCACGTTATTGATGGTGGAGAAACATCGGTCAGCACGATCAGCTCGCTCGGGTGGGCGCCGGCCTTGAAATTTGGAAACTTGACGGAACATCGTTGGGATTGCTACTGGCTGCTCGTTAACGCGACGAAGTGGGCTTCTCTCCCGGCAAAACTGCGTGACATCGTCAGCGCCCACGTTGATGCCGCTGCCTTAGCGCAGAGAAAAATAATCTTAGCAAAAACTCCATCGTCCATCCAAGAGCTGAAGAGCGCGGGCCTCACGTTTGTGACACCGGACAAGGCAGGTTTCAAAGCAATTCTTCGTACCGGCGGTTACTATGCACGCATGAAAGCCGAGTTTGGCGACGCTGTCTGGGCCGCCCTAACGAAGTACGCGCCAGATCTCGGATAGTAATGCACCGGCTCACCACGGAGATCTTAATTGTCGGCGGCGGTTTAGGGGGCGTCGCGGCTGCGATTGCAGCGGCCCGAATGGGCAAGAACGTCATCCTCACCGAGGAAGATGATTGGCTCGGCGGTCAGTGGACCGCGCAAGGCGTGCCGCCGGACGAGCACAAGTGGATCGAATACACGGGCTGCACGCAAAGCTATCGCGAGCTGCGAAACCGGATTCGCGATTACTACCGCAACAATTATCCGATTCTTCCGGCAAGCCGGCGTGAAGCGTTCCTGAATCCAGGTATGGGATTTTGCAGCCGCTTGTGCTGCGAGCCTCGCGTCGTGGTCAACGTACTGCTCGACATGCTGGCGCCGTATCGAGCCTCGGGTCGCGTGCAGATACTGTATCGCACAAAAGCGACGGCCGTCGAAATGCAGGGCGATCGCGTCGCCGGCGTTGTGCTCACGCAGGAAGACGGCTCGAAGGTGTTCGTTACCGCGCCGTACGTGCTCGATGCGACGGAGCTCGGCGACCTGCTGGAGCTGGGCTCGATCGAGCACGTAATCGGAACGGAGAGCAAATCGCAGACCGGCGAACCGCACGCCCCGGACGATCCGGATCCGCTCGATCAGCAATCGATTACGACGTGTTTCGCAATCGACATGATCCCCGGCGGCAATTTCGTTATTGAGAAACCGAAAGATTATCAGTTTTGGAAAGACTATCGGGCAGACTTCTGGCGCGGACCGCAATTATCGTGGACGGTAACCGAGGCAATCACCGGTAAGAAACTGTACCGTCCACTCTTAACGGGACCGCGCGAAGCACGTGTCGCGCACGATTTGTGGCATTTCCGCCGCCTGTTCTACGCGGGCCATTTCGAGCCAGGAGCGTTTCCCAGCGACATCGTCCTCATGAATATTGCAGCGCTGGATTATTGGCTGGATCCGATCGTCGGAGTTTCAGACGATGTGCGCAGCCGTGCGCTCGAAGGGTCTGCGCAACTTAGCTACTCGTTTCTGTACTGGATGCAGACGGAAGCGCCGCGGCATGACGGCGGCTTTGGTTATCCGGAAATTCGCCTGCGTGGCGATGTTTTCGAGACGACTCACGGTCTTGCGCGATATCCCTATATCCGTGAGAGCCGGCGAATCAAAGCAGAATTTACCGTTTTGGAGCAGCACATCGGCGCGGAGGCGCGTGAAGGGAAGATCGGCGCGGAACAATTCCATGACAGCGTCGGCGTCAGCGCCTACCGTCTCGATCTTCATCCCAGCACAAAGCCCCGCGGCTATGTCGATCTCGACAGTTGGCCTTCACAAATTCCCCTGGGTTCGCTCATCCCGACCCGGGTCCAAAACCTTCTGCCGGCTTGCCGCAACATCGGAACGACGCACATCACGAACGGGATGTACCGCGTGCATCCTTTCGAGTGGAACGTCGGCGAAGTCGCCGGAGCGCTGGCCGCTCACTGCATCGATACGCAACTCACGCCGCGCGCCGTTCGCAACACGCCGCGAGAGCTTGCGGCGTTTCAGCGCTTGCTGCAAGACACGTTCGAGATCCAACTGGAATGGCCGGCGCCCTATCGCATTACGCGCGAGATGCGTTACGGAAGCCCAAGCGCGATGTACGGCGGCTCGTGGCTCAAGACGGCGCCGGATGGCGGCTGGATAGCCTCCGGAGAACAACTCGAGGTTGCGCAAGAGCGTCCGGGCTAGTCGGAACTTTCCGCGAGAATTTTGCGTGCGCGCTTAACGAAGCCGTAGTCTTCGTCGGGCATGAGTCCCTGGTCGATCATGCCGACGAGTTGCTTGGCCCATTTCAATTCGGTCGCTGAAGGTCCGAACGCGCGGTTCACGATTTCGATTTGATATCGAAAGACGCAGCACTTCGCGTCGAACCCGAGCTGACACGCCCAATTCGCTTGCTCGTAGGTGGCTTCCGGATCGTTATAAACAATGCACGGCGCGTCGAGCGCGATCAAACCGTTTAAGTGCGCAGCGACAATCATGCGGGATTTTGCGTAGAGCGTTTCGAGCTCTTGCCCCAAGAAATTTCGGCGATAGCCTACTTCCTCGCCCAAATCCGTTCCACCAAAGCTCAGACCGATCAATCGCGGACTCGCCGCTGCGATCTCCTCGACGGTCGCGAGTCCGCGGATGCGCTCGATATATGCAAAAAGTTTCAACGTCCCGTCGGGAATGCCGTATTTTTTTTCGGTTTTTCCGATGTGCGCGCTGGCATGCGCGATTTCATCAGGTCCCTGGACTTTCGTCAGATAGATGCATCCCGGCAGTCCCTCGGCAACCGCATCGACGTCGTCTTCGAAGAGTCCCGTGGGCACCGAATTGACCCGGACCATCGTTAGTTTTCCCGACCAGTCATACGCGCTGAGAGCCGCTCGAATCCGCGTCCGCGCCCACGCTTTTTTCTCGGGCGGCATCCCGTCCTCGAGCTCCAAATGGATCATTCCGGCAGCACTCTTGCTTGCGGCCACGATGGCATCGTCTTCGAGACCCAAAACGATCAAGCATGAAGGCCGGTAGCGCCTACGCACGTCCTGCATGAGTCCCAGGATAGCAGCCCGAAGGCGATTCGCGAAGGGGAAAGTCACCATGGCTGCACTGCAAGTAACGCGCGCCGCCTATGCGCTCGGCGCCCAAATCACCGGCATCGATCTGCGCGACCGTCTTACGGACGCCGACATCGCCGGGATTCGTCGGGCCGTTCTGGACAATCTCGTCGTGTGTTTTCCACGTCAAGAGGTCGATCAGGCCGCGCTCCTGCGCCTGGGACAAGCCTTCGGCGAAATCGAGCCGGCTTCAAAAGAAAACGTCGATCCGGACGCGCCCACCGTGACGTTGCACAAACAAGTCCGTCGACGGCAGAGCATTCAGCGGATACCAAAGTGGGCAGAACTGGCACTCGGACCATTCGTACACGACACAGCCGACGTTGTACTCGTTTTTGGCAAGCAAAGAGATCCCGCCGGTTGGCGGTGATACCATGTTCGCCAACATGTACGCTGCATACGAAACGCTTTCGAAGAAGATGCAAGCGATCGTCGACGGCCTCGATGGCATTCACGTTCGGGCCCTGCCGCCCAGCTTCCGCGTTGCAACGAACGCCGATCGGGTTGCAAACAACGAGCAGCGCGACAGCGTTGCATCCGCGGGACGACGTCCGGCGGCGCATCGAGTCGCGCGGATTCATCCCGAGACCGGGCGCACTGCACTTTATCTCGGTCAGCGCGTCCGTCGCTTCGTGGGAATGACCGAAGAAGAAAGCCGGCCGCTCATTGAGTTTCTCAACATGCATGCCGTGCGGTATGAATTCACCTACCGCCATCGGTGGAGTTTGGGTGACGTCGTGATGTGGGACAATCGCTGCACGATGCACATTGCAGTAGCAGACTACGATCTACAACACGATGCTCGCTCGATGCTTCGCTGCTCCGTGAAGGGCGAGCCGTCCGGATACGAGTTTTCAGGAAACGACGACGCGCCGGTGTATAAAGAAGACCCCGTCCTGGCGCACTCATGACGTCGAAAACTTCGCGCGGCGCATTTGCAGCCGGAACGGCCGCAGCATTCGCCTCGATTGCAATACAGCCCGTCCGAGCAGATACCTACTCATGGAAGTTTGCGCTCGACGCGACAGCCGATCATCCCATGAACGTGCGCGCTGTCGAAGCGTTCGCAAAGATCCGCAAGCAAACAAACGGGCAACTCGATATCAAATCCTATCCGAACAACACCCTCGGAAACGTGACGGCGATGCTCACGCAGGTGCGCTCCGGCGCGATCGAGATGCACGGCGGTGCCGGCGGCGTGCTCGACACGGTCGTGCCGCTTGCATCGATCGAGAATCTCGCCTTTGCTTTCCCGGACCGGCGCACCGCGTTCGCTGCGCTCGACGGTGACCTCGGGAATGAGATTCGGGCACGGAGTCTCGACGCCGGGTTAGTCACGATGGACAAGATTTGGGAAAATGGCTTTCGCAACGTCACGAATAGTCTGCGTCCGGTCCGTACCGTCGCGGATTTAGATGGTATGAAGCTGCGCGTCTCGCCGGGGAGGCTGCGCGTCGATACCTTCCGCGCGCTCGGTGTTGCGGTAACCCCTTTGCCATCTGCAGAGCTCTATACGGCGCTGCAAACACGCGTGGTTGACGGACAAGAAACGCCGCTGGTGTACGTCGAGACGCAACATTATTTCGAGGTCCAGAAGTACGCAAGCCTGACGCGGCACATGTGGAGCGGCTGGTGGACGCTCGTGAACCAAGCAAAGTGGAATTCTCTGCCGCCGAACCTCCAGCAGATATTGCGTACGAACATGAACGAGGCAGCGGTGCTCGAGCGGCATGACAACGAGCTCCTCGAAGAGGCCGTTCGCGACAAACTTTCCCGGCAAGGAATGCTCTTCAACGACGTCAACCCCGCCACGTTCAAGGCGAAGCTTGTGGCAAACGGCTACTACACGCGTTGGAAGGCGGCGTTCGGCGACAAGGCTTGGGACGCGATGGAGAAGTACACCGGTAAACTAGCTTAGGGGCCGCCGAATCGCGCTCGGTGTGACCACGCGTCGATATCTCATGCGTGCCCACTTTCGATGTCTTTATAGGCCTCAAGCACATGGCGTAGACTCTGCTCCTTGGCACGCGGCTCGTCGACGTTGAGATATTGATGTTTCCCAATGCCGCTCGACGAGACCCTATATCGATCGACGCCGATGACGACACTGGCCGCTCTCCCTTTTGCCATCGCAGCAAGCTCATACAGAGCGCCGCCTTCCATCTCGACATATTCGATCGTATGCCCCAAGACGCTGTGCGTGGCCAGGATCTCCATGAGCCCGCTCGGCTGATAGTAGTAAACCGGAATCGTGTAACCGACCGCCTCTATCGTCGACGTCTTCGCCTTCACAAACGCCGCCCGCAACGCCCCGTGCAAGCGCGAATCCGGTCGAGCAAATCGTGAAGGGTGACTTTTTGAAAGCATAACGCCGCCAGCGTCCATAATGCATCCACTCGAGATTATTGGAACACCGCCCGCAATGCGGTCTCGAAACAGACCGCACGTGCCGATATGCGTGACGTACTCGACCCCGAGCGCAAAGAGCTCGGCGGCCTGTGTAGTAATGCCGCCGGCGCCGGGCAATCCGCGATTGAGGATGAAATTGATGCCGAGACTTTTGCTGCGGACCACATACAGCAAATTAGGGTCGGTGCTCCCCATCTCCAACTCAACCCACTCCGATGGCGCTACGCCTATCCGCGCGAGCCGTTCTTCTGGATATGCGTCGTGCAAGATGACGGCATACTTGGGTATGTGCGCGAGATCGAGCGACTTAAAACGCGATTGCTGACGCAGATACTCAATAAAATCCTGGGGAAAGATATCACGCGACGTCTCGCGGAAGTCAAGATAGTCATCAAGCTTCGCAAAGTTCCCGCCCTGCGGCGACCCAATAGCCGGCTGTGATGCTATTCCTATCCCGAGCGGAAGACCGGAGAGAAACTTCGACCGTTTCATAGTACCTTTCTCAGCAGCTCGCGCGCTAATACGTTGATGCTTGTCGCTGTCCCTCGATCCTCCGACTACGCGAAGGACGGGCGGCGACGGCGCGTCGATGGGAGAATCGGTCGGCGAGAAGATCGTCGTGCCGTCTCTGTCAAGGCGCTTGCACTAGCGGCAGCAGCTTAAGAAAGAATTCGCTTCCTCGGCGCTTTCATAAGGGTAGTCAGTGAAGGTCGTCAGTTGACGTTGAGGACGATTTCGCCCGGACGGTGATGATGCTCCACGGTCTGTTGTGCTTCCCTGGCCTGTGCCAACGGGAACGACTTCTCGACGTGCACCTTCAGCTGGCCGGCGTCAAACATTTCGCGCAATACGTCGAGTCGCTCCGCGCTCGGCTTCGAAAGGACGTTTAGGATGGAGACTTTGCGATCGCTCGTCACTGGCTGACCGGTGAGCTGAGCTAGTCGCCCGCCGTCCTTCACGGCCTGAATCGTCTGCTTCCAACTGTCGCCGGCGGCAGCGTCTAGCGCGGCATCGACTCCGGCGCCGTTGGTGATCGAACGAACTGCCGCGACGACGTCGCTCTGCGTGTAGTCGATCAGATTTGCCCGATCTAGCCCGAGCGACTCAAGATAGGGGAAGTCCTCGGCCAGAGCGCTGGCAATTACACGAGCGCCGATCCCGGTAGCGATCTGAACGGCGAAGCCCCCGACGCCGCCCGCGCCTCCCGCGACGAAGATCCACTCGTTCGGCTTGAGCTTGATTTCGTCGACGATGGACTGATGCGCCGTGATCCCGACGACCGGCACCGCCGAGGCCTCGAGATACGACAGACGGGCCGGCTTCCGCGCGACAAAGACGGCTTTGACCGCCACGTACTGAGCGTAGGAGCCGTGCTTGGCGACGAAATACGTGTACACGGCGTCGTTCTCGTGAAGCGTGGTTACGCTCGACCCGACACGCTCGACATCGCCCGCGCACTGCTCGCCAAGAATCAGCGGAAACTCGGCCATCTCCGCTAAAAACGTGCCTGTCCGCTGCTTACTGTCCCAAATGCCGACGCCAGCCGCGCGCACGCGGATGAGCACTTCGTCCGCCCTCGGCTGGGGTTTCGGAAGGTCGCATTCCTTAAGTTCATCGAGTCCGCCAAATCGCTCGATAGCGATGGCTTTCATCTGGTCCGCAAGTTGTGCCATAGTTACAGATGCCCGACAAAGCCAATCTGACGCGGAGCGCTCGCCGAGCTCGGAGTCACGACGAACTTCTGGCTGCTAACCTGCCGGATGCGCTTTCGCTGAGCCGCAGTGATTTCCACGAACTCAATTATGTATCAAACTTCCGTTTGTGTTAACGCTCTCGGCCGCAGTTTTTAGGTTAAAGAGCTTAGCTGCGTTCTCACGTCCAATCTTTGCACGATCGTGCTCACTGATAGAACAACTATCAAACCACGTCGCCGCTTCCTCGGCGCTTTCATAAGGATAGTCAGTTGAGAACAGGATGCGGTCGGAACTGACTTCCAACATCGTATTCAAAAGAGTTTGAGTTCGAAAAACACCGCTCGTGGTAATAAAGAAGTTATCCGCAAGATAGCTCATGATGTTTTTCTTTAGGTCTTGGCACATGCCTCTGCGCTTGATGATGTGCTCCACTCTCCAGATGCCAAAGGGCAACGTTTCACCGAGGTGGCCAAGAATAACGTTGACCCCCGGATGCCGATCGAACAATCCGCTCGTGATCAGTCTCAATGCGTGGGTCGACGTTTCCACTCCGTAGGCCCATGCTGCGCTTAGAAGCTCCGGGTGTCCCTCGTAAATTCTTTGCTGGCTCGCGAGAGGATCACGCGGGTGAAGATAAACGGGGACGTTAAGTTCCGCCACTTTCGCCCAAAAGACTTCAAACTTCGGCTCGTCGGTGTATTCTATCGTGTTTTCGTTGTGAATATTGCTGTAGCCATTGATCAGCGCACCTTTGAAGCCAAGCTGCTTAACACAGCGCTCGAGCTCGTTCGCGGCGGCTTCGGGGTTTTGCATTGGCACCGCCGCAAAGCCCGCATACCGATCGGCATGGCGAGCGATGACTTTTTCGGAAAGAAAATCATTGGCCTTTTTTGCGGCCGCAACAGCGACATCCGGATCGGTTTCGGCTTGAATTCCAGGCGAATAAAAAGAAAGAATAGAGAGTGCAATACCAGCCTTGTCCATCGCTTCTATTCGAAGCGACTCCGTGTCGACAAGCCGGCGCATGACGTCGGCGAACGTTGGCGCGTTCATTACGTCGGATGTATATTTTTCCATTCCCTCAATTGAAAAGTGTTCTTCAAGCGCGATTTTATTTTTCATTAGTACTCTCTCTGCAAAAATGTTACGACTAGAACGTGTCTGCGGCTCGAAGCCGTAATGTTGAGAGGCCTTCCGACCTGTGCGGTGCGTCAGGTCAAGCTGACGTGCCCACGATAATGCCTGTCGAAACGGCAACGGCAGAGCATAATGCCTATTCGACGAGGAATCGCGTACCGACCATTAGCGCAATGTAAAGCATCGTTAGTACGACCGCACCGATCGCATAGTATGGGAAGAAAGGCGCTACTCCGCATGCCACAACGAGCAATACCGTTACAATGATTAGCCTGCGACTCACGGCCGATACGAGATTCGGCGTGTCCCGTTCCGCAACGAGTCCCGCCCGGAGGCAGTAGAACCATATTGCGTCTAATGTGAGGCTCCCGGCAAGAATGTCGGCGACATAGAGCACGGCGGCGTAATTTGCGTGGGGAAATTGGCCAACGAGGACCGTGGTAAACGGCGCGAGCACGATTGGCACTAAGAACAATGTATTGAGCCAGACGACGTTACGATCGACACGGTCGATCGTCCAAAAGACTTGCAGGTGCGCAACCCAGAACCATGATGCGACGGCAAAGCTCGCGAGAAACCACAAGAACTTCCATCCAAGGGCGTTCTCGCCGAGAAACCGCCAGAAATCCCCGTTCGCGCTCTGGGGGCTCGACTCGTGCGCGTTGACTGCGAGTCCAAGAACAAGCAGGGTCATCGCAACCGAAAATATCCCGTCGGTTAGCGCCGCGATGCGCGCGGGACTTTCCCGACGCTCGGTGAGCCGCTCGCGGCGCTTTGGCGATCTCACATCAAGAACATACCCAGAAACTTGTAACCACCTCAACGCGGCCCGTAAAATTCGTCAGGTCCTTGTCACTTATG
>Ga0181537_10005008_pt1 | contig 10819 bp, 12 predicted proteins | sample PEATcosm2014_Bin_39_FD_119765 | JGI IMG/M metagenome (GOLD analysis project Ga0181537, IMG submission 119765) | Peatland microbial communities from MTU Mesocosm Facility, Houghton, MI, USA - PEATcosm2014_Bin23_10_metaG | ecosystem: Environmental > Terrestrial > Soil > Wetlands > Peat | place... | reverse complement strand
GCGCTGAGTGGAGATACATCGATCCGCCAGTGTAACGGCCGGTAGAGGCAAACAGCCGCAGCACGTCATCTTTGACGCTTGACGCATATTCGGCCCCCGCCCGGCACAATCCGAGTACCGCCGTGGTTTGCGCATCGCGGGGCACATGCTCTGCTCGTAGTGTCGCCGCAAACAGATCCGCCATCTCTGCGGGAGCCGCGTCCCCGAGTCTGGTCATAAAGGCCGGGGCTTGTGACTGGAGGGACCAGCCGACCCCCGATTCCGTATTGTTATTGTTGGCGTCGGCGCGGGCAGCCTCTACCAATCGAGGCACCACGGGTGCATACGCGTCCTCCGGTAATCGAACGATCATCTCTGACAGTACGAAACGGATATTGTTGTTCTTGTATTTCAGAGCATTGTGCTGCCGCCCGTCGCGTGTCACCGTGGTGACTTCTTCCGCCCGCTGAAGGGCTTGAACCATCGCGGGCGCCTCGGCCGCGGTCAATTCCGGATGCTGTAATAAATACGGAAACTGCCAGTCGGGCAGCACCAAATCCGTCACTAGATCGTGGAAGCGCCCGAGTTCGTTGTCTCGTTCCTTCTCTTGATACGACTGAAGGTTTTGCGTCACTGTTGGGTCACTCGCGGCCCCGCTGATGCGGCTGGATGCCGGCATCGCGACAAGTCCCAGCGCGGCCGCAATCGCAGCAGTATTGGCATTGTGGTCGAGGTCACGACTATTCTTGCCCGCCAGAGGTGCATAGGCATCGCGTTCAAATTCAGCGAAGCAACGCCATTTGGGGGCGGCAGAGTCGAGCGCGCAGCCGATCACGGGCGCTGGCAACCAGGTGAATGGCGCCGCAGTGCCGCCCTTTAAGGTGAATGACTGGTTGCTCGCGTTGCTCAGAGTGATGGCCGACACCTTGGTGGGCAGCAACCAGTCTTGAGTTTCTACCGTTTCTTTCGCGGCAACAGTCAGAACGGGCTTCGTTGGATCCTCGGGTTGTCGCAAGAGACAAAGATTGAAATTAAACGCGCCGTTCTCCTGAAAGGCAAAACTGACGACATTCGGATCACGATGTCCTATCGTGTCGCACACCTTTCTTGCCACAACCCGGTACGACAGGTGCGACGCGATTCGGAGATTTCCATTCTCTCCATACACGACCGGGATATCGTAGGCTTCCACCAGGTTTTCTGGGATTTTCGTGAGCGACGACGTCGAACCCACCACCTTGGCTTCAACCACCAGATCGTTCTGCTCCGGGTCAAAAGCGACATGCACCGACCGGTTGTTTCGACCGATTTCCTGTCGCAGCCGGAATAATTGCCAGTGGCCAGCGATCGTGATGCCGGCATAGATAGAGAAATACAAACACGGCAGAACAACCGCAGCGCGAGGCAGCGTCCCGTCCCATGCTTCTTTGACCATCAGAAGAAAACCAAGATTGATCGTGACGACCGACCAAAGAGGAGCGCCGAGGATCATCAAGAACACGCCCACGACCGGAAGGTGCTGTGCCAGGAAAAGAACACCGGTGAAGAGAAATAGCAGAATCGACTTCGGAAGTTTTGGCATTCCGCCCGCCCCCCTCCTTCGATTCATCCAATTTTGGAGGCAACAGGCGAATTGGAACAGCATCGTTGGTACAGTATCGATCGAGCGCCCGTCGAACGAAACTTGCGGGGCAAATGGATTGCGGATGGGCGTGGCGGGTGGCAAACTCAAGCCCGCATTTGGCCCGAGTGGGGCAGTTTGCGCGCCGTGAGGACGAGTTTCGTAGTCCAGTGCAGCAAGTCCGTGCGGTTTACAGGACAAGCTACCGCGTGCCTCCATCGGGAGTCTTGTCGCCGATCGCTTTCGCCTCGGAAATCGGCGGAACGGTATTGTTCAGTTTCCGTAGTCCCTCGTCCCCATCGATATCGGCTTTTCGCTTCACCATGTAGTTTCTGACTCGATAAAGTATTTCGTCCGCCGTCACTGCGGACCATTCCCTTTGGAAGCGTCTCTCGAGGGAGCTATCCACTTCTTGCCTACCCTTCCCAGTACTGGTATAAGGTCCGTGAAGATCACGGCCTCAACCTGCGGGCCACCGGAGTGGTCATCGGAACGATGCCATCGACCGCCTCCTAAATTCCGCCGTTCGCCTGACTTGATAACCGCATTTGTTCCATGATGCAACACGTTGTACAGAATGCAAGAATGCCAGCCTTGAATTGGGCACCTCTGTCCCATCTTTGGCGCACCGAATAAGCCTCGATTACCTTCTCCGAATCCTTGACGAGGATCAAGTCTCGGGAGAATTCCAGATGGCAGCTCGAGCTCTGGGCGGCGAGTGGCAAATATCCCAGGATCAACGGAATGCATGGATGCAATCCGTAAGAGCGCGAAATGATGGCACAACGTGTCCTCCTCGCCAGGCCATCAACGAAGACGGCAGCCCTTGCCATTCATGGTGGGTATCGATGCGTTTGGCGGACCACGCCATCCGTAAGGTCACGGAAAAAGTTGAACAACAACTGTTGAGAAAGGCGTTTAGACTCGTTGAGAATCGGCACTCTGGGCCTTCCGCACCCACGGCCTTGGATGTGACAAACTCAGAGGAAAGGAATCAATCATATACTTGGCCTGGTCGCTATCGACCGGATCAAGATCCACGTACGGCGAACGCCAGGATGGCCCGTCAAGAAATCGCGTACGGAAGTAGTAAGCCTTCCCCGGCTCCGCGGTGAAATGTGCGAGAGCCAGGAGATGCCCTACTGAAGAGTTCGACTGCACGTTCGCACACACATGATGCTCTCCCGGCTCTACGGACAAGGCAACGTAGGAATTTTCTATGTAGGCGCCCACCCAGGCTCCATCCAGCCCGATCTTTAGTGTGAAATGTTGGTAGTCGCTCCATGAGCCGTTATCCTGGATGAAGTAAACACGCGCCCTCCCCGGCTCGAGCTGCGCCAGTGTTTGCTGGGAGTCGCTCAGCGTCACGTCGAAGGTGATCTTCCTGGGGCCGCAGGCTGCTGGAAGACCGGCAGACTGGGCCTGGGCAAATGCGGATACCGCCAGGAACGTCACGACGAGAGCACTTTTCATGTCTTACCTCCGGTGCGTTCGCCTGCTAAAACTGACTATAGTCCTTTTAGTATCGCTATCGTAAACAGGCGTGGCTCCAGGAACTGCCCTGCGTGCCAAGACAACTTCCTTCGAAGCCACGGTCGCCAGCACCAGTTTCCGCGGTTGTTCGCCGCGAAAGTGGGATCAATGACTACCATTGCGATGCTACGCCTACCATCGTCATTTTTGACCAGCCATTTTGCGGATCGGCAACGAGCAGCGAGAATGACAGCGTGTTAAAGTCCCGTTTCTGGCATGCGCCGATTTGAAAATGGGGTCTGGTCGCCATCCTAACGGTTCCCGTACAGTACATGGACCTAAATCTAGAGGACGGACGGCAAATCCGTTTTTCGCCGGGTTTGCAAGGCCACGGGTTTCGCTGACGCGGTTTTCCGCCACGAAGAAACGTCGTTTGAGTTTTACGTTGCACAGATCGCGTGCAATTGAAACGGCTGGACTTTGGTTTTCCTCGACGGTCGTCGGTTTCTTCTTCCCGCGTACCACGGAAGGAATCTTGCAGAAGGGGCCCGTACGAAATGCAATCTATCGGCCACCGTCGCATTCAGTTGAAACAGGATGAAAAGAGAAACCTCTAGAGCAAATCATGTCTCCCTCCGGGTACACGATCACATTTAAATATGACGGATCAGATCGGATCATCGAAGCGAGGGACCATGAAGGATATGTCAGGAAGTATTCGTACGACGCCGACGGATATTTGGAAAAAGTTAAAGATGCCGAGATTGTCAGAGATGAGATTTTTTGGCAACTCCCCAGACGTTTTGATTGCGTGATCGACGTATTTCTGTTTGACCGACAGGGTCCAGCCAGTAAAGACTGTCACAGCGAGCGAAATCAGAGTTTAACCGACTTTCTGACGCCGCTTTCATCGGGAGGGCGTATGGAAAACGTGGGGCAGAGCGCCTATGTCCGGGCGCAGCCGCTGATCGCGGTGCGCAATGTTCGCGAGAGCAGCAGGTGGTATTCCCAACTGCTCGGCTTCGATTCACTTCCGGAACATCCACATCGCGAAGTGTACGATCGAATGCAGTACCGTGGTGAACTCATTCTTCAACTCCATGCTTGGGACGAGGAGGCTCACCCCAACCTCGTCAACGCCGATACTGCACCGCCTGGTCATGGCGTCTTGCTTTGGTTCGAGGTAAGCGACTTTCATGAGATTGTCGAGCGGGCCCGCGCATCGCACGCTCAGGTCATCTTAGAACCGCACATCAACCCGAATCCCAAGCACAGAGAAATGTGGCTACGTGACCCGGACGGTTACGTGGTTGTCATTGCAAGTCCGGACGGCGCGGTGAGTTCGTGACGAGGCAGACGACAGCGAGTATCAGGAGGCCTGCTGGTACTGGGCAGTTTCTCATATAAAAAGACCCAGCCGCGGCACTGGCAGAATGCCAGGAATTTCATTTGGCGAAGTTAGGCGTTTTAGCACTCGTCGGGAATCGTGTGATCGGGACTAGTACCATCTAGACGTCACATCCCTGCTGGAGCCCGACCCGTTTCAGCTCGCACAGAAACAAAAATAGAGGAATGCGCTCCTGCAGTTGCTGGCCGGGCAAGGTTTCTTGCTAGCTTGCCTGCTCATCGTCGTGGATGCCGTTGGCCGCCTCCATTCGTACCAGGAAGGCGTGCGTAGCTTCGGCCAACGCATGCTGTTCCCGTTTCAACCGGTCAATGATCTGGCTTTGCTCGGAAAGTCGCTTCTCGGTTTGGAGCGCGACTTCGGTATTGGCTTTGGCTTGTGCGCGCAAACCAGAGTTTTCTTCATTCAGCCGGTCCAGTTCACGGTAGTGCTTCTCAGCAAGCCTTTGGCAAGCCTTCAATTCTCCCAGCACTCTTTCGAGCTCCGTTTGTGCCGCCATATTGCCCCTCTCTAGATCCAAGTAAGTCCGCTACGTGCAGAAGTAACGCAGGGTTACGCGAGAATCCCTTCCGCAAGTAGAGGTCACACACTCCACATTTCAAATCTTCGTCGGTTAGGGTCAAAAGAATGATCGGCATCCACGGGCGAGACTTACGAATTTCCATTGCCAGCCGCTCCCCCGATGTGTAGGGCAGGATGTAGTCCGTAATCACCATCCGCACATCGTTCCCCGTGGTCGCGATCAAGAGCCCGTGGCACGGGTCGCTCGTGCCGAAGACTTTGTAACCGGCGTGCTCTAAGGTATTGACGATCAGATGTAGGTAGGGTTCATAATCGTCCACGCAAAGAATTGCCATACTATCGCCTGTCAGTTTTAGTTGCGATTAGTCGGTAGAGCAGAATCGCAGAAATTATGCGCCAAAATTCTTGCTTGTTCAACAAAATTTCAGACTTAGCTTCAAGAGAGAGTCTAGCTTAGTCTCGCCAATGAACGAAATGCGAGAAAAGTCCAATTCTTGAACAAACCCGCCACCAGAAGCCTGGGGTTCCCTGCAGCTTTCGACGAAAAGGTTTTGCGACGGGGCGGGAAGTATGACCTAGAGTGGTCGGGGGCGAAGGATAGTTGATAAAGCCACCTGATAGCGCCAGAATCCGCCCGGCTAGGTATCAACGAGTGCCGCAGAGATTTCAACAGCTAGCGGTTTCGATGCCGCGAAACTTAACTTTTATTCGTAGAGCGACGAACAAAACGAGCAAAATCAGAACGACACCTATGACCAGACATGCTCGGTAAGTTAGTTGCTGCCAGCGCGATTTTGGCATCCCATATTCATCTTGGCTCTGGGTGCTTAAAGCTTCGATTGTGAGATCTGATTGGCTTGCATGCCACCATATCAACACTCCGTAGATTACGACGGCCAAAAGGGCCGTAGGGCCACAGAGTTGGAGCAGTCGGCAGAGTCGGAAGGGTGAGTCAATCGAAACCAGAACCATGTAGCGAGATACGGCAGAATCAGGGCACAACCAGCGACCCCGGTACCTTGCATCAGTTTACGATGGTAGTGCCCCATGAATAGAGCAAGACTCGCCAAACAGACACCCGCTGCGCCGCATACACCCGGCAAGAAATGAAAACTCCGATGTAGCTGCGGGACTTCCCCGTCCGCAAACAAATTGGGAAAGAAGAAACCCGCGACACTAATCGCGAGTGAACGGCGTAAGGCGTCATTCCATGCGACGCCCGGTGTCAGCCCGCGTAATGGTATCGCGGTTTTCATGTCCCGAGAATATTAGTATGAATACTGGCTGCAATCTGCCAGAAACTCGACAGCGAAGGTCAGTCGACGAAATCAGAAGGCGTTTACACTTTTGATGGCTGGTCATTGAGTGCCATGGAGATGTTGCAACAACGATGACCGGCGCTTCCGAAATGTGAAAGCCGAGTATTGCGGAGGCACACCGTGGCGTCCCTGAGAGTGTTACTTAGTGCGGTGGCCGGATTACCTCTCGCCATCGTTGGCACTCCATTGTCTTTTTTTCTGCAACACCCTTCGAAGACCACTGGGTTGGCCGCGTTTAGAGTCTTGTCTCCACTGTCCACGATTTTGGGCGTCGTTCTCTTTACCGTCTTTTTTGCGGCCAGTCGGCTCAAGAGCAAGTCGCTGCGACTTCTTTTATTCTGGACGCCGGTTGCCGTCATTTCGACGCTCGGACTCGGCTGCTTAGCACTAGTCGCATACGCTTGGCTACGCGTTCCCAAAGTCTGACGCATTCCAATCTGAATTTGGGTAATCCAGGCCATAACGCTTAAATCCTTCTCGAAGCGTAAGCTTCCAATCGGCTACTACAGCGTCCGAAGGGAACGGCGTCCGCATAATTTACTGTAAGAGCACAATGGCAGGACTTGTCGCCGTGTTTTCGGTCTTGCTCTTCGTCGATCGAGCCCCAGACGGCGGCGTAAGCGACCCTGTGGTGGATGAAGCACGAAGTATCCCGGTCATCGAAAGAAACGCGATGAGTGGGATACCCCGCAACGGACCAAGGAACTAGCCGTCGTTATTGCCCGGCCTTCACTCGCTCCAATTTCCATGGCTTGACCGGCGGAACGGTGCCGGTGACCTCGGGCGGGATTACTACCTGAAGCCGCGCCTGATTCGCTCCCGTGAGTTTCATTTCAAATTGGACGTCCTCAGATGTGATGAGCAACGTGCCGTTGGTCAGTTTAGTTTCACTGATCGGGTCATCCCCCGCGGGTGCGTTCACGTCGGTAAGTTCCCCACTCTTCGGGTCCACAATTATATCGGCGTGAGTGACCGTTCCGGTTAGCGTGTCCTGCTTCTTCGCAAGCTTGATCGTTTGAAAAGTCTTGCCCTTGAATTTCGCCTGCCAGGTGCCGACAAATGCCCGCAGGTCAGCGTCTGTGTTCTGGTTTTGAGCGACCTGAAAGGAGAATCCCGATAGTCCGAGACAAGTCGCTACCAATAGCGCGGATGCGCCAAGGGCCGAGACTCGTGTCCACGTTTTGCGAAAGTAACTGGTTTGTACGAGTAGATTCATGATGCGGTCCTCCAAGGTGTTTGTGTCGAACAGTCCCAAGGCATAGCCAATCTTTGACGGACGGGGCTTCACCGCCAAGGACCGGGCAATGCTCAAGAGGGAGTGCGCATATTGCGTAGGCGAGGGTAAACATTGCGCTGCGATCTGGTCGCAAGCCAATTCTCGTGCTTGATCGATGCGTGCCTTGATCAGAGCAGCGACAGGATGAAAGCAAATGGGCAAGAACAGAAGTTCGTAAACCAGATTCAGAACGAAGTCGTGTCGCAGGATGTGCGCCAGTTCGTGACCCAGCACGGCAGAGAGTTCGTCCTCCGACGCTTGCGAGAAAAACCATTCCGGCAGAAGCAGAATCGGGTTACAGATTCCCAGTGTTGCCGGCCCATGGCCTTCCCGTGACAACAATAGGGGTACAGGTCTCATGGTCAACAACGACTGACAGCGCTCGACGATGTCGCGCATCGCGGGCGGGACCTGAGGCTCACTTGACTGGCGCAACACCGTGCGCAGACCCCACCAACCGCAAAAAAGGCGAATTGCCCGGTAGGCAACGAAGCCCAGGTAGAGCATTGCGACCAGTCCAACCCAGAACGGGCCGAACTGGAGTGCCTCACCGCCATGCCGCATTCGCCGCCAGAGAGCCCATGAGGTGCCAGTCATGCCTTTCTCAGCAGGCTGCATAACGCTCGCCTCTGCAACCGACCTGGGCGTCGGCCTGTCATCGACTCGAGAGCCACGCAGACTGGCGAGCGGAAGCACAACCGCAAGCAGCAACGCGACAACCCACAACCCGTGCCGGCAGGAAGCGGGGCCACGACGCAACGCTCGTGAAAGAAGCGCGGTAACTCCTGCGACGACGCATGTAACCCATAGGGCGTTTACCAGGTAGGTGACAACCATATCGTTAATCCGATTCATCGCCTTTTCCCTTCTTGTCCCGTTCGTGCTGCTCTACCAGGCTGCTCAACTCTTCCAACTTTCTTGGATCCAGTTGCCGGCTCTTTACCAGACTCATCAGAAGTCCATCCACGGAGCCGCCAAACAGGCGATCGACCATGTCTCCGATCGCATTGCTGACTGCCTTGTCACGCGTCAACAGAGGTGCATAGTCGAACGCCCTGCCACGAAGCGTTCGCCGCACCTTACCCTTGCGATGGAGCACATTCAGCATGGTCTGTACGGTGGTGTAGGCCAGTTCTTGTGATTCCGCGAGTTTTTCCTGCACGGTTTGCACGTTCGCGGGGCCGAGGTCCCACAAGACATTCATGATCTGCAACTCCAGCGGCGTGAGCTGCTGCTGCTGGGATTTTTTCTTACCCATCCCCATCTCCTAAAGTGTTAGGACAATACTGCCGGTCGGGTTTGTTTGTCAACTAAAAAGTTAGGACCTCAGCCACGGCAGAACGAGAACGGATTTCTACCCAACCCCCCTATTTAGGATTTGACGCCAAATATCGGCGCGCAACGGAGCACTGGCAACTACCCTCTACTTCCCCTACAATCGCTAACTCCATCATTTAATGGAACTTCCTTTCCCCTTCCTTTTCCCACAGAAACCTACCTTGGGTGTGGTGTTCAGGACCGGGGCGCGAATCCATAGTTCCCTTCGGCTGCAGAAGCGTGCGGAGGGCGAGGACGAAGAAAGCAGTCCTTATCTGCAAGATGGCGATTGAGCTCGGTCCCGAGTTTGCAATCGCCTACGCGCGCCTGGGCGTGTGCAAACGAGATAAGACGCAACGCGACGCCTTATCTCATCTCTCACTTGGACCGAATCGTTTTAACGGAATCGCGTAACTCGAATTGCGCTCTCTAGTGCCGCCCGCCGCCATGTCCAGCAGCATGGCCACCGCCCCGATATCCGGGGAGCGCGTGCTCGGCCTTCCCTTCATGACCAGCTTCGCCTACGTTGCCTCGCCCATCTCGCGCCTCGTTTGCCTGGAAGTGGTTGAAGCGCTGCGCCCCGCGCTCCGGGACCGGTCCAGCGTAGCCGTGATGAGGATCAAACCGGTTATCGACATGTCCGTAAAAACCGTGAGGGCCGTGAAACCACGGACCTGCTCCAAAAAACACTCCGCCAACAAACCAATCCGGCCCGTAGTAGCCGTAAGGAGCACAGTCATATGGGGCATAGTCGAAGTATCCGTAAGGACACACGGGAGCTGGTCCGATGTTTATTCCAACGGCAACCTGAGCTTGCGCCACAGGTGCAGAACATAAAAGGCCAGCTACGAGAACTGCGAAAGCAATTCCACTGATTTTGAACATGATTTCTCCTTGATTCGTTCAGAGTTTCAACTTGGACAGCTGAGGGGCAGGATAATACCAAGGATCAACAACGGGCAAACCGGAAGTCGACTGTCCATTCTTGTAAGCAGATATCCGAGTAAGTCTGTCAAAAGTTTTTTTAGGTTTTTTTATCTCGCTCCGCGACCCCGCTCACAGGGTATCCAACAAGATTTCACAGTATTGTCCCACCCCGACGGCAGCAAGCAGTGAGTTTCGTTTGGCGAGAGCAGACCGATTTCTGTTCTCGTCATAAGCTACCCGATCCTTCCAGCAAGGAAAAACAATTCGGATCCATTTGAAGGCCAACCCTCGCACCGTCGCGTCGTGTCCCTTACCTCGCTCCCGCTGTTGTTGATAGTCGCTTCGCGCCCCTGGCGATTAAAGCAATGGAATGGACCGCCCACTCGTGAAAGCTCTGCCGCAAAAACTTCGGACAGTCCCCGCGAAAATGGACCCGCTACTCCAACGTAGCAGGCGCTCGGGCCGCTCGCCGCACAATCCGGAGTAGTGAAAGGGCGCGGGTCACTTCATCTCTTTCTGATCCTTCATATCGGAAGGTGCTTTGCCAGGAATTGCGCGTGCTGCTGCACCTCCGCTTACCGGAATCATGGCGTGCGCGTACGGTGTATTGGACCACATCAGATACGGCTTCGTGGGATCAGCGTCAGCAGAATCAGGTAGTCCCAGGTCCTTTACCGCTGTCCCAACAATCATAATGTGCGGACCGGTTACCACCCAGTGGTTGTCTGCCGTCTTGCCGGTCGCTCCGGGATCGGTGTTGCTGGCTCCCTGGTCGCCGCGAAGCATATAGGTGAGACCCAGTTTGTCCGGTGGAGTCTGCTTTTTCATGGTGGCGTCAAAGAACGCCATGCTATTGGCGTCCGCGCACATGATGTCGTTGAGCATGACCATGCAGGTGAATCCATTCTTGCTTTCGCGCAGCGTTTGCGCATTGCCACTTTTATCGATGCGCACCACGCCGGCGCTTTTGGCCACTCCAG
>Ga0181537_10005007_pt1 | contig 10820 bp, 8 predicted proteins | sample PEATcosm2014_Bin_39_FD_119765 | JGI IMG/M metagenome (GOLD analysis project Ga0181537, IMG submission 119765) | Peatland microbial communities from MTU Mesocosm Facility, Houghton, MI, USA - PEATcosm2014_Bin23_10_metaG | ecosystem: Environmental > Terrestrial > Soil > Wetlands > Peat | place... | reverse complement strand
TCATGCCGCAGGTGACAAGCTGCCCCGGCTGCGGACGCACGACGTCAACTTACTTCCAGGAACTGGCCGAGCGGATCCAGACTTATCTGGTGGAGCAGATGCCGGAGTGGAAGAAACAGTACGCGGGGGTTGAGGAGCTGAAGCTCGCGGTGATGGGCTGCGTCGTGAACGGCCCGGGTGAGTCCAAGCACGCGAACATCGGCATCTCGCTGCCGGGGACGTTCGAAGAGCCGAAGGCGCCGGTGTATGTGGATGGCAAGCTGTTCACCACGCTGAAGGGCGACCGCATCGTCGAGGAGTTTCAGGTGATCCTGGACGAGTATGTGGAGAAGCGCTACGGGCGGGTGCTGATCGAAGCGTAACGCTCGCTGCGCGCCGGATCAGGCCAACGAACACTAACCGGTCGTCAGCTGTTCTTCCGGCGCCGGCTTCATTGCGTTCAGTCCGCGCATCTTCTTGGGAGCGGCACGCAGTCCGAGAACCTGGAAGTTCTTCAGCTTGTTCTTGAGCACATAGATGAGCCAGTTGTTGCCCTCGGGATCGATGGGCGACATGTAGAAGCCGGGCGAGACAACGTAGGCTGGGTCGTTGCCGATCAGACCCTCGATGACTTCGCCGTCGTAGAAGGTGGCGCGGACCCAGAGGCACTCCGGCGCGGGAAGATGATCGTGAAAACGCAGATCGTCATGCCACTTCCCCTCGAAGGATTTGACGAAGAAGATGGCCTTCACACCATCCAGCGGGATCTTCTCCATCGCATCCGAGCCGAGAGGACGGAAGAGCGGTGGGGCCGCGTGCAAATCGAGGTCTTCCGCAAGCGGCCACTGGCCTCGCTCCGCGTAGCCCTTTACGGTACGGTCGCCGAACTGGATGACCAGCATGTCAAGGTCGGAGGTTTTGCCCTTGTCCCCTGAATCTACGCCGACCTTGGACTCAGGTCGTACTGCTTGATCTTGTACAGCAGGGCCTTGTAACTGATTTGCAGGTCGTTTGCGGCGGCCTTTCGGTTCCATCCCGTCTCCTCCAATACGCCGGCAATGACTGTGGATTCAGCCTCACCCTTCAGCCCCCGCACCAGCTTCTTCAGGCCCCCGGCCTCCGTGTGGTCCTGCATCTTCTCAGTCGCCGACGATGCCGCATTCTTTGCCAGCCCCAGTTCAGCGATCACCGCCTTCTCGTCTTGCAGGATGAGGAAGCGATTGATGACATTCTCAAGCTCGCGGAGATTTCCCGGCCATTCGTAACCGGAAAAGGCATCAAGCAAGGCAGGAGACAAAGGCAGGGGCTGCAGGTCGTATCGTTTCGCCCCCTTACGCATGAAATAGGTGGCCATCGCAGGGATCTCGTCCAACCGGTCGCGCAGCGGCGGAAGCACCAGCGAGAGACCATTCAGGCGATAGTAGAGATCTTCGCGGAAAGACTTGCGCGCCATCGCTTCCTTCATGTTGACATTGGTGGCCGCGATCACGCGCACATCCGTCTTGGTGGGACCCCGGCTCCCCAGGCGGGAGAAGGTCCCGTCCTGCAGCACATGCAGCAGCTTGGCCTGCAGCGCGGGCGGCATCTCGCCGATCTCGTCCAGGAAAATGGTGCCGCCGTCACAGGTCTCGAACTTGCCGGGCTTGCTCTTGGTGGCTCCGGTAAACGCTCCCTGCTCGTAGCCGAACAGTTCGCTCTCCAACAGGTCGGCGGGCATGGCCGCGCAATTCACCTTCAGGAACATGCGGCCGGAGCGGCGCGACATCTGGTGGGTATACATCGCAACGATCTCTTTGCCGGTACCGCTTTCGCCCAGGATGAGCACCGGGATGTCCGAGCGCGCAACCATCCTCGCCTGGGCTTCGACCTCGCGCATGCGCTTGCTGGAGCGCACAAACGAATGGCCTCCATCGAGCAGTATCTCGCTGGGCTCACCGGTCTCCTGGTCAGGAACGAGGAGGTGCTTCGCGATGGCGACCTCGAGGGCATCGTCGACAAAAGGCTTCAGCACCACGCCACTGGCGCCGAGGCGGGCAAAGACCTCGTAATCCGCCATCTCCGCCGTAGTCGCCACGATCAGGACGGGAACCTCCGGCCGGGTCTTTCGGACCGAGGCAAACAGGGACTCGGAATGGCGAATGCCATCCCAGGCCAGCAGCACAAGGCTGGTCCGCTGCATGCCCTCCAGATCCCGCAGAAAAGCCTGCTCCTCGGAGAACAGCCGCAGATCGTAGAGACCTGAGAAATTGCGCTTCAGATAGTTCAGTACCCGGACATTCGACTCAAACACAAACAGGCAGGGTCGGGCCGCCGGGGTTGGTTTGACTGGGGAAGAGGAGGTTCCAGCTGCCATTTTTTGACTCCATTGCCGATGGTTTCGCCAGACATCGGGTGATTCTGAGGCAGATAATCCAACCGAAAGAGGGCCAAAAGCGCGATATTGGTCCTCGAGAAAGAGTGCAACGATCACCTCGATTCGCAGGCACCTAACCACTGTGTTTGCCGCACGGCCTGGATCCAGGAGGTCTAAAGTGGTAATAAACTTCCTACCATTGTGCAGAAAGTTTACCTCAGGTTAGCGAAAATAGTACATGAAATAGTGAAGAAACTTTCATTTGCCGCTTTAGGCAGGAAATAAGACTAAACCCGAAACCGCCGGGTTTGGTAACCAACGTGCTTACCCTTTAGTACCCAGGTGTGGTCGACTCAATGCCCGGCGGATCGGTCCTGCCCCATTTTGGGGGAGCCACGCGAGCACCCAAGATAGGAAACCATGACTACTGTGCGCTTCTCGGACCATGAGACTCAGATGGACCTTCCTCCTGTGGATATCATCTTCGGGAGAACCCCGGAGATGCAGGTTATCCGCCGAAAACTGGAGATGGTTGCTAAAACCAACGTAGCGGTACTGGTCCAAGGCGAGAGCGGCACGGGCAAGGAATTGATTGCCCGCCTGATCCACGGGACCTCAGAAAGAACGGTCGGGGAGTTGGTGAAGGTCAGTTGCCCGGCGATTCCACAGGGCCTGATCGAGACCGAACTGTTCGGATACGAGAAGGGCGCCTTTACCGGGGCGCATTCCACCAAGCGCGGTCGCCTGGAACAGGCCCACGGCGGGACCCTATTCCTGGATGAGGTGGGCAGCCTCGATGTTGGCGTCCAATCCAAACTGTTGCAGGTCCTGCAGGACGGCTCATTCATGCGGGTGGGTGGACACGAAACCAGGACCATACAAACGCGGGTGGTTTCGGTGGCCAACCGCGACCTTCGCGATCAGGTGGCAGACGGCACCTTTCGGCTCGACTTTCTTTACCGCATTAACGCGGTGACCATCCACCTGCCCCCATTGCGGCAGAGGGTCGAGGATATCCCGCAACTGGTGAACTATCTGGTGAGCCACCATGCGCTTATGTTCCGAGTCAACCCGGCGCCGCTGAGCCGCAACGCGGTGCGCCTGATGCAGAAGTACGATTGGCCCGGCAACATCCGCCAACTGGACAACCTTATCCGCAGCTATGTGCTGATGGGAAGCGAAGACGCGCTGGTTTCAGAGCTGGTAGAGGAAAAGAAGCCCGCCACGGCCGATGCGGCCAGCGTTGATCTCAGCGAGCCGATCTCGCTGAAGGTGGTGACCCGCAAGGCCACCCGCGAGTTGGAGCGGCAGATCATTCTGAAGGTGCTGAAGGCCAACAACTGGAATCGCCAAAAGACCGCAAAGTGGCTGAAGATCAGCTACCGGTCTCTGCTCTACAAGCTGAATGAGGTGGAGGCGGAAGATGCCGCCCTGCTGAATGGCGCGACGGTCCGCACCAAGGCGCACAGAACCGAACTGTCAGCCGGCGAGCCAAGCAATCTGATTCAATAAGTTGAACTCGGCCCGGCCGCCCTGCCAGGAGCGCTCTCGCCATGACCAAGCGCCAGGTTGGGCGCTATTGTGCGCCGCGGCGGCGTAGGATCGTCTTGATCGTCTCGAACATGATCAGCAAATCCAGCCCCAGAGACATGTGCTTAATGTAATAGAGGTCGTACTCGAGCTTTTCTTTGGTTTCTGCAAGAGTCGCGCCATATCCATAGCGGACCTGGGCCCACCCTGTCAGGCCGGGACGAATCAACGTGCGCAGGTAGTAGAACGGCAACTCCTCGGTGAGCCAGGCGACGAATTCGGGTCGCTCAGGCCGGGGACCGACGAAGCCCATGTCGCCGCGCAATACGTTCCACAACTGCGGTATCTCATCGATGCGGCTCTTGCGCAGAAACATGCCGACCCGGGTGACTCGCGGATCGTTTTTGGTGGCCCACTTGGCGCCACCGGATTCGGCGTCGGTGAACATGGTGCGGAATTTGACGACCTCGAAGTTGCGCCCACCCAGCCCTACTCTGGTCTGGCGAAAAAAGATCGGCCCCTTGGATGAAAGCTTCACCGCCAGCACCACCAGCGGGAAGAACGGCAAGAAAAGCAGGAGCCCCAGTCCGGCGACGCAGATGGATACCACCTGGCGGGTGAACTGCTGGGTCGCGCGGATACGGAAGCCCTCGCTGTAAAGGAAGTTTGAAGGACGCAGCCCATCGAGCTGGATCTTGCCGTAGATGCGCTCGCGCAAGGTCCCGTCGTCTTCCACGACGATGCCCCGGAAGCGAAGCGAGAGCAACTCCTGCACCGGCAACTCGCCCCGCCGGCTCTCCATGGCGACGATAATACGATGGACCGTTTGCTGGCCGCTGGCAATCTTGTCCAGCGCCTCGATCCATACTTTCTTGCGCTCGGTCGGTTCCATCTGCAGGTCTTCCCAAGCGACCACTTCCATGCCCAGGTCGGGCCGGGAGCGAATCGTCTCGACGATCGAACGGGCATAGTCCCCGGCCCCCAGGACATACACCCGCTCCCGAAAGAGCGGGCGTGCTACCACCCATTCATACGCTCGACGCAGCAGGATGAGGGAGGGGGCGAGCAGCATGAAGCCCCATACATAAACGGAGCGGCCGATGGCAACATCCTGATCGACCAGCAAAAATGCCGAAAGGATAAAGCAGTCGAAGCCGAGCACCAGCAGGATGCGGAAGTAGATCTGCAGGCGACCGGAGACAATGCTCGGCTCGTAGAGATCAAAGTAATAAGAGAGGATGAGGGTAACGACGGTGAGGACGGCGATCTTGAGCAGGCCGTGCTCATACTCGAGTGCAATGTAGGTATCGTCGCGCAGCATCATCCAGGTCGCGAACAAAAAGCAGCCGCTCACTATGGCTGCCTCGCAAAGCAAGAGAACGATTGTCCGCGTCGGGTAATAAACTTTCAGAAACCGGATCATTGCCGTGGATCGCCCCTGGTCATGCTTCTACCTTGTCGTATCCGTCGTAGCCGTAGTAGCCACCGGCGAGGATGGGTTTGGCAACCGCGTTGAGCACCAACCCGAGGACCTTCGAGGCCTTAAGTTCCGCAATCGCGCGTTGAGCGGACTCGAACTTGGTGACTCCTCCGCGAGCGACCAGCAGGACTGCGTCGCAGGCGCGGGCCAGATTGACTCCGTCGGAGACCAGGTTTACCGGCGAAGAGTCGACGACGATCCAATCGAAATGCGGTGCGGCGGCGGCTATCAGGCGGTCGAAGCGGTGATTGCCGGAGAGATCGGCCGCCTTGTCGTGTTCGATGCCGGCGGGAATAAAGGTCAGCGAAAGCAGACCGCTGGGCAGCGGACGGCCTGGCTCGCCAGGGAGCGGGCGCTGCATGATCTCAGGCAGAGTGGCTGCGCCGGTAAGAAACTCAGTGAGGCCGGGATGTTGCGCGCAGCCGAAGAGCTTGTGCAGCGTCGCCCGTCGCATATCGCCGTCGATCAACAGCACCCGACCGCCTCTGTGCCGGGCAAACGCGATGGCCAGGTTGGCGGCGATGAAGCTCTTACCTTCCTGTGGCAAGCCACTCGATACAAGAATGGACTTGAGTGTGCCCAGGTCGCGAAACTCCTGCATGCGAGAACGCAGGCTGCGGAACTGCTCCACGGAGCTGCCCCGTTCCTCGAGCGCGGGAAGCTGTTGCATCAGGGGGTACCAGGGGTAATGGCCGATCTTGCCAAGGTCGAGATCCGACGCGTCGCCGGGGATGCCGGCAACGGGGGCAAAGGCGACCTTGTGATCGCCAAGCCCATCGCTGAGCCTGGTGTCCGCCAGCGCGGCTGCGAATGTTCTTTCGCCGGCAGGTACAACCGTAGACGCGCCTGTTGCGAAGGAACCGGCGTCCACCCCAGGGGCGGCCTCGGGGTCGAGCACAGTGGCGGGTGCCCCGCTTCCGGGACCCAGGGGCGGGCTGGGGTTCTTGGCCCGCTCCTGTTCCGCCTGGCGCAATGCTTCGTAGATTTTGCTCATCTCTCTTCCCTTCCTGGGTGCTCTCGTGCCGGCAGCTTGGAGTTTGTGGAGTAAGCACTGTGACTCGTCGAGACCATGAACGGCTGCGGATCCAGGTCGAGGTCGGAGGCAACGGCATGGATCAGCGCCTCCGGGACCTGACGGGTTTGTTCGACGAACGCCAGAATGAGCGCATGCTCACAGATAAGGTTGATGAGGCGCGGTATGCCGCGGCTGGCGCGGTGAATGGCCGCGATCGCGTCATCCGAAAAAAGCCGTTCCGTGGTACCTGCTATCAACAGGCGTTGGGAGATGTAGTTGGCTGTCTGCTCGGCGGTGATAGCGTGGGTGCGGGCCCAGAGCGCAATTCGCTGGCGCAGTTGGCGCACGTCCGGAGCGCGAAGCTTCTCCTCGAGTTCGGGCTGCCCGGAGAGAACGATCTGCACCAGCTTCTCGCTCGTGGTTTCCAGATTGGTGAGCAGACGAATCTCTTCCAGCAACTCCCACTCGAGGTTCTGCGCCTCGTCGACGATGATCACGCAGGTCTCTTCGCGCCGGAACCGTTCGATCAGCCAGCGGTTGAGTTGGATCAGCATTCCCGATTTCGTGCGGTTCTGCGGCGAGATGCCGAAGTCGGAGAGGATGAACTCAAGAAAATCCAGTACATCCAGGCGCGGATTGAAGACGAACGAACTGAAAACACGACTCTGGTCGAGCGATGCCAGGGCCCGGCGCAGCAGGGTGGTCTTGCCTGTGCCCACCTCGCCGGTGAGCACGATGAATCCCTTGTGCGCGGAGATGCCGTACTCAAGCGTGGCCAGCGCCTCGCGCGTATGCGGCATCATGTACAGGAACCGGGGGTCCGGGCTGCTCGCGAAGGGATTGATCTGGAGATGGAAGAAGCTCTTATACATTGATTATCCTGGGCCGTCCGCGGCCAGCTTCTTGGGCGTTTTTGTGAAGAGCCGCTTCAGACGGCCCAACATTCCAGGTTTGGACTCCTGCATGCCCGATAGCCATGCAATGACGGCGAGCGTGGGGAGTTGGGTGAAGGCCCAGACGTCACGTTCGGTACGCAGAGCGGTGTCCCGGTATTCAAGCAGGCCGGCGATCACCAACCCCAGCCCCAGACCTGCTGCCAGGCCGCCCCCGGCAAACACGAGCGGCTTCGGGAAAGTGGGCTCGTCGGGAAGGTTGGCCTGGTCAAGCACAGTGAACATCTCGCCTTCCTGGCGGTGTTCCATGTCCGTAGCCTCATCGGCCTTCTGCGACTGGACAAGCAGAGCCTGGTACGAATCCAGCGTCGTCTGATAGTCGCGGGTCAGCTCCTTGTACTGCTCTGCGACTTGCGGGGTGGACTGAACCCGTCCCTGGTAGGAGCGTATCTGCTCCTCAATCGATTCCTGCTGCTTACGCTTGTTCTGGATCGCGGCGCGGATCTGTGCCAGCGAGGCCCGGAGGTTCTGCACAGTGACCGAGTCGGCCCGATTGGGGACGGCAGTCGGCGCCGCCGGCGCAGACTGCGGAGCATCAGCCTCCTTGGCCATCTGTGCCTGCAGATCCGCGATCTGCCGGTTCACCGACCTCACGTCCGGGTAATCTTCAGAATAGCGGGCAGTGAGATCGTCTCTCCGGGTCAACAGTCTATCCAACTCCGCCTGTTCCGCCTGCGATGTCTGAACCGGCGCACCGGCGGATGTTGTGGCGACCGGTTGGGACTGCTGTGCCAGCATGGCTTCCATTCCGATCTGCTGCTGCTCCAGGGCCTGGATCTGTCCAGTGGTCGCATCCAGTTGGGTGTTGAGAGTGCTCAACAGGTCGAGGTTGCTTTTTTCATCGTCGGGAAGCATGCCGAAGTGCTCACGCTCAAACTGCGCCACCTTGGTGTCCTGGTCGTCGAGGTCGCGTTTCGCCTGTTCGAGCCTCTCCTTGATGAAGGAGGTTGTGCCTTCTGCGGCAGCCTCGCTCGAGTTGAGGTGTGCCGATGTGAAAAGCGAGGTCAGATCGGCGCACACCTGTTGCGCCGTGCGCGGGTCGGAAGCCTTGAAAAAAATCTTGAAGCCGGGCAAGCCGTTGGAGCGGGAGAGCTCCGACCGGATCGCTTGCCAGGTAATGTCCTTGCGCATCTTGTCAATGCGGGTGTCCATGTCCAGGTGCTGGTCGCCGTAGAGGTTGTACTTGTCCACAATGGGTTGCAGCGACGACCGGCTCAGGATTTGCTCAGTCATCGACGCCACGCGGCTGTCCAGGTCCTCATTGACGATCGGCTGGACGAAGTTTTCGGGCACCTTCTGTTGATCGATCAACACCAGCGACTGCGACTCATACACCGGAGGAATGACGAAGGTGACGGCAACGGCGACGATCGGGAGAATGACCGCGGGGACCACGAGAATCCACCAGCGGCGCTTCAACATAGCGAGATAGTCTTCGACATTCAGCGATCGATGACCAAGCATAAATCCTCCTTACGGGTGCCCAAAGTGGATCGACATAGGAGCATAGGTGAGTCCGAAGCCAAGCACCTGAGAGAAGCCATTGAAGACATTGATGACGGACGTGACCGAGCCCTGGGTCGACTGATCCTCTAAAGTATAGCTGGCGAATCCCGAGATGCTGCGCGCGATGGCGCGCGAAATCTGGACCCCTGCCAGAGTCGTGTTTACGGTGTAGGGAGCTGACCCCTCCAGGCTTGAACTGTGGGTGTAGGCCGAGGTGAAGGCACAGTTCCAGACGCGGTCGAAGGTGCGCGAGGTCGAGAATGAAACGGCGTCGGAGAGTGCCCCTGCGACGACGCCGTACCCCGCGTTGGTGCTGCGGACATAGGCCAAAGACGACCGGGAGAATTCTCCTGTGTAGCCTAAGGCCGCGTCCGCATACAGGCTAATAGACGTTGAGCTTCCGGCGAGACCGACGGTGGTCCACTCCGGACCGGAGGAAACAACCAAGTTGAGCTTGCGAGAAAACTGATGGGTGTATTGCAAACTGGCGGTCTGACTCTCGAAGCTTGCGGCGGGATTGCCGACGTTGTAACCCGGGTAACTGAAGTAGGAATAAGCGTAGTTGCCACTCAGCGTATTGCGCGCATTGTATTGATGACTGATACCGCCCTGGCCCGACACCGAATTGTTGTCCAACCCGCTGGCGGATGCGTCGCCGGAGCCACTGAGGAAGCGAAAGATTGTGTAGGAGCCTGTGCCATTCAGAGATGTCTTCCCGGTAATGGGACGCGAGATGGAGCCCGAGACGGCGTTGCTGACGCGATTGGAGTAGGTCGAGAGAATGCCCTGGCCGCTGTCAGGACCCACCTGTACCGGAGTCACGCCCAGATCGCCAACCCCGGGAACGCCGGAAAGACCGGTCGTGGAAGTCCCCGGCATATAGCCCAAACTATCGGAGAATAGAAAGGTCCACCGTCCCGCGCTGAGCACCTGGGACAGACCAAGACTTAGAAAGTTGTAGGATGGACCCCCTGACGACCAGGAACGGCCGCCGGCTATGACCGCACTGGATGGATCCCGCTTGCTATTGGAGATATAGCCCAGATCACCAGTCAGGTTAGTCGAGGTCGTTATGCCCGAGTTGCCGAAGTAGCCCCAACCAATACTCTCCGAAGCGCTTACCGCATATTGCAGCGTGCCCGCGGTCATGGGCAACTCGAATCCGGTCGAGATGGGCGAGGCCTCGGCCGCGGGAAGGGCCTGACCGAGCGCGGCTGGCGCGATCGAAAGCAGCAGCACGGTCAGAATCAAAAAGCACTTCATGACTTACTCCTGCAAGGCGCGCTCGGCCGCGGGCTCGCCGGCGCTGTCCGCGCAGGCCCGGCAACGGATTGGAATAGTTTCTTCATGGCACCACGATGGTGTCGCCGGGAAGCAGCGAGACCCCCTGCATATCGTCCTTTTTCAAGGCCTTGTCATAATTGAAGGGAATCCTCTGTTGCTTCCCCTGCTCCCCGCGCAGGATGTATATCTTCTTCTTGTTGGCGTAAGGGCTCAGCCCTCCCGCCGTGGCGATTGCCTGTAGGATCGTCATTCCCGGGGTGAGCTGAAGCGGGCCAACGTGCCCGACTTCACCAACAAAGAAAACCCGCTTGCTGTTGACCGCAGTTACTGACACATCGACGACGGGGTCGGTGACGAATTTCTTCAGCCGAGTGGTCAGGTCCGTCTTAAGCTGCATCGGCGTTGACCCGGCCGCAAGCACGTCGCCAAGCAGCGGGAGCGTGATCATCCCGTCCGGGCGCACAGGCATGGAGCCGGAAAGCTGACCTTCGTTCCACACTGTGATTAGCAGTACGTCGTCTGCACCGATGATGTAGTCGGGGGTAATCATCGGCGTCCCCTCCACGCGAGCGGTTGCGGGAGCAGGTCCCGCCGGACCAGGCTGAGCACTGAGGACAGGTTTGCCCACCGACTGCGCCAGGCCATTGGCGACGAGGAGAAGAGGTGCGATGGAGAGAAACAGCGTGCCGCGGAGAAGCTTCATATTCTTACCAACCGTGT